>Ga0181538_10001066_pt1 | contig 31564 bp, 21 predicted proteins | sample PEATcosm2014_Bin_40_FD_119773 | JGI IMG/M metagenome (GOLD analysis project Ga0181538, IMG submission 119773) | Peatland microbial communities from MTU Mesocosm Facility, Houghton, MI, USA - PEATcosm2014_Bin23_30_metaG | ecosystem: Environmental > Terrestrial > Soil > Wetlands > Peat | place... | reverse complement strand
CGCAGGGCAGATTCCTACGTTTCTCGTTGCGCCTTTTGCGGGCGTCTGGATCGACCGGTGGAATCGCCGCCGGGTACTAGTGTGGACGCAGACGCTTGCCATGGTGCAGTCGTTCGCGCTGGCCGGTCTCACGTTCTCCGGACTCATCACCATCCACTGGATTCTGTTTTTGAGTGTGATGCAGGGCATTATCAATGCCTTCGATATGCCGGGAAGGCAGTCCTTCATGGTGCAAATGGTGGAAGACCGCGCCGACCTGGGCAACGCCATTGCCATCAACTCGTCGATGGTGAACGTGGCGCGCTTGATCGGCCCGTCGCTGGCTGGAATGCTGATCGCAGTCACAAGCGAGGCGTGGTGCTTCCTCATCGACGGCATCAGCTACATCGCAGTGATCGCGTCGCTGCTCATGATGCATGTGCATGTGGCCGCGGCGTTGCGAAAGGCGACATCGACCTTCCACGAAATGAAGGAGGGCTGGAGCTACGTTTCGGGGTTTCTGCCTATCCGGACCATCCTGATGCTTTTTGCCGTGGTGAGCCTGATGGGCATGCCGTTTGTAGTATTGATGCCAGTGTTCGCGGCCACGGTGCTGCACGGCGGGCCGCATACGCTGGGATTTCTGATGGGCGCGATGGGCGTTGGCGCTCTCATCTCCGCGCTGTCGCTGGCCGCGCGCAGAAACGTGCGCGGGCTGATTCGCATGATCCCGGTCGCCGCGGCGGCCTTCGGACTGGGGCTGATCGGATTCGGACTGTCGAGCACCTTCTGGCTTTCGATGGCGATGGTGCTGGTGGCGGGCGCGGGCATGATGCAGGGCATGGCGGCGAGCAACACCATCATTCAGACGCTGACCAGCGAAGACAAGCGCGGCCGCGTGATGAGCTACTACACCATGGCGTTTATGGGCATGGCGCCATTCGGCAGCCTGCTGGCAGGAACCATGGCGCATGCCATTCCATCGACGCCGGTGTGGATTTTTACCGGAATGGTGCTGACCGGCGCGCAATGGACGGTGATGATCAACGGCTTGGTGGTGGTGCTGGGCGCGGCGTGGTTTGCGACCCGCCTGCCGGCGCTGCGCGTGGTGGTGCGGCCGATCTACCAGGAAATGGGCATTATTCCCGCGCCACAGGAAATGGCGGCGGAACAGATCCAGTCGTGAGAAGCAGCCCTCGGCTATCAGCCTTCAGCTTCATCTCGATCCGGCGACGAAAAAGCTGAAGGCTGAAAGCTAAGAGCTAAAGGCCAGTGTTATTGCTCCACTCCGCAGAGATGCACGTGAATGCCAAGCTCTGCGAGCATCGCGGCCTTGGTGGCCAGCGCTTTGCCGGCAGCTTCTGCCGACGGTGCATAGGCCACGTTGACGTGGTTGGCGCGATGACGAGCCATCATCTGGTTCTGGCTGACGCCGTGCAGGATAGTGTGCACGATAGGCCATTGCACCGTGGTCTCGCGCCAGCGGCGTTCGGTTTCAGCCGCAGGAAGGCTGACAACCGTACCCCGCCCGATGTCGCAATGCAGTGCGCCACTCTCGACGAAAACGCGGCTCCACACGATTTCACCGGGTTTGCCCACGCCTTTGAGGGAGCCGCCGCCGAGCGGGAAGTACATTGCCGGTTGGCGCTCGCTGGTTGCACCCGCATAGCCGCCCAGAAGGTGACTGGCCGGCACGGCGCCGGAGATCTGCAGTAGCCAAATGAAGTCGTCGATGCCGTCTCCCTTGTAGTGCTCGCCCCAGCGCACATCGTGCAGCGTGGTGGCGGGATCGAGGCCCAGGGCCGTCCAGCAGCGGTTGGTGATCAACTCATCGACACCGGCGCACTCGTCCACTTCATTGAAGTGCGGGAGCGGGCCGCCGGCATACAACTCCTCCTTCGTCCCTTCGGCGAACACCGGCGGACGATCGGCGTTGTTCAACATACCTTCGACTAAATCGGAGGCGGGCGCCATATCTTTCAGTCCCTGCTGGTACTGGATGCCCACGGCGTCGCAGCCAAATTCGTGCGCGATGCGCACCGCGGCGATGTACATTCTGCACTGGCCGAGCACCTGATCGAGCGTGAGTTCGGTGGCCTCATTCTTGCCGAAGTCGAACTTGACGCCCTTGGCCACCAACCACTGGTAAACGGATTGCGCCTCGTCGTCGCTGACGGTGCGCATCTTGGCCACCAGCGCCGACTGGCTCAGCCGTTCCTTGAAGATCCCCGCGGGATTGATCAGTTCGTCGTCGATGATGGCGTTGTACATGCCCATGCAGCCCTCATCGAAGATGCCCATGATGGCCTTGCGTTGTTGCAACTCAGCGGCCAACTCCGCGCCCAGTTTGGCGCTTTCGGCCGGCAATTTGCTCGTATCGAGCGCGTGCACGTGCGAGAGGTCGTGCGTGATCTTACCGGTTTTGAGCCACTCGTCGAGAGCCTTCTGGAAGTATGCGTCGGTAAAATCCTTGCTCCAGATGGACGAGAATGGCTTGCCGGCCTTGATGAGTGAGCCATTCAGATTGAGCAGCCCCACCAGCCCCGGCCATTGGCCTGACCAGTTAGCCGCTGTGAGAATCGGACCGCGGTGACTGCGCAGACCAGGCAAAACGTGATGGCTGTACTGCCAGGCCGCAGTGGCAAACACCAGCTTCGCCTCGGGGTGAATCTTCATGAAGACGTCCATGCCCTGCCGCTGCGAAGAGATGAAGCCGTGCTTGACCTTATCGTCGTAGGGGTGCGCGCGGACCAGCTTATAGCCCTTTTGCGCGAAGGCTGCGGTGAGCTTTTCTTCCATATCGCGCTGCGCAGGCCAGCACACTTGATTGGCCGACTGGCGCAGATCGCCGCTGGTGACCAGAAGCACCTCATTTGCGGCTGGTTTCGCTATTTCCTGACTGTTTTTCCCCATTTTTTCGCCTTCTCCGTAAACGATTTCGGAAACCAAGAAAAACTATACACCCGAGGGCCCTGAATGGGCTTGTGAGCCTGTGCCTTTAGCATGGAATTGGTTCCGCGAAGCGGCACCGGGAACCGGAATATCGCACCTATGGCTGGCAAGAAAAAGGGGTCGAAGATTATGGCGCGCGGGCCCCGACGGGGCGTCGAAAAGTCCGCCGCAGGCAGACCCGCGCAAGCCCAACCACGTGATGCGTCGGGAAGGATCAGGGTCTCAGGCAAATGGCTGCTGGGCGCGGTCGCCCTCGTCATCTGCGCGGCTGTTTTTTGCGCGTGGTGTGGCCTGTGCCTTCTCTTCTGGCAAGGCAGTTGGCAACTGCTCTACCATCCGTCTTCTGAGGTGATGCGCACGCCTTCGACTTCGGGCCTGACCTTCGATGCCGTGGGATTCGCCGCCACCGATGCAGGCACACCGCGGCTTGTGGGTTGGTGGATTCCCGCCGCGCCCGACGCAAAATTCGCCCGGCTCACGGTTCTCTACCTGCACGGGCAGAACGGCAATATGGGAGATACCGAGGACGCGTTTGCCCAGCTTCACGGGGCGGGGGTCAACGTGCTGGTCTTCGACTACCGGGGCTACGGGCAGAGCCAGTTTGCGCGGCCCAGCGAAGCCCACTGGCGTCAAGATGCCGAGTGGGCGATCGAATACCTGACTGCAACCCGGCACGTCGCTCCTGGGGCCATTGTGCTCGACGGCATGGGCCTGGGTGCGAACCTGGCGCTCGAAGAAGCCGCCGCACATCCGGAGCTGGCGGGAGTGATTGTGGAGCGGCCGCTCCAGGATCCGATGAGCGCGATTTTCAGCGATGCGCGGGCGCGGATGGTTCCCGCGCATCTACTGGTGCGCGATCGCTACGATCTAAATGCGGCTGCGGCAAACGTGCGCGTCCCGGTGCTGTGGTTCGCGTGGGATGAGCGATCGAAGGCCGGTGTCGCGCCGCATGAGCCAGGGCCCTACGGGAAAATCGAGGGCCGCAAGATGATGGTATGGCTGAACTCTGCGAAGAATATTGACATGCAGATCGTGGATGGGCTGACGCGGTGGCTGGACGAGCTGCCGACGCACTGACAAACAGGTTCGCCCTCAGCGCACCATGTCGCGATGCAGCGCCTTTACCTGGTAGCCGGCTTTCTTCAGCCGCTTGGCCATCTCCTCGGCCATCATGACGCTGCGATGCTGGCCGCCGGTACAACCGAAGGCCACGGTCAGGTAGCTCTTGCCCTCGTTCACGTAGTGAGGCAGCAGGTACAGCATCAGCTTGGTCACGCGATCCAGGAACTCCCCGGTCTGCGGGAAACCGCGCACGTAGGCCGCAACCTTGGGATCGAGACCAGTCTTCTTGCGGAACTCGGGCACAAAGTGAGGATTGGGCAGGAAGCGCACATCGAAGACCATGTCCGCGTCAAGCGGCACGCCGTTCTTGAAGCCGAAGCTCAGGCAGGAGACGAAGAGGCGCTTGGATTTTTCCTCGTACCCGAAACGCGCCAGGATGTCAGCACGCAACTCGTGCACATTGAAGTTGGAGGTGTCGATAAGCGTGTCCGCAACGTTGCGGATCGGATCAAGCAACTGGCGCTCTTCCACAATGGAGCGCCACACCGTTTCACTGCGGCCGAGCGGGTGCGGGCGACGCGTCTCAGAGTAACGGCGCACCAGTACGGCGTCCTGTGCGTCGAGAAACACCACGCGAGTTTGCAGTAGCTTCTTAATGCTTTTCAGGATTTCTGGCAAGCGGTCGAGGGTCGAACCCTCGCGCACATCCACCACGATGGCCGCGCGTTCCACGTCGGGTGAGGCGCTGATGAGCCCGGCAAAATGAGGTAGAAGCTCTAAGGGAAGATTGTCGACGCAGTGAAATCCCAGGTCTTCAAAGGCCTTCAGCGCCGAAGCTTTTCCCGCGCCGGAGATTCCGGTAACGATCACCAACTCCTTCATCGGCTTCGGAGCTTGCTTCCGCGGGCGAGCGGCACCTCGCGATTTCCCCGGGTTGCGCGCGAGCTTTCGGGGCGTCATGCGTTCATGCTACACCGGGCGGAGGCAGCGGCGTCAGCGGAGTGAGCGAGGTTAGCGGAACTAGGAGCCAATGAGTACACCCGCCAAGAGTAGTGGCTCCTGCGGCAGCAGTTGGTTCACGCCCGGGACGCAGGGGCTCGCGAGCCGGTGTGCGCCAGTTCGAGCGCACGCTCCGGGTCGAGAGCGGGTGACATGAGCGGCCCCTGACCCAACGTGCAACCCATGCGGACGAGCGCTGCAACCTGCTCGCGATTTTCGATTCCCTGGGCAACTACGGGCAGGCTTAACGTATTGCTGAGGCGGATGAACGACTCCAGCACGGCCTGCTGCCGGCCACCCGAAACCGCTGCGGCCGTGAGCCTGGACGCGAGCTTCACCATGGAAATGGGAAGTTGCAGCAGATGATTCAACGGCGCCAGGCTGCTGCCGAAGTCGTCCATGGCTACACTCACCTGGCAATCGGTAAGGCGCTGCAGGACGGCAACCGCGGCATCGGGAGTCTCGTTGAGGGCGCTCTCCGGAACTTCGAACACCAGGCGCGAGGGATCGGCGCCGCTTGCCGTAAGGGCTTTGATCAAATGGACGGTCAAATCAGTGTTGAAAAGCTGCCGGCGCGTCAGGTTGATCGACAGGAACAGATCCTGCTTCGGCAGCTGATCGCTCCAGGAACGCAACTGCGCGCACACGGTTTCGAGCGTCTCGCGGCCCAGCGGAATAGAGAGGCCTGTGTCCTCAGCCACAACGAGCAGGCCGTCGAAATCCTCCACAGTTCCATCGGCGCGGCGCATGCACAGCAGAGATTCGAAGCCTTCGAGCTTGCCGTTCGTGAGCCGGTAGATGGGCTGGTAGAGGAAAGTGAACTGCCGCTTGTCGAGGGCCGTACGCAACTCGCGCTCCCGCTCCTGCTGGCTGGTAACGCAGACCTCGAGGTGCTTGTCGAAGATTTCGTAGCGCCCGCGGCCCGCCTGTTTGGCGCGGTACATGGCGAAGTCGGCGTCGCGCAGCAGCAGATCGGACGAAGTGTGCTCGGGACCGGCCATGGCCGCGCCAATGCTTGTGCCGGCGTAGACGGTGTGCCCAAAAATGTCAAACGGCCGCCCCAGCTCATGCAGGATGCGCCCGGCAACCACTTCAAGATCGTAGGCGGTAACAATGTTTTCTACGAGTACGGCAAACTCGTCTCCGCCGAGACGCGCAGCCGAGTCCTGAGGGCGTAGCGAGGAACGCAGGCGTCCGGCAATCGCCATCAGCAAAACATCGCCCGCGGCATGGCCCAGGCTGTCGTTTACGGCCTTGAAATTGTCGAGATCCAGATAGAGCACGCCGCAGCCATTGTCAGGATGGCGCAGCCGCCGGGTCAGCGTGAGGTTCAGGCGGTCGAGAAAGAGCGCCCGGTTGGGCAATCCCGTGAGCACATCGTGCATGGCGTCGTGCTGCAACTTGGCTTCAGTCTGCTTCAGCTCGCCAATGTCGCGAAACGTGAAAACATAGCCCACCCTGGCGCCGTCCACCAGCAGCGGCGCTATCTGCATGCTGACGTCTACCAGCTCGCCGGCTTTGTTGGTGCGCACGGTTTCCGCGGTGGCGCTGTTCCGATCGTCGACCACGCGCAGCAACGCGGCATTCTCATTCAGGCGCGTTTCCGGGACAATCAACTCGCGCAGGCTGCCGCCACCCGCCTCCTCGGCGGTGTAGCCAAACATGCGGGTGAACGCCGGATTGGTGTAGAGAACGTGATTCTGGTGTTCGATGGCCACAGCTTCGGGAAGGCTGGAGAGCACATCCTCCATCAACCGCGACTTGGGAGCTCGCTCCTTTTCGCTGGGATGCGCCACGATGACGGCTTCACGCAATTGCGCGTTGGCGATGCAGTATGTGCCTTCCACAGGCACAAGGCGGCCGTTAGGAGCCGGGAGGGTAGCGTGGAAAGGGCTGCCGTGCCGCGTGCCGGTCAGAAGGGTTTGCGGCTCCGCTGTTCCCGGAAAGAGTCCCCACAAAACGTCTTCGACGGGACGGGCAATCCATTCGCCTTCAACCAGGCCCAGCAGTTGCCGCGCTTCGGCATTGGCAAAGACAATCTTGCCCGCGCGTTCAAGGAAGACCAGAACTGGCAGACCGTCGAGAACCTCGCGCTGCGCATCGGGATTTGTATTTCCGTACACGTTCAGTTCTTTGGCCTCCCGGGGAACCGCCGGCGTTGGCGCTGGCGTGGGTTTCCGTACCCTCCTGGGCCCGGCCTTTGGTGCAGCGGTTGCCATTCATTCGATCGTATGCGCCGCGGGGTCTTGCAACCATCCCCAAAACCGGTCAACCAGTGCAACCAAAGTTCCGACCCGGCGCAGGGGTCGGACAAACCTCTCGCTGCACACCAGTTGCGATCTTGGCAGGGGGCGCTGCGGGCCGCACAATTCCGGGCCGCGAAACGAGGAAAAAATCCGCGTATCCGGCTTGTCAACGAGCCGGGCAGCGGCGCTTCTCACCGGCTTTCAGGGGATCTCCACCAACTCCATTTGGCCGTCGCGGCGGCGATGCAGCACAAACGTCTCTCCGATCGCGGTGCGAAAGATCAGCAGGTCGCGGTCGCGAAACTCCGCGTCCTTCACCGCCTCTTCAATCGTCATCGGCCCCAGTGCAATGGCCTCGCCGCTCGTGACGATGTGCGGCTCCACAACCGTGTTACGCGCAGGAAACGAGTGCACCGCGATGGATGCGCGCGCTTTGCCGCGGGCCGGCCTGGCCTCTCCGGCTTCGTCCGCGGGTTCTACGCGCGCCTTGGGCCGCGCCACGGGAGGGGCAGTCATCACTTTCTCTCCTTTGGGCAGGCGCTTGTTCACGATGCGCCGGTCGCGGTGCCGATAGGCCTGATGCTCGGCGTGCTCGATGGCCTCGCGCAGCGCCGCATCGAGCGAGTCGCCCTTGCCCGCGGCGGCAATCTTCTGGGAGCGTGCCATGATGGTTAATTCGACGATGTAGACATGCCTTTGCGCGCTGAACGTGACGCTGGCTCGCGCGGTCCGGCCCAGAATGCGCCCGATACGTTCCATCCCCTCCTCGGCCTGCGTTTGCAGAGCCTTGGTGATCTTGCCATTCCTTGCGGTAATTGCCACTTGCATGGTCGCCTCCGCTTGCGTATCGTCAACCCCGCGCCAAAGTCCGGCGGCGGTGGAGCACAGTATATGCCGAAATAGCTTCTGGCTGCCAGCCTTCAGCTCTTAGCTTTTAGCTCTTAGCTTTTAGCTGATTGTTTCCGGACTATCGTCCGTGATCCTTTGCATGAAGACAAGACTGAATGATTCACCGAGACCTGATCGAAAGAGACGTGGATCCTGATTTCGCACAAAAGAAGCGAATAGCTAAAAGCTAAGAGCTAATAGCTGTTTTCAGATCTCCCAGCGCAGCAGCACCGTGCCCACGGTAAAGCCTGCGCCCACCGCGGCCAGCAGCACCAGGTCGCCCTTTTTCAGCTTGCCTTCTTCGACGGCCGTCTCCATGGCCAGCGGGATGGTTCCAGAGGAGGTGTTGCCGTACTTTTCAATATTGACGATCACGCGATCCGCGCTCATACCCAGCCGATCGGCAGTGGCTGTGATGATGCGCTTGTTGGCCTGATGGGGAATGAAACAGCCCAGATCCGCGCCGGTGACACCGTTGCGCTCCAGCAGCGCTCCCGTAAGTTCGGCCATTTTGCGCACCGCAAACTTGTAGACTGCGGGGCCGTCCTGGTGAATAAAGTGCATCTTCTTGTCGACCGTCTCGTGGGTCGATGGATTCAGGCTGCCGCCGCCCGGCATGTACAGGCTCACGCCGCCCGCTCCGTCGATCTCGTTGAGGGAGTCGATGAAGCCGATCTCACCCTCTGCGGCCGGCTCCAGTAGCACTGCGCCGCCGCCATCGCCAAAAAGCACACAGGTAGCGCGGTCAGTGTAGTCGGTCATGCGTGTGTTGGCGTCGGCGCCGCACACCAGAACCTTGCTGTGCATGCCGCTCTCCACCATCGTCGCGCCCACCTGCAGCGCATAAGTGAATCCCGAGCAACCCGCGGACACATCGAATCCCCACACACGGTGCGCTCCGATCTTGTTCTGCACCAAGGCGGCCGTGTTGGGATACATCATGTCCGGCGTCACCGTACCCACGATGATGACTTCAAGCTCGTCCGGTCCAATGCCACGCGCCGCCAAACACTTCCTGGCAGCTTCCGCGCAGATGTCGCTTACACCCAGGCCAGCCGCCAGCTTATGACGGGTCTTGATGCCCGTGCGCTCCATGATCCATTGGTCGCTGGTTTCCACCAGCTTTTCCAGGTCTTGATTGGTGATTATCTCGGGAGGAACGTAGGTTCCGAGCGCCGAAATCTTGGCGCGGCGGCCCACCACGGGGCGAACGGTAAGACTCAATGCATTTCTCCTTGCGCAGGGCCCGCGCGTGCGGCCACTGACCTTCGAGTCTCGGTCCCTGTCTTCTCGGTCCCTCGTTCCCTCGGTCCCTTGTTCCCTGCTTTTCGCAAAAAAGTACCGGGTGACCTACTGCGCCCGTACTAGCCCGTTACCGTTGCTTCCTTCCGGACCTGGCGGGGTTGGCGGGATTACGTCGCGTAGGACCCGGCACTGATTGATTTTATCACTCGTGCGCCTGAAGGTTCAGGAGTTGCGCGGTCGCGGAACCCGCCCGCTTTGCACAACAGCCCGGGAAGATTTTGTGCGTCGCGAATTTCGCCCCCCTTATCCACATTGGCACCTCTTATCGTCGTTGACCCTGCGATTCCACATCCGTAAAGTCTCTAATGAAGCGGTGTATTGACGCGTGCCCGCGGCTTTTCACAAGCTCGCAGGCGGACGCTCACAATCCTTCAAGAGAAGTCTCGTCGGTCCGGAGTAAACATGCTGAAACTAAAGAAGATTCACATCCTCGGCTTCAAAAGCTTTTGTGACCGCACAGAAGTGACCGTTGCGGGCACGGGGATTGCCGTGGTGGTGGGTCCGAATGGATGCGGAAAGTCGAACATTCTGGACGGGGTGAGCTGGGTGTTGGGCGAGCAGAGCGCGAAGACCCTGCGCGGCTCGCACATGCAGGACCTGATCTTTGCCGGAACCCGCGACCGCAAGCCGCTGGGCATGGCGGAAGTGACGCTGACCATGATCGACCCCGAAGCCTACGAGGGGCCTATACCGGTCGAGCCCGAAGTGGTCGTCGATCACGAGGGGCCGGCGGATTGGGACGAAGAGGAGATACGCCGCCAGCGCGCGGCCGAGGCCGAAGAGATTATTGCCAACGAGCAGCCGGGACAAGTGACCGAAGAAGAGGCTGCGGAAGATTCGGAGGCTGACCAAAAGGCTGCCGCATCGCAGGAGCCCGGCGAAAGCGCCGCGGCAAGTCAAGGTCCACACGGCGTGGTCCTGAAGATTCGCCGCCGCAAGTTCCAGAGCAAGCCGCAAAAGGGCGAAGTGGTCATCACACGGCGGTTGTTCCGCACCGGCGAAAGCGAGTACTTGCTGAACGGCAAGCTTTGCCGGCTGCGCGATATTCAGGACATCTTCATGGGCACGGGCCTGGGGCCGGAGAGCTACGCCATCATCGGACAGGAGCGCATCGGGCAACTGCTGAGTTCGAAGCCCTATGAGCGCCGGGCGATTGTCGAAGAAGCCGCGGGCGTAACGCGCTTCAAAACCAGGAAGCGGCTGGCGGAGCTGCGCCTGGAAAGCGCAAAACAGAATCTGGCGCGCGTGGACGACATCTTTGAAGAAGTCACGCGGCAGATGAACAGTCTGAAGCGCCAGGCAGCCAAGGCGGAGCGCTATGCCGCGGTGCGTGAAGAACTGCGGGCAAGGCTGCGCGTAGTGCTGGCCAGCCGCATGGCGGCGTTGGACGCCGACCAGGCCCGTCTCGAACACGAGATTGCCGCGCTCACGGAGCGGGTGAACCACTCGGTCGAGGAAATTACGCAACAGGAAGCCGGCCAGCACGCACTGACCGAGCGCGGTTATGAGCTGGACCGCGAGGTTCTGGAAGCACAGACGCGCGCCAGCACCGCGGCCGTCGAGCTGGAGCGGGCCGCGGCGCGCGAGCGCAGCAATACGGAACGCGTGAGCGAACTCGAGGCGCGCATTGCGGCGTCGGGCGCGGAGCTGGAGCAGACGCGAACGCAATTGGCCGGGATCGAAGAGGAGCGAGCGCAACAGAAGAGCTTTCTTGAGACTGCGGCCGGCGAAGCGCACGAGTTTCATTCCAAAGTAGAAGCGCGGCAGCATGAGGCGCGCAGCGCTGCTGAAGAGGTCTTTACCGCTGAGCGGGAGCTCGAAGCCGAACGCCGCCACGCCATGCATCTGCTCACGCTTTCAGGCAATGCGCGCAACTACATTGCGCAGGGCGAAGAGAGCCTGGCCGCGCTCGAACTCGAAGCCGAGCGGCTGGAAGCCGAGATGGCCCAGGCGCGCATTGAGCAGGAAAACCTGGGCGTGCAGACCGGCGAATCGCGGCTGCGCTTTGCATCGGCAGATGCAACGGTGAAGCGGCTGGAGCAGGAGATCGCCGCGCTGCGCGAGACCCTGCAGGCCAAGCGCAGCGAAGAGAGTGCGCGCCGCGCACAGGCTAACCAACTGCGCGGCGAACAGGCGGCCGTGCTCGGCCGGCACGACTCGCTGCAGGCGTTAATTCGCAATCACGGCTACGCCACCGACTCGGTGCGGCGGCTGCTGAAGCCGGGAGCGCTGGGGCCCGCGGTCGCTTCGGTAGGCACGCTGGCGGACTTCGTTGAAGTGAGCGGCGAGTACGAAGGCGTGGTGGATGAATTCCTGCGCGAAGAGCTCAATTACGTCGTGGTAGAAAGCTGGGACGCGGCTGAGGAGGGTGTGCGCATACTGAAGACCAGCGACGGCCGGGCAACATTTCTGATTCACTCCGACGCCCAGGGCGTGCTCTTCGAAACCACTGACGACCCGGTGGGAGAGCCCGGCGTAACGCCGCTTCGCGATGCCGTGAAAGTGCTGAACGGCTTTGGGCGCTCGCTCGAAGCAGTTCTGCCCAAGCTGCGTCACGGCTACCTGACTGAGAATTCCATTGACGCGCAACGGCTGGCGTTGCGTTATATGCATGCCTATTTCCTCACGCCGGACGGCGAGTGCTTCCATCGCTCCACGGTGACGGGTGGCAAGCCGGCCAGCGAAGGTCCGCTGGCGCTCAAGCGCGAGTTGCGCGAGACAGAGAGCCGGCTGGCAAAGCTGGAAACGGATCTGGATGAAGCGCAGAACGAAGCCGATGCGCTCAGCCGCGCCATGGAGGAGCTGACGGCGCAACAGGAGATAAGCAGCGAGCAGCGGAGGCTGGGCGAAAGCGAGGCAGCCACACTGGGCGCATCGCTGAAGCAGATGGAAGCCGAGGCTATGCGCATCGAGCGGCGCTTGCAGGAGTGGCAGGCGCAGGCGGCGCGCAACAAGGATGCGCGCGACACCAAGCGCCAGGCCATTGCGGAGAAGCGCGAAGAGGCAACGCGCCTTGAGACGGAGCACAGTCAGGCAGACAGTGGCTTGAACGCGCGGCAGGTTCTGCTGGAAACCCTGCGGCAGAAGCGCGAGGCGCTGCAACAGGAAGCGGCAAAGATGACCGCGGAGCTGGCCGGCCTGGAGGAGCGGCGCCGCGGCGCAGAGGCGGCCTTCCAGCGCATCGACCGGCTGTTTGGCGACCTGAACCGGCGCGTGCAGGCCATCGAGCAGCAACGCACCGCAGCCGGGGCGGAGCGCGAGCAACGCATTCAGGAAAACACCGAACTGGTCGGGCAACAGAAGCAATTGGCCGAGACGCGCGCGGCGGCGCTGGCCGCGGCGCAATCCCTCAGCGAACAGGCGCATGTCCTGCGCCAGCAGCTGACCGAGATGGAAACGCAACTCAAAGCCGGGCGCGCAGCGCTGGACCAGTTGCGTGAGGATCGCGCCGGACTTTCCAGCGAGCTGGCCAAGCTGCACTCCGATCTGGAGTATCTCGAGGCAAGTTGCCTGGCCGAGGTGAACGTGGAGGCGCAGGTACTGCGCACCGATACCGGGATCGGGCGCCTGGCCGGAGAAGAATTGACCGCCGAAGAGGAAACTTGCCGCGGCTTGAAGCAGCGGCTGGAACAGATGGGCCCGGTGAACATGATGGCCCTCGACGAGTACAAGGAAACCGCGGAACGCCACGCGTTCCTCGAAACGCAGCGCAATGACCTGATCGAGTCCATCGAAAACACGCAGGAGACCATCAAGGAGATCGATCTGATTTCGCGCACCAAGTTCGACGAGGCGCTTACCCAGATCAACGAGAACTTCGGCAAGGTGTTTGCGCGGCTGTTCCATGGCGGGCAGGCTTTCCTGCGCGTGACCGACGAGGAGAACCAGGCGGAAAGCGGGCTGGATATCGTAGTGTCGCCGCCGGGCAAGAAGCTGCAGAACGTACTGCTGCTTTCAGGCGGCGAGAAGGCGCTGACCGCGCTGGCGCTGCTGGTGGGCATCTTCGAATTCCGGCCCAGCCCTTTCTGCGTGCTCGACGAAGTGGATGCGGCCCTGGACGAGACCAACGTGGGCCGCTTCGCCGACCTGCTCAACTCGCTCAGCCACAACACGCAGTTCCTGATCGTGACGCACTCCAAGCGCATGATGCAGGCCGCCGACATGATCTACGGCGTCACCATGCAGGAGCCGGGTGTGTCGAAAATTGTGAGCGTGCGCCTGGGGCACCGCGAGCAGAAGAGGGCCACGGCGTAATTTGTGACTCGTGGTCCGTGGTTCGTGATTCGTGGGGACGGGCCAATGCGACGCGCGAGCTTTGAGAGCGAATCGGGTTCGCAGTTAAAGGTCACGAAACACGAGGCACGATTCACGAATCACGAGCCACGGAGAAAGCCGTGCCAGGCAAGCTGGAAATGATTGTCGGGCCGATGCGAAGCAACAAGACCGCCGAGTTGCTGCGCAGGATCGAGACCCGCCGCGAGTATGCAAAACAATACGTGATGCTGCTAAAGCCGAGCGCCGACACCAAAGCCGCCGCCGGTCTCGTGGAAAGCCGCAATCGCAACGGCTGCGGCAAGATGGAAGCCGTCGAATTTCCTGGCAACGATCCGTGGACCGTGCTGCCCGTCATCGCGTCCACGGAGCAGCGCATCGGCAAGCACATCGAGTGCGTTGCTCTCGACGAAGGTCAGTTCGTGCAGGATCTTTTCCGGTTCACCAAGCGGCTGCTCGACTCCGGCTATGACGTAATGGTTTCCGGCCTCGAGCTCGACTTTCGCGGTATGCCGTTCGGCGAAATGCTCGATCTCTCGTGGCTGGTGCGCACCTACGCAGGCAACGTGACGGAGTTGGTGGCGTATTGCAGTTGCGGAGCCAAGGCGCTGTATCCGCAGCGCCTGGTCGACGGCCAGCCGGCCCACTACACCAGCCCCATCATCATGGCCGGCGACAACTACGAGCCGCGTTGCGAAGAGCATTTTGTTCTGCCCGGAAGGCCGCACTGAAACGGATGGGGAGCTAGCGGAGTTAGCGGAGTTGGCAAACCTCCAAGTCGTCCTCTCGGTCTACAATTGTCACAACCAATCCAGGCGATGAGGAGGAGTGTGATGCGACTTCGTTGGCCTGCATTTGTTATGGCTCTCGGCGCTTTGACCGCAGCCTGTGCTACGGATCCGCAGCGGGATCAGGAACAAAACCACGCAATGGATCTCCTCTACGAATCCCTCTTCGCAGACAGGCCGTTTCATCTGGACTGCACAGATCGATGGCCCGGCAAGCCTTTGCCGCCGGGCGTTCATGCATGGGTCACCAGCAGCAATCAACCCCCGTACACGTTTTCGCGTCTCGATACGCTGAATCTGCCGCGCGCTTACGTTCCCGCGATCACGCTCGTATCCGTTCCCGAGGCCTCCGTCAACATTTCTATCGAGGGCGTCGCCCGGGAAGATTGGGAGCTGCGGCTCTGTGCACAGGGTACCGGAGACAGCGAAGAGGAGGCGCGAAACTATTTAAACAAGGTTTCGATGAATCGGATCGGCAGCCTGGTGACCTTGGACTCAGGCGGATTCGGGCCCATCCCTTTGACGGGAGGGCGGGGACATTTGGTGGTAGAAGCGCCAGCCATTGCGCCAGTCACGATTCACAACACCTTTGGAGCGATCGCGATTCACGACATGGCCGGAGCGGTCAGCCTGAGCTCAGCGCATGCCCGTGTGAGCATTTTGAGCACCACCGGCAATGTGGACGCCTCGGCTTTCGTCATCGATTTTGCGGGAGCAAAAGGAGCCGTGATGCTCAACGCAGTCGACGACGTCAACATCAAATTGACTGCTCCGCAGTTTGAGGGCCGACTGTCGGCTTCCGCGCAGAGGACCGTTCGGGTTTTTGTTCCGCGAGGCTTTAAGGGTCCGATTGAAGCCACCGTGAACCAGCCGAAGAACTTCGTCTGCCGCGCGGATCTCTGCGGCAAAATGCAAAAGAAGAAAAATGGCGGGCGGTATTCCTTCACGTACGCAGGAGGGGGCGCCGCAGCCTCGAACCAGATAAGCTTGAGCTCGGAGTTTGCCAATGTGGTCATTGACAACGCGGAGTGACAGCGGTCCCAAAAGGGCAAAAAATCGCCTCCGAAGGATCACGTCTCTTCGGAGGCGCTTGTAGAACGAACTTATAACACAAGATAAAGACGGGGACCAGTAGCCGGCACTGGAGGTCGGTAGCACGCGGCTACTGGTGATCCCTGCACTAAACGAAGCTAGCCGCGGCTTCCCCTTTCCACTGCTGCCTCGTGTCGCCCGGCTCAAAGACGGCTCAACTTACGCGCCGCCCGAACCATGTTGACAATCGAAGTGTCTCCCATGTCGTGGGGGCGGACCGTGACGGCCGTCACACAAGTTCGTGCGCAGTCCGAAAAGTGCAAATGGCCCGAATTTCCGGCCGGTTTTGCGTGGTGCGTGCCATCCGGCCGGAGCGCAAAACTTTCGCTTTAGGAAATGCCGCGCGGAAGATTGACAAAGTTTGTCTGCCGCACGAGAATCGGAGATTCGAACCACTCCGAGGAAGACTCCCCATGGCAGCTTTGCTCACGACCAATCTAGGCCCGACACCGCTGCTCGGACGCGGTAAGGTACGCGATCTCTACTCCGTGGATGGCGCACTCCTGCTGGTGGCCACCGACAGGATTTCGGCCTTCGATCACGTGCTGGGCACGGGAATCCCCGATAAAGGCAAGATCCTGACGCAGATTTCCCTCTTCTGGTTCGACCTGCTGAAGGATGTGGTGCCCAACCACCTGATCACAGCCGACGTTAGCGAGTTTCCCGCGTCCCTCCAGCCCTACCGCGACCAGTTGCAAGGCCGCTCCATGCTGGTGAAGCGGGCGGCCATGTTTCCCGTGGAGTGCGTGGCACGCGGCTACCTCGCGGGATCGGGATGGAAGGAGTATCGCGCCGAGGGCACGGTTTGCGGCATTCGCCTTCCCGGCGGGCTTCTGGACGGCTCGCGGTTGCCCGAGCCGATTTTTACACCGGCAACCAAGAGTCAGGACGGCGCGCACGACGAGAACATTTCCTATGACAAGGTCGAGAGCATTGTGGGCGCGGCGGAGGCCGCGGAATTACGGCGGCTGACACTTGCGATCTACGGCCGGGCTGCGGCGCACGCCGAGGCCTGCGGACTGATCCTGGCTGACACAAAATTTGAGTTTGGCAAAACGGCCGAAGGCGTTATTCTTGCCGATGAGGTTTTAACGCCGGACTCCTCGCGTTTCTGGGACGGCGAGGCCTGGAAGCCGGGCGGAGCACAGCCATCGTTCGACAAGCAATTCGTACGCGACTATCTGGAAGAAATCCACTGGAACAAGCAGGCGCCGGCGCCGGGTTTGCCCGACGAGGTGGTGGAACGCACGCGGGCCAAGTATCTTGAAGCCTTCAGGCGTTTGACCGGCCAGGAAATTGTTTCGTAGTCTCTAAGCGTTGCCTTGGGTATCAGCGTTGCCGTGAGAGAATTCGGAGTTGCTCATGGAATGGGTGGATTGGATCATTCTCGCGGTGCTGGTGGGAGCGGTACTTGGAGGAATGGCGCAGGGATTATTCCGAACTGTCTGTTCGCTGGTTGGCCTCATCCTGGGAATCGCGCTGGCGTGTTGGAATTACGCGCGCGCGGCAGCGGTATTCAAACCGATCGTACGCGTTGATGCCGTTGCCGACGCCATTGGATTTCTTTTGATCGCGGTGGTCGTGATGTTCGTCGCCAATGTGATCGGCATCTTGCTGAGTAGAATGTTCAACTGGATGGGACTGGGCTGCATTGACGTTCTGGGCGGCGCGATTGTCGGTTTTGTGCAGGGGGTATTGCTGGTTACGATCTGCATTCTGGTCACGGTGGCGTTTTTCCCGCGGACACAGTGGCTCACACAGGCCACGCTGCCCAAGGAGTTTTTCGGGGCTCTCCATCTGAGTGCGGACGTGACTCCGGGAGAGCTAAAGGGACGCGTGCTAGACGGTCTGAAGTCCCTGAAACACGACACGCCGCAATGGATGCATGAAAAAAATGGCGGTGCGTGAGAAAATCGACTGCACGGCGGAATGAAGCCGGTTACACTATTTTGAGCGACACGAGCACGAGGGAAGCGTGAGACGAGAACTGGACAGCCTGGTGACGCAAATGCACTCGAGCGGCATCCGCTATGAGGAAGCCGTGCGGGAATTCAAGAGGCAGTATTTGCGCGAGGTACTGGTGGCACACCGGGGCAACCAGTGCAAGGCCGCCGAAGAGCTGGGCATGCACCGCAACACGCTGAGCCGCGCCATGTCCGACCTGGGTCTGGACCTGGCCGAGGTGCGCGCCGGGCTCAAGCGTCCACCGCGTAGCGAACGTCCAGTAATCAGCGTGTTTCGCCAGGGCTACCGCTAAGAGCTGGGAACAGACCCTGAGCCGAAGACGCAGCCCGACATGATGCTAACAACTTCGCAGAACCCCACAGCCCGCATAGCGATAGAGCCGGGCTTCGCCTGGGATGGGCAGGACGCCTATCTCTTCGACATTGACGGCACCCTGTTGCGCAGCCGCGACCGCGTGCACTTCGACTCCTTCGCCGCCAGCGTGCAGCGCGTGACGGGCTTTGAGATCACGCTGGGCGGCATCCTGCTGCACGGCAATACCGATACCGCCATCCTGCGCGAGGCCTGCCGCCAGGCAGAGATTCCCGCCCAGGTGCTGGAAGAGCGTGTGGATGCCATTCTGGAAGCCATGCGCAACAGCGTGGCCGAGCGGCGTCACGAGCTGGACCTGGCATTGATGCCGGGCGTGGAAGACGTACTGCGCCACCTGGCCCAGAAAGGCGCCCTGCTCGGCGTGGCCACCGGCAATTTGGAAGCCATCGGCTGGATCAAGATTGAGAAGGCCGGCTTGCGCGAGTGGTTCCGTTTCGGCGGCTTCAGCGACCATTTCCCCATCCGCGGAGAGCTGATCGCCCACGCGGCGTGGAAGGCGCGCGAGATGGCCGGCCGCGACGCCAATGTATGCGTGGTGGGCGACACGCCGCGCGACATAGAGGCTGCACACTCCAATTTCCTCCCTGTGATTGCCGTGGCCACCGGACGATGCACCTTTGAGGAGCTGCTCGAGTGCAAGCCCGAAGCCTGCGTCTCTTCGTTGGCCGATTTGCTGGCCACGCTCAAGAGTAGAACATGAGGGGCAGGCCATGAAGCCGCGGCAGCAAACCATAGGCGCACGATTGTGCGGGCGAACTGGCTCCGCAGCAAGAAACTGTTGCGTGGCGTTGTCGCTGCTCCTGCTGGCGCTGGCAGGCGCGCTCCCTGCGCAAACGGCGGCTCCGGCCGTGCCCCCAGGCCAAAGCACGACACCGCCTGCAGAGCAAAACGCGCCGCAAGACGGGACCGCGCCCGTGGCCGCACCCCAAACAGCTACGGATCACGAAAATGCGCAGCCGCCGCGATCGAACGATAGGCGGCGCGCAGCCAAACTCTATCTCGCGGCGAGCAAATTGTTTCTCGATCGCCAGTTTGAAGAGGCCATGAAGGACTTTGAGCAGGCCGCCGCGCTTGATCCCACGAATGCGAACTATCGGCTGGCCGCTGGTGTCGCGCGCGACCATGCGATCACCGCGCTGATTCAGGAGGCAGCCAAGGATCGGCTGCTGGGTAACGAGGCCGCGGATCGTGCTGCGCTCGAGCGCGCCCGCGCGCTCGACCCCACCAACATCGAGATCAATCAGCATCTCGATGAGCTGGCCGACGACGTCGCGCGCAGCCAGCCGCAGCCGCTTTACGAGCAAAGCAGCACCCTGGCTGGACCCGTACAGCTGGAGCCCGCGCCCGGTCTGCACAGCTTTCATCTGCACGCCGATCGGAAACAAATCATCTCGCAAGTGTTTCGCGCCTTCGGCCTGACGGCCATGCTCGACACCAGCGTGCACCCGTTCCTAACCCGGTTCGATGTGGATGACGCGAGCTTTGAGCAGGCCGCACGCGTGCTGAGCCTGGACACGAATACATTCTTCGTGCCGCTGGACGCGCACCGCGCCCTCGTAGCCGCCGACTCCACCACCAACCGGAATCAGTTTCTGCGCCAGGACGTGGAAACGGTCTACCTGACAGGGTTGAGCGACGATGAGCTGAACGACGTGTTGTCGGTGGCAAAGACTATCTTCCTCGTGCAGCAGGCCACGCTTTCAACCAGCGAACGCGCCCTTACGCTGCGCGCTCCCCAGCGCACTCTGGAAGCCTTCAACGCCACTCTCCAGAGCCTTCTCGAGGGGCGCAGCCAGGTGCTGCTCGACGTGCGGCTCATCCAAGTGGCGCACACCAGCAACCGCAACACCGGCGCACAACTGCCGCAGAGCATGTCGGCCTTCAACGTGACTGCGGAGGCAGAATCGATTCTGAAGGCCAACCAAAGCCTGGTGCAGCAGATCATTTCGTCGGGACTGGCTTCGCCCAACAATCCGCTGGCGATTCTGGGCATTTTGATCGCCTCAGGCCAGGTGACAAACCCGCTGCTCTCGAGCGGGTTCGCAACATTTGGCGGAGGAACGATTGCCGAATCGGCGCTGGTGCCGGGGTCGGCCACTTACACCCTCAGCCTGAACACCTCCGACTCGCGTGAACTCGATCAGGTCCAGCTTCGCCTCGAGGACGGCGAGAAGGGCGAGATCAAGCTCGGCGAAAAATACCCCATCCAGACCTCCTCTTTTTCAAGCCTGTCGGGAAGCGCTGCGAACATTCCGGGGTTGACGGGGGCAGGCACATCGAGCAGCCTGAGTTCCCTGCTCTCTTCACTATCGAGCACGGTGCCGAACATCCCCATGGTGCAGTACGAGGACCTCGGCTTGACGCTGACGGTCACGCCCAAGGCGTTGCGCAATGGTGACGTGGCCCTGAACCTTGAGATGAAACTCAACGCCCTTGCCGGAACCTCGATCGACGGCAATCCCGTGCTCGACAACCGGGAGTATACCGGCACGGTGACGCTGAAAGAGGGCGAAGCGACGGTGGTGGCCACCGAGATGGACAAGTCGCAAAGCCAGGCGATCAGCGGGACTCCTGGACTCAGCGAGATCCCGGGGATGAACAATGTAACTGAAAAGGATTTGCAGAAGAGCTACGCGACGCTGGTGATTGTGATGACGCCGCACGTGGTGCGGGGACCGCAGGCGGCGGGACACACAGCGATGATGCGAGTAGAAAAAAGCGCAACGCAGTAGAAGGCTTGCCCCGCCCTCGCGAAGCGAGAACGGGGCACGATGCATCAGGAATCGGCTACTGGGCGGGGACGCCGTCCAGCTTGGCCTGGAATGCGACAATTTTCTTCAGAAAATCGTAGGGAACCTGGCCAATGGGAATCTCGCGGCCGTTGATAACGAGCGTCGGAACCGCGTTAATGCCCACATCGGTGCCGAGCTTGACGGAGGCATCGACGTTGGCCTTGATTTCAGGCGTCGTGGCGCACGCCGAGACCTTCGCCGGATCGAGTCCCGCCTTGATGACGGCGCTGTTGAGGGTGAGCGCGGCGCCGTCGGGAGTGGCAAGGCCATCCTGGCCGTCGAAGACCGCCGCGGCGAATTGGAAAAAGGCGTTGCTGCTGCCCAGCTTGTTCACGCACAGGCCGTACTCTGCCGCCTGGACGGATGCAGGATGGATGGCCGCAATGGGAAAGCTCTGAAAGACGATGCGCGCCTTGGGAAAGTCCTCGACGAGCTTTTCCATGTTGGCCTGCGCCTCTTTGCAGTGCGGGCACTGGAAGTCGGCGAACTCCACAATCTCCAGATCTTTGGATGCATTGCCGTGATATGGGCCGTCGGCATGTTGCTGCATCTGCTCACGGACCTCCGCGAAAGGATGATCGCCAAAGTTGATGATGTTATCGCCGCTGATGATGTGCTTGCCGTCGGGCAGCACAAAGAACGCGAACGCCCCGGGCTTTTCCTTGCCCGTCTTGTCGCCGATGTACACCACCACCTTGCTCACGTTATCCACGGCAGTCTTCATAATGGCCTGCACCTGCCAGACGCGATTCTCGTCGAATCCCCAGTTCGCCGTGAGAAAGGCATCGACGGTATCCTTGGTCGGCGTGGCGGCGGTGAAGTCGGCTGGATTGGGCTTGGGAAAAGTCGGCGCGGCAGTTGGAGCCGGGGCCGTGGGTTCAGCGGCTGGCTGCCCAGGTGCGGCGGGCGCCTGCTGGGCGCTGGCATCGGGCGCCGGCGGCACATGCTGCTGGGCAGCGGCCTGGAATACCGGAACGAAAAGGGCAATCAGCGCGGCGGCGCCGAGCAAACGATCAGACGGACGAATCAAGCGGTTCTCCTTCAACGCGGGAAAGCTCCCTCCCAATAGCTTATAACGCTGGCTTGGCGGGGGTCATAGCACATCGAGTGAAAGAGTGAAGGAAGTGAAAGGAGTGAACCCGTATGGATTCTGGTTCCCGGCTCCGTCACTCATTTCACTTCCTTCACTGTCTCACTTCCTACACTTGGACTTTGACAGCAATCGGGAATCTGCGTCCCATGCCAAACGACTTGGCCGTGACTTTCAGAACCGGCGCGGCCTGCTGGCGCTTGTATTCGGAACGCTCGATAAGGCGCACCGTTTGCCGGACTAGGTCGAGGGAGAATCCGTGCTCAGCGGCAACACGCTCCGGCGTTTCGTAGCGCTCCACGTAAGCCTCAACGATGGGATCGAGTACGTCGTAGGGCGGCAGCGAATCGGTGTCCATCTGGCCGGGGCGCAGTTCGGCAGAGGGCGGCTTGGTCAGGATGGCGGCGGGAATTATTTCCTGGTCCCGGTTAATCCAATTGCAGACCGCGTAAACGCGCGTCTTGACCAGATCGCCAATGACCGCCAGGGCGCCGACCATGTCGCCGTAAAGCGTGCAGTAGCCCACCGCCATCTCGGACTTGTTGCCGGTAGTAAGCACCAGGGCGCCGAGCTTGTTGGAGAGCGCCATCAGGAGAGTGCCGCGAATGCGCGGCTGGATGTTCTCTTCCGTAATGTCTTCCTTCATGCCGTGAAAGAGCGGCTCCAGCGCCTGGGTGAACTCGGCAAACAGCGAACGGATCGAGATGGTTTCAAAACGGATACCGAGATTTGCCGCCAGCCTTTGGCTGTCGTCGATGGAGCCCGCGGAAGAATAGGGACTGGGCATGCCGACGCCGATCACGTTCTCTCGGCCGAGAGCCTCGGTGGCGATGGCGGCTACCAGAGCGGAGTCGATGCCGCCGCTCAAGCCCACAATGGCTTTGCGAAAGCCGCATTTGCGCACGTAATCGCGTGTGCCCAGCACCAGGGCGCGATAGGCGGCTTCCGTGGCATCGTCTTCAGGAACCGGAATTGCCGCGGCGTGGAAGGGATCGACGAGGACCAGATCTTCGGCGAATGAAGCGGCCTGTGCGATCAGCTCTCCGCGCCCATTGAGCGCCAAGGATGAGCCGTCAAAAATCAGACTGTCGTTGCCGCCCACCTGGTTCGACATCAGCACTGGAATGCCGTCGCGGCGGGCCATGGCGGCCAGCATCTCGCGGCGGATGGTGCGCTTGGAATGCCAGAACGGCGACGAGGAGAGATTGATGTGCAGCGCGGGCTTCTGGCGCATCAGCTCTTCCACGGGATCGACGGTATAGAGGCGGCGCGGCCAGAAGTTCTTGTCGTTCCACGCGTCCTCGCAGATCGTGATGGCAAGGCGAACCCCGTCCAGCTCGATTACTTTCTGGGATTCGGCCGGCGAGAAGTAACGCTGCTCGTCAAAGACGTCGTAAAAGGGCAGAAGCCGCTTGTGCTGCTCGAGAATCAATTGGCCCTTGTCGAGCAGGACGGCGGCGTTGAAGGCCGGTTTTCCATCTTTTCCGTCTGCAGGAAGTGCGACGCCGGCGAGCACGGCAATGGGGATTTCGCGCGTCGCCGCGGCCAGTTCGTCTACAGCCGTTCGGCACCGCGCCAGGAAGCTGGGCTCCTCAAGGAAGTCGGCGGGAGGATAGCCGCAGATGGCGAGCTCGGAGAAAACCGCAAGGCGCGCGCCCATCTCCGCTGCACGGCGGCTCACGGCAACGATTTTCTCGAGATTCCCGGTAAAATCACCGACCGTGGGGTCGATCTGGGCCAGCGCAATCTTCACACCCCCAGTTTAAATCGCGAACCGTGCCGGCCGCGTCTTTATAGAGCGCGCCACCACCCCTCGAGCGAACCGCGCCGTCTCGCTCCCATATTGGACGGCATAACCCTTTTATTCAAAATGGCCTACGCGGTTTTCCGGCCTGCGCGATTTTCCCGCATGATTGAGGCGCAGCCCCCGGGCCTTGACATCTGGCCGCACTCGAACTATGCATCGACCGAAAACGCGACAGTCCGGTGAGTCTGCCCCCCAAAAGAGGGATTTCAACCCTGTGATTCACCACTTAAACTACACTGACCCAGGGGCTCTCTTCGCGCAGTGCCGTCCACGACGCCGCTGGAGCCTTGAGACGTTCGGCCACAATCGGCCTAAGGGCAGGAAGATTCCCGGGAGGATATCATCGACTCGCGAGTACGGCTGGGCGATCTATTAATCCGCGCAAAGCTGATCACCGAAAGGGATGTGGCGGCGGCGCTGGTGCGGTTGAAGGCGCACGGCGGACGTTTGGGCGAAAACCTTGTAGCCATCGGCGCCATAGACCAGGCGGCGTTGGATGGGTTTATCCATCGCATTCCGAAAGAACCCAAAGATATTGCGGCCACCGGCATCGAGGAAACCGAACTGCTGTCCCTGCTGATGAAGGTGATTTATTCCTTCGGTCTGACCACCATCGCTCAGTATGCGGATGCCATCAAGCTGCCGCTGCCGATCGTGATCGACCTGACCCACCTTGCGATCGAGCGGCAGTTGCTGTACACGCTGGGATCGCGCAACTCCGAAAGCCCCATTGGCTTGACCTATGCGCTAACCGACGAAGGCCGGCGCTGGACGCAGGAGGCCATCAAGCGCTCGGGCTACGTCGGGCCCGCTCCAGTGCCCCTGGCGGATTTTATCTTCCGAGTAGGTATACAGAAACCGACCAACGAACGCATCACCGGGGACCGAATCCTCAAGGCGCTCAGTGAGCTCACACTCGCAGACAGTGTCGTGGAACAAACCGGGCCGGCATTGAATTCGGGCAGGGCCATCCTGCTCTACGGTCCGCCGGGAAACGGCAAAACCTCCGTCGCGCTGAGTTTCGCCAGCGTCTTCCAGGATATGATCTACGTGCCTTACGCCATCATGGTGGAGGGCCAGATCATTCGCTTCCACGATCCCAGCGTACATAGTCCCATCGGCGCCTTAGTAGAGGGCGAAGACGATGGCCAATCTTTTATCCGCCACGAGACCTACGACATGCGCTGGGTGACGTGCCGCAGGCCCTTCGTGATTACCGGCGGCGAACTGACGCTGGAAATGCTCGAGCTGCGCTACGACAGCGAGGCCCGCTCCTACGAAGCTCCGTTGCACATGAAGGCTTTGGGTGGGTGCTTCCTCATCGACGACTTCGGCCGCCAGTTGGTGAGTCCCACCAATCTGCTCAATCGCTGGATTGTGCCGCTGGAGAGCCGCGTTGACTATCTCAAGCTGCACACTGGCAAGACCATCAGTATTCCGTTTGAAGAACTGGTGATCTTCTCCACAAATCTGGAGCCGGCAGACTTGATGGATCCTGCTTTCCTGCGCCGCCTTCCCTACAAGATCGAAGTGGGTCCGCCAGACCTGGAGCACTACCGGTGCATCTTCGAGAGAGAGTGCACGCGCCAGGGCCTTACGCTGCGCGAAGAGGTGTTCAACTTCATCGTCTACATGGTGAGAGAAGAGATGGGCCTCGAACTTGCCGCCTATCATCCGCGATTCATCGTGGATCAGGTGGTGGCGACCTGCCAGTTCCTGGGCCGCACCCCCGAGCTCAAATCACCCTACATCGATTACGCGATTAACAACCTGGGAGTCCGCCGGAGATCCAAATCCGAAGGCGAATCGGATCAGCGGCCGGCTCCCGCGAAAAAGCCGGCGGACCTCAACCTGCCGTCCGATGTCTTCGATCAGTCCTAGATCAAGAGCCGCACGCGAGACAATCTAGGTGCCGGTACCGGCAAAGACCACGGCAATCGTGCGCAGGATGATCTTGAAGTCCAGCCAGATACTCCAGTTCTCGATGTAGGTGACGTCGAGCGAGACATAGCTGGAAAACGATGGATCCTGGCGCCCCTGCACCTGCCATAGACCGGTAATCCCCGGAGTGACATCCAGGCGGCGCAGGTGGCTGAGGTCGTATTTGCGCACTTCGCCGGCCAACGGTGGGCGCGGGCCGACGATGCTCATGTCGCCGATCAGAACATTGAAAAACTGCGGCAGCTCATCCAGCGAATATTTGCGCAGAAACCGTCCCAGGCGCGTGATGCGTGGGTCGTTTGAGATCTTGAAGAGCACGTCGTCGCGCTCGTTCATATGCATGACCTCGGCGCGCCGGGTATCTGCGTCGCGAACCATGGTGCGGAACTTGATGCAGCGGAAGACCACTCCCTTTTTGCCGATGCGCTCCGAAGAGTAGAAAACCGGGCCCGGGGAATCGAGCTTGACGGCGATGGCAAGGGCCACCAGTAGGGGTGAGATCAATATCAGCGCCAGCACGGAGAATACGGTATCGAAGACGCGTTTGAAGAAGAGCTCCAGTTCCGGCACTTCGCCGCGATGCAGCGGCATGGTGGGAAACTGGCCGATGTACTCGACGGGGGTGTCCCAGGCCACGGCGTCGTAAATCTCCGGGACTACGCGCAGGTCCACGCCGTGAACGCGGGACTGCTCCAGCACCTCTTGAACGATGTGGCGCTCGCAGGGCGTGGTGAAAAAAATCTCGTCGATAAACTGCTTGCGGGCATTCTGGAAGAGAGAATCGAAGGTGCCCACGATGTCGCCTGGCGGCAACGGTGCGCGAGAAACGGAACCGGGAAGCTCGATAAAGCCTTTGAAGGTGTATCCCAGATGCCGGATGCTGTCGAGATGGTGGCGCAAAGCTTGCGCTTCAGGTCCAGTGCCGACAATGAGCACGTTGCGCGTATCCAGACCCCGGTCGAAGCGCCGATAAAGAAGCATGCGAAAGATGAACCGACGCAAGCCCAGGGCGATTGCGACCAGGAGCACCGTGCTGATTACGATGCCGCGCGGGATGTCGTTGGCATGCACCAGGTAAAGCGCGCCGGTGAGCAGCAGGCCTGATGTGAGGCACGCCTGCGCACTGAGCCTTTGTTCGTGCAGGAAATTGGTGAGGCGCGCCGGCGTGTACAAGTGCAGACGGCGGCTGGTGGCGATGAGCGTAAAGCTGAAACCGCACAGCAGGGCCAGCAATATCTCCATCGAACGGCCGTGAATCAGGGTCCCGTGCCAGAATCCTCTCGCTTCATCCAACGGAGTGGTGTGAAGCTCAAAGATCGTGGTCACTGCCGCAGCAAGGCAAACCGTCAGGATATCCAGGAATATCCAGAGTTTGGCCGTGCCGCGAGTGGGCCGCGCGGGTCCACCCGAGGCGCTCGATTCCCATTCTGCAGACAACGCCAGCGAAGACGACAGCCTTTGCCAAAAATCCGAACTCGCCATAGGAGAAACGCAGACCTCAAGTTTTCATCAAGCGCCTGGACGGCGTGCTGTTGAGATTGTTTCGCAAGGGAATAGAAGCAAAGCAAAAATGCATCGCAACGTCACGAATGAGTAAACGGGTCCGCTCCCCAATGCCGACCCTTCAAAGAAAGACACAGGAAAAGCCGGAGAGTTGCGCCTGATTAATTCCTCCGGGCCGCGCCGGCGCCCCTGGAAGACGAGCCTCCGCAATCCATCATGCCACCGTAACATACACATGAAAATGTACTTTACATCTCTAGCTGGAAAAGCCTGACGCCAACGGAGCTTGATCCAAGCAAACATTTGCACAAAAAAGAGGACCGCATTGCGTGGATTTCAGATCTTTCAGACGATGAAAAGAATTCGCAACAAACCAACCTATACAGGTTCTCGCAAGCAAATCAAGTGGGAGGTTGTGAATTGGTGTCCCACCAGCTTTGAAACATTTCAAACCCAATTGGTTTTCTCGAGCTTCGCCCAATAAAATGAGGGCTACAAGAAAATTGCTCGACCGATGAGTTCCGAGAGAGAACGACAACGAAATTACTGGGCAGTCTCTCTCTATCTCTCTTATAGTTCCCCCATCTTACAGCACAGTTGTAACAAAAACAATAAAGTCTTTATTCCGTGGGCGGTAGGTAGGCGTCCAAGGTCAAGAAAAGCCTGATATCGGGATCTGTGGACGCGAGAAACGCCTCGAGAGTGCCGAAGAATAGCGCTCTTCCCTGATGCAGAAAGAGAACGGTATCAGCCAGCTGGCGGGCGAAACGTGTGTCATGGGTGACTACGATGCTGGTAAAGCCCAGCTGATGCTTGAGGCGTTGAATAAGTCCGCCCACGTGGCGGGCAATCAGTGGATCGACCATGGTGGTGGGCTCGTCGTAGAGGACGACTTCAGGCTGGGCGGCCAGAGCGCGCGCCATGGCCACCGCGCGCTTGCGTCCAGTGGACAGGCTGGCCGGCAAAACATCGGCCACATCCTGCGCCCCGACCAGGCTGATCAACCGGCCTACGATCTGATCGATTTGGTCATCGGCCAGGCCGCCGCGCTCGCGCAAAGGGAAGGCCACGTTTTCGCGCACACTGAGCGAATCGAATAATGCGCCATTCTGGAAGACCATGGTGACGCGCTTGCGGATGGCGCGCATGCCCTCTTCGCTGAGGCCGGTGATTTCCTGGTTTTCGACGTGAATCGACCCCGAATCGGGCTTGAGAAAACCCATGATCATGCGCAGAGACACCGATTTACCCACGCCGCTTCGGCCAAGAATGCACAGCGTTTCACCGCGCTCGACGGAAAAACTGACGTCTTCGAGAACGGGCCTGTCACCGAACGAGATCGAAACCCGATCGAACTGGATGATGGGACCCAACGGAGGAGGTCCTGGCGGAGCAATCGAAGGGGGATTCAGGCCTTTCGGGGGCTCAGGCTGTGCCAGCGCTTCGAGTTCCGCCTTCAGCGGCCGCAACGGATCGGGTTGGGAGGATGCGTCAGACATGCCTTTCAGAACAGATTACGCGATGCGCCGCTCCCGGCGCACAACGCCAAGCGCCTCGGCCCGCGCCAGATCGCCCGGCGTATTCAGATTGAGAAACCAGTGAACCGGTGGCAGCCCCAGCGGATCGGAAACCTCGCCGGTCTGGGCAAGCAGTTCGACGGCGATGCTGCTGACGGACTGGCTCACGGCTGCGGAAGCTGCCTGGAACGCGGAAAAACAGCCGTACCGCTGCGAGTCGAGCTCGTTTTGGAGCGCCGGCAGTGTGCTACGGTCGAGGACTACGGGAAAGGTCTGCGCAAAACCCGAAACCGAGGGAACGGTGACAGCGGAGCCGGTAATTCGGGCGTGACGGCGAAGGAAAACAACGAGTGAGTGCGGAAGGAGAGGTTGATCGACCGGCAGAAACACGGCGTAGCGCGAGGAGATGATCGAGAGTGCGGTGCAAATGCCGGAAAGAGGACCCAGGCCCGGCGAAGCATCCTCGACGATTGGCGCGTAAACCGGAAGAGACCTTGGTGCGGGCGAGGCGGCACCGGCGATCATCGCCGGAATGCCGGCCCCCTCAAAGATTGAAAGCGCATGAACCACCAAAGGCCTGCCCGCAAACTCCAGGAGCGCCTTGTCCCGGCCCATGCGGCTGGATTGGCCACCCGCAAGCACGAAGCCAATGGCGTCCGTCTCGTTCGCCGAAACTGTACACTCTGTCATCTTGGGCGTAGCTTACCGCATCGACCTCCGCCTCATTCCCTCGGTCCCTTGGTCCCGCCGGGGCCCCCAGCGGGCGATTTTTGTCCGCTGGGGTGGCTTGGTCCCTGCCTCTCGTTCAACTGCCGACCTCCTCCAGAAAGCGGATGAGCGACACGATACCCAGTTCGAAGTTTTTCAGGTTGAACTTCTCGTTGGGCGCGTGGAGATTATCGTCGGGCAGGCCGAAGCCCATCATCACGCTGGGCAGACCCAGGTTGCGATCGAAGTCACCCACGATGGGAATGGAACCGCCGGAGCGGATGAAGACGGTGTCTTTGCCCCACACTTCATGCAGAGCGCGCGTGGCGGCCTGGATGTAACGATTGTCCACCGGAATCAGGCAGGCATCGCCTGCGTGAATCAACCGCACTTCCACATCGACGCCCGCGGGGGCGATCTTCTCCACGTAGCTCTTGTAAAGCTCGAAGGCCTTGGCCGGGGTCATGCCGGGAACCAGGCGCATGGAGATTTTGGCAGTCGCCTTGGCGGGGATGACGGTTTTGGCGCCGGCCGCGGTAAAGCCGCCGGGGATGCCGTGCACTTCGACCGTGGGCCGCGCCCACGTACGTTCCAGCACGCTGTAGCCGGCCTCGCCGACCAGTTGCTTCGAACCCACTTCGTTCTTGCGATATTCCTCCTCGTCGAAGGGAAGGCTGCGCCATGCGGCCAGCTCTTCGGGGCTGGGGGGAATGATGCCGTCGTAAAAGCCGGGGATGAGAATATGGCCATTTTCATCCTTGAGCTTGGCGATAATTTGGCAGATCGAAATGAACGGATTAGGTGCCGCACCGCCATACATACCGGAGTGCAGATCGGTCTTCGCTCCGCGCACTTCGAGCTCGGTGTAGATCATGCCGCGCAAACCCACGCAAAGCGTGGGCAGGCCGGGCGCAAAGAGCTCGGTGTCGGAAACCAGCGCGAAATCGGCCTTGAGGTCGGCGGGCTTGGAGGCCACATACTTCTCAATGGTTTCCCCGCCCACTTCCTCTTCGCCCTCAAAGAGCACGCGCACATTGAGGGGCAGCGAGCCGTTGGCGGCCAGCAGCGACTCCAATGCCTTGACCTGGGCCACCACCTGGCCTTTGTCGTCGACCGCGCCGCGCGCGTAGATGTTGCCATTGCGCTCGGTGGGCTCGAACGGCGGCGAGAGCCACTCGTCGAGCGGATCGGGCGGCTGCACATCGTAGTGGCCGTAGATGAGCACAGTGGGCTTGCCGGCCGCGTGCAGCCAATCGGCATAGACCAGCGGATGGCCTTCGCCCTCAATCAGGCGCGCGCTCTCCATGCCGATGCGCTTCAGTTCGGCGAGCAGCACATCGGCGGCCTTGCGGCAATCGTCCTTGTGCTCGGGATCAGTGGAGACGGACGGAATGCGCAGCAGGGCTTTCAGTTCATCCAGAAAACGAGGGTGGTTTTGGCGGGCAAATGCAACGGCAGAAGAAGACATGAAATCGCTCCCTTCAAAGAACAGTCAAAAGCGAGTATAGAACTCCAAGGCGGGACACGGCACGCACAGTGCCGCGGCGCACACAAGCTCGGAGCGCGGCTCGAAACCGGGCCGGGAGTGCCGGGCAATAGATCCCAGGGGAACATTCCCCCTCTTCCCGGTGTCAAACTAAGGCAGGTGACCCATGCTTGAACTGCGCAATGTTTCCAAGCACTTCGCTGGGATTCCCGCGGTCGATGATGTCAGTTTCTGCGCCCGGCCGGGCGAGGTTACCGGCTATCTCGGGCCGAACGGCTCCGGCAAAACCACCACCATGAAGATGATTACCGGCCTGATCGAGATGACTTTCGGTCACATCCTCTTTGAGGGCAATCCAATTCAGGATGACCTGATTGCCTACAAACGTCGTATGGGCTATGTCCCCGAGGAGCCGTACCTCTACACGCACCTCTCCGGGACCGAATACCTCACTATGGTCTCGCAGCTCCGCAATCTGCCGCAGCGAGAGTCCTCGAAGCAAATCGACGGCCTTCTGCGGCTGCTCTCTCTTCATGACGACCGGCACGCATCCATTTCCGGTTACTCGAAGGGCATGCGGCAAAAGATCCTCATCGCCGCAGCGCTCCTGCACAATCCTGACCTTGTGCTTCTTGACGAACCATTCTCCGGACTCGATGTTGGCTCTGCTCTGGTGCTGCGCAGCCTCATTCAGGAACTTGCAGCGCGCGGAAAGGTGGTGCTCTTCAGCTCCCATGAACTCGACACCGTCGAACGCGTCTGCACCCGCGTTGTGATCCTGCACCGCGGCAAACTCGTCG
>Ga0181538_10001063_pt1 | contig 31672 bp, 14 predicted proteins | sample PEATcosm2014_Bin_40_FD_119773 | JGI IMG/M metagenome (GOLD analysis project Ga0181538, IMG submission 119773) | Peatland microbial communities from MTU Mesocosm Facility, Houghton, MI, USA - PEATcosm2014_Bin23_30_metaG | ecosystem: Environmental > Terrestrial > Soil > Wetlands > Peat | place... | reverse complement strand
TGTTGACGGTCAATGAAGAATTGGCGATCAAGACCGAGGAGCTGCGCAAACAGCGCGAGTGGTTCGAAGTCACGCTGTCGAGCGTCGGCGACGCGGTTATCACGACCGATACGCAAGGGCTCGTGACCTATCTGAACCCGATCGCGGAAACGATGACCGGTTGGCTCTCGATCGACGCGTTCGGCGAACCGATAGACGAGATATTTCGGATCGTCAACGAGGCGACGCAGCGAGTATTGAGCAATCCGATCAAGGCCGTGCTGAAAACCGGAAAGAACACCCGGTTGCCGACCCATACCGCATTGATCGACAAGAACGGTGCTCAGGTTCCCATAGAGGACAGCATCGCGCCAATACGGGATACGAAGGGCAACTTACTGGGCGCGGTGATCGTGTTTCACGACGTCAGCGCGGCGCGCGAGCTGTCGCTCAGAATGTCGCACCTTGCGCAGCACGACGGCCTTACGGATCTGCCGAACCGGATCCTGCTCTACGATCGACTGACGCAAGCAATAACCTTGGCGAAGCGCCGCCGCAAAAAGCTGGCGGTGCTGTTTCTGGATTTGGATCGATTCAAACACATCAATGATTCGCTGGGCCATGCGATCGGCGACCGCGTGCTGCAGTCCGTGGCGGAGCGCCTGCGCCACTGCGTGCGCAGCACGGACACCGTCAGTCGGCAAGGCGGCGACGAGTTCGTGGTGCTGTTGTCGGAAATAAAGAAGCTTCAGGACGCGGCCGTTTGCGCGGAGAAAATACTCGCTGCGCTCAGCGAGCCGTTCGGCATCGATCATCATAATCTGTATGCCGCGGTCAGTATCGGCATCGCTACTTATCCCGATGACGGCACCGACGCGGACACCCTCATGAAGCACGCCGATCTGGCGATGTATCAAGCCAAAGAGGGCAACTCCAACACCTTTCGCTTTTTCGAGCGGCAAATGACCTTGCATCTGGTCGAGCGCCAGGAAATCGAGAGCGATTTGCGCCGCGCGATCGACCGCGATCAATTTGTGTTGTACTACCAGGCACGCGTCGATCTGATCACCGAGCAAATTGTGGGCGTCGAGGTGCTGATCCGCTGGAAGCATCCGGCGCGCGGACTCGTGCAGCCGGATAAATTCATGGCGATCGCGGAAGAATCGGGAGTCGTCGTGCCGCTGGGTCGATGGGTGTTGCGCGAGGGTTGTCGTCAAGGGCGAGCCTGGCTCGACGCGGGCATGCCGCCGGTGCGCGTGGCGGTCAACATTTCCGCGGTCGAGCTGCGCGCCAAGGACTTCGTCGAGGGCGTGCGCAACGTATTGGCGGAGACCGGTCTCGAGCCCAGCAGCCTCGAATTGGAGGTCACCGAGACGGCGCTGTTGCAAAATTCCAAAGCGGTCGCCTCGGTGCTGCAGGCGATCAAGGACCTCGGCGTGCATCTCGCGCTCGACGATTTCGGCACGGGCTATTCGAGCTTGAGTCACGTCAGACGCCTGCCGATCGATGCGCTGAAGATCGATCGCTCGTTCATCCGCGAATTGGCTACGAACGCGGACGATGCAAGCGTCGTTCGCGCGATGATCAGCATGGGCAGGAGCCTGCAGATGAAGGTCGTCGCGGAGGGAGTCGAAACCCGTGAACAACTCGAATGTCTGCGCCGCTACGGGTGCCCGGAGGGCCAAGGCTACTATTTCAGCAAGGCGGTCGACGCGGCAGACTTCACGCGCCTGTTGCGGCGCGGAATCTAGGGGCCGCGTCCGGCGGCCAGAACGCGCCGTGTCCGTAGCCGCGGCCCGCGCGCTCAGCTGGCTCGCATCGCTACCGCCTGCGTCGACTGCTCGCTCGATTCTCTTGCAAATCCGGCGTGCCATTCAGCCAGCGCCGCCAACGGCATAGGGCGCGCGAAATGGTATCCCTGAATCAGGATGGCGCCGACGGAGCGCGCCTGCGCGAGCATCGTCGGGGTTTCGACGCCCTCGACGATGGTCTCGAGGTGCAATTTGTGCGCAACGTCGATGGTCGCGCCGAGGATCGCCTCGCCGCCGCGTTCGAAGTCGCGAATGAACGCGCCGTCGATCTTGACCAAATTCACGGGTAGCTGGTTCAAATAGGATAGCGACGAATAGCCGGTGCCAAAGTCGTCGATCGCCACGCAAACGCCGAGCTTGCGGATATCGAGCAGGATCGAGCGCACGCGGTCGAGGTCTTGCGCAAACACGGATTCGGTGACCTCGATTTCGAGGGCCGCGGGCGGCAGGCCGCTGTCCTCCAAGGCGATGTAGAGGCTGTATAAAAATCCGGTATCCAGCAGCTGCATGATCGACACGTTGAGTGCGATCCGCGGAAATCCCAGATCCAACAGCGCCCGGGCGTCGCTGCAAGCTTGCCGTAGCACCCACGCGCCCAGGGATATGATCAATCCGGCCGCTTCGGCAAGCGGGATAAAAACCGTCGGCGGGATTTTCCCATATCGCGGATGCGACCAACGCGCCAAGGCTTCGACCGAGTGGACGGTATGCGTATTGATATCGACGATCGGCTGATAGTGCAGTTCGAGTTCGCCGTCTGTAATCGCTTTGCGCAGCGAGCGAATCACGTCACGTTGATACTCGGCCTTGGCGCCCGTCTCGGCGGTGTATAAGGCAACTTTCGCGCCGCTGTTGCCGCGCGCTTCCTGTTCCGCGAGTTCCGCGTGCCGCATGACGACTTGCGGCTCGATCATGCCGGCCGCGATGGCGACGATACCGACGCTGATTTCCGTGGTGACGTATACCGAGCCGATCTCCCAAGAGGAGGTGGCCGAGTCTGCCAGATCCTGTCCGCGCCGATAGAGCGCCTCCGGGGCCGACGCCGGTAGATCGTCGAACACCGCGAACACGTTCTTGTCCCAGCGCGCGATGCAGTTTGCGCCAAGTGCCTTGCGGGTCAATTGCTCGGCAATCGCACGTATCCATTCATCGACCGCCGCCGAATCGACGTTTTCGGCAAACGGCGGCACGAAATGGATGTGCAGCAGATAAACCGTGCCGACCGCTTCACGCCCCAAATTGCGCTCATCGATGAGGCTGCCGAGAGTTTCCAACAGTCTCTCGCGGCTCGCCAAACCAGTGACTCGATCCTCGCCGAGCACGTGGCGAGCCGTAAATTGCCGGATGGCGCTCCGGTTTGCCATCTCTGAGCGATATTCCGACAGCGCGAATTCGATGCCCGCCAGGAACGTGCGCGGAGCGCAGGGCTTGGTCAAAAAACGGCAGATTTGTCCGTCGTTCACGGCCGCGATCGCCGCGGACATGTCGTCGCAGCCGGTCAAGAGAATGCGGCGCGCGTCGGGCGCAAGCGCGCGCGAGGCGGCCAGAAATTTCGAACCATCCATTCCCGGCATGCGCAAATCGGAAACGATGACCGCGATATCGGGGTACTGCCTCAGTAGACGCAGGCCTTCGGCGCCGCTCGTAGCCAACTCTACGAGGTACGACGGATGCAGGTGCGGCGCGATAGCGTCGAGTATATCCCTGTCGTCGTCCACACAGAGTATGCGAGGGTAGTTTTGATCATCCATGTGCGATGAACGGTGGCGGCCGGTAATTTGTCCCATCCTTCATTACAGATTCTTCGGCCCAAAACCCTGGAACTTGAGTTCGAGCGCCCGCCCGAGCGACCATCCGCCGCTCATTGGTCATAATCGTTGCCGGCGCGATTTTCTGAATGCCGCATCGTCCGGAAATGCGATGAGGTTCACGGACTGCGTCGACTTAGGCGGCATGGTAAATTCGAGTCGCATGGCGCAATCGGGAAATCGCGGCTGCGCCAATGAATACGTATGCGGATCTGATTAAAGCCGGGGCGCGGCAATTAGACTGCAGCTGCACAAAAACGTAGGCGACTCGGGGGGAATGCGATGAATAGATTGTGCAAATCATCCATGGGTGCATCGGCAACCGCTGTCTTGGGGTTCCTATCGATGATGGCGTTGCTGGGGCTGCAAACCGCGGCGTGCGCCGCCGCCGGCGAGAGCGCAACAGCGGCTCCCTGGTGGCAAAATGCGGTGATTTATGAAATCTACCCGCGCAGTTTCCAAGATTCCGACGGCGACGGTGTCGGTGATCTCAACGGCATCACGCAACGTCTGGATTATCTTCGCGATCTTGGCGTGGATGCGATTTGGATCACCCCGATGTATCCGTCTCCGCAGGTGGATTTCGGCTATGACATTGCGGATTATGAAAATGTTGATTCGACGTATGGGAGCCTCGCGGATTTTGACCGGCTCGTGGCCGCGGCCAAGCAGCGGCATATTCGCGTCGTGCTGGACATGGTACTGAACCACACGTCGGACAAACATCCGTGGTTCATCGAGTCGTCCCGCTCTAAAGCGAGTCCAAAGCACGATTGGTACGTTTGGCGCGATGGCAAGACGGATGCCGACGGTAAGCGCCTGCCGCCCAACAATTGGCAGAGCGTATTTGGTCATTCCGCCTGGCAGTACGATGCGAAGCTCGACCAGTTTTACTACCATAAGTTCTACCTGCAACAGCCGGACTTGAACTGGCGCAATCCCAGCGTCGAGCGGGCAATGTTCGGTGCGATGCGATTCTGGCTGAACCGCGGTGTCGCCGGCTTCCGGCTCGACGCGATTCCCACGCTGTTCGAGGATCCCGATCTGCGCGACGAGCGCGAACTGCCGGGCACGAACGCATTCGGGGATCCCAATTTGGCGGAGGAACGCACGAGCAACCTTCCCGAAGTTCATGAGGTCATTCGCCGCTTGCGCAACATGACCGATCGATACGCCGGCGATCGCGTGCTGATCGGCGAGACCTATTTGCCGAATATCCGAGATCTCGATCGCTGGTACGGCGGCGCCAAGCACGACGAATTGCAATTGCCGATGGACATGAATGTGGGATTCGGCAATAAGCTCGATGCGAGGACGTTTCGAGCCCGTATCGACGAAGTCGAAACCCAAATTCACGGATCCGAGCCCCTGCTGGTGTTCGACAATCACGACAATCCGCGGAGCTGGGATCGCTATGGCGACGGCGTCAACGACGCGCTGATCGCCAAGCAGATCGCCGCATTGCTGCTGACCACCAGGGGCACCGCATTGCTGTATTACGGCGAGGAACTCGGCATGCGCACCTCGACGCCGCAGCGGCGCGAAGACGTGCTCGATCCCATCGGCGTCACGGGCTGGCCCAAGGAAAAGGGTCGCGACGGCGAGCGTACGCCGATGCAATGGGACGCGAGCAACGCGCAGGCCGGATTCAGCAGCAATGCGCACACCTGGCTACCGGTGCCGGCGAATTACACGAGTATCAACGTGCAAACCGAGTCGGCGGATCCAGACTCGCTGTTGAATTGGCACCGGCGGTTGATCGCATTGAGGCGCACCGAGGCGGCGCTGCGCTCCGGTAATTTGCTCGTGCTCGATCAAAACAATGCAGCGGTGTTCTCCTATGTCCGGGTCGGTGCCGACGGCCAAGCCGTCGTGGTCGCGTTGAACATGTCTGCGCAGCCGCAAACGATTTCGCTCGATCTTGCGGCCGCGGGTGCGCGCGCAGCGACGGTCAAGACCTTGCTCGCGAGCGACGATCGCCTGCTCGCGGTCCGATCCTCGACAGCGCTCACCTTGCCGCCGTTCGCCTCGTGGATGGCGGCGGTCGGGCGGTGACGAGAGTGGCGGCCGACGCCGCCGTCGCGATGCCGGGCCATGTGCGCCCCATGCTGTCGTTTTGGCAGATATGGAATATGTGCTTTGGTTTTCTGGGTTTGCAATTTGGATTCGCACTGCAAAACGCGAACGTCAGCCGCATATTTCAGACGCTCGGCGCGAGCGTCGATCAGATTCCGGCGCTTTGGATTGCAGCGCCGCTGACGGGGCTGCTCGTGCAGCCGGTCGTGGGCTTTCTGTCCGATCGGACCTGGACGCGATTCGGTCGGCGCCGGCCGTATTTTATGATCGGTGCGGTGCTCGCGGCGACGGCGCTGGTGTGCATGCCGCGCTCATCGAGCCTACTGGTGGCTGCGGGTCTGCTGTGGCTGCTGGATGCCTCGATCAACATATCGATGGAACCATTCCGTGCGTTCGTCGGCGATCAGCTGCCGCCGGCTCAACGGCCCGGAGGCTACGCGATGCAAAGCTTCTTCATCGGCATCGGCGCGGTCGTGGCGAGCATGCTGCCCTATGTGTTGACGCGGATCGGCGTCAGTAATCGCGCCGACGCTGCGCTGGGCGACTCCGTGGTGCCGGATAATGTGTACTATGCGTTTTACATCGGCGCCGCGGTGCTGCTCGCGGCGATGGGGTGGACCGTGCTGCGCACGCGGGAATATCCGCCGGCTGCGCTGCGCGCATTTACCGACGCGGTTGCGTTGAGCCCGTCCGTCTTGCCGGATCGACGCCGCTCAAACCGCAATGGCATGCTGTGGGCCTGTGCGGGCGCGCTTGGAATTGGGGGCATTCGGCTTGCCGGTCTCGATCCGCAGCTTTATCTCGTTTGTGGTGGCGCTTTGGTGTGGGGCTTGGCGCTCATGATCCAGCGCGGCGCGGATCGCTCGGGCCTGTTCGGGGCGGTCATGTGCGATATAGAAACCATGCCGCTGACGATGCGCCGGCTCGTACCCGTGCAATTCTTCTCCTGGCTCGCGCTGTTTGCGATGTGGATCTACACGACCTCGGCGGTGGCCGAGGTGCATTTCGGATCCGTCGATCCGCACTCGGAAGCCTACAACCAGGGCGCCGATTGGGTCGGCGTGTTGTTCGCCGCCTATAATGGTTTCGCGGCGCTCGCGGCGATGCTCATTCCAATCATGGTGCGCCGGTTTGGCATGCGTGTGACGCATCTCATCAATGTATGGCTGGGCGCGGCCGCCTTGCTGTCGTTTCTCGTCATTCACGATTCCCATTGGTTGCTGGCGTCGATGCTCGGCGTGGGATTTGCATGGGCCTCGATACTCTCGCTGCCCTATGCGCTGCTATCGGACAGCGTGCCCGCCGAGAAGATGGGACTCTACATGGGCGTGTTCAATTTCTTCATCGTGATTCCACAACTCGTCGCCGCGAGCGTGTTGGGCGTGATGCTCAAACTGTTGTTCGCGGGAGCGCCGATTTACGCCTTGGCTATCGGCGGCGCGAGTTTTTTCCTTGCGGGCCTGTTAGTGCTGCGCGTGCCGGAGCCGTGACGCCAAGGCTGCGGTGGCCGCGCGGCTAGGGTTGTGATGCACGCGCCGCTAGGGCTGCGCCGCAAGAGCGGCGTACGACCAGTCGCGTCGGCAACACGAGATTCTCCGCGGGCTCATCGCCGACCTGTCGCAGCAGAGTGTCGACCAAGACCTCGCCCGCCATGCGCGTATCTTGCATGACCGTCGTCAGCGCCGGATTCACGAGGTTGGCCGCTGGAATGTCGTCGAATCCCACGACCGAGACCTGTAGTGGAACCTCGATGGCATGGTCCTGCAGCGCGCGCATCGCGCCGATTGCGATGAGATCGCTGGCCGCGAGAATCGCATCGAACGGTTCACCACGAAGCAACAGCTCCGAGGTGGCCGCATACCCGGCCTGCTCGGTCGTAATCGCATCGACCTGCAGGGCGTCGATCAGCGGCGCGCCGGCCGCATGCAGGGCCGCGACATAACCGCGGTAGCGTTCGAAAAATTCGGGATAGTGACTCGATGCATTGCCGATAAACGCAACTTTGCGGCGTCCGATACCGAGCAAATGCGCTGTCGCGTCATGGCCTCCTTGGAAATTATCGCAGCCGACCGATAATCCCGGCTGATCGGCCTGTACAGCACCCCATCTCACGAAATGCGTGCCCTGCTCGACGAGTTTTTCGAGCCGCGAACGGTAAGCCAAGTAATCGCCATATCCCAACAGAATGATCCCGTCGGCCTTGCGACTGTCCTCATAGTCGACGTGCCAATTGCCCGATAGTTGTTGAAACGAGATCAGCAGATCGTAGCTTCGTCGCACGCAAGCGCGCGTGATGGATCCCAGCATCGACAAGAAAAACGGATTGATCAGAGAGTCGTCGGGCGTCGGATCTTCGAAAAACAAAAGAGCGATGGTATTCGAATGCTGACAGCGCAGATTCGACGCGTTTTTGTCGACCTTGTAGTGCAGCTGTTGCGCAATTGCCTCGATTCGTTTGCGCGTCTCTTCGCTGACCGTCGGGCTGCCGCGCAGCGCACGCGAGACCGTCGATTGCGAGACGCCGGCCTCATAAGCAATATCAAAGGAAGTCGCCTTCCCGTGAACGGGATTGCGCGTTTTTACTATTTCCACTCGTATTCCTCCCCGCCGGACATGATGCCACAGGCACCGACGGCTTGCGACAGGACTCGGGAACTTGGTTGCGGCCGCCGGAGCGCATCGGCCCCGATTCGATTCACCATATGTCGTTGAAAGGCAGCCAGCACGGCCGGGCTTAGCGGCCGGGTTTGGCGTTGCATACGTATTCATTCGCGATGGCTTGCTCGAGTGGGTAGGCTCGTCGGAATCTGGAGCATTTCGTCATTTCGGTGCGGCGGCTCCGGTTGCTCTTAGGAACGACCTCCCTCGGTTAATCATTCGTGCTGCTGCACGCGGTTTCAGTGTGCGCACAATATTCTCGCGCACGAAAGATTGTTGAGGCTCGCGCGCATGAATACGTATGCGCAAGGGTTCCCAAATGCGCGGTGTCTTGCATACTCTATAAAGGCACGGTAAGCGCGATTGATATGCGTAACCGGCGCGGTGATCGCAGGTGCTTGCGTTAGCCGAAGCGATAACAACGAAGCAATGGGGAGTGCGCGAAACCGAGGTTCGCGCGTCGCGATGAACCTCCCAAGTTTCAAAATAACGGGCGGTCGGCTGCGTGCGCAGATCGCTCATGGCAGAGTCGTCAGGGAGAACAATCAATGGCAACGATTCGAATTCAGACCATCGTTTCACAGATTTTGCGGGCGGCGTGCGCCGGCGCATTCAGGTCGCCGCTGCAGACCGCCGCGCCTTTCGCGCTGCTCGCGTGCATGAGTTCCGCCAACGCACAGGTTTCGTCCTCCAACACGGCCACTGGGCCGGCGGGCGAAGAGTTGCAGGAGGTGACGGTTACCGGTATCCGTGCCGGGGTTGACGCCGCGATAAAGATCAAGCGCAACAGCGACGACATCGTCGAAGCGGTCTCGGCGGAGGACATCGGCAAGCTGCCGGACACGAGCATCGCCGAGTCTCTGGCCCGCTTGCCCGGCCTAACGACTCAGCGCTCCGACGGCCGCGATTCGGACATCAGCATTCGCGGTTTTGGCCCGGATTTCAACGGGACCTTGTTGAATGGGCGCGAGCAGGTCAGCACCGGCGACAATCGGGCGATACAGTTTGACCAATATCCGGCGGAGTTGATGTCCGGGGTCGTCGTCTACAAGACCCCGGATGCCGCCCTGGTCGGCCAGGGCTTGGCCGGCACGATCGACATGCGAACTACGCGTCCGCTGGAATATGGAAGGCGCACGTTGGTGTTCGACGTACGCGGCATCGAAAACTCCAATGGCAATCTCGGCGCCGATTCTGACGATAAGCAATATCGAGCGAGCTTCTCGTATATTGACCAATACTTCGACAATACACTCGGCTTGACATTTGGGTTCGCTCGGCTCGATACGCCGGTGGACAGCGAAGAAACCGGTCTGTACGACCCCTGGCAGGCGAACTGCGCGCCCAACAACGCCTGTCTTTCCGGCGTGCCGCACGGCGTATTCGTCACGACGGGCATCAAGTCGCTCGCGAGCACCGGGCTCGACAAGCGCGACGGCACGATCACGACGCTCGAGTGGAAGCCGACGGATGCATTCACGAGCACGTTCGACCTCTACTACACGGATCGCGAATTGGACAACAACCGGCGCAGCATGGAAGTGAATCTGGGCAATTACAATGGTTTGGCGAACAGCACGGCAAACTACTCCAACCTCGATATCGTCAATAACACGCTCGTCGGCGCGACCGTCAGCAATCTCGTGCCGCTGGCGCGAAATTTCCTCTACATCACGCACGATCAAATTTTCGCGACGGGGTGGAATAACAAGTGGGACGCGGGCGGTTGGACACTGGCCGGAGATCTAGGGTACTCGCGCGCCGAGCGCGACGAGCACGATTACGAGACGCAGGCGCAATATACGGGCGGGGTCACCGACACCGCGACGTTCAATATCCCGAGCTCTTCGGGTCCGACATTCGCGCTGAACAATCAGTACACAAATCCGGCGCAGGTGCTGATCGGCCCGACGATTTACGGCGCCGGATACAGCAGATTCCCGCATGTCGTCGACGAACTGAAGTCGGTGCGCCTCGATGTCGCGCGTTCGGTCGACGGCTGGTTCAGCGCCGTGATGGCCGGCCTCAACTACGACGACCGTACGAAGAACAAGCGCCAGCCTGAGGCGAACTTGAGCACGATCCCCAACGCCGACAATGGCTACTACCAGATTGCCAGCCAGTACTTGCTGCCGCCGACGAATCTGGGATTTGCCGGTTCCCCGTCGTCACTATCCTGGAATGTTCCGGCGGTACTTGCCAACTACTTCCAGCCGATTATGCCCTCGACGACCGCCAACAGCAGCTTGGTCGGAAAGACTTGGCAGGTCGATGAGAAGCTCACGACGCTCTACCTCAAGGGCAATCTGAACCACGACCTGTCCGCTGACGTTAAGTTGCGAGGTAACATCGGTCTGCAAGTCGTGCACACCGAACAGAACTCCTCATCGGACTACTGGAACAGCGCACTTAACGGTGGAAATGGCGCGGCGGTGCCGATCTCGGGCGGCGCGTCGTACAACGATGTATTGCCGGCCGCGAATTTCGTGTTCGAACTCCCGGCACAGCAGGACGTCAGATTCGGGCTTGCACGCGAAATGGCGCGACCGCGCATGGACGAGATGGCCGATTCATTCGAGTATGGAGTCAGTCAGACGACCGGCATACCGGGTGCAACCGGCGGCAATCCAACCCTCGCGCCGTGGCGCGCCGATGCGGTCGATTTGTCGTATGAAAAATATTTCGACAACAAGGCTTACTTTTCGGCTGCGGCTTTCTACAAGAAGCTCTCGAGCTATATCTATCAGATCGGCGAGACCTATAACTTCGCGGGGCTGAATGCGGGCTTGCCACCCGGGTACCTTCCGCCGGGGCTCCCGGCTCAGTCGCTCGGTATTTTCAATACGTATTTGAACGGCAACGGCGGCCGAGTGGACGGCGTTGAATTGGCCGTTTCACTTCCGGGCGAGCTGCTGACCGACTACTTGAGCGGCTTCGGCGTGCTCGCGAGCGTTTCGGAGTCCGACAGCTCGATCACGATACCCGGCACCGTCGCGGACATTGCCTCGACCAACATCACGCTCCCGGGATTATCGAAAACCGTCTGGCAGGCGACTGTGTACTACGAGAAAGCCGGTTTCTCGGCGCGCATTGCTACCCACTACCGATCGAACTATGTCGGCGAGATTACCGACTACGCAGGCGATCGCGCGCTGGAATATGTGCGGCACGAACAGCTCACGGACTTTCAGACGGGCTATGAATTCCAGGAGGGTATGCTGCATGGTCTCGCGTTCGTATTCCAAATCGACAACATGACTAATGCGCCATTCATCGACTACGCCAATAATCAAACGCAGGTTCGAGATTACGAAACGTACGGCCGCGTGTTCTTCCTCGGCGCGAAATACAAGTTCTAGTCCCGACGTACGAGTTCTAGTCCCGAATCGTTCATACTGGGTACCCGCCGGGCCGGCCGGCGGGTATATCCCGCGGCCCGGAGAGCGGCGGCGGTTGGACCAATCGGCGGATAGGGCAATCGGCGCGTAAGCCGGCCGGAGAATAAGCGTGATTCGTGTTTCGACGAGGATCGTTGTCGCTGGGTTCGCCTTGTGCTACCTGGTCTGCGGACGGCCGATGCCGTCATGCGCGGCCTCGAGCGAAGAATTTCGCAGCCGCAAGCCGCAAGACGAAGTGATCTACTTTCTGCTGCCCGATCGATTTGCGAACGGCGATAACCACAACGATCGCGGCGGCTTGAACGGCGATCGACTCGTGACCGGTTTCGATCCAACCGCCAAGGGCTTCTATCACGGCGGCGATCTACGGGGACTGATCGCGCGTCTCGACTATGTCCAAGCGCTCGGTGCAACGGCGATTTGGCTGGGACCCATATTCCAAAACAAGCCGGTGCAGGGCCCGCCCGGCCACGAGTCGGCGGGCTATCACGGCTATTGGATTACCGACTTCACGCGTGTCGATCCGCATTTCGGCAGCAATGCCGACATGCACGCGCTCGTCGAGGCCGCGCATGCGCGCGGGCTCAAGATCTACATCGACATCGTCGTCAATCACACGGCCGACGTCATTCAATATCGAGAATGCGAAAACCGCGCCTGCGCGTACCGCTCTCGCGCCGAATATCCCTATACGCGGCGCGGCGGCCTCGGCGGCGCACCGATCAATGAGGGCTTCATGGGAGACGAAGCGGCACAACAAACCGACGAGAACTTCGCGAAACTGACGCGACCCGATTACGCCTATACGCCCTTCATCCCCGCGGGCGAGGAGCACGTGAAGGTGCCCGATTGGCTCAACGATCCCATTTATTATCATAACCGCGGAAATTCGACGTTTTCCGGCGAGAGCTCGCAGATGGGCGACTTTGCGGGCCTCGACGATCTCATGACCGAGAACCCGCGCGTCGTGCGCGGCTTCATCGAAATCTACGGCCGGTGGATCGACGACTATGGTGTCGACGGATTTCGAATCGACACCGCGAAGCACGTCAACGCCGAATTCTGGCAGGCGTTTGTGCCGGCGATACTGGCGCGAGCCGCGGCACGAGGCATTCCGAATTTCCATGTGTTCGGCGAGGTGGCGACCGGGCAAATGGATCCGGCATTGCTCGCGCTGCATACGCGCGTCGATAAGCTGCCCGCCGTGCTGGATTTCGCGTTCGCGGCCGCGGTCCGCGACACGGTCGCGGGCAACGCGGGTACCGACGAATTGGCGCGCCTGTTTGCCGCAGATCCGCTCTACGAAGGCGGGGCCGAGGCGGCATTGCAATTGCCGACGTTCATCAGTAACCACGATGCCGGGCGCTTCGCCTATTTCGTGCGCAAGGCGCGCCCGTCCTCAAAGGATACGGAAATCCTCGCCCGAGTACGGCTGGGCCACGCGATGCTGTTCCTGCTGCGCGGCGTGCCGGTTGTTTACTACGGGGACGAGCAGGGCTTCGCCGGTACCGGCGGCGATCAGGATGCGCGCGAGGATATGTTTGCGAGCCGGGTCGCGCTCTACAACGCCGAGCGACTCGTGGGTACCGGGCACACGACGGCAACCGATAGTTTCGATACCAGCCATCCGCTGTATCGCGCGATCGCCGAGCTTGCGCGCCTGCGCAGCAAGCATGTGGAACTACGGGAAGGGCGCCAGATCGTACGCAATTACGCTCCAGCACCCGGTTTATTCGCCGTCTCGCGCATCGATCCGGTCAGCGGCCGTGAATTGCTGGTCGCGTTCAACACCTCGACGCGAGATCTGGCGGCGCAAGTCAACGTGGACCCGAACTCCCGGCGCTTCGCGAGCTTGCGCGGAGCCTGTTTGCCCGGAGCATCGGCAACCGGCAGTTATCCGGTACGCATTCCGGCGCTCGATTTCGTCGTTTGCGCCGCGGAGATGCAACCATGACCGGCGGCTCATCCAACTGGTGGCGCGGCGCGACCATCTACCAAATCTACCCGCGCAGCTTCGCTGATTCGAATGGCGACGGCATTGGGGATCTTCCCGGGATCACGGCACATCTCGAGTATGTGGCGTCGCTCGGCGTCGACGCGATCTGGCTTTGCCCGTTTTTCAGATCGCCGATGAAGGATTTCGGCTACGACATCAGCGATTACTGCGACGTCGACCCGATCTTCGGGACGCTTGCGGATTTCAAGGCGCTCGTTGCGCGCGCGCATGAACTGAAGCTTCGCGTCATCATCGATCAAGTGTTGTCGCACACGTCGGACCAGCATCCGTGGTTTCAGCAAAGCCGCGCGAGCCGCCACAATCCGCGCGCCGATTGGTATGTCTGGGCCGACCCCAGGCCCGACGGATCGCCGCCCTCGAATTGGCAATCAGTTTTCGGCGGCTCGGCGTGGACCTGGGACGGCAGGCGCGGCCAGTACTATCTTCACAATTTTCTCGTCGAGCAGCCGGATTTGAACGTCCACAATCCGGCGGTGCAAGATGCTTTGTTGGCATGCGCCGGCATCTGGCTGGATCTGGGCGTCGATGGGTTTCGGCTCGACGCGATCAACTATGCGATGCATGATCTGTTGCTGCGGGACAATCCGCCGCTGCCGCCGACGAGCAAGCAGCGCACGCGCTCCGTGGACTTTCAGAAGGCGCTCTACAATAAGTCGCACGCCGACCTACCTCGGTTCATCGAGCGCATCCGCGGGCTCGTGGATCGGCATGGGGATCGCTTTACGGTCGCCGAGGTCGGCGGCGAGGACGCCGAAGCGGACATGAAGCTCTATACCGAGGGCGAGTCCCGGTTTCACACCGCCTACGGCTTCAATTTCCTGTATGCCGACGAGTTGACGCCGGCCTTGGTTCGCGCCTCGTTGGCGGCGTGGCCGGACGATCCCGGCATGGGTTGGCCGAGCTGGGCGTTCTCCAATCACGATGCGCCGCGCGCGGTTTCGCGCTGGTTCGCGCCGGCCCATCGCGCTGCCGGCGCGCGGTTGACGATGTTGTTGCTCATCTGTTTGCGCGGCAATATCTTCTTGTATCAAGGCGATGAGCTGGGATTGCCGCAAGCCTTAATCGGCTTTTCCGACCTCAAGGACCCCGAAGCAATCGCCAATTGGCCGCGGACCTTGGGCCGCGACGGGGCGCGCACGCCGATGCCGTGGCGTGGCGCTCTCGAGCACGCGGGCTTCACGAGCGGCGAGCCCTGGCTCGTGATCGGCAACGGCCATGCGGCGCTCGCCGTCGATCGCCAGCAAGACGATCCTCTCTCGCAGCTGAATCTCACGCGCCGTTTGATTGCTTTGCGGCAACGGCGCCCCGCATTGCGCACGGGCTCGCTGCGCTTTGTCGAGGTGTCCGCGCGCCTGCTTGCATTTGAGCGCACGGCGCCGGGTCAGCAGCTGCTGTGCGTCTTCAATCTCGGTCCGTATGAATGCCGTTGGCAACCCGAGGCAGCGGATTCGTGGCGCGTCATCGAGCAGGTTGGGGCGGCACAGGCTTGGATTTTGCCTGCATATTCCGGGCTGATTGCCGAACGCCGGTGATCGGGCGCGGCTTATTCGCCGGCCGGGACGCCGTGGGGCGTCTTTTGCGGCTGCCGGCCTCTAGATAATCCCGCATCTTCGATGAGTCTCTTACGTACGTAGAGGAAGCGTATCGTTTCGTATTCAAACGGTGATCCGCTCGAGTAGTAGCGGAAATCGACGTTGGCCCGCTGGTCGATCAGATTGAGGCCTTCGAGATACCACGATTCATTTGCGCGATATAGATGCGCGATATCCACGGCGTGCGAGACGCCAAAATCACCGACTACGCCAATTCCGTCGCGCAAGGTCGAGGGTCCCAGCAAGGGAATGACCAGATAGGGCCCGGGGTGCACGCCCCAGGTCGCGAGGGTCGCGCTGAGGCCCGTTGGTGCGCTCGGAAGCTTGAACTTCTTGGCGACATCGAACAGACCGCCGAGGCCGAGTGTACTATTGATCAGCAGCCGCCCGGCGCTGCGCAGACCGTGCACCAGCCGCAATTGCAGCGTGTAGTTGACGATGCTGTCGACTTCCGAGAGATTGCCGAAAAAGTTGTGCACGCCGGCGCGCAGCGGCAATGGCAAGCGCCGATACCCATTCGCGATGGGCAGAAACAGCGCTTCATCGAAGCGCGCATTGAACCGATAGATGAAGCGATTGAGTCGACCCCAGGGATCGTAGGTGGCCATCGACGGCGCATCGGCCGGCGTGACCAGTGGCACGGCCTTGGTTTCTTTGGTACCCGTATTCTGCGGCTCGCTCGCAAGCGCCTTGGCGAGTTCGGCGGCATTTTCGGCGGCTGCGGCGTTGTCGGCGGCGGGCGTCTCGGGCGGCAGACTGCGAATATTCACGCTCTGCGTCGCGCAGCCGCCGAGCCCCGAAGCGCACGCGAACCACAGGACGATCCAAACCGAGCAATGCCGGCCGGTCACGGTGCAGGCGGGCTCCAGCGTCCCGCTAGCATCTCGAGCATGTCCGCAACCTGGTGTCGGTCGCCGATATTGCCGAGGTGGCCGCCGTGATCGTAGACGACGATCCGCGGTCCCAGCGTATTCTTCAACCACTGCAATTCACGCGTATCGAGAATGAGGTCGTCGCTGTTGGTCTGTGCGTAGTAATCGCCGTCGTCGCGCAGCGCGTCGCCGATGATGTCGAGACGGTTGTCCGCGATCAGCGATTTGCTGGTCGAATTCGTGCGGTGTTTCAGATAATACGGCGCAAACACTCTGGAGAAATAGTCCGAGAACGCCATGCCGCGCAATACGCGGGACGCATTCTCCAGTGAGTCGCTGACGCGCGGCGGATGCCTCGGATCCACGACGACACCCGCGCCCGTATATAGATCGCCCGCAAAGAACATATCGGCGAGGTTGAGACGAAAGCTCAGCGCAATCGCCGCCGAAAATTCCGCGTCCGACTTCAGCACCGTGGCGGCGGCGGCGAGCAGAAAGCCTTCGTCCAATTCGACCTTGCCCGAGGCGCGATACAGATTTGCAAGCTCCGCATAGAGCTGCCGGTAGAGCCGGTCGATATCCGCATCGCTGGAGCCGATGCTGATCGCGAACAGCTTGTCGAGGCGGCTGATGGACGTGATCAGGCTCACCGGCGGATTGATCATGACCGCACGATGAATATGCAGTTTGCCGGTGCCGGTCGTCGCGTCAATCGATTTGACGACGGCCGCATTGGCGCCACCGAGACTGTAACCGAGGACGTCGATATCGGTGATCCGAACACGGCGCGGCAAATGCGCGAGGATCTGCTGGATCGCTGCGTATAGATCGCGGCTATCCTGCAGGAGATCCCCGGAGACGCCGGTACTCGAGGTCGATACGATGAAACCGGGGAAGGTCGGCGAGGGCATCGTGAGCACGTGATACCCGGCGCCGTAGAGCGCGCCGCGAAGGATCGAGAGCTTCGAGGTGTTGCCGTCGCCGCCGGTGCCGGCAATGACGATGGCGAGCGGGGCGGGCTTCTTTTGTGCGGAGAACCAGACGCGCAGCTTGCGATCGAACCAGTAGACGGCCGGCACCGGGTTGGCCCACGGCAGCGCGATGTTGATTTCGGAGAGTGGGACGGTCTCGGGCAGGGGTGCCATATCCTGCGGCGGCGTGCCGAATACCGTTGCGCGCAGTGCGGCCGAGTCGGCGAGACCGGTCGGTGAACCGGTCGCCGCCAAAAGCGCGGCCGATGGCGCATTCGATGGCGCAGCCGGTTGAGTTTCCGGCGGCGCGCCGGATCCGTCGTCCGACGGTGTGGCCGACGGCGTTTGCGACTGGGCGGCCGGTGGCGGCTCCGACCGCGTGGCGGGCAGCGGTTGCGTTTCGCCGTGCGCGATCGGCGCGGAGCCAAGCGTCATGGTTAGCGCACAAACGATGAGACGCATTGACATCCTGAGCATACTGACACCGCACGGCCAATCATGGCAAACGCCGATCGGCTGTCTTGGAGCGCATCGGCTGCTCTGGGCGTATCGCAATCAGCGAAATACGAACACGATAACGGCCGCCAGCAGCAGCAACAGTGCACTCTGATAGCGGTAGTCACGCCAAGCCGGTCCCGTCGCCAGATGCTCTCGTTCCGCCCGCCAGAGTTGCGGCTGCCACATGACCGCTGCGCGCGCGGCGCTGAGCGGTTCGGGGCGATACAGGCTGACGCCGACGAGAATCAGGGTATCGACGCTGATGAGAATCGGCGCCGCATAGAGAAAATGGAAATGCGTCCAGCGAAAGACGACATTGATCAAGAACAAGGCGAGACCGCACCCGAAGCCGATGCGCAGCGCCGCCGCGGCGCCGTCCGCCGTGGCCCCTCGCCAAAACAGTCCCAAGACGAATACCGCAACGACCGGCGGCACCGTGTACGCGAGCACGGATTGCAAGTACTGCCAAAGCGACGTGAACAAGTGCAGCTGCGGCGCCCAGGCCACGGCAAACACCATCAGGCCCGCGGTACTCAGCCGGCCGGCCTTGACGAGTTGCCGATCGGATAGCGTCGGCTTGAGGACTTTGATGACGTCCATCGTGATCAACGAAGAGGCTGAATTGAACATCGACGCGCAAGCCACCATGGCCGCCGCAACGAATCCGGCGACGACCAGGCCGAGCGTTCCGCTCGGCAGTAATTCCAGAATGAGCCGCGGGTAGACGCGATCTGACTGAGTCAGGTGCGGAAACAGCAGCAATGCACAGGTGCCGGGCAGCACCATGAGGAACAATACCGGTAGTTTCAGCAGGCCGGCGAAAAGAGCCCCCCAGCGGGCCTCATCGATGCTCTGCGCCGAGAGCACGCGCTGCACGATCAATTGGTTCGTGCACCAATAGTAAAAGCCCAAGATGGGAATGCCGAGCAGCAGACCGGGCCAAGGTACGCCGCGATCACCGATCGGACGCAGCAGCGACACTGCTGCAGGATTGACGCCGCTCATGACGGCGTGCCAACCGCCGGCGCGGTTGAAGGCGCCGATGGATATGAGCGTGGCGCCGAGCAGCAGCACGATCGCCTGTACGGCCTCGGTGTACATGACCGCCCGCAATCCGCCCGAGATCGTGTAAGCGCCGGCTGCACCTGCGAGCACCACGACGATGATCCACAGCGGCAGCGCCGGAAAGATCAATTGGCAGACCAGCGAGGCACTGTAGAGCACGGCCGCCGAATCGACGAACACGTTGAGGAACAAGGTCATGATCGCGAACCATAGGCGGACGCGACCATCGAATCGCCGCTCCAAGAATTCGGGCATGGTATAGCTGCGACTGCGCAGCACGAGCGGCACCATAAATAAGCAGAAAAAGACCAGCACGAGATTGGCGGTCCACTCGTAATCGTAGACCGAGATGCCAATGGCATAGGCGCCGCCGGCAAGCCCCACGAGAGCCGTCGGCGACATGTTGGAGGCGAACAGTGCCAGCCCGATGACCGGCCATCGAGACGCTCTGGATGCGAGAAAGTAGTCGACTGAGCGCACTTTGCGGCGCGATAGCAGCACCCCGAACGCGATCAAGCCACCCGTGTAGGTCGCGATCACGAGCCAATCGAGTTGGCTCAAATAGCCGGTCGATGAGGCAGTTGTCATGGATTCAAATTGACAGCGCTGCCATTTTTGACTCTAATCGGGATTGGGGCTGGCAGGCGCTCGGCGCGCCGCCGAATGAGACTCGGCGAACGCGGGTTCGGACTGGAAAAACAAGGAAAACACATGCGCTCGAGCGAATTCCGATGAGTTCGACCTACCCAATGCTGGGCTGGCAGCGCTGTCTTTATGATCTGACGGGAATGACCCATGGTTCCACCGTCGCGGGCGTCTATGTTGCGCCACAGGCCCATACTTGGCAGCGTTTCAGCTCGCATCCTATTGTAGTTAATCGGCAACAACTATCGAATCCCCGGCGCGGGATATGGTCCGGCGTCCTGATCTCTTGGTTCTTATTCAGCGGCGCCGCGGCGGCAGCCGGCGAAGCCGCCGCCGACTGCGAACCCGATCAATGGCCCGAGCCGGCGCTGCCTGCGCCGAAGCATACCGACACCGACGCCTTCGTGAATCAAATTCTGGCGCACATGAGCCTCGAAGAGAAAATCGGGCAGATGATTCAGGCCGATATCGCATCGATCGCGCCGTCCGATCTCGCCACCTACCGACTCGGCTCGATACTCGCGGGTGGCAACGCGGCTCCCGGCGGCAACGTACGCACGACGCCGCGCGCGTGGCTCGATTTGGTCGACGCATTTGCGGCGGCCGCGCGCGCGCCCGGCAGCGCAGAACACGTGCCGATTCCGATTTTGTTCGGCATCGATGCCGTGCACGGCGACGCGAAGATCATCGGCGCAACGATCTTTCCGCACAACGTGGGCCTGGGCGCCGCCAACGATCCCGAGCTGCTGCGCCGCATAGGCAAAGCCACAGCGGAGGAGGTTGCGACCACCGGCATCAATTGGACATTTGCGCCGACCGTCGCGGTGGCGCGCGACGTGCGCTGGGGACGCTCCTATGAGAGCTACTCCGAAAACCCCGAGCTCGTCGCGCGCTACGCCGCCGCCATGGTTACCGGCCTGCAAGGGCCGCGTGACAGCGCCGAATTCATGGCTCCCGGCTCGACGCTGTCGTCCGTAAAGCATTTCATCGGGGATGGAGGAACGACCGATGGCCGCGATCAAGGAGACACGCAAATATCCGCAGCGCAACTGCGCGATGTCCATGGCCGAGGCTACGTGGCGGCAATCGACGCCGGCGCGCTGATCGTCATGGCGTCCTATAACAGTTGGCACGGCGTCAAGCTGCATGCCAATCATTGTTTGCTGAGCGGTGTGCTCAAGGGCCGACTCGGTTTCGACGGATTCGTCGTTGGCGATTGGAATGCGCACGAACAGATCCCCGGCTGCACCAAATACAGCTGTCCGGCCGCGATACTCGCGGGCGTCGATATGTTGATGGCTCCCGACAGTTGGAAGCCGCTCTACCTGAACACGCTGGCGCAAGTGCGGGCCGGAACGATTCCACTGGCGCGCATCGACGATGCGGTCGCACGCATTTTGCGCGTCAAAGCGCTGGCCGGATTATTCGGCGCGGGCACCGCAGCCGCGCCGCGGATCGCGGGCCAATTCGAGCGTCTCGGCAATCGCGCGCATCGCGAACTCGCGCGCGACGCGGTGCGCCGTTCGCTGGTGCTGCTCAAAAACGATCGCGGCACCTTACCGCTCGCGCCCGCCGGCAAATTCCTGGTCGTTGGCGCCGCCGCCGACGATATCGGCACTCAGTGCGGCGGCTGGACCATCGATTGGCAGGGTGATCACAACCTCAACGCGGATTTTCCGGGCGCAACATCGATCTATGCCGGCATCAAGGCCGCGGTGACGGCGGGCGGAGGTTCGGTCGCCTGGAGTCCTGACGGGCGCTTTGCGGACAAGCCGGATGCCGCCATTGTCGTGTTCGGCGAAAGCCCCTATGCGGAATTCCAAGGGGACCGCGAGACCGTCGAATTCTCGCCCGCGGACCGCCATCACCTCGAACTCATGCAGCGCTTGCGACGAGCGGGTATTCCGGTCGTCGCGGTGTTTCTGTCCGGGCGCGCGCTTTGGGTAAATCCCGAACTCAATGCGGCCGATGCATTCGTCGCCGCTTGGCTGCCCGGCAGCGAGGGTGAAGGCATCGCCGATCTGCTGTTTCGCGCTCCCGACGGCTCGGTACCTTATGATTTTACCGGCAAGTTGAGTTTTTCCTGGCCTGCTACGGGCATGCCGGTGCGTTACGACAGTGCCGGAAAGGTCAGCGGCGCATTGTTCCCGCTCGGCTATGGACTTACGCTTGCGCAGGCCGCGACACGATTGCCGCGATTGCCCGAGCGCGCCGAGGTTCCGGCGGATCGGCACGTCTACGGGACCCTCATTCACGCAGCGCATGTCGCGGCGCCCTGGTCACTCTTCGTCTCGGATCGCAGCGCCGAAGTGCGTCTGACGACGCAACGCCAGGAAAGCCCCCTGGGAGTGCTCAGCGTGACGCGTGATCGCGCTGGCGCCGTCGCACGCTGGAGCGCCGATCAGCCGGGCATCTTCAGAATTTCCGGGCGACCGGCGGATTATCGCGCCGAGGCGGCGGCCGGCCGGCGCATCGTCGCGCGCTATCAACTACTGACGAAACCCACGAACCCGGTGCGAATCGGCGTGCGCTGCGCGGCCCCCACGATGCGCCTGCCGGTGGCTGCGCCGGCCGCAGCGTCGGCGGTCCCGGATGCCGCGCTATGCAATACCGCCGGCGGCGCAATGCTCGACCTCACCGCGGCGTTGCGCCTGGCGCCTTTGGGTGCGTGGCGGACGCTGTCGATTCCGCTCTCGTGCCTCAGCTCGCGCGGCGCGGATCTCGCCAACGTCGAGGCGCCTTTTGCGATCGAGACCGCCGGCCAATTCAGCATCACGATCGCCGATGTGCGCATCGAGCAGCGCGGCGCGCGCGAGGCTTGCGATGGCAGCCCGTGAGCCGGCAATTGGCGTGGCGCGCAGGCTACAGAACGGCCCGATCGGGACGAGCGAAGCTAAGCCGGGACCGCTGGCGAGGCATCGGAAATCGGGCCCTCGATGCGAATAGGAATGAAATAATTGACAGCGCTGTCTTTTTATGTGATCGTAAAAGCTGGCACTGATGCCCAAATTGATGCCGGCAATGGAACGCGCAGGGACTGAAAAAATTCGGCTTTTACGCGATGAGAGCGTGCGACCGAACGCCGCAGAGACTGCGTCGAAGAACGAACAACGATAACTAGTGGGGGAGCTCGAACCATGTCTCACAAGAGAGAAAAGCGCGCACGCCAAGCGGCCCGCATGGCAATGATGACCGCGGTATCGCTGGAGGCCATGCTCGCGGGAACGGCGGTCATGGCGGATCCGGACCCGCAGTCCCCGACCGCGACTTCCGAGAACTCGAACGAACTCCAGGAGATCGTCGTCACCGGCTTCCGCGCCTCGCTGCAATCGGCGTTGGATGCGAAGCGCATTTCCTTGTTGCCGATCGAATCGGTCGCGCCCGAGGATATCGGCAAGATGCCCGATCAAGACGTCGCTGAATCGTTGCAGCGCTTACCCGGCATTCAGATCGATCGGTCCCAAGGCGTGGGCACGGCGGTCTTGATCGATGGTCTGCGGCAGAATTTGACGACCTTGAACGGCGACGTGTTCTTGACCGGCAAGGAGTTCTACGTCTCCGGCGAAGGGTCGGGCGGCGGCTCCGGCGGCAATTCGCAGTACGGTTCGCTCGAAGGCATTCCGAGCGAACTCGTCAGCGGCATCGATGTGTACAAGAATCCGAAGGCCTCGATGACCGAAGGCGGACTCGGCGGCACGATCGACTTGAAGACCGCCAATCCGCTCGCTGGACCACTGGGCTTGTCGCTCGGCGGCAATTTCCGTGAACAAGATGCGCAGCGCGACAGCGGTTGGACCCCGAATGCGACGCTCGTGGGATCCTACAAGGTCAATGACAGCCTGGCGTTCAGCGCCAGCATCTCGCACGACAAGGCCGACACGCACACCGAAGAATTCCAGGATCAAAATCGCAATCAGTGGCTCATCACGAATTCGGCGACCCCACCCTACGCCGGCGTGTTGACGCCCGCGGGCATCACCAGGCTCAGTCAGTATTACATCGAGCCGCAGCTCGCCTATTTCTCCGATATTTTCGATGCTCGCGACACCGACGGCGCCTCGCTCGGCATCGCCGTGAAGCTCACCGACAGCATCGAGTCGAGCTTGAAATGGTTCTATTCGCGCGAGGACGATACGACCTACACCTATTCGGACAAGGCTTGGTTCAACGGCCAAGGGCAAAGTCCGGGTGCGCCGCTGCCCGGCATCGACCCGACGCAGCCGTACTCGATCGATACCAATGGGGTCGTTCAAAGCGGCGTTTTCAACGCATTGGGCGCCGAGACCGCGACGCTCTACCAAGAAAATGTCGCGCAGGCCAATAATTTCCAGTGGGTCACGAAGTTCGACGACGGCGGCCCGCTGCGGGGCATCTTTGACGCGTCGTTCGCCAAGGCAACATCGAATTTGCAGGCCGCTCAGGCCGATGTCGAGCACGGGATGTATACGACCAGTAGCGGCATTGCGACCTCGCCGACGGCGCCGGGTTGCAACAACGGCAACTATAAGACCTGCCAGAGCGCTCCGGCGAATCCCGGCTACGAATTCGCTTACGCCAACGGCGGCACCTCGGGCCTGCCGTCGGTCAGCTACCTCGGTAATTACGCGGACGTGCTCAGCAACCCGAACTTCACGACGTTCAAATCGAACTGGGCCTGGGCAAACTTGACTCAACAGGAGCAATACGCCTTGAAGCTCGACGGCGCTTATGACCTGGGCTCGGGCAAGGATCTCGGCCAGACGCTGTCGGCGGGCATCCGCTTTGCGAGTAGGGACGTTGACCAGACGTTCGGACGCTATTTGATCAATGGTACTTTGGGGAATGGCGAAGTGGCGGGCTCGAATACCGGCTGCAACACCGTGGCGGCGCCCAATACCTGCGGTCCCTGGCTCTATTACCAGGATCCCGGTTACGGCACGCCGAATATTCCCTACTCGACGGCGGTTTCGAACCCGAGTTTGGCCTCGACGGTGCCGAACTTCGCGGTCGGCAACATCATCGTCAAGAATCCGTCGACTTCGGGCCTCAACAATCCGTCGACCTACCTCAATCAGGTCTGGAACGGCGCCGGCGTGCCGAATAATACCGAGCAGTTTTTCGCCGACGGATTGAGCTCGTTCCGAGTCACCGAGCACACCACGGCGATTTATTTGATGGACGATCTGAATAGCCTCGCCGACCGCTATCACCTGAACTTCGGTGTGCGCGTCGTCAACACGCAGCTGACGATCGACAATGGCCAAGCGGCGCAGAGCCCGACTTACTACGGCACGGCTTCTTGGAACGGCGTCGATTCGAACGTCGTACAGGTGCAGACGAACCGCAGCTATACGGATGTCTTGCCGTCGCTGAATTTCGTGTACGACTTGACCGATGCACAAAAGATCCGCTTCGGCGGGGCCAAAGTCGTTGCACCGCAGGACTTGTTCGCCTTGGGGTTGGGCAATACCTATGGCTTCACGCGCGGCACCAACGGCTTTAATTTTAGCGGCGGTTCCTCGGGTAATCCGCAGCTCGATCCCTATCGTGCCTGGCAACTCTACTTGTCCTACGAGGATTATTTCGCGCGCAGCGGTCTCGTGAGCATCGGCACGTTCTACAAGAAGGTGCAGAGCTTCGTCGAGACGCAGAATATTCCGACGACCGTGGACGGCACGACCGCGGACGTGACGCAACCGGTCAACGCCGGCGGCGGTAAGATTTACGGTATAGAGCTCAGTGCCCAATATGCGTTCGGCGAGGCGATCGCGCCCTGGCTCGCGGGCTGGGGCGGTGCCGCGAATTACACCTACTCCGACTCGTCGTCCGATCAGTCATCGTCTTTCGCGACCAATCTGCCGATTCCGGGCGTCTCGACGAACTCGGTGACTGCGCAGCTGTATTACGAGCACCAGGGATTCTCGGTGCGCGCCTCGTACTCCTGGCGCGATAAGGCCATCAACGACTCCTTGGTCGGCTCTTCATTTGCCTTTCCCGACCAGAACGGCGTCGAGCATGTGTATTCCGTGTATTCGGCGCCCTATGGCCAGCTCGACGGTCAGATCGGATACGACTTCAACAAGCATTTCGGTATCCTCGCTTCCGTGCAGAATTTGACCGACCAGGCGCAGCATACGTATCTGCAGTTTCCCAACCTGCCGTTCACGTATGACCGCAGCGGCGCCCGCTACTTCGTCGGATTCAAGGGTAAGCTATAAGGGCTGGTTACCGGCATGCCGCTGTCGAGCGGCATGCCGGGTTCGTTTGCCTGTAGGTTCGAGGTTGGCGCACCCATGTCGGACTCCCTGAAGATCAAGCGCATTGCGATCGTCGGCGGCGGTACCGCGGGATGGATGGCTGCGAGCCTGCTCGCTCGATCCCTGCCGGGCAGCGGCTGTGCGATCACGGTCATCGAGTCCCCGGACGTCGGCACGATCGGCGTCGGCGAGGCGACGATCCCGCCGATCATCGATTTGCTGCGGCTGCTCAACATCAATGAAGCGGATTTCGTGCGGCACACGGGCTCGACCTACAAGCTCGGCATCAAGTTCACCGATTGGGCTCGCCTTGGACATACGTACTGGCATCCGTTCGGATCATTCGGGACGATGATCAATTTGCGGCCGTTTTTTCATGCATGGCACAAGGCGCGCGCGGACGGAATGACCTTGAGCTTCAATGATTACAGCCTTTGCGCGAGCTTGGGCGATCAGCACAAATTTCGATTTCCGGATGCCAATGCCCAAGGACCCGAGGCGGGGCTGCGCTACGCGCTGCATTTCGATGCCGGACTCGTCGCGAAGTATCTGCGCGGCTATTCCGAGCGTCTGGGCGTCTGCCGGTTGGAGCGGCACGTCGCCGATGCGACGCGGCGCGCGGACGGCGCACTCGAAGAACTGGTCTTCAGCGACGGCAGCCGATTGGCGTCCGACCTGTTCATCGATTGCAGCGGTTTTCGCGGCGTGCTCATCGAACAAGTCTTGAAGACCGGCTATAACGACTGGAGCGCGGTTCTGCCTTGCGATCGTGCCGTGGCCTACCCCTGCGAGTTGACCTCGGCGCGCCCCCCGTATACCCAGGCCTATGCGCGGCCGGCCGGCTGGCGCTGGCGCATCCCGCTGCAGCATCGTGTCGGCAACGGCTATGTGTATTCCAGCGCGCACCTCGAGGATGGGGCCGCGCTCGACGATCTACAGGCGGCGGTCGGCAAGCCGCTCGCGGATCCGCGCCTATTGCGATTCGTCACCGGTCGGCGCAAATTATTCTGGAACCGAAACTGCATCGCGCTGGGCCTCGCGTCCGGCTTCATTGAACCCTTGGAGTCGACCAGCATCCATCTGGTCATGAGCGGCGTCTACAAATTGCTCGAGCATTTCCCAGATCTGTCCTTCGCGCAGTCGAACATCGATTCCTATAACGCGGAGCTGATCAACGAGATGGAGCGCATCCGCGATTTCATCGTCATGCATTATAGTTTGACAGAGCGCGGCGATACGCCGTTCTGGGACTATTGCCGCAACATGAAGCTCCCCGATAGTCTGATCGAACGCATCGAGCTGTACCGGCAGACCGGGCGAATCCGAACGAAAGCCGGCGAGCTGTTCAACGACCTGAGTTGGTTTTATATATTCGAGGGCATGGGTGTCCGCCCCGCGAGTTACGATCCGCTCATGGATGTCGTTCCGAGCGCTCAGCTGCGCGAGATTTTCGAAAAAATCGCACAATTGACCCGATCGGCGGCCACGCAGTCCGCCTCGCACGATAGTCAGTTCGCCGCGCGCGCCGCTGCCCAAACGGCGGGGCGCATCGCCAGCGCGTAATTAAAGTGCCCGCGGGTGCCGCTACCGTTTCCGCAACACTCGAGGCCCGCCGTGTCCAACGGCGCTTGCTCGATTGGCTGCTGAACGACGCCTATCCGCTGTGGTCGGTCGCGGGCGTCGATCCGATCGGAGGCGGATTCGTGGAATCGATCGGTCAGGACGGCAGACCGCGGCCCGATCCGCGCCGCGCGCGAGTCCAGGCCCGGCAGGTTTACAGCTTCGCGCAGGCGCCGCAACTCGGTTGGCACGGGCCGGGACGCGAGATCGCAGAACGCGGTCTGCGCCAATTCATCGACAAGTATCGCCGCCCGGACGGGCTGTTCCGCACCCTGGTCGGCGTTGATGGCGCGCCGCTCGATGAATCGGCGCTGCTCTATGATCAAGCGTTTGCGCTGCTCGCGTTCGCAGCGGCGCATAAGGTCGCCGGCGCCGCCGCCGGATGGGAGCGCGGGGCCGACGATTTACGCGGCGCGCTCAATCGTCATCTGAAGCGCCGCGATTCCGGATTCGAGTCGGCGCTTGGGCTACGCCTGCCGCTGCTGTCCAATCCGCATATGCATTTGCTCGAAGCGAGCTTGGCATGGCGCGAGTTGAGCGCGAACCCGGTTTGGGCCTCCCTTGCGAACGATATCGGCAGCCTCGCCCTCGCGCGATTCATCGATTCCGTGTCCGGCGTCGTGCGCGAGGCATTTGACGACAGCTGGAGTCCGGTTCCCGGCATTCCCGGCAGGCTCGTCGAGCCCGGTCATCAATTCGAATGGGCCTGGTTGCTGATGCGCTGGGGCGGCGAGGGCTCCGCACAGGCGGCGCAAACGATGCAAGCGGCGCGGACTCTGATCGAGATTGGCGAGCGCAGCGGCGTTCACGCCGGCGTTGCGGTTGACGCATTGCTCGATGATTTCAGCATCTATGAAGGCGGCGCTCGTCTCTGGCCTCAAACCGAACGCTTGAAGGCGAGCGCGCTGGCTGCGGTCGTGACCGGCGCCGATCACCATTGGGTCGGCGCCGCCGCCGCCGGCGCTGCGCTGTTGCGTTATCTGACGACGTTGACGCCAGGTCTTTGGCGCGACCGACTCGGCGCACAAGGCGATTTTCTGGTGGGACCCGCGCCCGCCAGCAACTTCTACCATCTCGTGGCGGGGATCGACGCACTGACTCGAGCGCTCACGGGCGATCAGCGATGATCGCGATCATCAAGCGCGCCGCGCTGCTGCTGGCTTGCGCTTGCGGTCATGCGGCCAGCGGCAGCGCAGCCGAGCCACCTAGCTTAGCCGCGGGATCGCTCGGCCCTTACAACGTCACGATCCTGCAGGGCGGCGTCGGGATGTCGCGAAGCTTGCCCGGCGATTTGCCGATACTCGCGGCCGGCGCCGCTTGGTCGATGACGGCCTGGATCAAAGTCGACGTGGATGAGCCGGGTGAGGTGGTTCTTGCGGCGCTAGGGCGCAGCGACTCGGATAACGGCATTCGTCTGATGCTCGACGCCGGCCGGCTCGCACTGCGCGTGCCGGGCGGCCAACAGCTGCTAACGCACGCGAAGATACCGATTGCGGCATGGACCGCGGTAGCGGCGACCGCGGACGGCAAGATCGTGCGCCTCTACATCGACGGCCGGGAGGCCGCCATGCAGGCCGTCGCGAGTTCGCGCGCGCAGCCGGCGCCGCGCTTGGCGTCGGAGCTGCATCTCGGACCGAGTTTGGGTGAACCTGCCGAGATCCGTCATTTCGGCGGATCTCTGGCATCGTTCCAGTTGTCGCAGCGCGTGCTTGCGCCAGACGAAGTCTCGGCGCTGGCCGCAGCCAAACCGAATTTCGATCTCATCGTCCTGACCCAAGTGGGCGTCGGTTGGCCGCCCCAGCACAAGGCATGGATTGGATTACAGGTGCCGCAAGATCCATGGACCTTGCCGCAGGGTAGAGCTGCCGCCAAAGCGCCGGTCGCGGCGCCGTTGCCGCCGAACGTCCCGCTGAGCGCGAAGCCCGACGGGGTCTGGCGCGTCGGCGGATGGCGTCTCGCGGCGGAGAGCGCGATTGCGGCGGGTGCGGCCGACGGCGCGCGATTATCGGCCCCGGGAGTCGACGATACCGCGTGGTATGCGGCGACCGTACCGGGCACGGTGCTGACCACGCTCATCGATCGCGGCGTCTATGCCGATCCGGACTATGGGCTCAACAACCTATTGATTCCCGAATCCCTTGCGCGCCAAGACTACTGGTATCGCACCGGCTTCATGGCGCCTGCCCGCATCGCGCATCGACAATTGACGCTGACGTTCAAGGGCATCAACTATGCGGCCGAGGTGTGGCTCAACGGCGCCTTGCTGGGACGCATCCGCGGGGCGTTCACACGCGGTGTCTTCGATGTCACGCATCACATGAACGCCGGCGGCATCAACGTGCTTGCGGTGCGCATCTCCCCGCCGCCGCATCCGGGTATCCCGTCGGAGGAATCGATCGCCTATGGTCCCGGAGAGAACGGTGGATCCATGACTGTCGATGGACCGACGTTCATGGCGACCGAAGGTTGGGATTGGATACCCGCGATTCGCGACCGCGACAGCGGTCTCTGGCAGGACGTGGAACTGAAAGCGACCGGCCTCGTGCGCATGCTGGATGCGGCCGTGATCACGCATTTGCCGCTGCCGAGAATCGATGTCGCCGAACTGCGGATTCGCATTCCCATGGAAAACGATAGTGCCTCGGTGCGCAGCGTCAGCTTGGAGGCGGCCGTCGACGGGATCACGCTGCGCAAGCAACTCGACCTGGCGCCGGGTCGCTCGGAAGTCAATCTGGATGCGCGCGAGTTTCCCCAGCTCAAGATCAGTCGCCCGGCCTTGTGGTGGCCCAACGGCTACGGACCGGCAACCTTGCATAGCATGAGGCTCACGCTCGCAGATGCGGACGGTGTGTCGGAAAGCCAAGTCCTGCGCTTCGGCATGCGTGAGCTGAGCTACGAGTTGTCCTTATTCGATTCTCATGGCCGGCTGCGTCGGGTCGAGGTCGATCCGGGGGCGGCCCCGGGCGTCAGTCTCGTCGATACCCGGCATGAAGCCATCAAGCAGGTGCCGAATGGATGGGCGCAGTCGCTGACGGCCGCTGGCGAGAATTCGCCCGCGGTCCGCAACATCGCGACCGAGTCGCTCGCCCCGTTTCTCGTGATTCGAGTCAACGGTGTGCCGATAGCCGCGCGTGGCGGCAGCTGGGGAATGGACGATTCGCGCAAGCGAATTTCGCGGGAGCGCCTCGAACCGTATTTTAGGCTGCACCGCGAAGCCCACCTCAATATCATCCGAAATTGGCTCGGGCAGAACACCGAGGAGGTCTTTTACGAATTGGCCGATGAATATGGGCTGCTCGTGCTCAACGATTTTTGGGAATCCACGCAAGACTTTCAGCTCGAGGCGCAAGATCCGGCTTTATTTCTGCAGAATGCGCGCGACGTCATTTCGCGCTATCGAAACCATCCCTCGATCGCGGTGTGGTTCGGACGAAACGAGGGCGTTCCGCAGCCGATCATCAACGAAGGTTTGGCGGAATTGGTGCGCACACTCGATGGCACGCGACTCTACACGGGCAGTTCGAATCGCGTGAACCTGCAGGACAGCGGACCGTACAACTACCGGGCTCCGGCCGGCTATTTCACCGATCTCGGTTTGGGGTTCGCGGTCGAACTCGGGACGCCGTCGCTCGCGACGCTCGAGTCGATACGCGCCATGGTGCCGGCCGCCGATCGCTGGCCGCTCAGTGACACGATTGCCTATCACGATTGGCATTTTGGCGGCAACGGCGACGTTGCGACGTTCATGCAAGCGCTCGCCGCGCAATTCGGCAGTGCAACGAGCCTCGAGGATTTCGAGCGCAAGGCGCAAATGATGAACTATGTCGATTATCGCGCGATCTTCGAGGGCTTCGCTGCGCAGCTGTGGAGACGCAACAGCGGCAGGCTGCTGTGGATGACGCATCCGGCGTGGCCCAGCAACCATTGGCAGATCTACAGCTCGGATTACGATACCCAGGCGTCCTATTACGGCGTCAAGAAGGCCACGGAACCGCTGCACGTGCAAATGAACCTGCCGGATTATGCGATCGCGGTCGTCAATACGACGCGAGAGCCGCGCGCCCGGCTCAAGGTCACGAGCCGCATTCTATCGCTCGATAATCGCGAACTCGCGGTTCGCACCGATGCAGTGGCCGCAGCGGCGAACCAAGTGACAACTTTGATGCCAGTGGACCTCGAGCGGCATTTTCAGCATGAAGATGTAGTGCTCGTCCAATTGCGGCTCAGCGACGCCTCCGGTACGGTGCTCTCGGAGAACAGTTATTGGCAGAGCCGCGACGAGGCGAGCATGCAACGCCTGAATTCGCTGCGGCCGCAAACCTTGCGTGTCAGCGCGGTCGGCGCGGTCGGCGCGAACGGCGGCGCGGGTGCGAACGGCGCGGCGGGTGCGAGCGGCGAGGCGGGTGCGAGCGGCGAGGCCGTCGTC
>Ga0181538_10001061_pt1 | contig 31689 bp, 23 predicted proteins | sample PEATcosm2014_Bin_40_FD_119773 | JGI IMG/M metagenome (GOLD analysis project Ga0181538, IMG submission 119773) | Peatland microbial communities from MTU Mesocosm Facility, Houghton, MI, USA - PEATcosm2014_Bin23_30_metaG | ecosystem: Environmental > Terrestrial > Soil > Wetlands > Peat | place... | reverse complement strand
TCGCGCTGCCGATGAATCCTGATCGTAAAAATATTTGCCCGCCTGAAACGATCCAATGAGTGCCCAAGCTTGGGCAAAATTCGGGTCCAACTGCACCGCTTCCAGAAGGCAATCCAAGCACGCATCGATAGATAGACTGTCGGAATAGGCGCCTTGGCGTGCCCTGAGATAAAGGTCGTAGGCAGCGGTGACCTTGGTCGGCCTGCGTGCAATCGATTTCCCCTCTGCCGGCGTAAGCGCAGTCTGGAGTGCCCCGGCGATCGCCTGGGCAAGCTCCGTCTGGATCGCAAAGATATCCGTTAGATCACGGTCGTAGACCTTAGCCCAGACGTGTTCGTCCGTGGCCGCGCGGATCAACTGCCCGCTGACGCGGACTTTCTTGCCTGCCCGCCGGACGCTGCCCTCGAGCAGGTAGGCGACGCCGAGCTCCCGCGCGATCTGGCTGATCGACTTTGTCGTGTTTCGATACTGCATCACCGACGTGCGGGAAACTACTCGCAACTCCTTGATGTAGGATAAGTCCGTCAAGATATCGTCGTGTACACCATCGGCGAAAAAGGCGTTCGCATCCTTGTCCTCGCACATGTTTTCGAAGGGCAGGACCGCGATAGACTTCTCGTTTGGCGGCACTCCCACAGGCCCCGTCGCAGCTACAGCGGGAAGCTGCGCTTCTGCAGTAGGCGCGCCGCCCGGCCTCTTCGCAACGACAAAGAAGAGCAACCCACCGAGCGCGACCGCCGCAACCCCAAGGACGCCCCAGGCCCAGCCGGGCAGGCGGGCCTTGCGGGGTATGAATGGTGCCACCGGCGCATGGTTGGAGGCCGCGGGCTGGGCCTGCCTCGGCTCCTCGACCAGCCGCTTCACGTGCGAAACAAACTCCGGCGTGGGCTCGCCGTGCGGCAGGCGTGTCCATTGCACCTTGCGAAACCGCTCGGGCACCAGCATGTCATCCTCCGGAGTATCATCGATGATGATCGGCAGAATGAACGGCACGCCTTGGACAATGCCCATGGCGCGCTCGGCGGCCAACTCCCACTCGATGCGGAAATAACCCTCCAACCGTGCTTGCGTATTCGCCGAAATGAGCGGCAGGAAGAAAAGACATTCCTTGATCTGGCGCCGGATCTTGGCGTCCCACTCGTCGCCGTGCTCTAGCCCGCCTTCTTTGTCGAACCAGACCTCAATCCCGGCGGGACGGAGCGCGTCGGCGGTCCTGCGAGCCGCCTCGGTGTCCTCCCGAGAGTAGCTCAGGAAAACGGCTCGGCTGCCAAGCGTTGGCGTCGCCTCGGGCATGGCTTGCGTTTGCCTTATGCCAGCGCCGAGCCCGCTTACGAGCCCAATCGTTGTCTCGTGGACCGCGGGTCCGGACGCCGCGGGAAGCGCATGCTCGTTTCAAGAGACGCGAAAGGGCCCCTGTTCTCAATCTAACACCAGCGACCCGACCTTGTCGAAGAGCTTGCCGCAGCTAAAGCACCACACAGCCACGACCACGACGCCCGCGAGGAACGATCGTATCTACCCACGCGACACTCGATAATTGACCAAGGTTCAGAAACATTATAGCAGTCTGGGTACGCCATGACTTGGCGCTGCTCTTGAAGCTTTCCGTCTTTTCAGGTGATGCCAATCATTTCAGCACGAAAGACAAATCTGTGAGGGAGCATAGGCGACAAACCTCGCCCTATGGGCACATGTGCTCCGTCAAGACGCTGCCGGCCATTTGGTTCCGACGCATACATCGAGAAGCAATAAGAAAGGCATTATATGAACATCAGAGGAAAGATTGAATCAATCAGCATTACAGTTGTATACCCAGACGGCTCAAGAAAACAGGGGACATACAAGGTAAAGAACGAACTGCGAGCCGTTCTAGTAGATGAGCAGTTTATGAACCCAAAAATGAAGGCGGCCTTCACACTATCAAAGGACGACTGGAGGAAGAACCCTACCGTATTGATTCTCGATGGCGCGATAACGGTAAGGGGGTGCGCATTCCCCGAATGTCCGTGGGATTTTATAGAAACCTGACCGGATTTGTTTTGTCACTCGACCTTTAGAGTCGGTGCGGATGGTTTGATATTCGTGGGGCTGATGCTGGTTGTTCAGCCCCCGCGGTTTCTTTGCATAATTCAAGCAACCAATGCTCCGTGGAAACTGTGGGTGATCCCTTGCTTTCTCACATGCCAGGGACGCAGTTTAGCATCGGACAAAGTAAGCTAGATCTGGCAGGATTTGAACGCCGATCCATAATGGCCAGCTCGGGTGTCGACCCGATCCGCGGAATGCTCGTAGCGTTTCGCCCCGCACAGCTGGTTCGCCTCGGCGTCCAGCATGGCATTTAGCGTCTCTTCAACGGTCGTCTTCACGATCTTGTCGAGGTGGTTCTTGATCAGGCCTTCGTTGATGGCGATCACGTCACCAAGGGGCTTCGTTGGGCTGCCTGCGGCCGGTGCCGCAGCGTAGGAGGGTGGGCCTTCGTTCATCGGAGTGGACCTTCCTCCGTACTAGCCGGTTAAGAAAGGTGCGCAACAATCCGGACGTTACCCTGGCGGGCGTATGCGGGAAGAAGTTACCTACAGAGTTACACAGTACAGGATCATTCCAGGATGTCTGCCGTTGTAGCGTGGAAAGTTACACACAGAGTCACACAAAGGGGCATCATTCTAGCACGTTTACCGTTGTATTCCCCTGAATGAGAGGGCATTCCGAGAAGTGTGAAAACACAGATGGGTTCGAGTCCCCCTTTGAGCACGATCATGAAACGAGGTGATCGGGTTTGGATCAAATGGTTAGAGAGAACCACAGGAGACCTGAGGGATTTCAGGCTGACCCGCCCGTAGGCTGGAGCGTCAGAAAGGGACTGCCGGGTAGGTTGGTCGAAGGATCTCCGTTATGGTGCTGAAAGTCTAATCACCACCGCGGCATGCGGCGGCACCTCGGCCGAATAGCTGTCGATGAACACACCCTTGTCGGCGTGCTCCCAAAGGTCGCGCACCTTCGCCTTTTCATGAATGCCCAGATCGCCCCATGAAGCGGCTATTCTCGCTGCTTTTTCCGTGCGGTTGAACAGGGCCACGGCCTTGGAGCCGTCGCTGAGCTCCTTCACCCAGACCTGGAGGTCGCCGTTGCCGTATTCCCTCGCGACATCGCCCTGGATGCCGAGTGGGTCCTGATCCACGGCTATCATCTCCCTGTTCGTCACGATCTCCTTGGAATATTCCGGCATGTTCAGCACGTCGTTGCCGAGGAAGAGCGGCGAAGCCATGATGCACCACAGGCTGAACTGCGCTCTTTCCTCGGTCTCGTTCAAGCCCCCTTCCACGCCCACCTCCAGCATGTCCGGATAGTTCCAGCCCAGGCCGGGGCCGACAAGGTTCCTGTCGGGATGCCTGTTCGCGTCTATGTTCCGGATCAGCGTCCTCCATGAACCACCTCTGGCGTCGACCCATTTCCCCGCAATCATTTCACCGTCGATATCACCCGCCGTGCGCCAGAACGTGCCCGCCTCCCGTCCCCACTCCCATGGATTGCCCTCGCCCCATGTGCATATCTCTATGCAGAAAGCAGGGTTGTTTGCGGCCATCTCCCGGTGGAATTCCATGAACTGCGTCCTGGGGTCCAGCTTCTCGGCCTGTCCGCCGCACCAGTCTATCTTGACCCCGTCGAAGCCGAGCTCGGCCCAGCGCCTCGCATCGTCGGCATAGTGCCCGAACGAGCCGTCCCCGTCGTAGCAGCCCCCGCATTTCCCCTTTCCGGCGTCGGTGTACGCCCTCGATTTCAGGCCCCTGCTGTGCAGGTAGTCGTTGATGGCCCTCAGCCCATTGGGGAATTTCGACGGGTTGGCCTGGAATACGCCGTATGAATCGCGGTAATGGGCGTGGCATTCAAATGTAAGGTAGGTGTATCCCAGGTCCCTCAGCCCGGAACTTACAAAGAAATCGGCCAATTTCTTATAATAAGCCTCGTCATAGTTCTTGTAATAAGCCTCGTTGCTATTCGATAGCGCTCCGCAGTGGTCTATGTTCCACGGCTCCCAGCCCATGGGCGGGAGTTTGTTGCTTGCCGGCCAGGCAGAGGAAGTCAGCGAAAAGAGCGGGATGGCTAATAATAGGGTTGAACGCCGCATCAGCTTGGATGCGAGGCCTTGGTTCGTATTTTTCATGTCTGTGAAGTTAGCGATCGCACAATGATCCCGTGAACGGATCTCCACTTTCGCACCGCCCTCAGATTCGGTCTGGGTGTTTGGTAGATGCAATCTAAACCGGATACCGGATCAGTTGAAGAGCCACAGACAATTGGTGAAAGCTGTGTGCCACCTGTATGCCGCAAACGGCCCTCCCATGAAGATGGCCCCCCTGGGGGCCATGTTCATATAGAATGGTTTATAAAATTGATCACTTCTGCTTGGTTCCACGAGATTGCTAGCAATGCTAGCAGAAATTGTACTAATCCTTGCAGTATCAACTGGCTGAAACGTCGCCGCGAACCCGGGATTATGTCCCAACTGACCTGGTCGAGAGGGCGGATAGAAGCCGAAACGGCCCCGGCCAGCTTCCCCTTTCATGGGAAACGGAAAGGTCCGGCGTTTCAATACCCACCAATTCTGGGACTACCGTGAATCCCGAGGCATCCTACATCCCGTGCGCGTGGCTAATCCTCGCGATCTGCGGACGTTTCAATCGGTCATCGCCATTCCTTGGATGCCGTCCAAGCTACCCTTCAATCCCAGCGATTAACCTATTCAATTATGCCGCTGCCGTCATAGGGAGATGATATGAACCATCGCGCTTTTTTGATGAGTGGATTGGCATTGCTGCTTGTCTGCCTCGCTGGATCGCCGATCAAGGCTGCAGATGCCGCAGCTGTTCGGCCTGTGGACCAGGCGATCATCTATTTCTCCTTTGCTCCGTGGGACGGAGCAGCCTACGCCATAGAAATTCCGCTGGAGCATGCGGATGATGCCGTCCAACCGGTCATCCGCATTAACATTTGGGGTTATCCTGAGTTTCCGGAACCGAAAACCATTAATTTTTCGGGGAAGGAGGATCCCGGTGGAGGGCCCTTGAGGGGCGATGGGCGCGCCCTTTTTCAGGCCGATCTCAACAAATCGATGCCGGAACGCTTGGAGGGTTCGGTTTCGTTCAAGACGCTGCAGAATGGCCACCCGGTTTCAGGAAGTTATGAATTCGCGACATTGGATGGGAAGAGGAAGTTCAAGGGTTGTTTTCAGGCGGCGTGGGGTAACAAGCCGCCGAAGGTCATCCGGTGACAAGTTCTTGGGTGCGACGTGACTGTCGGACGCCTTTTAGCGCTGCCAAGTCGGGTGGACAATGCTCAGTGGAACGTTGCAAAGCGCGGGATCCTAGTCCCTGGAACACCAACGAGGAGCGCGGGTGGAGAATCGTTGCCGCAGTCAATCCCGCAAGGAATGCTTCAGGGAGGCACTTCGAAGGGACCCCGTTTCGCTAGCGGTTTCCTTTGCGTTCGGTGTTCCAAAGCGGGTGGACTATTGGACGGGTTGCCGGTGCCCCAAAATGGGGCGCAACGGGCTACCGAGCAAGAGTCGCCCGGGTGGGTCTGCCAAAAGGTGCAAAACGCCACACAGGGGCTGGGGGAAGCAAGAGACCGTGGCCGAGGTCGTGCGGTCAGCTCGAATACGGAAGAATGTAGACTTCGATAAGGGCGGTGCCTCTACCGGCACCGACAGTGGTGTCACTGACTTGCACCGTGTAGGCGCCCGGAGGCAGCTCCCCGAAAAAGACCTGGTCGTTCGAATTGGCATTGAGTGGGAATGCCCCGGCGATGTTGAAGATCCAGTTCATCGCCTGAGCGTCAAACTGGGTAGGGGAAAAGTAGAAGACAGGCGGCAGAGCGCCGTTCGGGCCCGCCGGCAGGTTGGGTTCTATGGACGAATAGGTAACCAAGGACCAGTCTTGGCCGGCCGCCAACGGCGCTCCGGAGCTCGAAAACAGCTCAAGCTTTGGGTTGCTCGAAACCGGGCTGACGCCGAAGTTCGCAAGATACGGACCGCCCGCCCGGATGAGGACCAGGCGCGGCGAACTCCCTTCTATCACAAACCCCGTCGTTCAAAAGGTCGCGCGTGATGTTGTCGAGCCAGAGGCTCTGACCCAAGTTGTGCAGAAGTTGAGTGGCTTTCATTAATGTCCCGCCGAAATGAAAATTCTATCTTATATCGTAATACGATGCAACCGTAATGTCTGTCTCTTCGCTTATGAACACAAGCTCTGCAACCATTACGACAGACATTCCATCCGGCCACGGGTGCTAATGCCCTTTGTTTGATTTTACCACCAACCAGCGCGTGCTGCTGCTTGGTTCGCCCGCAGCGCCAATTGGAGGCATTGCGGCACTTGTCCCAAAGACGCGGCTCAGCCGAACGCGGCTTTTCGCTAGGACGCCGCCTGCAACGACTTCATGATATGCCAAAGATGATCTGCGGAGTTGAACAATTAGATCACCGTAGGCCGGATGAGGGCGCCAACCTTGGCTCTTTATTCGCCAGAATTGGATCGGCAAGCGGTCACACGATTCGATTCCTGGCAGTGGACGCGGTGGAGAAGATCACGTCACTCGCCTGCGAGTTTGAATAAACTGCCTAATCGGGCTTCAGATTTGCGCTTCGGGGCTTTTGGGGCCATCTACGGGCATGTCCAACGTTTCCGGTTTGAGAAGCCCCTACGCTAAGGTCGACCGGCTGGTCTATTTCGGCCGGATGCTTGACAAGATCCGTTTGCATGGCGCCGGAAAACTCCCGGCCGACGAGTATGTTGCCAACTTGGGCAAGGGCTTCGACAAGCGCTGCTGTGACTTCTTGAGGGTCAGCTATGATGAGCTAAAGGGCCACGTCCGAGCGGGGTCCGACTCGGACGCAGCGCTACTAGTCTGGGCCGAGAAGCGGGGCGGACGCAGATCGGACGAGGACTGCGAGTTGTGGAATTCGTTCATGATGAAGCGCGGCTTCCGCGACGAGGCGTCGTCGACACTCGCGAAGCGCATCCAGGAAAGCGGCTTCGAGGGGAAACCTATCATGACCATGTTCGATTACATCGACTTTGACGAAGGCCGCGATCCGGTACGCGCTAGATCCTGGGAAGGGCAGGGGTAGCATTCGATCGCTGGCCTGGGGCGCCGATGTGTCCCGAAACGCACCAAATTCAGCGTAACGGTGCGGCAGGGCCGGACGAGGGCTGCGAAGTCGGCGCCTTCCGTGAGATGGATGGCCAAAGGCTGCCCCGGTGGCCTTCCGCTTTCATGGGGAACGGGAAGGTCGGGGCGGTCCGGAAACCATCGATCATGAGTTGCATGACCGGATGCTGCACAATCCGCCGCCTTGCGGTGATTGTCTCCGCACGCTAGACATTGCCCATGCAGGATCGCGGGCGCATGGGGCAATTCCTTGCCCGAAGACGGCGAAGCCCGATCCCTTTTTGCGCGGGGACCTGTGTTCTTCTAATGCTAATCGGCCTCCCTGCAAACGGGGCCGAGCCGGCCTATATGGTTGTTGATCTCGGCAAGTACTCCGAGGCGACGGCAATCAATGACTCCGGGGACGTCGTCGGCAACATTCGCGTGGACGGCAGCGACATTCATGCCTTTCTCTACTCGAAAGGGCGCGTGCATGACCTGGGAACCCTGGGCGGCATGAGGAGCAATGCCAAAGGCATTAACGCAGCCGGTCTTGTAGTCGGCTGGGCCGAAACCGAGGGCGTAACTCAAGGGGCTCGCACAAGCGGCAGAGCGTTTATCTATGCCGACGGTAAGATGCGTGCCATAGAACTGGACAAGCAGACGGCCGGTGTTCCCGGCCGGGCAGATGCCCGCGACATTAATTCGTTAGGGCAAATCGTCATCGACGTTCCGGGGATGCGTGCGGCCATCTGGTCGAGCGGGGTAACCCAATACCTGGGCACCCTTGTACCCAAAGGAGCCGGGTACCCCCTGGGCAAACAAATGAATCCAGATGGAAGTTCCAAAGAACTGATATCATTTGGTGAAGGGTACACGGATGCATGCCGCATCAATGACTCGGGAGCAGTGGTTGGCTTTGCTGCGAGTCCGGATGGCCACGAACATGCCTTCCTTTTCTCCAACGGAATGTTACGCGACCTAAACATCCCGGGCTGGAAGAATAGCCATGCAAAGGACATAAATTCCCGGGGCCAAGTCGTCGGATCTTTCAATCTCGAGGAAGGGCAACTTCGCGCCTTCCTTTACATTGATGGGGAGATGATGGATCTCGGCGTGCCAACCGGCTACAAGAACAGCAGCGCCAATGGGATCAATGCATCCGGACAGGTCGTCGGCAGCGCGCACAACGTAACCGGTGGCGGCTTTCTTTGGATTGGCATGGAGAGTCGGGCGTTTCTCTACGAGAACAGCCAATGGATCGACCTTTCGACGAGGGTGAACCTCAGCGGGAGTGGACTGACCGAATTATTCGACGCCGAGCGGATTAACGCGCGAGGCCAGATCATTGGCAAGGCAATGGGGCCTGATACCTTTCATGCCTATTTACTAACGCCTCTGCGAATCGAATCCACGTCTTCTGAAACGAAGTAGCACGCGAAGATTGGTGTTCGAGAATCCACCCCTTTGGGAACGCTTCAAAGCGGACGTGCAAACGACACGATCTGGTTCTGCTCACGATGATTGGTCCAGAATCGCGTGCCATCAAATGCGAGGGCCCGGGCCGCAAACGGGACACGGACAAGATCCTTGATCCTCGGTGTCGCCGGGCGCGGGTCCACGCGCGTGAGCCAGTAGTCGCCCTTCTCCTCATTGTCGGTCGTGACAAGAAATATGAAGCCGTCGACAAACACCTGCCCGCAGATGCCGTGCGGGACAGTTATTACACGCTCAACTTGGCCTTCGGCGCCAAGCGCGAGCACCTTCTGAGGATGCCATTGGCTTACGTACATCCGGTGGCCATCGTAGCCAAGTTGGGAGCCGGTGTCATCCGGGCACGGGATGCCGAATTTCCCGTCAAACCCCCGTCCCGGGATGCAACGCCGGATGATCCTGTTGTCGTCTGCTGTCTCACCGCATAGGACACGGAGCTCGTTTTTCATTGCGGTCATGCCCCATGGTGTCCCCGGCGCCCCCGACTCCCAAACGACCGTCCACTTCGCTGGATTGATTCCATAAATGCGCTTTGTCTCGCGCGAGCCCATCCAGAGGGTTGAACCATCCCATGCAAGCGACTGGGGCTTGGGGGCGGGCGAAGCCAAGCGCTGAAGTTCCTCAATGTTGTTCATGGCTGGTAACGTAACGGTGCGGAATCTCTCCTGGCGTCAGACGGCGATAGATTATCTTTGGCAACAGAATTTGGCTTAAATTAGGAGCATTCTGTCACGAGGGATCGATCAAGAAGTGTGTCCCCAATACCCACCGTTTATTGGACGCCGCGCAGGTGATCGCGTGAGCGCCCGCTCGTGAATCCGTTCGCGACGCACCGAATTCGGCGCAACGGTGCGTCACCGCCAGTGCAACAGAACATGCGCAACGTCGCAGCGGACTTAGGTGCAACACACGCGGCGTAACTTTGCCCCGGCTTCGCCGCCCCGCTCCTAGAGCATCCGGGCCAAAGTCTCCCGGCCTATCTTGTATTCCGTCATCGACTGGGTCGTGGCTCGCGGCAAGGCGGGTTCCGCTAAGGCGGCGTAAGATCTCTCCGATCGGTAGCCGGGAACGGCTCAGCCAGCCTGAATCGTTTCACACTGCCTGGGTGAAGCTTACGTAATTCGGTAGCGCGTCCTGCGACCGGGCAGCGGGAGCGGCGGTATCTTAAAGCACCGCCATTCGATTCTCGGCAACCCACTGCCGCCATGGATTGTCTATGAGCTATTGCTGCTCATGAGATCCCTATCCCACCGACTCGATCTTGAATGCATCCGCCTGGCTTCCGGCGCTCTGGGCTGCTCCGCCCTGCTGTTCGGCTGTTCAACGACCGGCCCGGCATCCTCGTCAGCAGCTCCCGCGCCAGCGTCGGCCACGGCGGGGCATACCGAGGCGGCCGACGATAAAATGCAGGTCCGTAATAATGCCTCAAGCCTCCTTGCGCAGCTCCTCGATCAGGAGAAAAACGTCAGCAAGATCCTGATCATTAAGCACGGATCCCATGAACTGTCTGGACTCATCAAGGCGATCTCGACCGCCGCCGCCGATGGTGCCAAGCGCCTCAAAGACCTCGCTCAGCACGATCCCACGCTCGACCTGAGGCGCCAGGAGCTGCCTGCTGGCGAGAAGGCGAGTCGGGATGCGGAGGGCAAGACGGAGGAGTATGACCTGCTCCTGTCGAGTGGCGCAGACTTCGAGTTCACCCTTCTGCTGACCCAGGCCCAGGCGCTCGACTATGGCTCCCACCTGGCAAAGGTCGCCGCAGACAACTCCGAGGATCCCGGGGAGGCGGACGCCTTCCTTACAATGAGCCGGACCCTGAATCAGCTGCTCACCCAGGTGAAGGCGATGATGCGGTCCCTTCCGTCCAAGTAAGGATGTCGCAGCCCCACCGCCGGCGGATGGAGCTCCGGCGTCGGCTAACACCTCTTAGTGGTGGTGGAGTCCCATCTCCATTGCACCTGAAACGAGATAGAGCTCAGTCCACTGGCGGCCAATTGTTCGAAATGGGAAGCTGAGGAAGAAGCATTCTCGTTTGGGCCAAGAGCCCAAATTTGACAAATGATTTGGTCACCGATCGAATCCACGTATTCTGCGAATTTCAGAGCGAAAACACGAATCACGCGAAATGGCGGTCGGTCGATTTGCGAAACCGTTGTACAGGTAAAACCGTACCAGCGACCAAGTGATTAACAGTCACCTGCAGGTTGCCATCAACTGAGGTCTACATTGTCCGGACTGGTGTGGATCGGCCAAGGCGAGTCCCGGGCTGCCGTTTTCCATATTTCGCCACGCCGGACCGGGCGCGGTCTGGCGTCCAGCGGGTGCAACGTAATCACTGTAACGGCGCACGCGGGGCCGTATGACAGTGATGAAGGCGCGCTCCTGCATCACTCGGCAGCAGCCGTCGGCCCGGCCTGAAACCCGATTGCGGCATGCTGACCATCGCAGAAAGGCTTGTTCTGCGACTCACCGCAGCGGCATAGGGTCACGCGGTTGCGCACTTCGTAGTTGAAGCCATCCGCGCTGACCACTTGGACACTACCGCGCAACCAAATCGGCCCGGAGCATTTCTTGGCCGGGTCTTCGATCAGGGCGATCGAGGGTTCGTGTTTTGGCTCCACCGGTTTGCCGGTCGCGTTGTCCCACGCCACAAGTCGCCCCGAGGGACAGTCGCAGGCCTCTTGCACGAAGGTTTTGCGCGCCGCCGGGTCGTCCGTTTGGTTCACAAGATTCCACACTCGCCCCTTGGGATCGCAGAAGCGCGCAAAGGCGCACAAGCCCTCCGCATCCGTCAACGACATCGTCGGGCCTTTGATAAGCTGGGCCTGATCGCGATAGGGTTGGCGGGACGCGGTCTCAGAGCCGTCGAATTTGACCTTCGCATGCGTGCCGTCGCAAAATGGTTTATTCGCGCTGTGCCCGCAGCGGCATAACGCGTAGCTCGCCTTGGGCGGAAATGTTTCCCCTAGCTTCCACTTCACCGAGTCCCCTTCGCGGTTAGTGCCGATGGTTTCCGTATGAAGTGGCAGGCCCCCGGAGACGAGGTAAGGGCCGTCTTTCGCAATCTGCACTTTGGCCGCGGCAGCATTGGGTTTACTCATGGGAGGATGCACTGATTGTCGGGCGGATCGAGGCATCGCGTCGAGGACAATGCATCCCTTGACCCCATCCCTGAATCAGACAATGAAACAGGCTGTGCCAGAGGGATGGTTTTTGATGAGAGCTTCTAGCCGCTGCGTGTTCTAGATTTTGCCTGCATTTCGACTCCGCATCATCAGATCTTCCGTCGGCCTCCAGGCCAGAGGATTCAATTCTCGGCGTCCCCACCAGAATCCTTTTCCCATGGCGTTGAATTCTTGTGAGAGCCACGATGCTGCTTCCGTCAAACCGTCGATTAATAGAAGCTAATAATAAGCACACCGGATTGGCGGCAAGTCTGTCCAGAAACCCACCCTCAATTGGACGCTAAGAATGTGACGGTGCGAGCATCTGCCCGTGAACTTATATGCGACGCACCAAATTCGGCGCAGCGGCGCGCCGCCGCCCAGTGCAACCTAACATGCGCAACGTCGCACCGGGTCAGTGGGCGCCAGTCAAGGAACAGTCCCAGGCCGGGAGCGAGTTCGACGAGTTGGACGTTCTTACCCCCAGCCGTGGCCGCTAGGCCTACACGGCGTTGACCCCGGCAAACTGACGCGGTAGACCCCTTTCCCCATGAAACTCTCCCACATCGCATTTGTCGCCTTGGCGCTTTTTGCCCCGCTTGCGGCCTCCGCCCAAACAGAGCCCCATTCGGTGCTCCACGTTGTCACTGTGAAATGGAAGGCCGGCACGACGCCGGCTCAGATCGACGCCGCGCTCGCTGGCGTCAAGGACTTGCCGACCAAGTACCCCGGCATCGTTCATGTCTGGACCAAGTCGATCAAGGTGCAGGCCGGGAAGGCCAATGCCTTTGTGATGGAGTTTGCCGATGTCGCCGCGCTGAAGGCCTATGCCGACAGTCCGGCCCAAAAGGATTGGTATAAGACCTATCTTCCAATCCGCGAAGAAAGCAGTACCTTCGACATCACGAATTGAGTCGGCCGAGAACGTTCCAAACAGTTTGGTTCAAGGCCGAGGAGTTCGGCCTGGCGGTTTAGCAGCCGGCCAGACCAATAAATGGCCGAAGGACTGATCCGGAGAGGTTCACCGGAGCGGATCGGCGGCAGGGTAGTGGGGTTTCAATCGTAGAGGCGTTGCCGACGGTGCGCGGCCTTTGAAAACGGTTTAAAGCGGCCGGCGTCACCTGGCGCCCTGGGCCGCCGCCGGGTGCAACGTAATACGTGCAACGTCGCACCGGGGCGAAATGCGGCCGGCTGAAGAAGGGGGTTGGATTCCAGATCCCCGCTGCGCCAATACCCAAATCGCTTGTCAATATACCCGGTACGAGCCTAGCTGTAAGTAGGCCTGTCGTCTAATTTGGTAAGACTACTCTCTAATAGGGAGGATCCCGGTTCGATTCCGGGTAGGCAGAGCGCAATTCCCGTTGGTCGCGCTCTGCCTACCTTAAATCACAGATGGATGACCAACAAAAAGACCAAGTTTTCCAAGCGCAAACGACAAACGTCAGAGCGTTGGAGAAGACTTGGGCACACTTAAACCGCCATATCAATGAGCTGATCCTGCTCAAGAACGAACATGGCGTTCGAATTGCCACCAAACTCCTTGCTCTGATCTACTGTGCGCTGGCGGAGGCAATCTTCTCCAAACTGCTTCACACTCCTGATTGCCTAACGGTTGATGAAATTGATCAAGTGAAGGCCGTCGCAGCTAAGAACGGAATTAAATGCGGTTGGCTCAAGTGTGCGCAGCTAGCTGTTCAACGTGTCGACGGCGCCAAGAGCAACCATGGACCCAACGTGCTTCAAAAGCTATCGAGCTTGATTGAGAAATATATTTTCGACCCAAGTTTAATACGCAACAAAATGGCTCATGGCCAATGGGAGGTAGCGTTAAATCGGGAGAATACAGCAATCAATGCGGCAATTACCAAGGAAATAGAGTCTCACACCATAGTGGAGCTTTACCGACGAAAATACGCACTCGAGAAACTGGCAGCGATCGTTGAGGATATTATCGAGTCACCGGAAAAGGCTCATCCAAGAGATTACTGGTTGCACCTGACCGAAATGGAGGAAAAACAAGGCGAGCTTGTTGGATGGACCTACGAGAAGAAAGTTGAACAGCTATTCAAGAAAAAGGCTTTTGTTCAGGTCCAGTGCATCAAAAAGCCTAGTACTACTAGCCCCTAATTTGCCTAGGGCCGACTCAAGAAGTGGGGTTTTCCGAAGGGAGGATGTAAGAACCTGACGACGCGACGACCTCGAGCGCAACCCGGGACCGTGACACGTTGCGCCGGTGCAACCTAATCCGTGTAACGTCGCATCGGACCCGGCGCCACAAGGTTGGAATCGGGCCGCGGGACGCAGGGGCCCTCATCCAAGGCGCTCCCCGCCCGATGAGAATTGCTCGATCCACCGCTCAAATTCGCTCTTGCGAACGCGCACGATGCGAGAGCTCGGCCTGAAGACCTTCAACTCGCCGTCCCGGATTCTCATCTCAAGGAATCGGCGGGTGCAGCCGACCATCTCGGCGATCTCAGCAAGAGTCAGAAACTCCCGGGCCATTGGTCCGAAGGCAAGCCCGCTTCAGGGCAAAATGCGAGGCGGATATGGCCGGTCTCCGGTGCGAGAATTCGTGCGCAACGTCGCACCCGGAAGTCCGCAAGAAGGCCGTGGGCCCGCGAGGCCACCTCACTCCGACTTCAACAACCTAACGACATCCACCCGTGCAGCCCGCCGTGCAGGCAACCAACATGCCGCAAATGCTGCCACCAGCAGCAATAGCGCCGCGGCAAGATATGCGAAGGGATCGAACGGGGTGGTTTCAAACAGCATGCTTCGCATGAAGCGTGTCAGTCCAAACGCCCCAACCATCCCAATTGTTACTCCGGCAGCCGCCGCGGCCAAGCCCCGGCGCAGTACCAGGAGGTTAAGATCCGACGGGGAGGCCCCCACCGCGAGCCGTACTCCAAATTCCGTCATCCGGATGTTCACCGTGTAGGCAATGACCGAGAACAGGCCGACCACCGTCAGTCCAAGCGCAACCGCCGCAAGTCCCTTCAAAATGGTATATGCAAAGTTCTCCTCCGACATCGAATCGGTGACTTCCTGACTGATCGACCGTATGTCGGAAGGGACAAGATTCGGATCAACCTCGTATATTGCGCGGCGAATGACGTCCGAAAACTCCTTCTTCGGATCCTTTGCGAGCCGGAGGACCAGCGTATCAATGCCGGCCGGAAAATTCCAGGCAGCGGTGTAGAAATGCATTCCCGGTGACGATCTCATTGTCTCCCTTACGTCCTTGACGACTCCCACCACGGGGAACTGGAGGTTCCCAGTGACCTCCACCCTGATGAATTGCCCGATCGGGTCCTTGTCCCCAAAACGAGCCTTGGCCAGAGCCTCGTTTATCACAATTTCGAGGGTGCCACGCTTCCCGGACAGCCAACGCCCCTCCTTTATCACCAGTCCGGCAGTCTGCTGGTAGTCGGCGGATACAAAACTGTCCGCCGCTGGGCGAAACGTGCCATCTTCCATCTGGAGGTTAACATTTGAGTATGCGCCCTCCAAGAGGGAATCCTGGCCAAATGAGGCTGCTTCGACGCCCGGTATCACGCTCAGCCTGTGCTGCAACCGCTCAAACAGCTGAAGACGCTCCTCAGGCTTCAATTCGTACCCGCGAGGGAACTGAACCGAGACCTTCAACTTTCCGGCGGGATTGAAGCCGAGGTCCACACGGTGGAGCTTGTCGAACGACCGCACCATGAGACCGGCCCCGGTCAGTAGGATCACCGCGAACGCAGCTTGGAGAACAACGAGCGAATTTCGAATGCGTCGGGCGCGCCGGCTTTCACCGATCATTGGGCCACCATCCTTAAGGCCTGTGTTGATGTCAGCCCGAGCCAGGCGCATTGCCGGAGCAAGCGCGGTGGCGACGCACGCAAACATGCTGAGGCCGCAAATGCACGACATCGTCCTCCAGTCCCAATAGTTCAGGTAGAAGGAGGAATCATCGCCGTTTAGCAGGGCGAGCAGGGGAGGAAAGCACCAACGGGCGGCCATTATAACCGCGAGGCACGCGGAGAGCGAAAGGACCAGGCTTTCAACGACGATCAGCCGTGCGACCTGCCACCGCGATCCCCCGACGGCGAATCGGATGCTTAACTCACGACGCCTGCCTAAGAGGCGGATCAACATCAGGTTCATCGCATTAAGGCACGCTATCGCAAAGAGAAACGCGGCGGCAGCTGACATAACCCAGTAGATTTCGGGCCGATTCAATTCGGTCACATTTGTTAGTATCGGCCTTTGATCGGCAACGAACACCGCTTCCCATTCCCTAAGAGGGGGGAACTTCACAGCGGATAGCGCGCCAAGGGCGGCCTCACGCGTCATTCCTGGCCTCAGGCGGCCAATGACTTCAAGGGCCGGATCGAACAGGTTTGCGGAATCCAGCTTGAATACCAGCGGGCGGTACACGTCCGCGCCGAAATACTGCGGGAACAGCTGGCCCTGCTCGAGGACCCCCACAATCACGCAGGCCTGCTTGTTGATGAGGACCTTCCTTCCCAAGACATCCCGGGCCGCATTGAAATGCTTCCGCCAGAATAGATCAGTGATAACGACGACATTATTCGCCCCGGCCTTGAATTCCTCGGGTAGAAACGCACGGCCCAGCACTGGAGCTATTCCAAGAGTGCAAAAGCAGTCCGTGGAGACATTGATCACGGATGCGGCGACGGGTTGTCCGCCCACCACCACATTCGAGACTGTGTTCTCCGCCGACGCGTACTCGGAGAAAACGCTCGTCTGCTCTTGATAAGCCTCCAGTTGGAAACCAAAGCGATAATAGCCGGAAAGGCCTTGCTTGTCCTTGAAGCCGAGAAGGAAAAGCTGCTCCGACTTCGGATAGGGTGATGCACGGAATATTATCCAGGCGGTGATTTCGTAGACGGCCGCCGTAACACCGATTCCAAGGATGAGAGTAAACAGGACTGTAAGTGAGAATCCACGGGCGCGGCATAATGAACGGACGACGGAAATTAAGTCCTTCGAGAGCCGGTCTAGCCCGACGAACCCGCGCTCGTCCCGGCATCTTTCCTCGATCTGTGCCATCCCTCCGAATCGTCTCTGGGCGGCAAAGCGCGCCTCTTCAGGCTCCATCCCGGATGCGACATTCGACCTCGTCAATTCGTCGAGGTGCTGACGCATTTCCTCAGCCATCTCCGCCTCACGATGGCTTCGTTGAAAGAGGCATCTGATTCGAGAGCCGAGTGTGCGCCAATATGCCTTCACGGGTGGCGGGAAGACTCAGGCCGAATTCATGATCGCTCCAATTGCCGCGCAAATCCGGATCCAGTCCTTGGACTCATTGGCAAGCTGCCTATGACCCTCTTTCGTCAATTCATAGTACTTCGCCCGCCGATTGTTGTCCGACTGCCCCCATTCGGCCTCGATCCAGCCCTTGTGCTCCATGCGGTAAAGCGCCGGGTAAATTGAGCCCTCCTCCACTTGGAGGACATCTTTCGACAGGATCTGAATGCGCTGGGCGATACCCCATCCATGCATGGGGCCGCCGCTTAGTACCCGAAGCACCAGCATATCGAGGGTGCCCTGAAGCAGTTCCATTTTACTCATAGTCTTGCACGCTCCTTAGATAGTCTATGGGAATGGACCGCTCCCTTAGATAGTCAATGGGAAAGCGGGCTCCTTTCATTCAAGAGGGCTGTTGGCCCTCATGCACGCAGCCGGCCGGGGCCTCTCAACCGTTGGGCCGTGACTGTTCGCGGCCTCCGCAAGAGGGCGGCGGGGATTTGAGGGGCATCATGCCTCCTGCATGGGCGGCCGCCGCAGGAGACGCGCGGATTCCGGGGCGCCGGCGCCCGGATCGGCGGCGGGAGGCGCTCCTTCTGCCTGGCGGCGCGCGGGTTGCGGCCCGGTGCAACCTAGTATGCGCAATGTCGCACCGGGAGGTCCGCTGGCTAATCCAGCCTATGAACACCCAAACAGCGCCAGTCGCGACACACGGGGTGCCGGGCTCCCACACGCCCCAGCTTGGGGGATCCAGCCAAGGTCCTCATTCACGTGCAGAACGAGGGGATAGGAGGGGGTCTCTCCTTTCCCTCGGCGACTTGGCAAGAGGCCGGATCCACGCCGGGGGTGGCCACGGCAAGATTGCAAAGAATGCCATTTATGTCGGAGCACCTTACGTTTTTCGCAATGCAAACCAATGGCACCGGTAACATAGCGAATCTAACAGTATATGAGCCAATCGGGGTAAATAATATTAGGCCTGATGGCACAATTGATGCGGCTTGCCTGGCACCATGAATCCGAGTCTCCGCTTTGCTTCCCTTTACGCGGTCGCCTTTGGCTTGTCCCTTGCTTTTCTCCCAACCGCTCGCGGACAGGATGTTTTCGTCGCGACGCCGGCCGGAAAGATTGCCGAGTACACGGCTTCCGGTGCTACGGTGAACGCATCGCTGGTTTCGGGGTTGAGTGGTCCAGCAGGCCTCGCGATCTCTGGATCGGATCTGTTCGTCGTTAACCGCAGCACTGGCACGATTGGCGAGTACACGACTTCCGGGGCTACGGTGAACGCGTCGCTGGTATCGGGATTAGGAGTAAATAATGCATTCGGCGTCGCGGTATCCGGGTCGGATATTTTCGTGACCAATCAGACCTCCGGCACGATCGGCGAGTACACGACTTCCGGAGCCACGGTAAACGCCTCGCTGGTTATGGGGTTGAATAATCCGGTCGGCATCGCTGTATCCGGATCGGATCTGTTCGTCGTGAACAATGCCTCCGACACGATCGGCGAGTACACGACTTCCGGAGGCACGGTGAACGTTGCGCTCATTTCGGGGCTGGCATATCCGCTCGGCCTCGCGGCATCTGGATCGGATCTTTTTGTCGCGGACGATGGGCATGGTGCGATTGGCGAGTACACGACATCCGGGGGCACGGTGAACGCCGCGCTGGTTTCGAGTTCGTATTTGTATAACGGCGGACTATACGGCATCGCGGTGGGCGGATCGGATATATTCGAAACGAACTATGCGTTCGGCACGATGGGCGAGTACACGACTTCCGGAGGCACGGTGAACGAAGCGCTGGTTTCGGGGTTGAGTGCCTCGTTCGGAATCGCGGTATCTGAACCGGCATCATCATCAGTACCCGATGCGGGCAGCACTTGCGGACTGCTGTTTCTGTCCTTGGCTGGTCTCGGCGCACTCCGCCGCAGGTTCGCGAGGTAGGGGCCTCTTCAGGAACAGTTCACCAGCCCGCCCGAAACGGCGGGCTCTTTGCTCGGCGGGCGACCTTCCCTTGGCAGAGGGTGCGCGATTTCGTCGCCCACTTTCGCCAGGGCACCTTGGAATGCATGCGACAATTGAATTTCCTAGGCTTGCGCAAAAGGAGTGCCTCGAGTCCATCGGTCCAAGGCGCGCCTAATCCGCCGCGGCGGCACGGCGCCGCCGCGGGTGCAACCTTTCATGCGCAACGTCGCACCGGGCTGCCTGTTCAACGATTGGAATACCGGCAGAGAATGCGGGCTGGGCTTTCTTGTCCACGGGGTGAAGTGATCACGCCTCTCGAGCCAGTTGCGGCGACTTTAGGGAGCCATTTCCAGCGAGTGAAGAGTTACGCAAGAAGTTACACAGTGCAGGATTGTCCCAGGGTGCCTTTTTTTGTAGCGGTGAAAGTTACACACAGAGTCACACAAAAGGGCATCATTCTAGCATGTTTACCGTTGTATTCCGCTGAATGAGAGGGCGTTCCGAGAAGTGTGAAAACACAGATGGGGGGCTCAGATCCCGAATGGCGTAAGGCGTTAGAAGAAAAGAACCTAAGATTTGCTCTTCTTGAAGCGGAAACAAGAATAAGCGAAACGGCTTGAAACAGCCCCCCGGTTCGAGTTCCCCCTGCGCCTGGGATCAGCGGCGGCCGGCGGGAAGGGAGCCTACAATTGTTATTATGTTCAGTAAGGATTCTGCAGGAGCAAAAGTGAGTTCGAATTTTAGCTACCCTCGGTCTCAGTCGGCGATGCGGACCTTGATTGAAGCGTGATCGAGCGATGCACTAGCCCATTAGCCGCGTTAGCTCCTTTAAACTGGGATCGAGTATCCAATAAAGGACCGTTTTGTGGACGCTGAAATCAACATGTGTTCACATACGAAACGTAGAGAAGCGCGATCCCGAGACTTCTCTTGTACAATCCGCAAGGCACCTCGCAGGACAACATCCAAGGGCCGGCTAACGCTCCGCCGCTCGCCGGCACAATCGGAGAGCAATCCCATGCATTGGGATTGTTGTGAGAGGGAGAACTCACAATGCCGCTGGACCCGTCCTTCGGATAAACACCGAGGGGCAGGCCACCAAGACCCCCCACCATACCGAGGTCAAAACCAGTGGCAATCGGTTCATCAGTTTGCGGCAGATCAAAAGGGGCACGCTGCTAATTGGAAAACGAAAATGAGAGGATTGGTGGTCATGGCAGGAGTAGGGCGGGAATGGTGTCTCCGATGGCGTTGCCGGCGGGATAATCGACGCGCTGGCTGTCAGTGCGGATTCTTGCGCCGCATTCCTAGAGCTTGTTTGTGGACGCGGGCACGAAGAGCTTATCCAGCATTTCACCGCTGAATTCCTGGCTGGGTTTGAACGCCGCCGAGCCTACGTAGGTGTAGAGGCTCGCGAGCAACTGGCGCGCGGCCGGCTCCTTGGCCTGGTAGGGCAGGTCGAGGCCGCACACAAGCAACTGGCCGTTGCCAACGCGTCCCTCGAACACGATGCCAAGTTTCTGGTTGCGCGCGAAGTTGTCGATGACCTGCAGCGTCGGCCGGTAGCTGGCCGGTGTGTCTTCGAGGACGAACAGGCGCGATCGCTGCATCAACTCATACCACTGCCAGTCACTGTGGAAGTCCGTGGGAAACTGCGCGAAGAGCGGGTGCTTCGGATCGCAGAGCAGGCCCATCGTATTCGGTTTCTGGCTGGGAAACCACACCGGGCTCCAGAATACCGGCAGGAAACGGCCGCTCAGGGATCGCTGTGTGTCCGCTGCGAACGCGAAGAACACGACTTTCTTCCCGTCAGCCAGCGCTGCTTTCGCCGCGTCCCACTTATCGCAAACGACGGCGCCGGCGGGCGGTTGCGGCGCGATGCTGCCAGGGTAAACCCAAATGTCCCAGTCATTGGCAAACTCCGTGCCTTTCAGCGCGACCGTTACGGTGAGCTTGGCTGGTGCGGCGGCTTTGGCTAGCGACGCGTTGATCGCGCCAAGCGTGGTGAGCCTGCCGGTGGGCGCGGTCACGGGAGGCAGTTTGCCTGACGCCACCTCGCGACCCTGCGCATCCTTGATCGTCCAGATCGGCTGCGCGACAGCGAGGTCGGCGGGGCCGTAGTGCGCGAGGTCAGCCGTGGCTTCGAACGACTCGTCTGCCGCGTAGGTGCGCTTGGGCATCCGCAGCAGCGGCACCGTCGGTGAGCAGAACCGCCGCCACGCTTCTGGCGTGATGAAGCCCTTCGATTTCCAGAACGCATCGAGCGGCCCGACGAGCGCGGTGCCTTGCGTTGGATAGTCATGCAGGTCGAGTAGCGAGAAACCCGCGTAGCCCGGTGTGCGCAGCAGTACTTCGATTTCCTCCTTGTAAAGCCGCACAGCGAAGCGGCCCGACGCCTGGACAAATTGTGGTTCGAGATCGAGCAGGTGTTTCTTCTCCAGATCATCGCGGACCATTTCGAAATTCTTTAGCGCCATCACGCCGGTCCATTTCTTGATCTCGTGCGAGTCGGGCCAAAACATCCACTGGCTGATTTCGTGGCCGACGATGGGCCGCGCATCGCTCGCCACCACGTCGCGCAAGTCCCTCGTCGTGCCGACACCTTGGATCCCGCGGCCGTCGGCCAGCTCTGTCCACTGACGATTGGTGGTCTCCTGCCCCGACGATGCCGACGAGTAGAGGTGCCGCGGGTCGCGCTGGATCAACATGCTCAACCAGCGCGAGAGCAGCTCATCCTTGCCGCCGTACTCGTTGCCGAGCGTCATCGTGCAGAACGACGGATGGTTGCCATAGGTGTCCACGATGCGCTTGAACTCAGCTTCGATGAACGTGTCGCGGGCCGGGTCCGAACCGGCGGAAACGTTGGCCTGCGGGCCTTCCGCCTGAATCATGATGCCCTCGATGTCTGCGGCGGCAAACGCCGCTTCCGGCGGGCACCAAGAGTGAAAGCGAATGTAATTTAAGCCGTACGATTTCATGGTCCGGTAGATTCGCTGCCACGCCGGTACGTCCGTCGGCGGATAACCGGTCAACGGCCAGATCGAACACTCAAGCGTACCGCGGAAGTAGACCGGACGGCCATTCATCGTGAACTGTGTGCCTCTGGCGGCAAAGTCTCTCATGCCGAAGCGCACCGTGCGCTCGTCGTCGCCGAGTTTTCCGGTCAACTCGGTCATGTTTGGCGAGAACTCGTCCCACAACTTTGCGGAGTTCATTTCCACTTCAATCTCGGCCCGACCGCCTTTCGCGTCCCAAGTCGCAGTGACGCCCTTCCCTCCGACATTCAGCATGCCACTGCCGTCCTTGCCCGTCGCGTTGCCTATGCGCACCTTTACCAGTGCCGTCTTATTCGCGACGTTGGGATAGACCTGCATGTCGTCGAGCCACACCGGGGGCGTGGCGGCCAGTTCGATGCGGCCGATGATGCCATTCATATTGCCCCAGGTGCCGCCGAATAGCGCGGAGACAAATTTGCCGAGGTCGATTTTCACGGTGTTGTCCACGCAGATCGTGAGCCGGTGCTTTCCCAGCGGGACGCTGAGGCCCAAGTCGTAGAGGTGCGGGGCAATCAAGCTGTCCTGCGTGTCGATGAGCTTTTCGTCGAGCCAGACGGTCGTGACCCAGCGGCAGCGTTCGAGGAAGAGCGTGACGCGCTTGCCCTGCCACGCCTTCGGAATCTCGATGTCGCGTTGATACCATGCCGGCCCGGCGTAGTCGGAGAGCCGGTACGGCCCTTCGAGCGTGGGCGGCTTGGTGTTCTTCGGCCCGAGGACGGCGTCGTCAATGGTTCCTGGTAGGCGAATCTTGCCGGGTAAGTCGCGAGCGAAGCCTTTGGCGTCTGTGCCGCCGATCTCAAAACGCCACTCGCCTGCCAGCGAGACAGGTTGTTCTGCCGTCGCATCACCGGGCCGCGCCAGCGCAGCGACGAATACGATGCACGACAAAGCGAACCGGCGATACCAAGTCTCCATGGTTGGATGTGTAGTTACAACAGCCTGCCCGCACGGTGCGAGTCTGGAAGCCTGTGGGCAAGGTGCTCGGCCGCCATGGGTTCTTCGCCGAGCCCGAGAGCGGCGCGTACGACCAGCGGGTGGCTTTCCGCACCGCGCCTGCAAATCCACGCGGAATACGGTGAGATTGGGAATTCATGTTGCGGAGTAGGTGATTGAGCTGCTGCTGGATACAAGCCGGCGTTCCCAAGGAGATTCGAGCTTGGGTGGACGCAACCCCGTATTGAGGATCAACCGCTTACCCATCTCCCCTCCAAGAGCGGACAGTAGTTGCTTCTGCAAACACTCAAGCTGTTGCCGGTCCTGGTGCCAGTCCCGCGTTTAGTCACGGATCATTTCAAATACCGTTAGCACCTGTTCGAAAAGGACCCCTTTTGTAGCGGTCCCTTTTCGAACGCGCCTTCAGTATGATATTACAGATCCTGACAGCTGCTTCAGCTCATTATCTGTTCTGGCGCGCTCTCAATCCGCTCGAAGGGCGACAATTGGGTCGACCCTAGCCGCGCGCCACGCTGGCAGCCAACAGGCCAAGGTGGCGGCTGTCCCGATCGCGGCCGTCCCAATCAGCAGCGAAAGCGCACTGAGCGGGTCAACACCCCAAGCCAGGGAGCGAAGCACGGAGGCCAGGGCGAGCGAGCCCGCGATTCCGGCGGCGAGCCCGATGAGCACCCAGTCGAAGCCCTGCTTGAAGACCAGCTTCAGGATGCTGCGGCGCTCAGCCCCAACGGCCAGCCGTACACCTATCTCGCGGGTGCGCTGAAGCACGTGGTACGAAAGGGTGCCATAAAGGCCGACGGCCACCAGCCCTAGCGCCGCGGCCATGAAGAAGTCGACGACTCCGGCAACGAGGCGCTCCGCCTGTGTGGCCTCATGGACCACGTCCCTCAGGGTGCGGATGTGGGCAAGCGGAAGGTCCGGGTCCAAAGTCGCAAGCTCGCGGCGCAGCAGCGGCGCGAGCTTCGCAGCCGGATTGGCCGACCGCACCAATAGGAAGATCCTCTGGCCCCATGCCCGGTCGGGCGTCCAGTACATCTCGGGTATTGGATCCATCTTCGCGCCCCACTGCCTCACGCTTTCGGCGACCCCGACTACGCGGGCGTGGAACCACGCTTTCGGTGCGTCCGGTCGGATGATCTTGCCGATCGGATCCTGTCCCGGCCAGCATCTCTCGGCGAGGGCGCGGTTCACGACGACGCCGATAACGTCCTCGCCGGCGTCCTCGATTCCTAGCGTGCGCCCGCGGAGCATCCTGATTCCGGCGGCGTCGAAATACCCCGGGGTGACGCCGGAAATCTCCGCCAAGGTGCGCTGGGCCGAGGAATCGAACGCCTCGTTGTTGACGAGGATGTTCATGTTGCTGGCGCCCTCGAGCGGGAGGTTTGTCGTGGTGCCGGCGGCGACGACGCCGGGCAGCGCCGCCGCACGTTCCGTCAGCTGGATCGTGAAGCGCGTGCGCTCCTCGGTCTTCTCGTACTTGGTTCCCTGCAGATTCACCTCGGCCGAGAGCACGTGTTCGGTGGCGAGACCCTCGTTTGCCGTGAGCAGCTTCATGTAGCTCCGGGAGAAGAGCGCGGCGGCGTTGGCGAGGGTGAATGCTATGGCTACCTGCGCGATGATAAGGCCGCGGAGCAGGTTGTGGCGGGTCCTGGAGCCAGCGATGCTCCGGCCGTCGCCGCGTATCAGGTCCGCGACGCAGAGCCTAAGGGACGCGATGGCGGGCGGAAGGCCTGCAAAAAGCGCGGTCAGGACGGTGGCGGCGACAACAAAGCCGAGTACACGGACGTCGAGAACCATGGCTGCCCTGCGCGTATCGGTGATCGGGGCGACGGCCGCCAGTATGCGGATGCCGTAGGCCGCGAGCAAGGTTCCGGCGACGGCTCCCCAGATTGCCAGGATTAGGCTCTCGGTCAGGACCAGCCTGAGAATCCGTGCGCCCGATGCCCCCATCGCGACGCGGATCCCGAACTCGCCCTGGCGGCGCGCGCCGCGGGCGAGGAGCATGCTTGCGACGTTGGCGCAGGCCACGAGCATCACGAGGACGACGGCGCAGAAGAGCATCCAGACTGAGGGGGCGATGAAGCGGCCCATCTCCTCCTTGAGCGGCCGGATGAAGAACGGCTTCGTCGCGTTGGTGTCGGGGTAGAGCGCCTTCAGGCGCGCGCCGATTGACTTTATCTCAGCGTTGGCGGCCGCGAACGTCACGCCATCCTTCAGTCTACCCACGCCGCCTAGCCAGTGGCTTCCCCGGCCGCCGTTGTCGCCCTCGATCTTTAGCGGCAGCCAGACCTGGCACGTGTTGGAGCGCATCCACGGGGAGGCGAACTCGAATCCCGCGGGCATGATGCCGACCACGGTCGTGTCCGCCCCGTCCAGGCGGACCGTCCGGCCCACAAGACCGGGGTCGCCCGCGAACGCCTGCTTCCAGAGGCCGTCGCTCACGATGGCCACGGGGGGCGCACCAGGGACCTCGTCGGCGGGCGCGAACCAGCGGCCGAGGGCCGGCGCCACTCCAAATGCGCGGAGCACCCCGGAGGAGCAGTTGACGCTGCTGACCGCCTGCGCCTTCTCGCCGCCCAGGTTCGTATCCTGGGGGCTGTACGCGCCGAATTCCGCGAACGAGGTGGCTTGGTCGCGCATGTCCAAATAATCCGGCGTGGACAGGGGCTGGCTCTCGTTGGACCAGACCTGGACCACCTGGTCCGCGTTCGGATAGCTGAACGGCTCCACCACGAGGGCACGCAAAACACAGAACATCGTGGTGGCCGCGCCGATTCCGACAGCGAGGGTAAATGCGGCGATGAGCGTGAACCCGGGGGTTCTCGCCAGGGACTTCAGGGCGAAGCGCAGGTCGGAGAGCATGGCGTGACGGCAGCGCTATCTTTATATATTAGCAACCGGCATTCCAAAATAATCGATATTCGTAATCAATTACGATTTAGATTCTTACAGAATTGCCAACCCATTCTTGAAGGAACATTGAGGCGAGAATGGGACGGGATCGTTCCAATACTGGGACGTGTGCAACGACGCAGCTTTTGCGCCGAATTCGGAAGCCGCCGACACAGCACGCAAGAGCAAAATCGTTAAATGCAGAATCAAGAGCGTTTCAAAAAGGACCCAATTAGGCACACGAGCACTTCCGATTAGTCGAATCGGGACGATCGCTTCCGAGTTTGAAGCCAATCGATCGCGCCGGGACACTGCTCCCTGACCCGGGTCCACAATCTGACTACTTCACCGAATACCTTCCGTAGTTATCGACGGAAATCCTATCCAGGGTTAGCACCCGCTCGGAATTGTAAATCGCCTTGATGCGATCGGGCTCGTTCGAAAGAAACAGGATCCAGCCCCAGGACATGAACCAGGTCCAATTCGGTTGCTGCTGCAGCACCTCAAGCGAAGGCAGCTCCCCGACCTCTCCGAGGGCTACGGGCTTGCCCTTGCCCAGGGCCAGCAGCTGGTAGTAATGCGAGGGCTTGTAGTCGTTGCGGTAGATGTCGGAGGCCAGGACATCGACATATTCGGCCCCGGGGAAGCAGTCCTCGTAGGGAATGCCCCGTTCCCCAGGGACGCCGCGGGGCGCGTTCGCATCCCAAACCCAGATGAGGTTGTTCAATTTGTGAACCCTTGTGAAGCGGTCATACATCATGACCCACAGGCGTTTGAACCCCTGTTCTCCCTTCTTGTGACCCCACCAGAACCATTCCCCGTTCATTTCATGGTAGGGCCTCCAGAGCACCGGGATGTTGGCTTCCTGAAGCTCCTCCAGATAGCCCGCAACCTCGTCGACGCTCCTCTGCCAGGCCTCGTTGAGCGATGTGCCGTCGGTCGTCAGTTCGTTCCATTGCGCATCCGTGGGCAGGTGCCCCTCGGCCCAGATGGATTCACCGCGGCACGGGGTCCCGTCGGTCGGGAAGCATGCGTGCCACATCAAGGTGATGATATGCCCCCTGGCATGGCGGGCCTTTATCTCGGCAATCGTTTTTGCCCTCGCCTGGGCCAGCGTGATGTCGAGGAACTCGGGTTTGGGAAACGCGCCCGGGGGCGGCGGCCCCTGCTGGCCGTTCTTCTTCCTCTCGGCCATGATTGCCCGCACCCTCTCCACATCGATCGTGGGCAGGTTCGCCGGCCCGGCGTGCTGGAAACGCATGGCGTCGTCCCCCTTGACTGTGAAGCTGAAATCCGAACCCCAGACCACGGGTGACTTCCCGGTCAGCGCCTCCAACTGCTCGGTGAAGGCCGACCCCTTTCCTACGAAGTTGTGCTGGCCGGAAAGGGTGAACTTCCCCTGGATGTCCTGGAGAAAGTGATAAAGGTTCACCGCGGCGGGCGTGGCATTCGGATTGATTGGCGGAATGTATTTTTTCTCCTCTGCCCTGCACTGCGCGCAGAGGCCAAAGCCGACTATCAGGGCGAGGCAGAGGCTTCGAATGCGCATGACGGGGCCGTGTTGGGTCAGGGATGGGGGTCGAACTTCAGGCGGTCCTAAGGCAGGCTGACCCATTCAGCATTGAGCTGACCGGAGGCGAAGTTGCGACCCGAAATTGGCGGCCATCCGCCTTGGGATCCTCACAAAGGCGCGAGGCACTCCCGCCCATGCGGATTGTGGGCACCGACTTGATGCCAATCACTGCCCAAGGGCAAACAGACGGCCGGGGTTTTCGCTGACGACAACACCCTCCTCATTTCCACCCAGGTCCAGCATCAATCCCTTAAGGGCGCCGTCGTGCAGGACGTTGTCGCGGATGACACAGTTCCGGAGCCCCCCATAAATGATGCCGTAGCTGGGAGTATAGGTCCCCTTGCCGCCGTCGTCCCGACCCGACCAAATGCTGTTTCCCACGCATGTGACCCCCCGGCATCCATCCATGAAGATTTGCGACGAGTCGTGGCTTCCCTCCGGGGCCAGCTTGCCGCTGCGCTTGACGAAATTCCCGGTGATCGTGATCTGTGTGCACGCGGTCCTTCCTTTCCTGAGCGCGATTCCACAAGTCCCTGCGCGATCGAAGAAATTGCCCGTTATCTGATAGCCGTCAGCACCCGTGATTAGCATGTTCTCCTCGCCATTCCACTCGACGCGATTGGCGGTGAACGTGACCGACGCGTTCTCTTGGCGCGCTGCGAATCCCGCCCGCTCATTGCCAGAAAACCAGTTGTCCACCAAAAATCCATCCCAGCCGCGAAGGTTGAGGCCGTCGCCTTTGTTATAGGCCAACATGGAGTGGCGCACGCTAAAGCACCAGGCACAGGATAGATTCGCGCCGTCCCCGCTGAAGCAGGCTATTTGGCAGCGCTCGATCCGAAAGCCATCCTCGTGTTCCCCATAGTGGGTCCGATTCAAGAAGATCCCATGGACATTCGTGCCCAAGGCCCGGCCGTCGAGCGCCAAGCCCTCTATCGACGAGCCACGGGCATCCGTAAGATTGAGAAGACAGGTGGAATCGGCGTCCTTCAAGCGCAGCACGCTCCCGCCCGGGCCGCTGTAGTTCCACGCGGGAACGCCGATCATCGCCATTCCCGCCCGCACATGAAGCTCCTTGGTGATGTAAACGCCCGGCGGCAGGAACACTCCGCCGCTCATGTCCGCCGCCGCATCGATCGCGCGTTGCAGGGCGAGCGTGTCGTCGGTTACACCGTCACCGGCGGCGCCGAGTTTGCGAGCGTCGAGGAGTTCGCCCTTTGCGGGCGCTCTCGACGCGCCAAGGGCAACATTTCCAAGCAGGACGGAAGCTCCGCCGATCATGGCGGCCCGGGCCAATTCGCGGCGATTGAACAAGTACGCATCATTCTCGGCCATGATTTTTCTCCTGTAATTCGTGCCAGCTTCCCATTGATACGCAGATCATGGGCCCAAGGCCATGGCATTCTCTCCTCGCCTTGGGCTTCCCCCAATATAACGGACACGGTCTTTGGCCTCAATCGCTATCCAAGAGCGGCCGTAGATCCCCATCAAGCGATGCGTCCTTCATCCAGCGATTACCTATCGTATTTCGACCTTCCCGAGACAATTGATCGTAAGACCCGGGGCCTTATTGGGCGCAATAGGGCACATGTGGGCCAGGGCGGTTGTCCCCAGACTGTGGCGATAGACTACCGGCCCAAGACCAGTAGATTGTTAGACACCAGAACGAGGCCGGAGGAATTCTGGCAGCTTGCGATAAGGAGACGGCTCGTCTTAACTGACTCTCTATGGCTAACTCAAACATTGAAAAGCTGACCAAAGCCAAGGCTGCGGTCGAACTGCTCGAACAATCGATCGCAACAGAATTGGCTGCGCTGCCTTCCGCTTACGGCTATGTAACGATGGAGGAATTCGTTATCGCGATAAAAGCCGCTGGACGTACCAAGCGCCGCGGTGCAAGCCGGCCGGAGAAGGCCATCAAGACGCGCAAACGCGCCAAGATTACAGACGCTACGCGCGCCAAGGTGAAAAGACTCTTTAGAGCCGGAAAGACCGGATCGCAGATCGCCAACGCCCTGAAGATTTCACTGCCGAGCGTGCAAAATATCAAAAAGGCACTTGGGCTCACCAAGTCGTCCAAGAAACCGGCACGAAAGGCAAAGACCCGCCGTGCGCCAGCAAAACGCGTTGCGGTGCCCAAGGCTCGAAAAGGGCGTGTATCGCCAAAGAAGGCCACCGCGCCAGAAACAAAGCCCGCCGCCGTACCGACTGAGACTGTTCCGGCCCCACCGGCTTGATTTTCGAAAATCTCTACTGGCAAGGGACGGAGAACCTCGCGGTCGGTTTTTAGGCGGAATTCGGCGGTTTCGGACAGTGAACACATCAAGTTCTCAGGGTGATTGTCCCTCTGTATCTGTATCCATAGGATAATTACGCCTAGACCTCGGAAGCCGCCGATCCGGGTTCGACTCCTGGCACCCGCACCATTCTGATGATCCACTGAGGACATGTTGTTCCCATTCCGGCCACTTTGGATTCGTGTCATGCAGCTCGCGGCATTGAGCTTAAGGCCATGGCTAAGCCATTGTTGAATCGGCGAACATTTATCGGCGCAGTGGGCGCCGCTGGCCTCCTCGGCACCGTGCGCTCGGGCTTGCGCGCCCAGACAGGGGACGGGACCGTCTCGGGTGTCCGGTTTGCCGGTGATCTTGACGTCATGGCCCCCCCGTCAACCGACGCTTATTTCTTTTCGGAGGAGGCCATGCTGCGCGAAGTTGGGGAGCCGATCCTGCGCACGCCGGGCGATGTCGAGGCGGTCGCCTACAATTTCCCCAGTTGGCACACGAGTCCGTACATGGAAGAGCGTTTTGGTAAGGGGTGGACCGAATTCGAGACCTTGAAGGATGCGAGGCCGCTCTTTCACGGGCACTTGTGGCCAAAGTTCCCGCTTTGGGGCTATTTCGACGAATCCGACCCGGCTTGGGCAGCCAGGGAGATCGACGCGGCATCAGATCATGGCCTCAGCGCATGGATGATCGACTGGTATTGGCATGACGGTGTGCAATTCTACCACGAACAGCTTGAGCGCGGCTTCCTGCGCGCGCCTAACCGGGCAAAATTGAAGTTTGCCCTCATGTGGGCGAACCATGACTGGAAGAACGTCTACCCGGCCAAGAACCCGGACGAGGCCGCCGTCCTTCTGCCGCAGACGCACAGCGTCGAGGATTTCAGGAAGGTCACGCGTTACTGCATTGACCGATATTTCGGGGAACCAAATTACTGGCGGTTAAACGGAGCGCTCGTTTTCGGTATATTCGACGTAAACAAGGTCATACACTACCTTGGGGAGGATGGGACAAAGCGCGCCCTGGAGGAAATGCGCAGCGCCGTGATGAAAGCGGGCCTTGGCGAGCTTCATATACAATCCAACAATGGCCACGGCGGCATCGAAGGCAAGTTGCGCCAGCTTGGTGTCGACAGCGCGACTACGTACCAGACCATGGCGTGGACTTACACCAGGGCGCGAGGAATGGCCAACGCCTACGGGGAAGGCGCTGCCGAGTCCATCAGGGCATGGAAAAAGCAGAGGAGCGCATGCAACGTGCCTACGTTTCCAGATTGCCCAGTCGGGTGGGACGATAGCCCGCGTTTCGGCCTGGGCTCGCACCCGGCAGTGGGCCGTAGTCCGGACCAGTTTGAACGTTTAGTGCGCGCAGCGCGGCACTTCGTCGCGGATGAAAAGGCGCGGGTGGTCTATATTTCCGCATGGAATGAATGGACCGAAGATCACACACTCCTTCCCGACACGATCTGGGGCTACAGCTACCTGGAGGCCCTCAGGAGAGCCATTGGTTCAAGGCACGGGTAACAGGCGCGACAGGATTGGAGCGAGGAAAGCCAGCAGTGGCTTTCGAAACACCGGCTGGGTGCGTTGACGTGGGCTGGAGCCCATCTTTCTGGTTCAAAAGTTACGCACAGAGTTACACAGTGCAGGATCATTCTTGGATGTCCGCCGTTGCAGCGGGAAAAGTTGCACCCAGAGGCAGACAGGGGGTGATCATTCTAGCATGTGTGCCATTGTAATCGGGCGTCGGTGAGGAACTCCACTGGCGGATCCCGCGTACGGCTCCGGCCCGCTCACGCTCAGGCGCTGGTCCTGGATCAGTGACGGTTAATCCGTGGAGGCCGAGGGCACGGCATGCCGGATTTGCTCGGCATCAGTTCCGGGGAAAATGTGTTGAATCGCAAGATAG
>Ga0181538_10001060_pt1 | contig 31698 bp, 26 predicted proteins | sample PEATcosm2014_Bin_40_FD_119773 | JGI IMG/M metagenome (GOLD analysis project Ga0181538, IMG submission 119773) | Peatland microbial communities from MTU Mesocosm Facility, Houghton, MI, USA - PEATcosm2014_Bin23_30_metaG | ecosystem: Environmental > Terrestrial > Soil > Wetlands > Peat | place... | reverse complement strand
ACACGTGTGAGTATCCTATCCCGCTCACTCACGTCACGGTGCACCTCAGGCGCGGAGCAATTCGATAAATCTCGCCGGGAACTACCGTGAGAACGTCGAAGGAAAGCACTGTGACCCGTTACACTCGGGAGCGCATCGTATACAACCGCGGATTGGAATGCCATGGCGAGCCGTAGCGGAATTCCGCTGCTCAAGCTCACACTCGAACCAGAACTTTTAGACTTCTCCCTCCAACAGATCCTCGGCTCTGATATTGCACGAGTGATTGTTTTCGATGGCTCCTTATATGGCGATCGTCCTCCATCCGAGGTGCAAAATGGGATCCTTCGGTTCTGGTCTATGTCGGGCTGGGACCTGATCGGGATGTACTTCAAATGTTCCGGAACCGAATGGAAGTTCCTATCCGCGACGACGGAACCAGATCTTGCCATAGGCGGCGTTTCTCTACTGTCCGCGATCATCAATGGCGTATAATCAATGATAGTTATCTATGGTATTCCTTCCGAGCCTCCTTTGGCCTTGGTGATAAATGAACTACACCGACGCAACATCCCTCACATAGTTCTGAACCAGAGGAAACTGTCTTCGTTTTCGCTGGAGCTCACGTTCGAAGGCGCACTGGTCGGCGGAACTATCAGCGATGGCGAATCGAATCTCGGCATAGAAGAGATATCTGGAATCTATGCACGGCCAACGTATCACCGTTTCCTTCCAGAGTATTGGCGCATGGGTGATGATCCGACGCGCCAGGAAGCTTTTAGAAGGGCGGATTCGGCAATGACCTTTCTGCTAAATAATATACAGAGCCGCGTTTTAAATCGGCCACGATATATGTTCTCGAATATATCGAAGCCATTCCAGAGTATCTTTATACGAGAATGTGGATTCCTGGTTCCCGACACATTGATTACAAACAATTTAGCCGCGGCCCGCGACTTCCGCGCTCGCGTCCAAAGGGTTATTTGCAAGGCCATCAGTGGAGAGCGCACGATAGTCCGGACCATATCTGAAGAAGACCTGACGAGAATTGAGGGGGGCTGCATTGTACCAATCCAACTTCAGGAGTACATTGCAGGAACGGACATTCGGGTCCACGTTGTGGGAGATCGAACGTATCCGTGTGCTGTGTTTCATGAGGGCATCGACTATCGTGATCCTGATGCGCCGAAACGTCCACGTCTCAAAAAGCTCGACAGCCTCCCATCGCTGATCGGTGAGTGTTGCGTCTCATTGTGCCGCAAACTAAACCTCCCGCTCGCAGGGATCGATCTCAGAGTGACTCCAACTGGCGACATCTACTGTTTCGAAGTCAATCCGAACCCGGGTTACAGTTACTATGAAATCGGAGCCTCGCAGAGCATTTCTGGCGCGATTGTTGATTATCTCAAGGCCTAAGCGACCTCACGCTCGGGGTGGCCAACCAGCTTTGGGTCGGGGCGCCCTCAATTTCGACTGAAAGTCCGAAACTCGCGGGCCAAGAAGTCGAGCTTGCGGAACTATTCGCATACCAACGTTCGCAATCGAGCTTCAGTCATTCTTCTGGAATGCATTCAGGACCCGGTCAAGCCCAGCTTCTAGTATGCCATATAACCAACCATACAAGAAAATACGAACACCCAGCCACAAAGTTATCTGCGACTGTCCACGGAATTCGTTGATAGTATAGAAGCACGGTAATTTCGAGCCTTATAACATTGAGGAGGAACAGCGCTAGAAAGGCAACACCGACTCGACCCACATTTCGAGCTAATGAAGCCTTAATATTCCAAATAAGTGGAATGCAGGCCAAGGCCACATCTACAAACGTGCACGCTGTCACATACTGAAATTGTTGCCCTCGTATCTCGATCACGTCACCAGAAATTCGACAAGCGCCGAGCCTCAACAAGCTGGATAGACGAAGAATCGATTCGGACGTCACAAACCGCAGCCATCCCCACGTGACTTGATGGGCTATGAAAGCGCATAAGATGACTAACACAGCGCGGAAAGATATCCATCGCTGTTTTGCAGCCAGAGCGCGCAACGACCAACTCCGTTTGGGCGTGACTAGTAGCCTCTACCCATCAAATGACCTTCTGGCGATTTGACGCCATGCGACTCAAGATCCACGCGGCAAGCATCACAGCGAAGCACGACCAAGAAACAACTCCCCCGCCGCTCACTTTTGGGACGGTTACCGTCATCGGCAAGGAGGCGCTGTCCGTGATCCCCCCACCTGCGGCGGAAATATTCACCGTGTAGTTCCCAGCAGCTATGCCCGAGGTAGTGACTGATAGGGTTGTAAATCCTCCCGACGAATTCGTCGTGATCGACGCTTGGGAGAGGGCACAAGAGGGATTGGCATTGCCACCTGCAGCCCCTGAGACGCTGCACGCGATATTGATAGTTCCCGAAAAGCCATTTACCGATACGACACCAACTCCTGCCGTCTGCGTGCCTCGCGGGGCGTTAATGGTAGACAAAACGCCTGGGTTCAGAACGAAGTACGGAGTCGGATTACCTTGCATCAAACATTGACAGCCCCAATTCGGCGGTTTTCCCGTTGTGGCGCATTTTCCCTCTGGAACAGATTGGTCCTTGCCGCCGAGGAAACAGTAGCCTCCTTCCTTTTCGCACCTTCCTGCATTGAAACTCGGATTTATAGCCGTGCCCGTGTTCGGTACGACGGCACATTGTGCTGTCGCCGGTGGGGTGACGGCTCCTAAAGCCAGCAACGCAAAAATGTACTTGTTCATTTCGCCTATCACGTGTGGAGTTCTCCTTTTGTTGAGCGGTATTTCAATCTCATCTCACCCGAGGTCCCTCAATATAGCGCACCTCAACCCGGTCCAACCTGCTCTGCGAATACCAGGCCTCGCGTTGACGAAATTTACCGTCTTCGAAACCGGATCGAACTCAGTTTACACCTGACGGCTTCCATACGTAACATTTTTCGCTGCTTCGTCGTTTATTCGCTTCCATTTGCCTGTTGGACCCTGCGCGACCAGGGGAGATTATCGGGTTGACGGGATCGAGGGCCCTTAAGCCCGGCGCCATCAACCGGTTGTGCGTCTTGGGAGGAGCACTGCGACCCGCGGGCTTACCGATGTCAGGTGATATTGGCGGGAATGCGCGGCTTTGGCGGTGATCTCGTTGCGCTTCAGTCGACATAGGTCATAGTCGCCTGCGGACGTGTTCTCTCGCGGCGGTATGAGGATCCCTCGCCACGGCTAGGGAAGACTCCGCGGTTAGGGTCCATTTGCGACCACCCCGTGGCCGCCGGTTAGCGGCAAAACCGGCCAGTCCAGCCGATAGAGTGACCACCGACCCGGAAGCCCCAAAGCCGGCCAGTGAAGTGACCACCGACCAAGGTTTGGCAAAACTGGGCAGTGAGGCCGAGTCGGTGACCCCTGAGTCTGGCGCCGACTGCGCTCCAGGCCCGGCCGTTGCAACCGCAACGCGGGTGGAACCGCAACCCGGCCGCAGTCCCTCGGCTTCGGCTAGCGCCTGCGAAGCGTATCGCGCCGCGATCGAAGTAGGCCTGTCCCGAGGCCGCAACGCCAAGGCCATCTGGCAGGATCTGGTAGACGCCTTCGGTTTTGCCGGTGCGTATCAGAGCGTCCGGCGTTTCGTGCGTATGGTTACAAGCGCAACGGTGTTTGTTCAACATTACCGGCCCCCGTAGTAATTGCGCTCCCTGATCCGGACGGCGCGGCCGACGATTGTGGCTATGCCCCGGACGAGTTTGTCAAGTGGCAACTGCCAGCGTGTCAACTGCCAGCGCCTTTCGCAAGCACCCAGTTGCACATTCAGCCTGTAACCCTCGGGCGTGCGCTCGCGACGTTTACTCCTTCGGGCCTTAATGGCGCCCAACTCTGCGCAATCATTTCGACCAGCATTCAAACGCAAAGGGCTCGACGCGGACGCTCAACCCGTCCGACACGCTTCAGACTTTCTGGATATTCTCGCCGGAACAGCTGCTCAAGCTCAGTGCTATCATTGCGAGCAAAGTGTCCGAAGACCGCTTTCCTCTGGCCAATAATGCCCTGCGTGTGCCAATTCCAGCTGCGTGTACCGCCTCCTCGATGTTGCGATGCGAGAGAAGGGCAGCGATGGCTTCATTCAACCGACGCTCGGCGATCCACAATCGGTGACAACTGAGGCGACCAGTTACTGGTTGCGATCGTCGCCCCCGGGGTGCTCAGAACCTTGCCGTCGGCGGACATCACCTGCAGCGGCACTGCATTTCCTGTCGGCGCATTGGTTGGAATCGTGATATTGATCTGATTCACTCCCGGATATCCGGGGGCTTGGCCCGCGAAGGCGACGGGTGCCCCAACTCCCCAGACCAACACGGTGGGCATCATGAGCGCATTGTAGACGGTCGTATCTGTGAGGCTTGGCGCTGCCCCATCGGCAAGAGGCGTCGTAAGCGAACCGAGGCCGGTTGCGCAGAAGAATCCACTGGTTCCCCGGGGGATGGGTGCGGTGGGAATTGCGAAACTGGCGGCATCCGAGGTGGGGGCCGCGATCTTCGCGGTGCCGCTAACCGGGTCGACGTATATGAAAATCGCGTTATGCTCACCGTCGGGCGGGATTGTAAAAACGCCCGGTGCCTGCGGCGTCACCGGTACGGTCACGGGCGCTGATGGGACGCCGTTCACAATCACTACCATGGTGGTTGAGGAGTTTGTGATCTCGAACGGGAGTTGTGCATTGATGAACGGATATGGACCCGAGGGCACCACTGACTGGATCGCGGCGGGAAAGTCGTCGAACGTCACGCTTACACCGCCGAGGAACAAGGGAAAGGGCGCAGATTGCGCGCTTGCCTGGGTAGCTCCGGCAAGCGATGAATAGACCTGGATCAGCGAACCCGGAGCGACCGCAGAGCCGGCGTTACTAGCAGTCTTCGCAACACTGGCGGCATTAATGACGCCCGCCGGTACCGGAACCGCGGTAGGCTGCGACAAGACGATGGTCGCGACGGAGCATTGCGTTCCAGAGCTGTCTAACACAGGCGGTGTCAATGTGTATGCATTGCGTGCTCCTTGGCCACTCGAGCAAGAAGCACTAAAGTCGGGCGACTGAAAAGTGATAACAGTATTCGAAAACACGACTGGCGTTGGAATCGTCGAGCCGAAATTCACCTCAATGCCAAAAATAGCCACATTCTGGCCTTGTCCCTCTAAGTTCATGTTGAACACGACCGCCTGGCTTGTCGCCGAGTCGATGACAGTCTGCGTCCAGACGCCCGTTGCCGGATCGAGCGTAATGCTGATAAGGAGCACATCACCGGGATTGACTTCCATCGAATTGCCTGAAAAGCACCCCGTGTATCCGGACTCACTACCGGCTGTGTTCACATACAAGGCGGAAATCCACCACGATGAAAACGCGGATGGCTGTGCGCGCGGGCAATTTTCGTCGGTTCCCCAGGTCAGGACGGGCTGGAGCAAGCCGATGTAGATCGGGTTGAGATTCACGCTGCTGCTCGTCGGGCTCAAGCCGGGCCACAAGTAAAGTACAGCGCTGGGGTCTGTCGGAATGGGCGGAAGAGGCGGGACCATCAGGTTAGTCTGCAGTGCAACGATCTGGTTGGGAGTCGGGAGACCCAATACCGTGTAGTAGGATGTGTGATACCACTCGGTATTTAATGTTTCCGCAACAGGTGTAGGTCCATAGGCAGTGAGAACAGCCGATTGCAAGCCTGCGTAGGTCGAGCCGGTACATGTCAACGTGTAGGTGTAGTAACCGGGTGCTGCCGATGTGACGATTTGAGTTCCGCTCGTAGGTTGTGGTCCGCTCCGAATGGCCCGGCAGTCACTATGATGGGGCAAGCACTCCGGGGGGCGGCCTTCAACTCTGATGCTAAGAAAATCCAAACAGTTCACCGCCTGCAGCCGGTCGGAGTTGTCAGAAAGGCGCATTCGCCTGGGTGTCGATATGCTTTTGGATCGAGTCTGCGTCGGCGGGGGCTGGAACTCCGGAAACAGCGTCGTCTATGGAGCGCCGCTTCAGGCCCACGTGGAGGCCACCGCAATCGCCCTGTTGGCACTTCAGGACGAGGAACGGACACCGGTGATCCAGGCCAGTCTGGGCTGGCTCAAGCAGAGGTCCTCCAACATCGAGTCGGTCGAGAGTCTCGGCTGGTGCATTCTCAGCCTGTTCGTGTACCAAGAGCCGGTCGAGCATCTCAAGGCCAAATTGGCAGCGCTGGTAGGAGACGGCCACGAGATTCGGAACAATGCTGCTCTCGCCACCGCGATCTTGGCACTCAAGTGTGGAGAGATGATTCATCCGTTCGAGGTGCTGGGATGAATATCGATAGGCGACGCTTCATCGGCTCGGCGGCGGGGATGGCGGCGACAACAGGCGTGGCGACCGTTTGGTTGCGGCCGAAACATTCGGTGTCCTATCGGAGACCTCGCTCATTTGTAGCGATTCTGAATGCAGCCGAGTACTCCGAGAAGACCGAGGCGCTTCTCATGGGCGGATTGCGGCTGTTCCGTTTCAACGTACTTGGCAAGGTGGTCCTCCTCAAACCAAATCTGGTGGAAGACCTGCCTGGACCGGTAAACACGAACGCGAATATTATCGGAGCGGCCGCCCGATGTTTCCTTCGTCTTGGCGCGGCCCGCGTTGTGATCGGCGAGGGTCCGGGCCATCAACGCGACACCGAACTGGTAGTCCAGGCCGCGGACCTGAAACCTCATCTCGCAGACCGGCGGATCGAGTTCGTGGATCTCAACCGTGACGAACTTGCGAAAGTGAGGCTGAAGGCGAATTACAGCGGCCTCGGTGAGCTGTGGTTGCCGCGCACGGTTCTCGATTCCGACTTTGTTGTCTCAATGCCCAAGGTGAAGACGCACCACTGGGAGGGCGTCACCCTGAGCCTGAAGAATATGTTCGGCGTCGTGCCGGGCATGAAGTACGGCTGGCCCAAAAATCTGCTGCACTGGCACGGGATTCACGAAAGCATCCTTGATATCTGCGCGACAGTGCCCATCCATTTCGTGATTGCAGATGGCATCACGGCCATGGAAGGCAACGGTCCGTTGCAAGGGACCGCGCGTGAGCTTGGAAGGATTGTGCTCGCCGACGACCCGGTCGCCGCGGACGCTACCGTTGTCACAAGCGAACCGGAAGATGCCTGTGGGGACATGCAAGCAGAAACGGAGCTTCAGGACCTCCTCTTCTCGGAAGTGATCACCTCCGTTTGCTACTGGTCGACGGTCTTCCTGTTGGCAATCGCTGTCGCGGGGCTGCTTTGCTGGGCCTCGCGCATCCCGGCCCCTCCGCGATGCCAGTCGGCGATCCGTTTGGCGTGACGACACCCCCATGGCTGATAGTGTCTCTGCCACCGATCGGGGTTGCGGCCTCTCTCGGCCACGCAGCGTGGTCGGCAGTCCGAGGCCAAAGAATCTGGAGAATGTTGGCGACGGCGGCCGTTCTCATCGCAGTAATGGGGGCGACTAGCAACCTTGAGCGCGGCTTCCGTGGTTTGTAAATTGGCGTGCGCAAGATCGATGAGCATGCCCAGCCTATTGCCTTCCTTGATGACGTCTGCGCCGAATGCGGTCAACCCGCCAAACCGCGGCGGGTTGGTGTACACATCGCCCAGCGGCACGGTGGCGTCGCTGTCGTGAAGCAGCCCCAAGTGCCGCAAACCCCGCTTGTAGGCTTCTTCCACCCTCTCAATATGGCCTTGCAGGAAATGGCAACCTTCGACCGCCTGAATCACGGTCGGCTGGCCCTTCCTCTTAGCGGTGCCGACGTCGGCCGGGTTCAAGGAACGCGACATGCCGTTGCGCTCTAACTGCCGATCCATGGACTCCAGACCTTTGAGGAAGCGGTCATAAGCATCGCCGGGTTGGTAGTCGGTTGCAAAGGTCATGCAGATGGCTGAGAGGCCAGACCGCTTCATCTCGCCTGCCAGGTCGATGTCCGGGCCGGGCATTTCGGCGGCGGTGAGTGGAACGTCGATGTGATTATGGCTATCGATCCCCATGGTTTTGGCTACGATGTCGCCAACTCGCGGATCCGTAATATCCGCCGCCCAGCCTAAGTCAGGGCGCAGCATGATCGAAGCACCTGCTGTCACAGCAACGGCGGAAAGAAATCGTCGTCTGGAACAATTTGCCTGAGACTCTATCGCAGATTCCCCATTAACACGAGTTGGAACGCGCCTCTCCACATCCGCCGGATTGCTCAGGTAGCCGCGTTCCTCGCTATGTCCGGACTCGCCGAGCGCTTCCGCTTGAAGTATGTCGTTGCCAGGGCTTGTTGGTCGCGTCATTTGTGATCGGTCCCCATAATTGGATTCTTTCGTCGATTACTTCGTAAAACCCGACGTCTGGACCCATTGTTCCATCAATCCGATGTTGTCCACTACCTGAATGCTGCCATTGGCCATACCTGCCGAAGCGGGAGCCCCTCCCTTCTACGATGTACCGGACACTCTCCTACTTGGCTTGCGGCTTAAACAACCTTGGCGCAAAGTCGTGGAGGGCGATGCGCCAGAATGCCCACTCGTGCCCGTAACCGTGCATTTCGACAATCGTGGCGTTGACGCCCTTCTCGTTCAAAAGTTCCTTGTAGGCGTTGTGGGCGGTGATCAGTCCGTCCTCAGCTCCGATGCCGACATAGTACAGACGCAGTTTAGCGTTCGCGCTGGCGTCGAGTTGGGGAAGAAGGGCGGCAAGCTTCTGCTTGTCGATGGTGTTGTTGACGTCCGGACCCCTCAAACTCGCGGCGTTCGGCAGTGGTGGATTGATGGCTACTGCAACGCCAGGCATCGGCGGAAGCCCGGCGCTGAATGTCCCCACCCATGCGAACTCGTCGAGGTTGTTGAATGCGGCCAACAGAGTCATGCCGCCGCCCATAGAGAGGCCGGCAATGGCGCGATTATCTCTGTCCGGCAATGTCCGGAAGGCTGTATCGATGAATGGAATCAAGTCGGCGACAATGCTCTTCGGGAACGTGAGCATCGCCTGCCCTTGCATGGGATTGCCCGGCTGGGCAGTCCCTCGCGCTGGAGCGCCGGCCGCAGGCCCGCCTCCCAGCGGCGGCACGCCGACATCCGGCGAAGCGATCTGGTTCGAGTTCTCGTTCGTCATCACGACAATCATCGGTGTGGCCTTGCCCTGCGCGATCAGGTTGTCCAGAATCTCCGGCGCGCGTCCGAGGTTCGTCCAGTCGCCTTCGTCACCGCCTCCGCCGTGCAGAAGGTAGAAAACGGGATAACGGGCTTTACTGACCTCGTACCCAGGTGGCGTGTATACGTACAAGCGCCGCGTGAGCTTGAGCATGGGCGAGGGATACCAGACCTGCGCCACGGTCCCATGCGGCACGTCGTTCACCGCGTAGTCGGTCGTCAGGCCGCCGGGAACCCGAAGCACATTGCTGTAGTTCATTCCATTCCGCGTATGGACGGGGTTCTGAGGATCCAAGGTTCGAACGCCGTCCACGACGAAGCTGTAGGTGTAGTATTCGGGTTTGAGCGGGCCGATGGTGGCGGACCAAACTCCGTTGTCGCCTTTGGTCATCGTGACTTCATTGCCGCCCGGCCAGTCCGCAAAGCCTCCGGTCGAGTTGTGGGCGATAACCGAAGCGGCGTTCGGCGCCGACAGACGGAAAGTCACGTTCCCGTCCTGCGCGATTTCGGGAGATCGCACCGGCGCTACACCTCCTCTGCCCGCTACCTGTTGCTGACCCGTGCCCTGCGGCGACTGCTGTTGGGCGAGCGCCGAGCCAGCGCACAATATCGTGACCAGCGATGCTGCGATCAATTTGTTTCTTATGTTCATATCTCTATCCAGGTCCTCAAGTTCAGAATTCACTTTCGGTCTTCTCGGCCACTCATTCACTCTCAAACCACAAATTAGCGGCTCCATGGCGTGGCCCGCCGCCCCTTTGGGCTGGATTCTCCCTACGCGTCAAGCTCCCGCTTGAGAGACGGCCCACCAACAATTTATCGCCAGGTGTCTCAGCGGAACAGGAGGGAAGCGTAGTCGCCGAGGAAATCGCGCCAGAGAAACCAATAGTGGTTTCCGGGGATTTCCTTATAGGATGTCTTGAAGCCGTGCTTTTCCAGTTGCGCGTGGAGGTTTACCGTTCCTTCGCGAGCCATATCGGTGGTCCCGGCGCCGGTCCAATAGAGCTTAACCCCTCCCGCTTTGACGCCTTCCAGTTGCGCTTCGAAAGCTTCGTCGACCACACGCGGTCCGGAACTGAACACACCGATGTAGGCGAACACTCCCGGGTTGTTGTTGGTGGCCACAAGGGTCTGAGAACCGCCCATCGAGAGGCCCGCAATCGCCCTGCTGTTCTTGTCGGCGATGACCTTGTAGTTCTTCTCGACGAATGGGATAACATCCTTGATAAGACTCTCCGGGTATGAGCCGGGGTAAGGCTGCGGCGGACGAATCACAGCCGTTCCACCCGCTGTCTGCAAAGGAGGAGGGGCGGGGGCCTGAACGGACTGAAGGGCTGGAGTCGGCCCATAGGCATAGCCCTGCGATACAGTTTGCGAAGCATTGCCGTTCGGCATGACCACGATCATCGGCTTGGCCTTACCCAGCGCAATAAGATTGTCCAGGATCACGTTGGCGCGCCCCATGGTCACCCACGCGTCTTCATCGCCACCCCCGCCATGCAGCAAATACAACACGGGGTAGCGGTCCTGACCTGTCTCGTAGCCCGACGGCGTGTAGACGTACATTCGGCGGCGGGCCTGCTTCAAAATCGGCGACGGATACCAGACGGCATGGATGGTTCCGTGGGGGACATCCTTGAAATCCCACAAGTCGGATTCCGGTCCGGAAATCATTAGAAGGCTGTCGGTCCGGGATCCGTCGCGTTGGCTTTCCCCGTTACCGGGGTCCAACGCCTTCACGCCATCCACCAAATACCAGTAGCCCCACAGTTGGGCGCCAAGCGGCCCCACCGTGACCGACCAGGCGCCGCTGTCGTCCTTTGCCATTTTGATGTCGCGGGCGCCATCCCAACTTCCGTTCAAGGTGACCTCGGTGGCCTTGGGAGCCGACAGACGGAAGGTGACGGTGCGATCCGGATGGATTTCCGGCGAGACCGGCCGGGCCGACTGCGCCTGTTGGGAATTGGCGTTTGATGCGAATAAGAGCGCGGTTATCGCGCAGATTTGAAATCTCATGACTGTCTCCACATTGACGCTCTTCATTTTTTGCTTCAGGGATTGGGTCCAAAGCCGGAAGAAAGGGCCCGCCGACCGGCCGATCAATGCCATGCAGTGCGGACCCTCCCAGTACCTTTTGCCCGCCCTCTGTCGCATGTACTCTTGGCGGTTCAAGCAGCTTGCGCTGTTCTGCTTATGAATTATTCAAATACGACGCGAATATGGGTACCACCGAGGGTAACGGATCCCAGTCTTCTCGGTTCGCCTCTCATCCCGATCGACGTTTCAGAAGCCTTCTTGGGATCCTGCTCAATGTTCGCCTTCACATCTATCGTGTTGCCCGCCTTGTCCTTCAGCACAGCCGTCGATCCATCTACAATGAGTGAATACGTCCCGGGTCGAAGTTGGGTCTGGCCAGCCTGAACCTTTTCGGACAATTGGAACTTGTATGTCTCCGCCGCGACGAGGGAGCCCGCCAGCAGGGCAAACGTGAAAATACATGTAAAAAAAAGTCTCATATCCATATTAGAAGGCCATATCGGCTGGAAAAACCTCAAGATTGGTTAAAGCTCCAAAACCGGACCAGAATGTCCGAGGGCCCGCGTTAAGATTAGGCTACGGTGCAATTAGTCGGTGGAAGCGCGCCCGCGGCAGGAACGATTCTTCTGGTAGACGATGATTCCAATCTCTGCGAGTTGATTGGCGATGTGCTATCCGGCGCCGGTTTCACTATGGAGACGGTATTCGATGGCGGACGCGGTCTGGCCCGCGCGATCGAGGGCGGCTTTGACCTCGTACTGCTGGATGTCATGCTGCCCGTTCTGGATGGGTTTGAAGTGCTGCGGCAACTGCGCCGCCGCTCCCCGGTCCCGGTGATCATGCTAACCGCCAGAAATACCGAGCAGGATCGCGTCGCCGGCCTCAACGGGGGCGCCGACGACTATTTGCCGAAACCGTTCGGAACCGAAGAGTTGCTGGCGCGCCTGCGAGCCGTACTGCGCCGTTCGCGACACAGCGTCTCCGGCGAACCGGATGGAATCGCCTTCGGCAGCCTTCAGCTCAGTCAGGCCAGCGGAAAAGTCTGGGTCGGCGACGAGATCTTAGCCATCACCGCGACGGAGTTCGCCATCCTTGACCTTCTGGTTCGCTCGGCGGGCCGGGTGGTCACACGCGACGAAGTCTGCGCGGTGCTCTACCAGCGTCCGGCTACGCCGTTCGAGCGGTCGCTAGAGGTTCACGTCAGTCACCTTCGGAAGAAACTCGAGCAGGCGGGCATCGTCATCCGCCCAGTGCGCAGCGTCGGATACCTGTTGGCAAAGAAGGGCGATTGAACATGCGATCGGTCACAGCGAAGATCCTCATCTGGTCGCTGTCCACACTAGTTTTGTCGCTGGCGGCGTTCTCATGGATCTCGACATCTACCGCCGACAGGGCTCGGCGTGAGGCCTTCGCGCGCAGCGACGCGTTCGAATTGTACCAAGCGATCCGGGCATACGAAGGTGGCGGCCACAGCGAACTGGACCGCTACCTGGCAGCACTAAACGAGTTCGAGGGACCCGGGCGTTACCTGACCGATTCATCGGGCAGGGATCTTCTTACCGGCGAGGATCGATCCGCCCTGCTGGAAGGCTCCCAAGGCCTACGCCGGTCCTTCATGAATATCGGCAATAAGCTCGTGGTCCGAGTGGCATCGCCCGACTGGCGCTATCGCTACGTCATTGTCAATCTGCCCCTGTACGGCTTCGCCGCATTTGCGCCTTACTACTTTCTTCTCCTGGCGGTGGTGGCGGTGTTGTTCTGGTTTCTCGCCATGCACTTCGCATGGCCCTTGCGACGGCTCGCAGGTGCCGTGCGGCGCTTCGGAGGCGGGGATCTGACCGCGCGAGTCGAAATGCACCGCCGCGACGAGATCGGCGAAGTGGGACGCTCTTTCGACAACATGGCTGCGCGCATCCAGACTCTTCTTACGGCGGAACGGCAGTTACTCCAGGACGTCTCTCACGAACTGCGCTCGCCCCTGACGCGTCTGAGCCTCGCCGCGGACCTGGTTGGAACGGCTGGCGATCGCGAGGCCGCGGTGTCCCGCCTTCGTCGAGAAACAAGCCGGCTCTCCGATCTGGTCAATTCTCTCTTACAGATGACCATGGCCGAAGGAGATCCCCAGGCGTTCAGGGTGGAAGAGGTTAGTCTGAGCGACATCCTCCGCGGGGTGGTGTGGGACTGTCAGTTAGAAGCGGAGCAGCGTGGTTGTCATATAGAGGTGGATGCTCCTGAAGACGTCCGCACCCTCGGCGATACCGAACTTCTGCAACGAGCCATCGAAAACATTGTTCGCAACGCCATCCGCTATTCCCCCGGTGGTGCGCCGGTCGAAACGGAGATCGTCGTCAGTGAGGCTCGCACCGTGCTCACCGTGCGCGACCACGGCCCCGGCGTTCCCGAGGACCTGCTGCCCAAGATCTTTAGTCCCTTCTTTCGCGTGGACGAGTCCCGCGAAGCGTCCAGCGGGGGAATCGGGCTCGGCTTGGCTATCGCTCAACGCGCCATTCGCTTGCACCAAGGTGAGATCCGTGCGGCGAACGCCGCCCCCGGGCTTCGCATCTCTATAGTGCTGCAGAAGCTTCCAACGGGTTGACTGACGAGATATGACACCGGGCGCATCGCACGAAGGGTGACTGTCGCCGACCTGTTCAAGGGAGGATTCCGATTGCTCATCACGCGTTCGCAAGGATATGAGCGCGCCGTAACGCTCGCCACGGACGACGGGCCGGATGTGATCGCAGATCGTGTTCGGGAAACCGTGAGCAACCCGATCCGGCCCCGGAGGTAGAATCGTACCGATGATCCCGCCGAACAATCCAAAGGCCGCGCGCGCTGGCGCCGCGGTTATCGGACTGTTGCTCGGAGCCGCTGTGCTACCGGCCCAGACCAACGTTGTGATGCTATGGCCCCACGGCGCGCCCGGCTCCGAGAGTTGGACGCAGAAAGAGGCCGAGTACACCTTCGGCAATCCCGCTCTGAAAGCCGTCCGCAACGTCGTCAAGCCGAGCATCACTGTGTACCTGGCCTCGGAGGAGACCGCCACGGGAACGTCTGTGGTTGTCGCGCCGGGAGGCGCGTTCCGAATGCTCTCCTGGGACTCGGAGGGCACTCTGGTGGCCGACTGGCTCCGGCGGCACGGCGTGGCCGCTTTTGTTCTTAAGTACCGCCTCACCGACACAGGAACTGATGAGGAGTTCGCTCAATCCCAGGCCAGCGCCGCGGCCGGTCGAGGCGGAGCGGCCGGAACAAGAGGGGCAGGCGGCGGGGCGACCGGAGCCGCCGCGGGACGTGGCGCCGGGGGCCCTGATCCTCAGACTCAGATACGCGCCCTTGCCGCCGCCGACGGGCTACGCGCCATCGAAGTCGTGCGTCAGCACGCCGCTGAGTGGCGCCTCGATCCCGCCCGTGTCGGCATCATGGGCTTCTCCGCAGGCGGCTATGTTGCGGTCCAAGCCGCCCTCGATCATAGCGCTGCCAACCGTCCGGCCTTCGTCGCCGCCATCTACACCTGCTGCGAGAACGCCGCCGAACTGAAAATCCCTGAGGATGCCCCGCCAATCTTTTTCTTGCACGCCTCCAACGATCCGGTATCCGCCTCGAGTCCCTCGCTTTTCCTGGCATGGAAAGCCGCCAACAAGACGGCCGAGTTGCACACCTACTCTGCTGGCGGCCACGGCTTCGGCATGCCCAAACACGACCAGCCCACCGACAATTGGATCGAACGCTTCGGTGACTGGCTCCGGTACCAGAAACTGATGAAATAGCTTTTTCCGGTGAACGCTCGCCTTAACGAGTAGCGGCGGCCCATCCGGGTGAACGCACTGGGCGCTTACTTATTCTTGGCGTGGGAAGGGAGACTGCGTTTAGCCGCTTCGCCCGCGTTTCCAACGACGGCGACCGCTTGTCCAGTTGGCCCTCCGGTTGCGAGTCCGGCATGCGGCCGTTTTGCAGGACGAAGCGGCGGAAGTCCCTCGGCGTCATACCGCGTGCTGCGAGGAATCGCCGGTTGAAGTTCGATAGATTCGAGAACCCAGCTTCGGAAGCGATCACGCTGACCGGCCGGTCTGTTTCCACCAACAGCATGCAGGCGCGCCCGATTCGCAACCGGCCTAGATAATCGCTTACGTTCTCTCCCACATGGTGAACGAATAGCCGGTGCAGCGATCGTGGCGAGAGGTTACCCACTGAGCACAAGTCTTCCACTCGGATCGGCTCCGCAAATCGCTGATGCAGCAGGTGCAGCACGCGTGTCAACTGCTCGGAATCGTTGGAGGCTTCAGGCCGCACGGTAATCTGAGTGGCCAGTGGCGTCGCCTCTGTTTCGGCTAACTCGGTAAGCGTTTCCAGAGCTGCTTGCAGACGTTGATGTGGCGAATCCGACAACAACGCCGGCAGGCGCGCCTCCATTCGGGCTCCCGCCGGCTGAAGGAAACTGAGCCCGGGCGCGGCTCGTTTCAGCAATCTCCGCAGACCGGAAAACTCGGGGCACACGTCCGCCAGTTGGAGTGCCCAAGTGCGAGTGAACCAGACCACCAGAGCCACGTGCGGACGGCTTTCGTCAAGCGCGGACGTGGATGCCCAGGTGTGGGGCATGTCCGAAGGCACGAGAACCAGGTCCTGCGACTCGTACTGGCCAATGTGGTCGGCGATGAACCGCCATCCGCGGCTATTCAGCGTCAGCGTCAATTCGTACTCCGGATGGTAGTGCCACTCGAACGGAATCGAGGGTACCTGCCGGTGATAAACGCGAATGGAGCAGCCCTTCGGGAAGGTGATGTGCTCGAATTGCGACTTCAATTTCCACCTCCGGTTTCGGACATCTCGCGGGGTCGTCCTGGCCGAATCATATCAGTAATTGGCCCCTCTCTGTGAGCCGCGATCCAAACTGTGCTCCTCTCGGACCTTGGAACATTTCAGCCATCCCTCCGATGCACTTCGAAATTGAAGATCTACCCGAAGCCACCCGCCAGGACGAGCCAGCCGGCGGCTGTGGGCCAACAATGGCACAGACGGGCGGTAGGGTCAATGTACCGGAGGCCGATGCAATTGTCCGAATTGCATTCATAATTGGCATTTTCGCCTCACTTCTTAGTTCCGAATGCCCGTAGAATCTCAGTAAGATTCTGAAACTCGAAGACAAAGTGCCGAATTAGGAGTATCGATGAAACTGTCTTTTAATACCGTCGTGTTCGCCGCCCTTACCCTGCCCGGCATGGTGATGGCCCAACCGCAACCCAACCCCGTGGCAGCGCCCGCAAAACTGAAGTCGCCAGAACTTTCCAGCGACGACAAGGTGACATTCCGGCTGTCGGCACCGAACGCAACAACGGTCCTTCTGGAAGGCAGTTGGCTTGGCGCCGTCGACCTGCCAATGACCAAGGGCGCCGGCGGCGTTTGGAGCACTACCATTGGCCCGCTGAGCCCGCAGCTTTACGGCTACTGGTTCGTAGTGGATGGAGTACGCGTGCTGGATCCCTCGAACTCCGAAACCGAGCGCGACGGCAGCCGCTACAACACGTTGCTGATGGTTCCCGGACCGGCATCGGATCTATGGACGTTCAAGGATGTGCCGCACGGAACTCTGGAGCAGATCTGGTATCCCTCGCCCACGTTGCACATGGATCAGCGCCGGATGTATGTGTATCTGCCGGTTGGCTATCAGACCGACACGACGAAGAAGTATCCCGTGCTGTACCTGCTGCACGGCGGCGGCGGCGATGAAGATGCTTGGACGGTGATGGGCCGCGCTACCATCATCATGGACAACCTGATCGCATCTGGCAAGGCTGTTCCGATGATCGTGGTGATGCCCAACGGCAATGCGACGCAGAGCGTATCGCAGGGCTTCGGTTACGGACCGATTCCCTCTCAGCAGCAGGTGATCGCACCGGCGCCCAATCCAGTTGGCGCACCTCCCGCACGTCCCGGCGGCCGGGCTCCCCAAACCACCGGAAACCCTTTCCCTCCCTATGCGGGCTCGTATCCTGAAAGCCTTGTAAAGGACGTCATTCCCTTTGTGGAAAAGACCTATCGGGTAGTTCCGGACAAGGCGCATCGCGCGATTGCCGGGCTTTCGATGGGAGGCGGCCAGACAATCGTGACGACTAATAACAATCCTGACACCTTCGATTACATTGCCGTCTTCAGCTCAGGCGTACAGAACGCTTCCGATCCAGTATTTCTATCGCAACTGGACGCGATCAGGAAGGCTAACCTGAAGTTGTATTGGACTGGCGCGGGCGACATCGACCAGGCGCACGATCGCACAGTTGCGCTCGAAGCCGTACTGAAGACCAAAGGCTTCCCTACCTCCTATAAGGAGATACCAGGGCGGCATTATTGGTTTCTGTGGCGCGATTTTCTGGGTGACTACGCAAGCAAGATATTCAAATAGAAATCTACCCATCGGGTTGCGATGATGCCTGCACTTGACGAAGAGCGCAGGCATTTGTCGTTGGTGGCCAGAGACTACCAGATCGCGTCAAACTCCGCCAGGGTGTGGTAGAGACTAATCGACCTTCATCCACGCCTTTTTGGCGGAGCTTCCGAGCACAGTCTTGATGATGTGCAGTTGACGCAGGCCGTCCTCAAAGGTCGGATATTCGACCTCCGCAGAACGGTCCGCGATCGATCGGTAGAAGCGCCGGAATAACTGCTTAAACGTGTCGCCATAACCTTCGCTGAGGCCCGCGGGAAGGTCGGCGTAGCTGCGGGCCTTTTCGCTCATAAGCGTGGGGTCTTTGACGGACAGCGAATTCACCGAACTCCGCCGGCCGATCCAGAGTTCATCCGGCCTTTCCCCGTCCCAGGCGAAGGAACCCTTTGTGCCGTAGATTTCGACAAACAGCCGATTCTTCCGGCCCGTGGCGATCTGGCTGACGGTCATGGCGCCGCACGCCTTCTCGCCCAGGCGCAACAGAACTGCGCCAAAGTCCTCGGTGTCGATCGGGATCTCGTTGTACTCATCGGGCGGCAGCGTGTTCCCCGCGAAGGTTTCGACCGCCCCTTTCGGCTTCCTGCGCGTCTGGTGGTACGTGTTCAGGTCGGCGCACAGTGAGGTGATGCGGAGACCGGTTATATGCTCCACCATGTCGCACCAGTGCGTGCCGATGTCGGCAAACGTGCGAGAGGGGCCGTTCAACCGGCTCTCAATGCGCCAGTTGTAATCGGTATCGTAAAGCAGCCAGTCCTGCGAATAGGTGCCCTGCACGCTATGGATATCACCCAGTTCGCCTGCTTCACACAGGCGCCGCATGTTCTGCACCTGCGGGTAGTAGCGGAGATTGTGGCAAGTGCAATTGACGAGGTTGCGCTCACGGGCGATGCGGACGAGTTTTTGGGCTTAGGCAACGGTGAGCGCCAACGGCTTCTCGCATAGAACGTGCTTACTGGCTTCCATCGCGGCCTTTGCCATGGGAAAATGCAGAACGTTGGGCGTGCAGATGTGGACGGCATCAATGGCAGGCTCGGACAATAGTTCGCGATAGTCGCCGGACGAGCGGTTCACGCCGACCTCATCGGCGAAGCGGCGGGCCTTCGCAGGACCCGAAGCCGCGATGGCGGCCACTTCCACGGTGCCGAGACGGCGGACCCCCTCCACATGGAGGCGGCCCACGAAACCCGTGCCAAAGATTGCAGCTCTTAGCTTTCGCTTCCTTCTCATTCCGGATAGCGCGCGCTTATTCACAGGATTACCGAAATATTGTTAAACATCTGCCAGATGTACTGTCTGACCCGTGCTGTCTCCCAGTTTCTCCGTGGGTACTCCCATTTTGTCCAGCATCGAGAGATACAGATTCGTCATCGGCGTTTCGGGATAGACAAGATGACGTCCGGGCTTCAAACTACCGTCGCCCCGCCCCGCCAGCACTATCGGCAGGTTGGTGTGTACGTGACCATTACCTTCGCTGATGCTGCTGCCATATACCACCATGGAATGGTCAAGCAAGGTTCCGTCTCCTTCGGAAATCGATTTGGCCTTACGCAGGAAGTGTGCGAACTGCTCGATATGATGACAATTGATCTGAGTCACCTTCTCGATCAAATCCGGGTTATTCCGGTGATGAGTGAGCGGATGGTGCGGGTCGGAAAAGCCCAGCTCGGGATACGATCGCGTGCTGGCCTCTTTGCTGTAAATCAGCGTGGCGATGCGCGTAATGTCGGCGCGGAACGCGGTCAACATGAGATCGTTCATGAGGCGGGCGTGCTCCACGAATCCGGTCGGGACGCCATCCGGTTTCTCAATATCCCGGGCGGCCTCCTGATCGCTGGCGGAGATGGCGATTCGCTCTTCGATATCCCGGATCGAGGAAAAATACTCGTCGATCTTGTGCCGGTCGGAAGGGCCGACTTCGGCCATGAGCTGCCGCGTCCGTCCGGCGACGGTGTCCAGAATACTTTTGCGGTCTTCTTCAATGCGGGCGCGAGCTTGAGGGTCGTTGTTCCCGGCCAGCGTACCGAAGAGACGCTCGAATACGAGGCGAGGATTCGTTTCCGGTGGATTGGGAGTGGTCGGGCCTCTCCAGGACATGCTGTTGATGTAGGCGCAGCTATATCCTGAGTCGCAACTCCCGACGGTGCGCGAGACTTCGCATCCCAGTTCCAGGGACTGTAAGCGGGTTTTTGACCCGATCGCTTTGGCGGCGACCTGGTCAACCGAAATCGCGGCCTCGATATCGGCGCTGGTAGTCATTTTCGGGGCGACTCCGGTCAGGAACGTGGCAGCGGCCCGGGCGTGGTCGCCGGCAGATCCCTCCCCCGTCTTGTGGGCCAGGCCGGTGAGAACCAGCAAATCTTTGCGAAACGGTTCGACGCCTTTGAGGATGCGGGGGAGTTCGAAGTTAGTTCCTTCCGCCTCCGGGGTCCACTGCTTCATGATGATGCCATTCGGCACATACAGAAACGCCATGCGAACGGGTGATTTAGTCTCTGCGGCCCGAGAGAATGCGGGCACCATGGCATCCAGAAACGGCAGGGCGATAGCCGTGCCGATACCTTTCAGGAAACGCCTCCGTGGGATATGCCGCCGGGTAACGAATGTCATTGGGGTCCTGCTCCTCTCTGCATCTGGAATGGAAAACTGTTTACGATCTCCAGCACCAGGCTGGAAAAGCGGTAGCCGTTGGCCGGCAGGCTTTGGACAATTTGACTGATGACAGGGTGATCGTAGCTTTCAATGCCGCGTCCCAGACCATACGTCAGCAGCTTTGATGCCAGGCCGTTTGCAAATGCGTCCTTGTCAGTGCGGAGAATCGCCTTTAGACCGTCGGCGCCCTGGAAAGTTCGGCCATCCGGAAGCACGCCCGACGAATCTACCGGAACTTTGCCGTCCCGATCGCGCCACGATCCCACCGCATCGTAATTTTCGAGGCTGAAACCCAGCGGATCCATGCGCGTATGGCAAGAAGCACAAACCGGATTGGCCCGATGCTCCTCCATTACCTGGCGCAACGAGGCCGACGTGCCTATGTGCGAAGCATCCAGGCCGGGTACGTCCGGCGGTGAAGGCGGGGGTGGAGCGTTCAGAAAATTATCCAGGACCCACTTGCCTCGCAGAACCACGGAAGTGCGGGTCGCGTAAGAAGAGACCGTCAGGACGCTGCCCTGCGTCAGCACACCGCTGCGGCCGGTTCCGGTAAGGTCTACTTTCCGGAATGCAATTCCCTTCACTCCCGGAATACCGTAATGGGCGGCCAGGCGCTCGTTGAGAAAGGTGTACTTGCCATCGATGATATCCAGGATGCTTCCGTCGTTGTGGAGCAGATTTTGGATGAATAGATGGGTCTCCTGCTTCATCGAATCCCGCAGGTAATCGTCGAAGTCCGGAAAGCGATCACGGTCCGGCGTAATCGATTCCAGCCGTCGCACTTCCAGCCACTCATCCGCGAAGTTGTCGGCCAAGGCGCTCGACTTGGGATCGGACAGCATGCGCTTCACTTCGGCCCGGAGCACGTCTGGTTGACTCAAGGATCCGTCAGCCGCGTGCTTCGTCAGTTCCGCATCCGGCATGCTGCTCCAAAGAAAGTAGGACAGGCGCGAGGCAAGCTCGTAGCTTGAGATACGGTGCGGTGCATCGCCCGACGCGGCGTTCTTTTCTATGCGAAACAGGAAATCCGGCGAGACCAGGATTGCCCGGAGAGCCACCGAGACGCCATGTTCGAAGGAGCCACTTCGGCGCTGCGCGCTCTCGGCAATCGCGACGAAAGGCTCGGCTTCGCCCGCTGCCAGAGGACGCCGGAACGCGCGGGCCGCGACGTCGGAGACGATTTTATGCATGCATGCGGGCTGACTGGCCTTATCCGAAGAGCTGCAGGTAAAAATCTTCTGCTTACTCTCCGGTGACGGAACCCTGGTGTAGTTATAGGGACCGATAATATCGAATTCATTAACGGACAGACCGTTCCACGTGGGGTGCTCGGACTGCTGCTTGGCCCTCTCAGCGGCGATGTGCCGCTCCTCAATCTTGCCCGGGCGATTGTCGGGAGCTTGACCACCGCGGCCAGCGCCGGCGGCTGCCTGGGGATCGGGGGCGGCGTTCGCCACAGGGTTGAAATTGCCGCGTCCAAGGGGCTCAGGCAGTTTTGAGGGGTTCGGCCCGCCATACTTGGCCGGCAGGCCGTCGAACTGCCGGGGAAACGCAACCACGAACTCATGTGTCCCTGCCGACAGTTTCAGGCGCGCTTCCCAGAAGTCGGGGCGGCGCTCGAAGCCGGACAGCCCGACGTTGGCAACGTCGTACGTCTGCGCGATTTTGCCATCCACCCAAAACTCAACCTTGGTTGGCTCGGAGCCGCCAGGACGGTTACCCGCTCCCGTGATCTTTAACACATACTCCGCCGTCACCGGGAACTGGTAAGTCAGATGATACGACCCGGGCTGCGAAAGCCCCGTCACGTCATAGTTCGACATCGAGTAATAGGCGGGCGTCGTAATCTGAACGGAGTTAGTGGTTTCCATACGTCGCGGTATGGCTACGTCGATACGCACTGGCGCCGGTTTCAGATCGGGGCCAAAGACGGCTGTGTCCGCGATCTTCTCAGCAGCGGCCATGTATTTTTCCATCAGGAGGGGAGAGATCGTCAGGGAATCGGCGATGTTATCGAAACCGTAGACGGAATCGTCCTGCGGAAAATCGTCCGCTGGGTGTGTGTCGACCCCCAGCAGATCGCGAACCGTGTTGTTATATTCCGTGCGATTCTGACGGTGTGGTGCGACGTGCCCAGGATCCGCATTGGCAGTCGCGCCCGTTACGAGTAATGCGGCTTCCAGCTTGTGGATGGCGGCCTGGAGTTCCTTTTCTTCAGGACGAGGCGTACCCTCCGGAGGCATCTGGCCCGATCTCAGCTTGGTCAGGACGTTCTCCCATATCGCCCGGTCCTCGAGAATTGAGGACGAGCGGCCGGCGGCCGCTTCCAGATCCAGCCCTGCCATTTTTGCCTGTGAGCTGTGACAGGTATAACAATTGCGGGATACAAACGGCTGCAAACTACTTGCTGGCTGGATAGGAGCGGAAGCGGGGTGGGAAGTTTGGGCGGGACTGAACGTCGTCGCACAAACCAGAATGAGACCGCCACTGAGCCGCGACCAACTCGCGCTTTGGCGAGCAAAGGAGCGGTCTCGAATCGCTTCAGATAGATTGCCAACGTGGAACGGCATAGCTCTTTTTCCCCTGAGTGCTGGAGAACCTGAAGCGTCACAATACAAGGATGCAGGCGCTTCCGGTGGACCGTATGAATCGATGTTAGGCCGCACCAAGACAGGGAACAACTCCGGATTCAGTCAACAAATGGTACTATTCGGACAATCAAAAGGCAGGCTATGTCCGAAAACTCGGGAGCTCGCGCGAACGATGACTGCTGAGTTTCGGCCATTTCCCGTCTACCGGCTGTCCGAATTCTATCGGTAATTGGCCTTTCCCGGCCATTTCAGGCTCGGAAACCGCTCTAAAATCGCTTCAGGAGGACACACCATGCCGTTCGAAATCGAAAATCTACCCGAAGCCATCCGCCAGGTAAAGAAGGACTTGCGGCAGGCGCTCCCGAATTATGCGGAGGTCTTCCGCGACGTCGAGTCCGAAATGCGCCGCAAGGTCTCGCAGATCGTCAAGGAGCGGGAAGCTGGCGAGACGGTGATTCCTACCGTCCCCTATTCCGAGATCTCTAGCGGAGCCGTATCGCCGCAAATGACGGCAAGAATCAAAGATCGCGGCGCATGCGTCATCAGGGGTGTTTTTGCACCCGAACAGGCGTGCGCCTGGAACGAAGAGATCGGCAGGTATGTGGAGGAGAACCATCTGGACGAGAGACTCGCCCATGCTGCCGAAGACAAGTATTTCGGCAACCTGGGGATGAGCAAGCCCCAGATCTATGGCATTTATTGGTCGCGTCCCCAGGTGCAGGCACGCCAAGCGGAATCGCTCACCCGAGCGCGCATCTTTATGAACCGCCTGTGGCGGGCCGAAAGCGAGGGTCGCCGTCATTTCGATCCCGAGCAGACGCCGGTATACGCCGATCGCATCCGGCGGCGGCCGCCCGGATCCAACTCCCTCGGCATTTCGCCGCACTGCGATGGCGGATCGGTGGAGCGCTGGCTCGACGGCAATTTCCGCGCTGTTTACCGCCATGTCTTCTCTGGTAAGTGGCGCGATTACGATCCCTTCGATGCTGCCTTTCGCCCGGATGCGCGGGAGATCCCGTCTCCGGCCGTGTGCTCCATGTTTCGCACTTTCCAAGGCTGGACGGCGTTGACCCGGCAGGGCAAGGGAGACGGAACGCTGCAGTTAATCCCGATCGCGAACAGCATGGTGTACATGCTGCTCCGCGCTCTCCAGGGCGATGTTCCGGGCACCGATTTGTGCGGGGCCATGCCAGGCCGTGCGCTGTCAGTGCGGCCGGAATGGCACGCCCCACTCTTAGAGGGGCTCACGTCGATCCCGGTGATGGAACCGGGCGACGCTGTGTTCTGGCACTCCGATGTGGTGCACGCAGTCGAAGACGAACACAAAGGCCAGGGCTACAGCAACGTCATATATATCGGCGCCACTGTCGGGTGCGCCAAGAACACGGCCTACCTGGCTCGGCAGGCCCCCACGTTCCTGGAAGGCAGGACTCCGCCCGATTTCGCTCCCGACGACTTCGAAGTCGATTTTCGCGGACGCGGCACGGAAAGCGATCTTACCGCGCTCGGAAGGAGTCAGTTGGGGTTACCAACCCGGCAGTAGTTGTGGGTGTGGCGCGCAAGAAGCTGCGCCACTTACATATTTAGTAGAAAAGGGTCTCAATAGATAAATCATTTGCCGATCGCGACTCAGCATTTGAAGGGGGCAACATGAAGCCATATGCAATCGGAATCGATGTTGGCGGTACCAAGATCGCCGCGGGCTTGCTCGATCGCTCCATGAACGTACTCTCGGTCCACGTGACCAAGGAACACGCGGGCCAGCTCCCAGCACAGGTCGTCGACGCGATTGAACGGGCGTACTGGGAGACTCTGAAACAGGCCCAGGTTTCCCCTGGCGACGTTGCCGGAATCGGCCTCAGCTTCGCCGGACACACCGACGGGCGCCGCGGCGTAGTGCTCACGAGTTCCAACATGCCGGAATGGGACCAGGTCCCGTTGCGCGACATCGTCGCGAAACGGCTGGGCCAGCCCGTCCTGCTCGGCAACGATACTAACCTCGCGGTTGTGGCCGAGCATCGCTGGGGCGCAGCCCGCGGCGCCGCGGATGTCGTGTACATCACTTTCAGTACAGGTGTAGGGATGGGGATCCTAGTGAACGGCAAGCTCTACCAGGGCTTCACTGGCACTGCCGGCGAGATTGGACACACGGTGGTGGAAGTCGATGGGCGCCGTTGCAGTTGCGGCAAGCGCGGCTGCGTCATGGCATACGCCTGCGGCATTGCTCTGCGCAACCTCGCCTGGGAGCGGATTCAGGCGGGGGAAGAGACCTCCTTGCGAGACTTGGCGTGGGATGACCCTAAGCTCATCGACGGCGAGTTGATCTGCGAGGTCGCCACCCGCGGCGATCCGGTCGCGCAGGACCTCATCATCTCCACCGGCCGCTATCTCGGGATTGCGCTTTCCACCGTGGTCCAGGTACTAAATCCGGAACTCATCGTAGTCGGTGGCGGATTGACGAAGATGGGATCGATGCTGCTCGACCCCTGTCTCGAATCGCTGCGCCAGAACGTTCACCCGGTACTGTGGGGCGCGGGACGCATCGTCCTAAGTCGTTTCCAACAAAACGTCAGCATCATCGGGGGAGCGGCCGCGGTCTTCAGCGAGATGGATTCAGGTGTGCCCGAGATGGTTTCCGACTTCGCGCCGGTGGCGCTCGACCGCACGGCGCTCACCCGCTCCGCGACTCAGCTTTCCAACTCGGAACGAAGCGCACTCGAACGCGTGGAAGGAAACGTGTTCGACGTTCAGCGCTATTCGCTCGACGATGGCCCCGGCCTGCGCACGGCTGTGTTCCTCAAAGGCTGCCCGCTGCGTTGCGCCTGGTGCGCCAACCCGGAATCGCAGCGGGTCATTCCCGAACTGCTGCTGTTTCTCAACAGTTGCATCGCTTGCGGAGCCTGCGTCGACATCTGCTCCGCCGAAAGCCGAAAACTCGACGGCAGCCACATCGACTGGGATCGCAAGTCCTGTACGCGCTGCGGCGAATGCGCCCAGATCTGCCCGGCTCAGGCGACCGTGTGGAGTGGCATCCGGCGCGCCGCGGGCGACGTCCTGCGCGAGGCGCTCGCCGACTCCGCGTTCTACGATGACGGCGGCGGCCTTACGCTGACGGGTGGTGAGCCGCTGTTACAGCCCATCTTCGCCGAAGCGATCCTGCGTTTGGCCAAAGCCGAGTGTCTCAACACCGCCATCGAAACCACTGGGAACGCTCCTTGGGAGACCCTCGAGACCGTCAGTCCTTACGTCGATCTCTGGCTCTTCGATCTGAAGCATATGGACAGCCGGGCGCACCGGAAATGGACCGGCCTCGGAAATGAATTGATTCTGTCCAACCTCCGGCGCCTGGCTGCTTCGGGCGCTCCCATCCGGGTGCGCATGCCACTGATCCCGGAAGTGAACGCGAGCGAAGACAATCTGCGCCGGACGGGCGAATTCCTCGCCCAACTGGGTGGCGCGGTCCAATCGCTCGATCTGCTGCCGTACCACAAACTGGCCCGGGCGAAGTATGAAGCGCTCGGCCAAAGCCCCAAGTTCTACGATGCCGCGCCGATGCCGGATAACCAGGTGGAAGCCGCGGCGGAGTTACTACGATCCTACAAACTCACGGTACACACCGTCGGCCGTGCGACACAAAAGGAACTTCCATGCTTGCCACAATGAGTGAAACCGGTTGTACTGCGCGGGTGAGCCGCTTGCGCGAACGCGTATTGGACACGCTGCCCTCAGTCTGTGCCGAACGCGGCCTGCTGGTCACCGAAGCGCATAAGAAATACGCCGCGGACCCCACCGTGTTGCGGCGTGCCAAGGCCCTGGCCCATGTGTTGGATCGCATGACCATCCGCATCGACGAGGGAGAACTGATCGTTGGCAACCAGGCCAGCGCATCGCGCGCAGCTCCACTGTTCCCTGAATACGAAGCGGATTTTCTGGTCAATGAAGTTGACGAGTTCGCGCATCGCCGGGCCGACGTCTACACCGTGTCCGCGGATGTGAAGCGCGCCATCCTCGAAGAAATCGGCCCTTACTGGCATGGGAACACTCTATACGATCACGCCCAAGCCATGCGGCCCCGGGAAGTAACCCAGGCCGAGAAGATTGGCGCGATATCCGGACGCGGTAACATCTCCTCCGGCGATGGCCACATCATCATGAATATTGGCAAGGTGCTGCGCCAGGGCTTGGCCGGCGTCCTCGATGAGGTTCGAGCCGCAAGTGCCGCGGTACCCCCGTATGATGCCGTCGATTTGAAGAAGAAGATCTTCTACGAGGCGGCGGAAATCAGCCTCGAGGCCGGCATCCGGTTCGCCCGCCGCTATGCCGCCGAGGCCGCGCGCCAAGGCATTGCCACCGAAGATGCGGTCCGCAAGGCGGAACTGGAGCGCATAGCCGACGTTTGCGAACAGGTACCGGCTTTGCCCCCGCGGAACTTCCAGGAGGCTGTACAATCCGCATGGTTCGTGCACCTGGTGAGCCAGATTGAAAGCAATGGCCATTCGTTCTCGCTCGGCCGGTTCGACCAATACACCTACCCGTTTTATCAGGCCGACCTCGCAGCCGGGCGCATCACTCCAGATCAGGCACAGGAACTGCTCGAACTGCTGTGGCTCAAGCTGTTTTCGATTATCAAGATCCGGCCATGGCATCACACGCGATACGGGATCGGTTACCCGACCTATCAGAACGTCACCATCGGAGGCCAAACCCCGACGGGCGAGGACGCGACGAACGACATATCCTACATGGTTCTCGAAACCATCCGCGAGACGCGCCTTACGCAGCCCAACGTTTCGGCCCGCATTCACATGGGAACGCCCGATCGTTTCCTGCTGGAGTGCGCCAGGACCATCCGTCTCGGGACAGGCATGCCTGCCATCAAGAACGACGAGATCATCGTGCCGGCCCTACTGGACAAAGGCGTTCGATCGGAGGACGCGTACGATTACGCCATCGTTGGCTGCATCGAGGCCGCGGTTCCCGGCAAATGGGGCTACCGCAATACCGGCATGTCGTTCCTGAATCTGCTGAAGGTTCTGGAGTTGACGCTAAACGACGGCAAGGACCCCGCCACCGGCACACAACTGCTGCCCGGGCACGGCGATCTCACCGCCTTCGATTCCATGGAGTCAGTGTATGCCGCCTACCGCGAGCAACTCCGCTACTACGCGCGCGTGAGCATCCAGGCCGATACGGTTGCGGACCTCTGCCTTGAAGAGATGGCGCCTGACGCATTCTGTTCGGCGCTGGTGGACGATTGCATCGCGCGAGGCAAGACTATCAAAGAAGGCGGTGCGCTGTACGACATCGTCAGTGGTCTCCAGTCGGGCGCCACCAATGTTGCGGACGCGTTCATGGCCCTGAAGACGCGCATCTTCGACGAAAAGGTCCTGACCGCCGCGGAGGTAAAGGAAGCGCTCGCCGCCGATTTCCAGAACCCCGGGGGAGAACTGGTGCGCCAGCGGTTGCTGCATGCGCCCAAATACGGCAACGACCTCGCCGAAGTGGATGCCATTGCAGCCCGAGTGCTGAACGACTATCTGGATGAAGCGAACCATTACCACAATACGCGCCACGGCCGCGGGCCTATTGGCGGCGGCTACGCTGGATCGACGTCGAACATTTCGGCTAACGTGCCCTTAGGGGCCAGTGTCGGCGCGACGCCCGATGGACGGCGCGCGGGCGAGCCGATCGCGGAAGGGGTGTCGCCGGTCCACGGCTGCGACACCGGCGGTCCTACCAAGGTGCTCCGTTCGCTGTCCCGATTACCAACCATCAAGAGCATCGCCCAGTTGCTGAACCTGCGTCTATCGCCCAGCAGCCTGGAATCCGAAGAAGGACTGCACAGGCTGGCGGCATTGCTGAAGGGGTTCCGCAACCTGAAGCTCTGGCACGTGCAATTCAACACCGTTAGCACGGAAGCTCTCCTGGAAGCCCAGAAACACCCCGAGAAGTATAGGGACTTGGTGGTACGGGTAGCGGGGTACAGCGCGCTATTCGTGACCCTCGACCGGGCGACGCAGGACGACATCATCCGCCGCACGTCTTACGATTTGAATTAAATCGAGGATTCTGAATTTATTCGCGCCAGAATGCCCATTTTGCATGGATTTAAACTTCTTCCTGTTTACCGCGCTACGTGATCACAGATCCAGGACGGTGTCCAGCCCTCGGTGGACGCCAACCAGCGTCGACACCTTGCGTATCGCAAGTAAAGCCCCATCCACGTACGGACGAGCGCTACTTCCGGAGTCGTGACGGATAGTTAGCCTTTGATCTGGCATTCCGAAAATGATCTCGGCGCTAATTACGTAACCGGGTAGACGAACGGAGTGTACTTGAGACGCCGACACAGTGGCGCCTCGGGCTTCTCGAGGGCCCACGGAGCGATCCACCGGGACCGTAGGCTCAGGATGACGAACCTTCGACAAGCGAACAGCAAGTTCGCGGGCTGTGCCGCTAGGTGCGTCGAGTTTGTCGTCGTGCGCATAGTCAATGATCTCCCATTGCGGAATAAACTTAGCTGCGACTTCGGCAAACCGTTGTAGCAACACGGCTGTCAAGGCAAAGTTGCCACAAGCGAGAACCCCACGAAGTTGCTTGCGGGCGACGACCTCAATGTCGGCGAAATCCCCGTCAGTAAGTCCCGAAGTGCCCACCACCACGTGCGTGCCGCGTTCGAGCGCGGTTACGATGTTGGCCTTGGCGCTTTCCGGCTTGGTGTATTCGACGAAAACGTCGCAAGGATTGGCGAGGGCTTCATCGGCAGAAGCGTAGACGGAACAGTTGAGGCGCGGCTCGCCCAGTACTTCCCACAAACTACGGCCTGCGTGCGTGCGCGATACGGCGGCGACGAGGGTAAGGTCCGGAGTCGTCGCAATCGACCGTGCAAGCTCAGAGCCCGCCCAGCCTGTTGCACCCGCCACACATACTTTGATCGCCAAGGAAGCCCCCTCAGACAGTTTAAGCCCCACATCGCTCGCGCGTGATCGGGTCGCGTTACCGATCCCGGTCACGTGCATCCTCTCGGAACTTATCGTTGAAATCCGGGACGATCCTCCCGATAAGTATCACAGCTTGTAAACCTGGGGAAAGCGAGCCCGGTGTCCGGAGCCGGTTGATGGTAGTGGTTTTCGCCGCTTCAGGTACTGCCCCACGGAACAGATCACGATTCTATCCAGCAATCAACCGGATGGTTGATTGCTATGATAGACTAACGTTTCCATGACGGCAACTGTAAAGCAGGCCACCCGCGGAAAAACAGGGGCCGCACGTGCGAGACGCGGACGCAACACGGCGCCGTGTGCTGGATGCGGCCAAAGCGGAGTTTGCAAAGCTGGGATTCGCCGGCGCGCGGGTGGCGGCAATCGCGGCTCGGGCGCATGCTAACAAGCAGCTCATCTACCACTATTTCGGAAGCAAAGAGAAATTGTATGTCGCGGTGCTTGAATGCGCTTATGGCGACATCCGCGAGTCGGAGAGCCGGTTGGATGTGGAGCACCTGGAACCTGTTGGAGCTTTGAAGACCCTGGTAGAGTTCACCTGGAACTACTACCTGGAAAATCCCGAGTTTCTGGCGTTGGTGAATAACGAGAATCAGCACAAGGCAGTGCATTTGCGGCGGTCGAGGGTGATTGGGAAGCTTCACGCACAGTTCCGGGCCCGGCTCGCCGCGATTCTGGTGAGAGGAGTAAGAGCGGGCGTGTTCCGGCGCGGCGTCGATGCGGATCAGTTAAATCTGACCATCGCGGCGGTTGGCTACTACTATCTGACCAATCGTCACACCAACACGATCATCTATGAAACCGACTTGATGGCGCCGCAGGCTCTGACGCGACGGCTCGCGTTCAACGTGGAGACCATATTGAAGATGGTGATGAAATGAGGCCCGTGGCATTGGTAACGGGGGCGGCGCGAGGTATTGGGCGAGGGTGCGCGGTGCGGCTGGCGCGGTCGGGTTTCGATGTGGCGCTGGTGGATCGCGATGGCGCGGACTTGCTCGCGGAAGTCGCGGGCGAGATTGCGGCGGCAGGCGGGTCGGCGTTCGAGTGGACCGCCGATGTCGCCGACCTGGCGACGCATGCCGGGATGATCGGTGCGGCGGTCGACCGATGGCGCCGGCTCGACTGCGTGGTGAACAACGCTGGGGTTGGTGTGATGCGGCGCGGCGATCTACTGGATGTCACGCCGGAGAGCTTCGACCGCTGTATCGCGGTCAACACGCGCACGGTATTCTTCCTTTGCCAGGCGGCGGGCCGGCACATGCTCGCACAGGGTGAAATCGGCGGCCAACACCGCAGCATCATCAACATTACATCGAGTAACGCAGTCGCGGTGTCTGTAAGCCGAGGCGAGTATTGCGTGTCGAAGACGGCGTCGAGCATGACTACTAAACTGTTCGGGCTGCGGCTGGCGGCGGACGGGATTGGGGTGTATGAAGTGAGGCCGGGCATCATCCAGACCGGGATGACCATTCCGGTGAAAGCTGATTATGACGCACGAATCGCAACCGGACTGGTGCCGGCGAAGCGGTGGGGTTATCCGGCCGATGTGGCGGAAACAGTCGCGCTGATGGCCGAAGGGCGGATGCCTTACACGGTCGGGCAGGCGGTAACGGTAGACGGCGGGTTGGTAACGCCGCGATTTTGAGAGCATGCCATGACGGAAGTTCTGATGGAGCGGTTGGAGCAGGGCGGCGCCGCGTGGGCCGAGATCACGCTGAATCGGCCGGAAAAGGCCAACGCACTAACCATGCCGATGCTTCAGCAGTTGGATGCGTTCGCGCGCGAGTTGCAGGCAGATCGCACGGTGCGGCTCGTAGTGCTGCGCGGGCGCGGGCGATTCTT
>Ga0181538_10001052_pt1 | contig 31808 bp, 26 predicted proteins | sample PEATcosm2014_Bin_40_FD_119773 | JGI IMG/M metagenome (GOLD analysis project Ga0181538, IMG submission 119773) | Peatland microbial communities from MTU Mesocosm Facility, Houghton, MI, USA - PEATcosm2014_Bin23_30_metaG | ecosystem: Environmental > Terrestrial > Soil > Wetlands > Peat | place... | reverse complement strand
TCCGACACGCCGACGCATCTGGCGCTTTACCGCGCTTTTAAAAACATCGGCGGGATTGTGCATACGCACAGCCTTTACGCCACGGCCTGGGCACAGGCGGGCAAAGGAATTCCTGCTTACGGCACGACCCAGGCTGATTATTGGTACGGCGACGTGCCTTGCACGCGCTCGTTGACGTCGAAAGAAATCAAGGACGCTTACGAAGCGAACACCGGCCGGGTCATTATTGATACTTTCAAGGATCTCGATCCGATGCAGCATCCCGCCGTGCTGGTGCCGAGCCATGGGCCGTTCACGTGGGGCAGGGATGTGAATGAAGCGGTGCATAATGCATCGGTGCTCGAATTTATTGCGCGGCTGGCGAGCGAAACGCTCCGCATCAATCCGAAAACCGGGCCAATGCAATCCGTGCTGCTCGACAAGCATTTCCTGCGCAAACACGGCCCGAAAGCATATTACGGACAGAAATAAAACAACCAGAAATCCCCCATGAAAAAAATCACGCGATTCCTCAGGCTAGCATCGGCTGGACTTGGCGTAGCCTGTATTGTAGGCTGTGCCCCCATGCCAATACCAACCAACACAGTCGGAAGCATCACCCAGGCTCCCTTCGGCGGCATCCCGGATGGCCCGCCGGTGACCATTTACACCCTGCGCAACGACAAGGGAATGGAAGCGCGCATCTTGAACTATGGCGGCATCGTCCAGTCGCTCAAAGTGCCGGACAAGAACGGCAAATTCGACGACATCGTGCTCGGTTATGACAACATTGGAGGGTATCTCACCAACAGCCCGTACTTCGGCGCGCTGATCGGCCGCTATGGCAACCGCATCGGCGGCGGCAAATTCACGCTGGAGGGCAAGACCTACAAGCTGGCCGCCAACAACGGCCCCAATTCGCTGCACGGCGGCATCAAGGGCTTCGACAAGGTCGTCTGGCAGGCCAATCCATCGCTCACCCCCGACGGACCGGCATTGGAACTGACCTATGGCAGCGATGACGGCGAGGAAGGCTTCCCCGGCAACCTCAAGGTGAGGGCCATTTATACTCTCACTGACAACAACGAACTGCACCTGTCCTTCACCGCCACGACGGACCAGCCCACGCTCTGCAACCTCACGCAACATTCCTACTTCAACCTGCGCGGGCAGGGGAACGGCGATGTTCTTGGCCACGAAGTCTGCATCAATTCGGATAAAACCACGCCCGTGGACAAGGACTTGATCACGACCGGCGAATTTGTGCCCGTGGATGGCACGCCGTTCGACTTCCGCAAGCCCACCGCCATTGGTGCGCGGATCAACGACCCCAACCAGCAACTTCAGTTTGGTCACGGTTACGACCACAACTGGGTCATCAACAAACCGCTGGGCAAGCTCGGCCTTCAGGCGCGCGTTTATGAGCCGGCCACCGGCCGGGTCCTGGAAGTGTGGAGCACCGAACCGGGCGTGCAGTTCTATACCGGCAATTTCCTCGACGGTTCCATCACCGGCAAGGACGGCAAGGTTTATTCGCGCCGCACCGGTCTCTGCCTGGAACCGCAGCACTATCCGGATTCACCGAACAAACCGATGTTCCCCACCACGGAATTGAAGCCCGGTGAGACCTATCAGAACACCATCGTTTACCGGTTCTTAGTGCAGCCATAGCTGCAACCTCCATCCTCCAATCAGCGAGTTCAGTTTATGGACAACCCTGTCACCAACGCAGCGGTCAGCACGGTTGCTGATACCGCCACTAATGCCGTTGCTGCCGTCGCGGCGGCAACCCATACCGGAACGGTGTTCAACAACCTCGACTGGTTTGTGATCGCCCTGTTCTGCTTGGGCATGCTTGCAACCGTCTGGTATTCCATGCGGAAGAAGAACGAGTCCGGCAAGGACTACTTCCTGTCCGGCCGCGATGCCAACTGGCTGCAGATCGGTTCCTCGATCTTTTCCTCCAACATCGGCTCGGAACACCTCGTCGGCCTGGCCGGCGCCGGATTCATCACCGGCATGGCGATGGCCCACTGGGAAATGCATGGCTGGATCATCCTCGTGCTGGGCTGGGTTTTTGTGCCGCTGTACGACCGCATGAAGATATTCACCATGCCCGAGTTCCTGGAACTCCGCTTCAGCCGCGGTTCGCGCAACGTCCTGAGCCTGCTCACCATGGCCAGCCTGGTGCTGACCAAGATCGCCGCCACCATCTACGCCGGCGACGTCGTCATCCGCACGCTGCTGAACGTGGACTCGATAAATCTTTTCGGACACCGAATTGACGTTTTCTGGGCCATCGCGCTGGGGCTGGCGGCGACCACCGGCCTATACACGATTTTCGGCGGCATGCGCGTGATCATGTACACCGCCGTACTCCAGACGCCGGTGCTGATCTTTGGTTCCGTCGCCATCCTCTACATGGGCTTGCACGTTCTCGGCCACGGCAGTCTCGCTGAAGGCTGGAAGGCCACCCTGACGGCGGTCGGCAACAACGTGCATCTGATCCGTTCCAACAATGATCCGGAATGGCCCTGGCTGGCGATTCTGCCCGGCTCGGCCATGATCGGTTTCTGGTATTGGTGTACCGACCAGTACATCGTTCAGCGCGTGCTGGCCGGCAAGAACCAGCAGGAATCCCGGCGCGGCTGCATCCTCGCCGGCTTCTTCAAGCTGACACCGGTGTTCATTTTCCTGATTCCGGGCATGATTGCTTTTGCATTAACCAAGGCTCCGGATGCCGGTTTCAACACCAGTGGTGATGCCGCCTACACCTCGCTCGTCGCCCAGATTCTCCCCCACGGCCTCAGAGGCATGGTGGCTTGCGGCATGATTGTCGCCCTTATGGCTTCGCTGGGTTCCAAATTCAACGCCTCCGCCACGCTGTTCACCATGGACTTTTACCGGGAATGGTATCCCAATGCCTCCGGTAAAACCGAGGTGCTGGTGGGCCGTATCGCCACCGCCGCGATTGTCTTCGTCGGCATCTGCTGGGTGCTGGTGATCAAGAGCCTCCACACGAATCTTTACCTGTATCTCCAGAACGTGCAGGGGTATCTCTCACCCGCCATCGCGGTGTTGTTCGGGCTGGGCGTGTTCTGGAAACGCGCCACCGCCCCCGCGGCGTTGTGGTCCTTCGTGGTGGGCATGATCGGCGGTTTTGCGCGGCTGGCGGTCGACCTCGTCATGCGCAATGACTCCGAGACCGTGAGCAAGCTCAAACAGCAGCTTTACCACGGGGCCATCACCCTGGACCAATACAACGCGGGCATCGCCCCGATTCATGCCAAGTTCGGGCTCCTGTTTGATTTTTGGAACATTTTCTGGCTTTATTATTGCGAATGGCTGTTTTTGTTCACTGCCGCGCTGATGATCGTCATCAGCCTTCTGACCAAGGCGCCGGATCCGAAGACTGTCAAATACACCTGGTATGGCGCCACGCCGGAGGAAAAAGCCGCCACCAAGGCCAGTTGGAATGCCATGGACGTGGTGTTGAGCTTGATCGTGGTGGGTACCATCGTCCTGTTCTATATCAAGTTTTGGTAAATGAATCTTTTCATGAAGGCTGCGGCACCATGCGTGTCGCAGCTTTTTATTATGGTTCGCGACAATCAGTGACAGGGCGCGGGCTAAAGCCCGCTTCACTCTCCGCCGTGATGAAGAGGTAGGAATGCCCGGCTCGCTTCCATTCTGACGTCGAAGCGGCGTGAACGCCGCGCTCCGCGTCCGGCGCAAAATTTATATTTATGACCGCAAAAAAATTCATCGGACCGTGCATGGCTGCCTGGCTGTTTCTGACGGCAGGTTGCCTGCACGCGCAGAACGCCTCGCCCAGCACCAATCTCACCGCGCGCGAGGGACAAATCATCGCCGCCGCCAAAGCCGGTGCCGCGCCGCAATTTAACGGCGCGCGCATCGTCGGCATTCGTCACGGCACACCGTTCATTCATTCGCTGGCCGTGACCGGCACACGCCCCGTCACCTTTTCCGCAAATAAACTGCCCGATGGTCTCACGCTCGATTCCCATACCGGCATCATCACCGGTTCGCTCAAAAGGGCAGGGGAATACACCGTCAAAGTCACCGCCAAAAATTCCGCCGGCAAAGCCAAAACGGAAATCAAAATCCTCTGCGGCGACACGCTGGCCCTCACCCCGCCGATGGGCTGGAACAGTTACGACGCTTTCGGCGACAACGTCGTCGAGTCCGAAGTCCTGGCGAATGCGCGTTACGTGGCGGACAAGCTGCAACCACTCGGCTGGGACACGATCGTTGTGGATTACTGCTGGTCCGATCCCGGCGCGCACGACAACAACCGCAATGCCCGCACCAATGCGCCGCTGGCCATGGACGCTTTCGGACGCCTGCTGCCCGCGACCAATCGCTTTCCCTCCGCCATTGACAGCGCCGGATTCAAACCGCTCGCTGATGCGGTTCACGCGCTGGGTTTGAAGTTTGGCATCCACATCATGCGGGGAATTCCGCGCAATTCTGTCAGGGCCAACCTGCCCATTGAAGGTTCGAACTTCACCGCGGCCGAGGCCGGCAACACCAACAGCAAATGCGTCTGGTGCCCCGACATGTTTGGCGTCAGCAGCAATGCCGCCGGTCAGGCGTGGTATGATTCCTGTGCGCGGCTGTGGGCCGGGTGGGGCGTGTATTACATCAAGGTGGACGATCTCTCGTCACCTTACCATGCCGCCGAGGTGGAGATGATCAGCGATGCAATTGACCGGTGCGGTCGCAGCATGGTCTTCAGCACTTCGCCGGGCGAGACGCCCGTTCGCGAGTTCAGGCACATTTTGGCATACGCCAATCTCTGGCGTGTCTCTGGCGATTTTTGGGACAACTGGAAATCGCTCGACCACGAGTTCGCGCTCGGCGCCCGCTGGCATGATTTTGTCGGGCCGGGTCATTGGCCGGACGCGGACATGCTGCCGGTCGGTCATCTTTCCGTCAGCAACCGCTCCGTCGGCCCCGACCGGTACACCCAGTTCACGCGGGACGAACAGCTCACGCACCTTTCGCTCTGGAGCCTGCTGCCCTCGCCGCTGATGATCGGCGCGAACCTGCCGGACAACGACAACTGGACGACGGCGTTGCTGATCAACCCCGAAGTCATCGCCGTGAATCAAGACGCCTTCGGCCAGCCCGCGCAACGGCTGACCAATTTTCCTGCCGGCGTGGAAACCTGGACAAAAAGACTTGCGGACAAATCCCTTGCGGTCGGCATCTTTAATCGCGGCAACGCCGCCGTGTCTGTGAATCTCGTCTGGCACGACCTGGGCCTGCGCGCCAAGCCTGCCGTCCGCGATTTGTGGCTGCGAAAAGACCTGGGCCGGCAGAAAAACTTTGCTGCTGAACTGCCGCCGCACGGCTGTTTGTTATTGCGCGTGGAGTAGAAGCCGGCTCATGCAGGAGTCACCGGATGCATGAGTCTGCCTTGGAGCGCGGCTGTCCCAGCCGCAGCAAGCTCGACAACTCAAGAACCCTTGTAATTTTGTGCGCTCATGCCGCAATCCAAGCCGCTGCGGGTGGGGACACCCGCGCTCCGTTTCGGTTTGGCAATGCGCCCTCATGCAAATCCCAAATGCATTGCCGCCATGAAAAAATCGGTTTGACTCCATCGTCCACTTGCCCAAAATACGGTCCCACAACCTGCAACCAGCAACCATATGTCAAGAACCCTGAATCCCTACGTCATTTTACTCACCCTTATCGCCACCCTGGGCGGATTGCTTTTTGGATACGACACCGCCGTCATCTCGGGGGCGGTGGGCAGCCTGAAAGCTTATTTTATTGAACCCCGGAACCTCAGCGACCCGAACGTCGCCAACTCGCTCTGGGGCATCGTCAATTCGAGCGCGCTCATCGGTTGTATCATCGGCGGCGTCATCGGTGGGTGGGTAAGCACCAAGATTGGCCGCAAGCGCGGATTGATCATCGCTGCTTTTCTCTTTTTGTTTTCCGCCCTGGGCGCTGCCGCGCCTGAATTTCCCTTTGCCCCCATCGGCCACGGCGGGCCGACATACATGTGGAATTTTGTCTTCTATCGAATCCTCAGCGGCATCGGCGTGGGACTGGCTTCCATGCTGTCACCCATGTACATCGCGGAAATCGCGCCGGCGAAAATCCGGGGCAACCTGGTGGCGTGGAACCAATTCGCCATCATCTTCGGCATGCTGGTGATTTACTTCGTCAATTTCGGAATATCCAAAGGGGGAAGCGGTGATGCGTGGCTCAACACCATCGGCTGGCGTTATATGTTCCTGTCCGGCGCCATTCCCGCAATCCTCTTCCTGGTCCTGCTGTTTTTCGTGCCGGAGACCCCGCGGTACCTGATGTTGAAGGGCAATGAGGCCGGCGCGCGCGCGGTGCTGGCCAAATTGACTACGGCGGAGGAAGGCGAAAAGGAAATCGCCGACATCAAGGAGTCACTGGCCGAACATCATTCGGGACGCCTGTTTTCCTTCGGTGCGATGCTCATCTTCATCGGCATCATGCTGTCGGTCTTCCAGCAGTTCGTCGGCATCAACGTTGTGCTCTATTACGCCCCGGAAATTTTCAAGAACGTGGGCTTTGACACCAACGCCTCGCTGTTCCAGACCATCATCGTCGGCGCCGTCAACCTGATCTTCACCGTGGTGGCCATTGTCACCGTGGACAAACTGGGCCGCAAGCCCCTGCAGATCATCGGCGCGCTTGTCATGGCGGTGGCCATGCTTGCCCTGGGCTCCACGTTCGCGCTTCAGATCAAAGGGGTGCTGGCGCTGCTCTGCATGCTGCTTTACATCGCCGGATTTGCCGTGTCCTGGGGACCGGTGGTCTGGGTCCTGTTGAGCGAAATTTTCCCCAATCAGATTCGCGGCAAGGCCATGGCGGTGGCGGTGGCGGCCCAATGGATCGCCAATTTCCTGGTCAGTTGGACTTTCCCCATTCTCAACGACAATCCTTCGCTGTTGAATGCCTTCCACCACGGATTCGCCTACTGGATCTACGGCGTGATGAGCATCCTGGCGGCGGTGTTCATGTGGAAACTGGTCCCGGAAACCAAGGGACGCACCCTCGAACAGATGAACGCGCTCTGGCACGTTCCGGCCGAGAAACATTGAAGCTGATTTGCATCGCGCGTCCCATCGCTGACGCCTGACGGATCATGGACGGCTCTGGCAGCGGGTAAGCTGAACCGTTTTCAAGTCTATGCCTTCGTTATCGCACGATACGCGCCTGAAACTGGCGAATGATGTGACCTTTCAATCGCTGGGACCCGGCGAGGAAACGGTCGTGCTGTCGCTCAATACAGGTTACCTGTACACCGGCAATGAAACCACCGACGCCTTTCTGCGGATGCTGGATGGCCGGCGGCCGCTGGCGGTGGTGATTGACCTGCTGTTCGGCGAGTTTCAGGTTTCCCGCGAGGCGTTGAGCGCGGACATGACGGAACTGGCCGCGAAATTGTTGGAGGAGAAGCTCATTGTTGAAGAACCCTGAACCCACATCCTCCCGAAGCCGGCTGGTTTTGCGCGGGCATGTCTGGCTGCTGGCAACGCTGATTCCGCTGTTGGAAAAATTCATCCCGCTCAAATGGTTGTTGCGCCTGCTGACCCCGCCGCCCCGCTTCAAACCCTATGCCGGCACATCGCCGGAGGACATTTCGCGGCTGGTTGCCCATCGCCTGCGCGAGCCGCGCAACATGCGCCGTCGCGCCTGCCTGCGGCAGGGGCTGACGTTGTACCATTTTTTGAAGCTGGCGGGCTGGCCGGCGGTCCTGCGCATTGGCGTTTTTCCGCCGGGTCTCGACCGCCAACGGATGCACGCGCATTGCTGGGTGACGCTCAACGATGTTCCGTTGTCACCGCCGCCCGAACAGCCGGTGGCGACCCTCCTGACCTGCGGCATCCCCGATGAGCCTATGGCAACGGCCGGCGCCAGGAGCAAATAAATTGACAGGCGGCGGCCAAACTGGGAGAAAAACACGGTTCAGATGCAGTTAGATTGGGTTGTTCAAATCGTTCAATTGAGAAAAATTTAATCATATGAAAACATCCAAAAAACAGACCAAGCCGGAGAACAGGAAGCGCAACTACACCAAGCCGGAGATCAAAAAGCGCGAACAGATCAAGGAAGTGACGGAAGGCGCCGCCCCGGTTGTCTCACATCCGGTTTAAAGACTCGCAAGCCATCAGCAAGAGACGCTTGCCAAGGCTGCAAGATTCTCGTCCTTGAGTTTTCGGCTACCGATTGCATCACCTTTCGGAGACGTTTGATTTATACGTGGATTCCGGGTTGGAACCTGTTGCAGACTTGTTGAAGTCCGTAGCGGCATTATCGGTTTATTCTTCCTACCACAAGCCGGGCATGGGACTGACAAGAGCACATTACGACTTGCACGGCATGCGAATGACGGTGGAGTCGCCAAGTCAATCGCTGCTGGATGTGATTGACCCCCTGCTAGGCGCTTACGCTGAAGTTCCCGGCCAACCGGATGGATTCTCGGTGAGCCTGGATTATGGGCAAATTCCAACTGAAACCGATCCGGAACTGCATGACTTCTGGAAAGGGGCTTTGCCTGATGGGACGCGCATGATCTGCCGCAGCGGCTTGAAACGGCGGCAGGTGGAAATGCCGGGCTACGTCCGGGCCGACATTGATCTGGCTGCGGGTGTTGCGCGATTTGTGGTCAATCCGAACATCAAAGCTGGTTTGCTGGAAACCTGTTTTCTGCCGTTGTTGTGCGACTGCCTCGGCCTGGCGGGCCATTATGTGATCCATGCCGCCAGCCTGTTCGTCCAGGTCGGCGGCCAGCGGCGGGCGCTGATTGTCTCGGGCATGAGCGGCGCGGGGAAAACCACCCTGGCACTCGCGTTGGCGGGGACGGGCTTGGGCCTGCTGGCGGACGACATGACTTTTTATCAGCCAGCAATTGCAAACCAGCCGGGACAAATCTGGGGAATCCGGACCCGATGCAAGGTGCATACGCGAACACTGGAATTGCTTCCCTGGCTCCGCGACCTGCCGGCAGGCGGCGCCTCGTTGAACGGCGAACGGCTTCTGGATTCCCGGTCTTTGAAGCCGGCTACCACCGCCCTGACCGCGGCGCCAGGGGTGATCCTTTTCCTGAACCCTCGAAACCCGGAGGCGCATTGCATCGAACCGATGGACAAGCTCACGGCAATAACGCGTCTGACCCGCGAAAACGTCCGGGCGGCCGATCCGCGCCGCGAAGCGGTGGCGGGCCGGGCGTTTGAGGCATTGACGGAACTGGTGCGCTCCAGCCGGATTTTTCAGGCCAGCCTTTACCCGCGCTTGGAAGAACTTCCTGAACGGTTCGCTTACCTCTGGTCTTGATGTGCTGAACCAAACCCATTCCCTGCTGCTGGCGCTGGCGGATCCCCAAGGTCCGACCGGCGACATTGAGCTTGCCCCGCCGGAACCGGAAGAATTGCAGCGGTTGTTGGAACTGGCAGACCGGCATGGTGCGCTGGCCATCGTCATGGAAAATCTCAAGCAGTTGAGCGGGCAGGGGAACGGACCTTGGAACTCGTTTGAGCCGGACTCAAACGCGTGGGAATGGGCACAGCAACAATTGAGGTACCGGACGGGATTGTCACTTGTGCTGCGCCAGCAGGCCCGGGAACTGACCGGCCGCATGCAGGAGGCTGGATTGCCGGTGCTCGTTCTCAAGGGTTGCGATTTTGCCGACCGCCTTTATTCACATCCGTCGTTGCGCCCGTTCACCGATGTGGATCTGTTGATTCCCGAGCGGATTCTTCCCGAAACGCGGCAGGTATTCAGTAAACTCGGTTACCTGTCGGTCCCGGTGCCGATGAAACATGCGGCCGGTTACAGCGAGGAAAGCTGGCGTCATCCGGCCCGGCCCGGCGGCACGGTGGAAATTCATTGGAACCTGGTGAATTCGCCGTCGCTGCGGCGCGCGTTGTCCGTAACCTATGAAGACTTGCAACTGGAGACGAACCAAAGCCGGTCTCGTCCCAGTGCCGCGGCCGTGTTGCTGATTGCGGCGGTGCATGGCGTGGCCGGTCACGGCGTTGACCGGCTGCAAGTGCTGTGCGACGTCGTCCAGGCCGTTCGCGGGACGGCGGGCGTTCTGGACGAAACCTGGCTGGCGCAGGCCGTTCCACAAACCGGGACCGACCGTGCGCTGGCAACGGCGCTGATTCTGGCTTATAAAATGTATGGCGAGCCGGCCTGCTTGGACTTGATGAAACGTCTGGGGATTGGTGGCCGGGCATGGCCGGGCAATCTGTTGTTGAGCCGCGGTGTCATCCTGCGCGCCCATGCCGCGCGCGATTCGTTCCGCCGGCAGTTGTTGCGGGAATATTTGAAACGCAAATGAATGTCCTGCTCGTTTATCCGGCGCCACCGCCTTCGGCCTGGCCCAAGGGCGCCTTTCGCTCGCGCTGGATTCCGTCCGGGCTGGCCTGCATTGCCACCGTGCTGCGCCGGGGTGGACATCAGGTAAAAATCCATCTCTGCGAGGAAACCCTGGAGTTGAATCAATACAACCGGGCCGCAGCCCGGGCCGCGCTGCAGGCACAGATGCGGGAATTTTACCCCGAACTCGTGGGCTTGTCGCTCGTCACGTCCGGCGTGCCCGAGGGTGCGATTGTGGCGGAAGACGCCAAAACGTTGCTGGGTCCGCAGACGCTGGTGGTGGCCGGCGGGCCGCATCCAACCGTTCTCCCGGATGAATTGTTGACCAGTTGCCCGGCCATTGACGCGGCGGTCATCGGTGAAGGCGAATTGACCCTGCTTGAACTGGCCGACCACGGCATCTCGCCGTCCGTCAACGGCATTGTTTTTCGCCGCGATGGAACACTGGTGCGCACGCCTCCCCGCGCGGCGGTGCAGGACATTGACAGCCTGGGGCCGCCCGCCTACGACCTGTTCAACCTGAAACATTTCACGGATCCCAGTCGCTGGCTGATCCGGTTCCTGAAACTTCCGGCCACCAACCTCCGCACCAGCCGCGGCTGCACCCATCGCTGCAGTTTCTGCGCCGGCCACCTGGTCTCCGGGGTGAACGTGCGGCATCATTCCATCGAATACGTCCTCGACCAGATGCGCCGCGCGGTGACGGACCTCGGCGTGAGCGCTATTCGTTTTGAAGACGACACTGTGGGGGCGCATCGCGGGCGGTTGTTGGAATTATGCGCAGCCATTCAACAGGCCGATTTGCACAAACGCCTGAAATGGGAGGCCTGCCTCCGGGTGAATCAGGCCAGCGCCGATGTTTTGGCCGAGATGAAGGCCGCCGGCTGCATCCAGGTTGAGTACGGTTTTGAAAGCGGCTCGACGGAGTCGTTGCGACGGCTCGGCAAGCAGACGGACATCGAGCTGAATCGGCGTGCCGTTGAATTGACGCGGCAGGCGGGCCTGCGCATTTTTGCGGACATCATGGTGGGCCTGCCAGGCGAAACCGCGGCGGACTTCGAAGCCACAGTGAAATTCCTGCGCTGGGCGCGGCCGGAAATTATTTCCGCTGCGCGGCTTTGTCCGTTGCCGGGAACGCCCATCTACAAAAATTTGGACCCCGTAGCGCGGGCTAGGCTTGACTGGGCCGACTTCAGCTATCCGGACAGCCAGATAAATCCGGTCAATCTGACGGCCATGCCCCACCGGCAGATCAATGAATTATACCGGAAGTTCCAGAAATATTTTATCCGGCCGCAAATGACGTGGGCTTTGCTGCGGGACACACCCGCCACCGAGCACCGGCAGCAATGGCCCCTGCGCAAAAACCTGGCCCGCTTTGTCGCGCGCCATCCGCTCAAAGCCATGCAGGTGCCGTGGTAGGCCATGGCATCGGGCGGAACGCCGGACTCCGGTCCGATGTGAAACAAAATCCTGCGGCAACGTGCCGGACCGGAGGCTGAGGAAACACTGACAGAATAGTCATAAATTGTGGCGAGTGAGGAACTTCTGATTGAAACATCAATGAAACCTGCTATTTTATTGGTAATGAATAGATGGTCGTTGTCCGATCCCGCCGAAGCGCGATTCAGCGGAAAGCCGCCCGCAGGTGTCAAATTTTGAGCATTGATCAAACCCCCTTTAACCCTTCCGTAAAATTCGATTCGACTTATGAAATCCCGATATCAAATGGCAGCCCTGGCAATCGTGCTCGGTGGTTTCGCCGCCACCGCCGGTGCGCAGACGATAATATTCAACGAAAATTTCGACGGCGGATATACAGGCGGGTTCAGCACGTCCTCGTATTCGGGAGGCAGCCCCACCGGCACCGGCAACGCGGTACAGGCGGGCGGCGGAAATCCAAACGGCTGCTGGCAGGAGACCATGACGGCAACCACCGGGAGCGACTATTACACCGGGCAGGTGCAGTTGACGACGGTTTCCGGGAACACGGACCCGAATCCGTCGGACTACGTGTTGTCCTTCGATGCCAAAGGCAGCCAGGCGGCCAACATACAGTTCATTATCGAAACCTGGTCGGGCAGTTATTGGAGCGGCACAAAGACGATAGATGCGATGGTCAACGACCAGTTGACTGCCGCCAATGCCTGGCAAACTTTCAGCGTGAATCTGGGCAGCATCACGGGGGGCAGCCCGGCTTGCGCAACCTGGCAGTTGAACTTTCAAATCAATGCCTCGCAGTGGGGTGGCGCCGGTCCCACCGACACCCTGACGATTGACAATATCATCCTGGTGCATCTTGCTAATTCCCTCATGCTTACTTCCTCGGTCAACCATTCACCCTCCGGCGGCAGCGTCGCCTTCACCGCCACAGTGCTGACCAATGGAGTCACCGCCGGCAACGCGATCGGCACGATGGTGTTTTCTTCCGCCTACAGCGGACCGTTCAGCACCAACACGGTAAGCGGGGGCAGCGCCACCAGTTCCTCAATGACCAATCTGCCGGTGGGCACGGACCTGATCACCGCCATCTATTCCGGTGGCAACTATCCGGCTGGCACCAATATGCTCAACCAGGTCGTCAACGCCCCGCCGGGCCCGGGTCTGGCGCAGGCCAATCTCCCCATTTACACCGACAACCTGGTGAATGGTTTCCAAAATTGGAGTTGGGCGGCGGTCAATCTGGAAAACTCTTCGCCGGTTCATTCGGGGAGTTATTCCATCAGCGTTACCGATGGCGGCTACCAGGCGCTGGTTTTTGCACGTCCGGATTTTAACACTACTCCCTATGCCAGTCTCAGTTTTTGGATCAATGGCGGCAGCGCGGGCGGCCAACAACTGCAAGTTTGGGGATTGCTGGATGGCACCAATCAAGTGGCCTATCCCTTGACTTTGGCGGCCGGTACCTGGCAGCAGATTACCATTCCGCTTTCCGCTTTGGGCGTGTCCAACAAGGCAAATTGCAGCGGCTTTTGGATTAAGGGCAACGTCGGCGCGGCCCAGCCGACATTTTACGTGGACGACGTTCAACTGGTGGCCGCGCCTGCGCCGACGCTGGTTCACCTGGGAGTGGATGCGGGGCAGGCGTTGCGCACGGTTGATGCGCGCCAGTTTGGACTCAATACCGCAACCTGGGACGGCAGTCTGGGCAATTCAACCACCCTGCCGCTGCTTGAGCAAATTGGCTGTTTGGCCTTGCGCTGGCCGGGTGGCTCGACTTCCGACGCATATGATTGGGCCGGCGACCCGGCCGGGAATGCCACCTTCATGTCCATCGCCACCAATCTGGGTGCTCAAGTTTTCACCACCGTCAATTATGGCACCGGCACTGCCGGCGAGGCGGCCGCCTGGGTGCTCTCGGCCAACAAAACCAATCATTGCGGCTTCAAGTATTGGGAAATCGGCAATGAATGTTATGGCACGTGGGAAACCGATTCCCATGCCATTCCGAATGATCCTTACACGTATGCCACCAACGCGGCGGCTTACATTCAGCAGATGAAGGCGGCTTACCCGGCTGTGCCCATTAAAGTGGGTATCGTCGTCGCGCCGGGAGAGGGGAGTTATGCCAACAACATGAACCATTTTGCCATCAATCCGCGCACCGGCACCACGAACTATGGGTGGACGCCCATCGTGTTGTCCCAGTTGAAAAGCCTCGGGGTCCTGCCCGATTTCCTTATTTATCATTTTTACTGGCAATACACCTCGGGCTGGAGTTTTTACTCCGGCTCTCCGGACAGTGATGCCCTGCTGTTGCAGGTCGCAGGCAATCCGTGTCCCTTCACTTGGACCGATTGGGCCAGCGCCGCCGCCAACTTGCGCCAGCAAATCAGCGATTACATCGGAACATCTGGCGCCAACATTGAGTTGTGTGTGACGGAAAACAACAGCGACGCCGGCTCCATGGGCAGGCAATCCACCAGCCTGGTCAACGCGCTCTACCTCGCCGACAGCACCAGCCAGCTCATGAAAACCGAATTCAGATCCTATATCTGGTGGGATTTGCACAATGGAGCGGACCCCAGCGGCGATTTCGACCCGACGATTTACGGCTGGCGGTCGAATGGCGACTACGGGATCTTGAGCGGGTCAAACACTCCGTATCCCACCTTTTACGCTGAAAAAATGCTGCAATATTTTGCGCGGCCCGGCGATTCCGTCCTCAACGGCACCAGCGATTCCCTTTTGCTTTCCGCCTATGCCGTGCATCGCACCAACGGCGCCCTCACGATGCTCGTCATCAACAAGGACATGACCACGAGCCTGAATGCGCAAATCGCGCTGGCCAATTTTGCGCCGTGGACCAACGCCACGATTCAGTCCTACGGCATCCCGCAGGATCAGGCGGCGGAAACCGGTGCCGGTGCTTCATTGCAAGACATCGCGACAACGAACTTTCCAACGGTCGGCACGAACTTCAGTTGTTCGTTTCCACCCTTGTCGCTGACGCTCTTGACATTTGCGCCAGGACCGTCGGTCCTTTCCGTGTTGGGCGTCCCGCCCGGACAGGTGGAGCTGCTGCTTCGAGGCCAGCCCGGCACGCCTTATGTCATTCAAAGTTCGCCGGATTTGATGGCGTGGACCTCCGTCTCCACCAACACGCTAGTGGGGAGCACTTTGAGCGTCACCATTCCGGTTTCTCCGGGTTCCCCGCACCAATTTTACCGCGCTGTCTGGCAGCCTTGAAATATCAGCGCGGCCTGTTTTTCTTTATCAAACAATCGCTCGTCGCGCCGAAACCTGGTGCCGGCGGATCAACTCTCAACTGCTTCTTGCCTCTGCCGCCACTCAGGTACACACTGCCGCGCAACCGAAGCAGTCAGGGCTGCCATGAAAAACGATGGGGATAATGCGAAGCATGTGAGTGGCGGGAAGCCTCTGTCGCCTGATCCCCATCCCATCATCCCCCCGCGCGGCGATTACCAGACGCTCCACTCCTTCCACAAAGCCGAGGTGGTCTATGACCTCATCTTCCGCTTTGCGCACAAATATCTCGCCCGGGGCGACCGCACGGTGGACCAGATGATCCAGGCCGCGCGCTCCGGCAAAAAGAATCTTTTGGAAGGCAGCAAGGCCGCGCTCACCTCCAAGGAACTTTAACCACGAATGGACACAGATAAACACGGATTGAAACTGCGAAATATGCCAACCGTGCAACATATCTATGACCGGATAAACAGGCTTTTCAGGATAAATTGGAGCGATGAACCAATTTGCCATCAACTGTTTCTTGCCTCCGCCGCCGCTCCGGCGCACACTCGAAGTCATGCCAGCCGGGGTTGATGGAGTTTACCGCGTGACGGAGTTTTACGCAGCACTCATCCCCGCCGAAATCAAAATCGTAGAAGGCACAGCCAAATGAGAAATCATTTTGCCCAAATCAAAAAATCTCGACACGGTTCTGAAATGGGCGTATTAACCGAACAGTTGGAAAAATCGGGCTTCAAAGTGCCAATGTTGTTACGGCTGCTTCTTTTGACTCATGGATTCTTCCATGTAAGCGATTGCACGGAACATGCAACATAGAAATCGGAGAGAATCTTATGGCTGATACAGAGAGAAATAAATCGGTAGTTCAGGAAACAGATGCACTGGCCGGCTCATCGTCGGGCGCGCTGGTTTTTATAAGCCATGACAGTCGAGATGCTGAACTCGCCGAGGCGTTCAGCAAACTCCTGAAGAGCGTCAGTGCCGGCATGCTCAAGTGCTTTAGATCGACCGACAAGAAGGGATCTGAAGGCTTTCAGTATGGGGACGAGTGGTATAGCGTTCTGATGAAAAAGCTCCAAGCAGCATCTGAAGTCGTCTGTTTGTTTACTGAGAGAAGCATTGACCGTCCTTGGATTCTCTATGAAGCCGGATTAGCCAAAGCGAAGCTTGAAACGCGAGTTCGTGCGATTGCCTTTGGAGTTCCTCTAGCCAGACTCCAGACAGGCCCATTTTTCCACTTTCAGAACTGCGAATATACCGAGAATGAGTTGTGTAAACTTGTTAAGGAACTGACCAGTCGAATTCAAAACTGCGAGCCCGATCCTGATGTCATTAAAGACCAAGTGAAGGCATTTAAGGCGACAAGCGACAAAATAATTGAAGGACTGTCTGGAAAAGGAGAACGGGGAAAGCCAGCGGAAGATCCTCTGGCTAAGTTCTTGGAGGAAATGAAAGGTCTCGTTCGGGACTTACCTGCCCGCGTTTCTGATAAAATGATCGAGAGTGGCGATCCAGGCCGGCGTCGCCGATTCCGTCGCTTTCATCCCATGATGTTTGAAGAAATAATGCACATGGGCGGTGATCCTAGCGATCCCATTGGAATCCTCCTAGCGGCAAGCATAGTGCGTGAGGACATGCCTTGGTTCTACGAGATTGCTGTGGAAGCGTATCACGCCATCAAAACAGGGGATATGGAAACCGCAGAGAAGGAGATACAGCGATTCGGTCGCTTCACTGAAATGTTTATGCACGGACCCCTTATGGAAGAATTTGGCGGCAAAGATACACATATGTTTATGATGGAATTCCCACGGATGTTTGAGCACATGCTCCGGCGTTGCATTGAAGCTAAGAAGTCAGGTTCACGGCGGAGGGGACTAAAAGCGCCGAGCGAGTAAATTTCGACCTCGCAAGGAAACAATGCACTCGCATTGAAAAGCTCAAATGGATTGGCGAGGGCTATGATGGCACCAAGACTTACCGGAGCTTCGGTATCGTGTGCGTGCCAGACCTGTTCATCCCCCGAAAATGAAAAAGGAGACAATGCTTTTGAGTTTCCCCCGCAACAAAGGAACTTACGTTCCTATACGCAAAGGCTGCTCGCAGCCGAGCTTCCACGGACAATAAAAGCATAGATTACGCCATGTGCCAATCATCATTTCAACGGAACGAGCGAAAACCCCTGTTTTTCGTGGTTTGCCCGGCATCCACACCTACATTGACCAGCTTGTCGAGCAGCCAGACATCGGGTTGCTCGCGGTGGTTAGACAGCCTTTGTCCCACGTCGTGAAATAAAATTGAGCGCATGAAACCGAAATCAGAACTGATTCTTTACCAGACCGAGGACAACCGGACGCGAATCGAAGTACGGCTGGAAAATGAAACCGTCTGGCTCACCCAGGCGCAGATGGCGGAGCTGTTTCAGACAACGATTCCGAATGTGAGCATGCACATCCGCAACATCTTGGCGGAAGGGGAGTTGCAGGCAGGTTCAGTTGTTAAGGAATTCTTAACAACTGCCACTGACGGCAAGAATTACCAGGTTCAATTCTATAATCTCGACGTCATCATTGCCGTCGGTTACCGGGTGAAATCGCACCGGGGCACGCAGTTCCGCCAGTGGGCCACGCAGCGGTTGCGCGAATACATCATCAAGGGCTTCACGCTCGATGACGAACGGTTGAAGGAAGGCGGGACGCGGAACGTGTATTTCGACGAATTGCTCCAGCGTATCCGGGAAATCCGGCTGTCGGAACGGAACTTTTACCGGAAAATATGCGATATTTACCAGACGAGCGTTGATTACGACCCGGCGGTGGAAATGACGCAGCGGTTTTTCCAGACGGTGCAGAACAAAATGCACTGGGCCATCCACGGGCACACGGCGGCGGAGGTCATCCACGCGCGCGCCGACGCCGCAAAACCGCACATGGGGTTGACGTCATGGCAGGGGGCGAAGGTGCGCAAGCCGGACGTGGCCATTGCCAAGAATTATCTCAACGAGAATGAGCTGAAGAAGCTGGGCCTGATCGTCACGCAGTATCTGGATTTCGCCGAATTGCAGGCGTTGGAGCGGCGGCCCATGACGATGCGCGACTGGCTGGCGAAGCTGGACGCCTTCCTGCGCGCCGGCGACCGGGAAATCCTGGAGGACGCGGGCGGCATTTCCGCCGAGGAGGCGAAGCGGAAGGCGGAATTGGAATTTGACAAGTTCGAGGTGCGCCGCCGCCAGTTGGAGGATGCCGGGGCGGAAGCCGGGTTCGCGCCGGAAGTCGAGGACCTGACCCAAGCCGCCAAACAAATCAAACCGGCGAAAAAGCAAAAGGCTAAAGGCTGAAGGCTAAAGTCGCTGAAGAACACAACCATGAAAATCACCCGCAGACAAATCCTCCTCGCCGCCGCGCTCGCCGCGCTGGCCGTTACGACCGCTCAGGCGCAGACCGCGCCGAAAATGAAGATGACCACGGACATTCCGCCGGCCATCACCACGCCGGATACAGTCGAGACGCGGCTCGGCACGTTGCGTTTCACCGATGGTTTCCCCGACGACGCTTCGGTGGCGAAGCTCTATGACAACCTCGACTTCCAGCGCGGCGTGCAGGCGTTTCTCAACACCATTCAGGGCGCATCGCTCTATGCCGTCCGCGAGGGGTATCGCAGCCAGGGCGCGACCAACAACCAGACCGTGCTCATCACGGAAACCTTCATGGACTCGAAATTGTTGTTCCTCACGCCGAGCACCGAGTCGGTCTATAATCTCATGTGGCTGGACTTGAAGGATGGCCCGCTGGTCATCGAGATGCCGCCCGGCATTGTCGGCATCATTGACGACTTCTGGTTCAACTACGTCGGCGACCTCGGCTTTGCCGGTCCGGACCGGGGCAAAGGCGGGAAATTCCTGTTGCTGCCGCCCGGCTACACGGGCGAGGTGCCGGCGGGCTACTTTGTCATGCGCTCGAAGACCTACGGCAATGGTTTCTTCTGGTGCGGCGCCGCAGTCAACGGCGATCCCAAACCCGCAGTCGAGGCTTCGAAGAAATTCGCGAAGGTCTATCTGCTCGCGCAGGCCAAAAACCCGCCGCCGATGAGATTCATCAATGTCTCCGGCAAGGCATTCAACACCGTTCCCGCGAACGATTTCACCTTCTTCGAGCAGGTGAACGGCGTCGTGCAGGAGGAGCCGAATGACGCGCTCGACCCGTTAACGCTGGGTCTGCTCGCTTCCATCGGCATCGAGAAGGGCAGGGCGTTCGCGCCCGCTGAACGCCTGCGGAAAATCCTCACCGAAGCGGCGGCTGTGGGCAACGCCACCGCGCGGGCGATCCTGTTCCGGACCCGGATGAAGGAAGCGGAGATTTATCCGAACAGCGCGTGGCGCGAAGGGTTCATCGGCGGCAGCTACAAATTTCTGGATCATGCCGGCGTGTTGAATCTGGATGCGCGCACCTTCTATTTCTACTACGCCACGGGCATCACCCCGGCGATGGCCTCCCGGATCGTCGGCTTCGGCTCGCAATACGCCCTGGCCTTCACGGATTCCGCAGGCAAGCCGCTGGACGGCGGCAAGACCTACCAACTGCATCTGCCGCCCCACATCCCGGCGAAAAATACCTGGTCGCTCATCGTGTATGACAACCAGACGCGCTCGGAACTTCAGACCGACCAGCCGTTCCCGGTCATCAGCAGCCAACGGAAAGGCATCGTCATCAACCCCGACACATCGGTGGACATCTGGTTCGGCCCGGCGGCGCCGGCGGGGCATGAATCCAACTGGTTGCAGACCGTTCCCGGCAAAGGCTGGAATACGATCTTTCGCATCAACGGCGCGCTGGAGCCGTGGTTCGACAAGACCTGGAAGCCCGGAGAAATCGAGCCGATGAAGTGAACGCGAAAGGCTGAAGGCGGCACCGGCCCTGAAAAATACTTTAGCATTTAGCGTTCACCCTTTAGCCTTTCTCACGCATGAGCGTATCCCAACGCACAGCACAAAACATCCGGGAGCGGCTGCTCAAAAAGTCAGACCTGGAGGGGCTGCGACGGCGGCTGTCTCCGCGCCCGCCCGCCTCGGAACCGCTCGCCGACCGGCTGCCGTTGTGCAATGACCATACTGCCGCGGGGCTTGAGAAACGACAGGACTTCCTCAAACAAATGGGGATTACCGTGAACTGTCTGGCAGGCCAAGCCGGCCAACCGGCTCCGGAAACGCTCGCCAACAACATTGAGAATCTCGTCGGATTTGCCCAGGTGCCGGTGGCCGTGATTGGCCCGCTGCGAATCAACGGCGTTGAGGCCCACGGAGATTTTTTTGTTCCCATGGCGACCAGTGAAGGCGCGCTCGTGGCGTCTTATCATCGGGGCGCTTATGTCATCAGTCACGCGGGCGGCGCAGCGGCCATGTGCCTGACGGAAAATATTTCCCGAGCTCCGTGTTTTGTCTTCAAATCCACTTTTGATGCCTGTTCCTTCCTGGAGTTCGCCATGCAGGAATCACCGACCTTCCAGGAACGCATCTCCACGACATCAAGCCACTGCAAGTTCATCGAACTCCGGAGCGCGCTGGCCGGCCGGAATCTTTTCCTTGGATTTGACTACCAGACCGGCGATGCGTCAGGACAGAACATGGTGACCATCGCCACCGACGCCCTTTGCCGATTCCTCGTCGAAAAAGCCCCGGTGAAGCCGGTGCAATGGTATGTCGAGGGCAATATGTCCGGTGACAAAAAGGCCACGATGCTTTCCTTCCTGTCCGCGCGCGGGAAGAAGGTGATTGCCGAGGTGGTCATCCCGGCGGCACTCCTGAAAAAGATCATCCACGTGACGCCGCTCCAGATGATTCAATACGGCCATGCCGCCTTGCTGGGCGGAACCCAGAGCGGATCCATCGGCGTTCAGGGCCATTATGCCAATGCGCTGGCGGCCATGTTCATCGCCTGCGGCCAGGACGCCGCATGCGTTTCGGAAGCTTCGACGGGCTTGACCGACATGGATGTCACCGAGCAGGGAGACCTGTACGCTTCGGTCACGTTGCCGAACGTCATTGTCGGGACCGTCGGCGGCGGAACCCATCTGCCCACGGCCCATGAATGCCTAGCCATGCTGGGTTGTGTGGGCGAGGGGACGGCCCGCAAATTCGCCGAGATTTGCGCCGCCACCATCCTCGCCGGTGAAATCTCCATCATGGGCGCCCTGGCTTCCGGCGAGTTTGCCGCCGCTCACGCCAAATATGCGCGCCAGAGAAAAAATGCTGAAGGCTGAAGGCTGAAACGTGCCGTGGGATCGGTTTTGTGGCCCGGGCGGCAAGGATGCCGCCGGATACGGCAGAAGATGCCTGCCGACACCGATCGGTGGCGATGCCCGAACGCGCCCGAATCAAAAACGGACGCTGGAATTCACTTTACTCGCCGCGATTCTAGGGTATCCTCCAAATTCTGAATTTTTCGGAATCAACACAATTTTATGGCAAAACTTACGGTTCGTGATCTGGATGTCCGCGGCAAACGCGTTTTCATGCGCGTGGATTACAACGTGCCGCTGGAAGAAAAGGATGGCCAGATGGTCATCACCGATGCCACGCGCATCGTGGAAACGCTGCCGACGCTCAAGCTGCTCATCGAACGGGGTGGCAAATTGATTTTGACCGCGCATCTTGGCCGGCCCAAGGGCAAGCGCGACGCGACCATGTCGCTGAAGCCGGTCGCGGCCAAACTGTCCGAACTGCTCGGCAAACGCGTCGGGTTCGTGGACGATTGCATCGGCGAAAAGGTCGAAACCGCCGTGGCCGGGATGAAAGACGGCGACGTGTTGCTGCTCGAAAACGTCCGGTATTACAACGAAGAGGAGAAAAACGACCCGGCGTTCGCCGAAAAACTGGCGAAGGTCGCCGACGTTTATGTGAATGATGCCTTTGGCGCGGCGCATCGCGCGCATGCCTCGACCGAGGGGGTGGCCCGCGTGGTCGCCAAACGGGGCGGCAAGTGCGCCGCGGGTTTGTTGATGGAGCGGGAACTGAAATTTCTCGGCGACGAGCTGGAAAAACCGGCGCGTCCGTTCGTGGTCATTCTTGGCGGGGCAAAGGTTTCGGACAAGATCAAGGTCATTGACCGGCTGCTCGAAAAGGCGGACACGATTTTGATCGGCGGCGCGATGGCTTACACGTTCCGCCTGGCACAGGGTTTCAAGACCGGCAAATCGCTGGTGGAGCCGGATGCGACCAATATTGCAAAGTCCGCACTCGAAAAGGCCAAGGCCAGGAAGGTGCAGTTCCTTTTGCCGGTGGACGACGTGGTGGCCGTGCCGGTGAAGACCGCCAAGCTCGATAAAAAGGGCAAGCCGGTCATCGAATGGCAGAACCCGCGCACGAGTTCGGACATGAATTGTCCGGATGACGCCGCCGGTCTTGACATCGGTTCGGCGACGGTCAAGGCGTATACGGATGTGATCGCGAAGGCGAAGACGATTTTGTGGAACGGTCCGATGGGGTTGTTCGAGAACAAGCAGTTTGCCGCCGGCACGAACGCCGTCGCGCAGGCCGTGGCGGACGCGACCCAAAAAAACGGCGCGAAGAGCATCATCGGCGGCGGCGACAGCGTGAAGGCGCTTAACAAGGCCAAACTGGGCGACAAGGTGACATTCATGAGCACCGGCGGCGGCGCGAGTTTGGAATTTTTGGAAGGCGCGGTCCTGCCCGGCGTGGCGGCGTTGAGCGATCAGGGTGGCGGCGGCGGCTGTTCGCATTGAGCGGATGTTCGAGAACGAGAACGATTTTAAGACATGAACAAAGAACGAAAATTGATTATAGCCGGCAACTGGAAGATGAACAAAACAGTGGCCGAGTCGCTGGCATTGGCCGGCAACCTCAAGCTGGAACTGGCCAACATCCGGGAAGTGGACATCGTCATCTGCCCGCCATTCACGGCGCTGGAATCGGTGTCGAAGGTCATCCTGGACTCGAACCTCCGGCTCGGCGCGCAAAACATGAGCGAGCAGAATTTCGGCGCGTTCACCGGCGAGATTTGCGCCGGGATGCTCAAGGAATTTTCCGTGCGCCACGTCATTCTCGGCCATTCCGAGCGGCGCCAGTATCAAAAGGAACCCAACGCGCTCATCGCCCGCAAGGCGGCGGCGGCCCATGCCGCCTCGCTCAAACCCATCGTCTGTGTTGGTGAAACACTTGCCGAGCGCGAGGAGGGACAGACGGACAAGGTTTGGGAGACGCAGGTGCGCGGCAGCCTCGCCGGGTTGACGAAGGAACAGATGGTTGAGACCATCGTTGCTTACGAACCGGTTTGGGCCATTGGCACGGGCAAAACGGCGACCACGCAGCAGGCGCAGGACGCGCACGCCTTCATTCGTTCGCTGCTGGTGAAGATTTTTGACGAGGCCGTCGCCAAAAAAGTCCGCATTCAATACGGCGGCAGCGTGAAGCCGGCAAACGCGAAAGAGTTGATGGGCCAGCCGGACGTGGACGGCGCGCTGGTCGGCGGCGCGTCGCTTGAAGCGCGAAGTTTTGCTGACATCATCAAGAATTCAATATAGAAATTGATTATGAGTTTCATCGTTGCCGTTTTGACATTTTTTCTGGTTATCAATTGCGCCTTGTTGATTCTGCTGATTTTGATTCAACTGCCAAAGAAGGACGCCGGCGCCGGCATGGCGTTTGGCGTGGCGGCGGCGGACGCGCTGTTTGGCGCGGGTTCGGGCAACGTGCTGACCAAGGTCACGAAATACTCGACCATCATATTCTTCGGGCTGGCCCTGGTTCTCGGCTATTTGCAAAACCGGGTGCATAACCAGGGCAACGTGTTGGAGTTTGAAAAGCAGGTGCAACAAAAACAACAAATGCAGGTGCCGGTTTCGTCGCCCGCGCCGGTGACGCCGCCCGTTTCCCAGCCGGCGGCTGCGCCCACAAACGATTTGCTGTCATTGCCCCTGCCGGTGCCGACCAACGCCCCGGCGGAGCCGGCCAATGCTCCGGCTGCGCCGACGCAATCAAAATAACGCAATGGCCATTTCCCAACGCGCCCGGCGGATTTTTTCGCGGGCGCGTTTTTGTTTTTGGCCGGGCAGTGTTTCTTTGCTTTGCAGCCTCATTTTTCTTTCCGGCTGCGTTCGCCACGAGGCGCCAGCCGACCTCACCATCATCAACGGCGGCGAACCCGAATCGCTGGATCCAGCCATCGTTACCGGCCAGGTCGAAATCCGCGCGGTTCGGGGTTTGTTTGAGGGATTGACGCGGCTGGACCCGAAAACCGCCCGGCCCATCCCCGGGCTGGCAGAGGACTGGGAAACATCACCCGACGGCCGCATTTACACATTCCATCTGCGCACCAATCTGACCTGGTCCACCGGCGAACCGATCACCGCCGGGGACGTGGTTTATTCGTGGATTCGCGCTCTGAATCCGGCGACCGCTTCCGGTTACGCGGGACTGTTGTTTTATTTGAAGAACGCGAAGGATTTCAACGCGGGCAAAATCAAGGACGCCTCGCTCGTGGGCGTTCAGGCGCTGGATCAATTCACCGTGCGGGTTGATTTGGATCAGCCCACGGCTTTTTTTCCCGATGTCTGCGCCCTGCCGGTGGCCAGCGCGGTGCCGCGGCAGACGATTGAAAAACACGGTGACCGCTGGCTGATGGTCAAACCGCTGCCGGTCAGCGGACCGTACGAACTGGTTTATTGGCGGTTGAACGACAAGATCCGGCTGCAAAAAAATCCGCGTTATTGGGATGCTGCGAATACCCAGTCGAAAATCATTGACTTGCTGCCGGTCGGTTCGCCCAACACGGCGCTGAATCTTTATGAATGCGGCCAGGCGGACATTGTCTGGGACAAGGAACTGGTGCCCGGACAATTACTGGACGTGCTCATCCGGCGCCCGGATTTTCACACCTTCAGTTATCTGGGCGGCTATTTCATCCGTTTCAACGTGACCCGGAAACCCTTCGACGACCCGCGTGTCCGCCAGGCGCTCGCGCTGGCGGTGGACAAGGAGCGCATCGTCAAAAAAATCTCACGGGCGGGAGAACATCCCGCATCGCATCTTGTGCCGGATGGCATGGCGCACTACGCTTCGCCCGAAGGGCTGGGACATGACCCGGCGCGGGCGCGGAAATTACTGGCGGAAGCCGGTTTTCCCGGAGGCTTGGGATTTCCACGGTTTGAATATGTATTCAGCGCCTCCGCCAGCGGGGGAGACAAGCTCCATGAAAATGTCGCCATTGAACTGCAGCAAATGTGGCGTGACGAACTCGGCATCCAAATGGATTTGCGCCAACTGGAGGCGAAAATCTTTTATACCGCGCAAGCCCATTTGGACTTTGACCTCTCGCGTTCCAGTTGGACCGGCGATTATGACGACGCGAACACGTTTCTGGGCCTGTTCACCAGCGACGATGGCAACAACCGCACCGGCTGGAAAAGCTCGCCATACGACGAACTCATCGGACAGGCAAACCGGGAGCCGGATTTGAAGGCGCGCGAAAAACTGTTTCAACAGGCGGAAACCATCCTTGTGCATGACGAACTGCCCATCATCCCGCTCTATTTTTACGTCGGCGTCAATTATTATGACACCAACAAAATTCAGGGCATTTATCCGAACGTCCTCGATGATCATCCTTTGCAGTCCATCCGCAAGGTGAAAAATTAACCTTGCTCTGCATTTGTAATGCGTGCTTTTTGAAAATGACGAATGCCTAAATCCGAATGACAAAAGAATGCCAAATGCCGAATGACAAAGCCGTCGCACGCATGATAGCCGCTGTTTCGTCATTTGGGCTTGGTCATTCTTTAGTCATTAGCGCTTCGTCATTCGTCATTCTTTTGACCATCCAACCGGAAGCACCGTTGGACTCAAACTGAAATGTATTTTCTCAAGCGCATCCTCTTCGCCGTTCCGCTGCTGCTGGTCATCAGCGCGCTGGCGTTTGCCCTGGTGCATCTTGCTCCCGGCGGGCCGTTCGACCGCGAACGCGCGCCGGCGTCGCCAGAAATCGAGCGTGCTCTGAAGGCAAAATATCATCTCGATGAACCGGTCTGGAAACAATACTTCCGCTACTTGGGTGATCTGGCGCACGGCGACTTCGGGGTCTCGCTCAAATACCGCAACCACACGGTCAATGACATCATTGCGCAGGGGTTGCCGGTCTCCATGCTCCTCGGTGCGCTGGCGTTCGGCTTTGCGATGGGCGTCGGGCTGCCCGTCGGTTTTTTCACCGCCGCCCGGCGTGGGCGATGGCCGGATTATGCCGGCAGTTTTCTGGCCACACTGGCCGTGTGCGTGCCGGGATTCGTCGTCGCACCGTTATTGATCCTGTTTTTCTCCATCAAATGGAAACTGCTGCCCGTCGGCCTGTGGGAAACGCCGTGGCACATGATTTTGCCGCCCATCGCCCTCGGCCTGTTCTTCGCCGGCAAAGTCGCCCGGCTTTTCCGCGAAGGGATGTTGAGCGCCATGCAATCCGAGTTTGTCACTGCGGCACGCGCCAAAGGACTCGGAGAAAACCGGCTGCTGCTTAAACACGCCGTCCGCATTGCCATCCTGCCGGTGGTTTCCTATTCCGGCCCGATGCTGGCCGACCTGCTGACCGGCTCGTTTGTCATCGAGAACATTTTCCAGATTCCCGGCATTGGCGTCTTTCTCGTCAACAGCTCGCTCAACCGCGATTATACCGTCGTCGTCAGCCTTTCGCTGCTCTACGCGGCGCTGCTGATCGGGCTGAATCTAATGGTGGATTTCGCCTACACCCGGCTCGACCCCCGTGTGAAATATGAATGACAAGAAAGTTGAGAGTTCAAAGTTGAGAGTTGAGGGACAAAAAACCGACGCCCCGGTCGTTGCGGATTCTGTCTCTCAACCCTCAACCCTCAACCCTCAACCGCAATTCAGTCCCAGCCAGCGCGCGTGGCAGCGATTCTGGCAGAATCGCGCCGCCGTCATCAGCGCGTGGTACCTGGCTTTCCTGCTGCTCGCCATCATCGCCTGGCCGGTTATCCTTAAAATATCCGGAGGAACTTTTGCGCAGATTCACAATCCCAACCAGCTTTCCGATGCGCAATTTGCGCCACCGGGTGCGCAATACTGGTTCGGCACGGACGTGCATGGTCGCGACGTATTTTCCAGGATTTTGTACGGCGCTCAAATTTCACTGCTCGTCGGTATCGTCGGGGCGGGGGTGAGCCTCGTCATCGGCGTGTTGTGGGGTGCCATCGCCGGTTACGTAGGCGGGCGCGTGGACAACATGCTGATGCGCATCGTGGACGTGCTTTATTCACTGCCTACAATTATTTTTGTGATCGTGCTCATCACCACGTTTGGTGAAATGCTCAAGCAATCGCATTTCGTCGGCAGCTCGCCAGCCTTGGCTGGGGCCTTGCGCGTGGCGCTTCTGTTCGGCGGGCTGGGCGCGGTGTCATGGCTGACGATGGCGCGCATCGTGCGCGGGCAGGTATTGTCGCTGCGGACACGCGCGTTCGTGGAAGCGAGCCGCGCGCTGGGCGGCGGGCCGGTGCGGATATTGGCGCGGCACATTATCCCGAATGTTTTTGGCGTCGTGATTACCTATCTGGCGCTCACCGTGCCGGCCATCATCCTGTACGAATCATTACTGAGCTACCTCGGCTTGGGCGTGCAACCGCCGATGGCAAGCTGGGGCACGCTCATCGCGGAAGGCGTCGGTCAGATCAATCCCATCCGGATTTACTGGTGGTTGATTGCCTTTCCCGGCGGTGTGTTGATGACGACGCTGCTGGCGCTGAACTTTCTCGGCGACGGCCTGCGCGACGCGTGGGATGTGAACGGCCGGCGATGAAAAGTTCTTCTTGCTGAAAACCTGTCGGTATAAAACCCCTGACAGGTTGTAATTGGTCCGTGGAACGTTTTTCAGTAATCTCCACACCATGAAACCGCTCTTTCTTGCTATGGCCGTTGTCTTTTCGTTGCCGGTTCTGCCTGTTCGCGCTGCTTCTCCCGAGGAAGAGGCCAGATTCCTCAATGCGGCCAGAAATGCTTTCGATAAGCACGATGCGGATGCTTTGGTCGCCATGACTTGCTGGGATCGTGTGCCAGACAAACTCAAGGAGGGTAGCAAGAAGCAATACTTGGGAGGCGTTATGGCTCAGGTTGCGGACATCAAGCTCATAAACCCAGACCCGAAACATGCAAATCTTAAGTGGAACGAAGGTGAGGACCCGCGGTTTGCCAAGCTTGGCATCGAGTGGAAGAAGGACGGCGTTACGTATTGCTTAAATCTTCCGGTCGTCAAGCAACTGAAGATCACATTTGCGCCACTAAAATTCAGTGACGGAACTTCACTCACAATCGATTGCGTGTATCCCGTTGGCGAGAAAGACGGGAAGTTGTATTTACTGGAACCAGCGCCTGTAAAATGACAGGCAAACAGCATGTGTGGATATAGATTATTTGCCTTGGCGTTCATGAGGAGACGTAAAAATGCAGCCTGATAAACCGCCTCAGCCAATGCCGGATGATATCCGGTCCCGGCAGGATTCCACCGCGCGGTTCGCGACAACATTCCAAAACATTCTTCATTGGGTTTTCAGCCTGATCGGTGCGGTATCATGCTGGTGGATGGCCTGTGCCATTTATCGCGCATCGTGTTTGAAACAGGCTGAAGTGTATGGGATTCCCGGCAATCTCCTCTTCCTTCTGGAATTCATTCTTATCCATGCCGGCTCGATACCGATGATTGCCGCGTCCAAGGAGGCGAAGTCCACAAAAATCATCACGGTGTCGTTGGTCAGTGCCATCTATGTCACATTCATCGCCACTGCTGCGGTCAGGTTTCATAACCTGAAACTCGTTTTGACTTTTGCCGGCATCATGATTCCACGCTGGACGGGCCTGTTCACGGATTCGGATGCCGCGCGCCGGCAGCAAATCAACCGTTCCATGGAAAGCATCCTGGCATTCATTGTCGCGATAATTCCAACTATGCTTGGGATCAATGTTGTCTTTACTGATCCGTTAATCATTTATTTCACTTTAATGGGGTTGCTGGAAGCCACGTCACCCATGCGACGGAAAAGTCTGGACCAATCGCAGCGCATGGGATGTTTCATCGGCATTTTTACCGTGGCCGCTGTTGTCGTGATAATCGTTAAGGGTATTTATGATTCCATTTTTCATTAGTAAACACACCATCATAGCGAGACGAACGAACAGCGATAACTTTTATGACAAACGACTATAGTTCCAAGATATGACGTGAGAAGTCCTTAGATTCTAAAATCATGAGTCTTGTTACTTCGATTCCTACAAAGATAAACCCATTGTCCTGCGATAATCCCGGATTCGCCATTTCAAAAACGCCGAGCAATGTTGCGGCGTGGCCTTGTTTCGTGTCGGCCAGTAGGCGTTGAAATCCTTCTCCAGCTTTCGCAATTCGCGAACGCCCGTCCGGGCCAGGCGTTTCGCTTTGGATTTATTTCCCGCTGCCTGCGCCTGCTGCCACAGCATAAACCGGCATGATTCCGCGGCCATGCGCGCCGCCAAGTCCAGTTCCTGCAATAAAACATTCCCAGCTTTGCTTGAAGGTTTCGCCCGACAAAGCCCGGCGCGTTGTATTTCAATTTCCTTCAACGCGGCACGGATGTTTTTATCGGAAATCCACGTGTGATGTTTCCATCCGTTCCGGCAAAACAATCCGTGTTGTTCTTGCGGCGGTGCGGCGATGACGGTTCCCAGCGGCGTTTCGTTGGGAGCGGTAAATTTTAACTTCCGATGCGCCCGGCCGAGTGCCAACGCCGCTTTGGCCGCGTTGCCGGTCGGGTCCTTGAAAACATCGCGGTTCATAACCGGGATGAGCTTTGCCTCGTCAAAAGTTTCGGCGCACCAGCTCAGCGACGCGCCGGCAAGCCAGGGGAGATAACTGACGGCGAGCGGCTGCGGATGGCCGCCGTCGCCCCAATCGGTGATGAGATAACCCATCGCACCGTGCTTGCGTCCGGCCCGGACGGCGGCGCGCAGGTTAGCCATCGCGTTGTCATGCCGGCCAATCAGCGTCTGCCAGGTTGACGTGCCGGGGCAGACGTAGAACGGGATTTTTGCCTTCGCAAACAGCGCGGCCTCGCGGTCAAACGGATGGTCTGCTTCATAGCCCCAATTCAGCGCGATGATTCCCGGAGCGCCGGCCTCTGGCACGGCGTGTTTCAGATCTCCCGCTGCCGTTTGCGCCGTGCCGGAGGCCGGCGCTCCAAACGAAGCCAGTTCCTTGATGAGCTTCGGATGTTTTAAAATGATGTCGCCCCAGAACATCATGCGTTTGCCGCGGGCGGAAACCTCCCGATGAATCTGTTTGAGGAAATCCAGGTAAACGCGGCCCCGGCCTTTTTCCGCGCAAAGCTTTTTGCTCTGGCCGCGACCCAGGTCCCAGGTCTCGTCACAACCGACATTGAAGAACTGGCTCGAAAAGTTTGGCAGCAATTCATCGTAGAGTTCGCGCAGGAAGGGCAGGGTGCCGGGATGATCCGGCGCAAGCGTGGAAGGGTGGCGGATAAATTCGCCGCCGTCGTCGGCGTAAGGACGGGAGACCTCGGCCAGTTTTTTGAGCCGGGGATGCTCCAAAAAACACCGCAGGTGGCCGAAGGAATTTTGGTTGGGCACGAGGTCAATGCCAAGCTGCTGGCAGCGCGCGTCGAGCTGGCGAATTTCCTCGGCGGTCAGCGCACCCCAGTTTTGCCAGACGGATGGGTATTTTTGATAGGCGAACGTGTGCTCGGTATAGAGTTGAAATTCGTTGATTTTGAAATCGGCGAGGTGCTCGACCAGTTCGATCAATGTTTCGAGCTTTGGCACGCGACCGCGCGAGATGTCCAGCATCACACCGCGCCGCGCAAAATCCGGCCAGTCGCGGATTTTCAGGCACGGCAAACGGCGGCCGTATTGGCGCAGCAATTGTCGCATCGTCGCCATGGCAACCCCCAGCCCGGTGGCTTCACGGAATTCAACCCTTACGCCTTTGTGATCAATCGTGATCGCGTAGCCTTCGGGATGGTCGGGCGCGGAGTTGCTCTGGACGACGGTGAACGCTGGGAACGCATGCTCCCGTGCCAGCGTGAGTGTGCCCGGGCAAAGCTCCAATGAGCGAGGGCAGGGGAGCAAGACAGGCGGTTTCACAACCGTAATGCCGCTACTTTTGCGCCGGAATCATGCCGCTTTTCCGTGCATAATTGAACAGGCCGCCGGCGTCCACCACCGGACGCACGTCGCCAAGCGGTTTGAACTTAACGAGCTTGCCGGTCGCCTTGACGGTGACCGTGGCCGCATCGAGATCAACGGTGACCACATCGCCATTTTTCAGCGTATCGCACAGGCGCTCGGTGATTTCGCATGGATAAAGTTCGCCGGTGGCAACGGAATTGCGGAAGAAAATGCGGGCGAAACTTTCGGCCAGAACGATTTTGCAACCGGCCGAACCCAGGGCAATCGGCGCGTGCTCGCGTGAACTGCCGCAGCCGAAATTTTTTCCGGCCACGACAATCGCATATTCGCTGTCAAGCTGGCCGCTTTTGATGAAACGCTCCAGATAAAGCGACTCGGGCAGGCCGCAAAGCGCAAAACTGCCGAGTTTTTCGTATTCGTCGGGAATCGTCGGCACGAGCGTCAAATACTGCGCGGGAATGATCTGGTCGGTGTCAATGTTGTCGCGCACCACATAAACCGGCCCGGTAAAAACGGATTGCATGACGGGAATGTGCGCTGA
>Ga0181538_10001044_pt1 | contig 31869 bp, 27 predicted proteins | sample PEATcosm2014_Bin_40_FD_119773 | JGI IMG/M metagenome (GOLD analysis project Ga0181538, IMG submission 119773) | Peatland microbial communities from MTU Mesocosm Facility, Houghton, MI, USA - PEATcosm2014_Bin23_30_metaG | ecosystem: Environmental > Terrestrial > Soil > Wetlands > Peat | place... | reverse complement strand
GCCGGATTGGTTACACTCTGTCATAGCAGAAAGCCGCTCCCTTCTTGGCCCAAACATGTTGTCGCAAATATGTTTATGCCAGAACGAGCGGCTCTTTGCCAGAGGCCCCTTGAGAAATGCGGGTTAACCCCGAGACCATCGTATTCTTCGAGGGTATTGGAACGTCGAGGAGAATCAACTGTTCCTGATGCGCCCGCGGGAGCATTGATCTCGCTGGCTGAATCTGCCGCAAGATCTCCCCTATTTCCGGCGCTTCGGCGGTGAAAACGGAAACACCGGAACCGGAGGCCGCTGGCCCAGGCCGCACTCGGCATGCACCGCCCGCACCGCCCGTTCCAGTCCATCGCGGCGGACCACCACGGCAATCGTCAGCTCGCTGGAACCTTGCGCGATGGCGATGACATTCACCTGCGCGCGCGAGATGGCCGTGAAGATGCGGCCCGCCAGGCCCGGTTTCCCCTGCATTCCTTCGCCCACCGCCGCCAGCAGCCCCACGTCCCGGTCCACGTGGATCGGATGCACGTAGTGGTGCGCCAGTTCCAGCGCCAGCGCCGATTCGAGCGCCGCAACCGAGCGCTCCAGTTCCTCCTCGCGCACCAGGAAGCAGAAATTCTGGCGGTAGCTCGAGCTGGAGAACAACAGCACCTCGACGTTGGCCCGCGCCACTGCGTCCAGCGCCCGCGCCATCACCTGAACCCCGCTCAGCTCCGGGCTGGCGGGCTCCAGCGACACCAGCGCCACGTTGGCCATGGAGGTCACCGCGCGCGCGCCGTTGGCCGTCGAAATCGAGGGGACTATCTTGGTCCCCGGCTTCTCCGGCGCGAAGCTGTTCTTGCTCCACACCGGAATCTTTTTCTCCGCCAGCGGCGCCAGCGTCCGGGGATGCAGCACCTTGGCGCCGGCGTAGGCCAGCTCCGCCGCCTCCGCGTAGGTCACCTCCGCCAGCACCTCCGCGTCCGGCACCAGCCGCGGATCGGCGCTCATGATGCCGTCCACGTCGGTCCAGATCCACAGCTCCGAAGCATCGAGGGCGGCCGCGAGGATGGACGCCGAGAAATCCGAGCCACCGCGTCCCAGCGTGGTGGGACGCCCATCGGCCGTGGCGCCGTTGAAACCCGTGATCACCGGCAGAGTGCCCTGGCGCAACAGCGGCAGCAGCTTGGCCCGCGCCTTTTCGCGGGTCGGCTCCATCAGCGGAGAAGCATTGCCAAAGACCGCATCCGTCACCACCACGTCCCGCGCGTTCACGGCCGCGGCCGGCGTTCCCTCCGCCTTCAGGTGTTCGGAAACCAGCAGCGCCGAGAGTCGTTCCCCCACCGCCACGGCCTCGTCCACCGAGCGCGGAGGCCGCTCGCCGAGCATCGCCATGCCGTTCACGATGCGCTCGAATTCGCCGATGAGCTTGTGCACCCTGGTCAGCACGCCGGCCTGTTTCACCTCCGGCAGCAGTTCGCGGCAAGCTTCCTCGTGGCGGCTCCGCAACGCCGCCAGGTTAGCCACTATCCCCGCGCGATCGCCCGCCTCGGCGTGCCGCATAGTGCCCAGCAGCAGGTCCGTGATCTTGGACATGGCCGAGACCACCACCGCCACCGGCCGCTTTTTCCGTTCCCCGGCGGCAATCCGCGCCGCCACCCGCATGCGTTCGGCCGAACCCACGCTCGTCCCGCCGAACTTCATTACCAGCAGGTCCTTCAACTGAAATCCTTTCCGTTCGTCACCCGCGAACGCACAATCTTGAGAATCGCCTCTTCCACTTCTTCCACCGTGAGCGAGGTGGAATCCAGGTACGCCGCGTCCGGCGCCTGGGCCAGGGGCCCGTCGGCGCGCGTGCTGTCGCGCTGGTCGCGCTCCTTCATCTGCGCCGCCAGCGCGTCCTCGGGAATCTCCTCTCCGCCGGCCCGCACGTCCGCGAGCCGGCGCCGCACGCGCTCGCGGGGGTCGGCGTCCAGAAAAATCTTGACGTCCGCATCGGGGAATACCACCGTCCCGATGTCCCGCCCTTCCATCACCACGCTCGAATGCTCCCCGATGATGCGCTGTTTGGCCACCAAAGCGCGCCGCACCCCAGGGATGACCGCTACTTTGGATGCGCCGCCCGAAACCTCCGGCGTGCGGATGGCGTCCGTCACGTCCTCGCCGTTGAGCCGTATGCGCCCCGGCGACAGCTCGATCTCCGCGGCCATGGCGAGCTGCTCCAGGCGATGCATATCGCCCGCGTCCACCTTCTGCCGCAGCGCCCACAGCGCCACCGCGCGGTACATCGCCCCGGAATCGATATACGTGAATCCCAACCGCGCGGCCACCCGTTTGGCGATGGTGCTCTTGCCCGCGCCCGCCGGGCCGTCGATCGCCACCACCACGCGCTTCTGTCCCCGGTCCGTCAAGACAGTAGAATAACAGGACAGATGCGCCTTCTATGAACCCTGCCGAATTCGACCGCCTGGTGGCCGCGGCTTACGCCCGGATCCCCACACGCTTCCGCAGGCGTCTGAAGAACATCGCGGTGGTAGTGGAACCGGAGCCTTCGCCGGCGCAGCTCGCCCGCGGCCGCGCGCCTTTGGGGAGCACTTTGCTGGGTCTCTATGAAGGCCGCCCGCTCACCAAGCGGAGCGTCTTCGAGCCCTTTGCCATGCCGGACCGCATCACCATCTTTCAAGGCCCGCACGAGCGCCTCGCCCGCAGCCCCGAGCACCTCGCGAAACTGGTGGAGGATACCGTCTGGCACGAAGTGGCGCACTATTTCGGCATGAACGAGCTGCAGGTCCGCGCGGCTGAGCGGAGGCGTCGCGGACACGGCACAAAACCACAGCCGTAACTGCGCCGGCGAACGGCCCTACTGCCTGGCCCCTGGCATCAGCGTCGTCGTCGCCGTCTGCCCCCCTGAGTTCAGGGTGGAATTGCCCGGGCTGGCGGCGCCGAAGGGGCTCGTCCCGGCTGGCGTCATGCCCGCCTGGGAGCCCACCTGGGACGCGGGCGTGCCCACCCCTCCCCCGCCGTTCGGGTTGGCAAGCGGCTTGTCCTTGGTGGGATCGTAGACAAACTCCCACTCGTTGTACTTTGAGCGGTCGTTGTAGACCATGATGGAGTCATCCTCCATCTTGCTCGCCACGCCGGCAATGCCGCCACCCGTCATGTTGCCTTGCGCGCCCGGAACCCCGGCCATTCCTCGCGGGTTGGGAGTCATCAGGATCTGGTTGATGATGGCCGCGGCGGCAGCTTGCTGGGCCGGGTTGGCCCCCTGCAAGCCCGGCTGCGCAAGGTTGGGCGGCTGGCCCTGAGCCCCGGGCTGCGTCGAATACGGCGCGGGCGAGACGCCGCCCGTCTGCGAGTTCACCGGAGGCCCCGGCATTCCCGGATACTGCATCGATTGCCCCGGAAACTGCCCCGGTTGGTATCCCGGCGCGGTGCTTCCAGGGGTGCCCGGCTGCGAGCCGAAACCATACCCGCCGCCTGGGATCGATGGCGCACCTGGATAAGGCTGAATACCCGGATAAGGCTGCACTGCCCCGCCTGACGGAACCGTGGAAGTACCGGGATAGGGCTGCGCACCGGGATACTGCTGCGCACCTGGATACGGTTGCGCACCTGGATACTGCTGCGCGCCAGGATAGGGCTGTGCACCAGGATACGGTTGCGTACCGGGATAGGGTTGACCATCCGGGCCGATCCCCGCGGCGCCCCCGGGGGTGCCCCCTGCGACCGGTTGCCCGTCCGGACCGAGGGTCGTGGGGTTCGCGCCGCCCTCGCTGGCGCGCCTGCGCAGCGCCGGGTTCAAGTTCTGCTGCCCCGGATTCGACTCCGTTCCGGCGACGCCCGCCAACGCGCTGACGCCCGCCAGCGCGCCCACGGACGACTGCACGGCCCCCGACGACGCGTCTTTCTGGTCCCCGTCTTTCTTGGGCTTGTTCAGCACCGAATCCGTCAGCACGCCATTCATAATGTGGACCAGACGCCAATCGTCCTTTCCGGTGAACGGGTCTATGAATCGGTGCCGCAGAAAACGCCGGTTATTGGTGTTCTCCAGATCTTCGATCTTGGCCGGCCATCTGCCAATCCCATGCGGCGAGACGAAAAGCTTGATGGCGCGCTTGTATTGCTCGCCGCGCTCGACCAGCAACTGCTCCTTCTGCCGCTGCGTCTCGAACGCCACGCGTGGAATCTCCATATACAGCGAGATCGCCACCACCGCCGCCATCAGGAAGACCAGCAGCAATGCGAATCCGGACTCGTCTCGCTTGCGCATCATCCGGGCTGCTCCTCCGTCAACGGCAGCGATTGCTGCCGCTTCGATTCCGTATCTTCCATCACCACCGAGTTCACCCCTATGCGCACCACCCGGTAGCGCTTCTTCACGGTGTCGCCCTCGGCCGCCACTGTGATCTCGTCGCCATCCAGAAAAAACGCCGTCTTTCTTCCATTATTGCGCGCCGTCGAAAAGCCGTAGTACTTGAGATTGATGGGTGGAGGCGGCGGTGGCCCGGCTGGCTTGGCCGGGTCTGCCCCAGCTTGGGCAACCGGCGATCCCGGCTTGGGAACGACTTTCGGCTCCGGCCCCTTCGGCGCCTCGACCTTTAAAGGCGGCGTGGAGAACTGGAACAGGTTGCGGCTCCCGCCCGCCAACTCCACCCCCTGCACCTTCGCCAGCAGGTCCAGCCGCAAGATGGGGTCGATGGTCATGGGATCGATGCGGTCTTCCGGCCGCTTCGAGTGCAGCACCGGGTGAAACTCTTCGTTGCGCGCGCTGGAGGCGCTCCGGTTGGAACCCGGCGGGGTGCCCTTTGGGCCCGGAGCCTCCGTCCGCGCGGTGTCTCGCTCGGGGGTGCCCCCTGGGCCCGCCCGAGCGGATTCCTGCGGCGCCGGTGGAGCACCCCCTCGGTCCGGGGTGCCCCCTGGGCCCAAGAACACGTTGGTATACACCAGGTACCCCGCCACCAGGGCCAGCAAGGCCAGGAACCCTACCTTCTTTCGGTCTTCCGTCCCGATCTTCATGACGGCGGCCCTGCCATTTCCCGGACGAAAGTGTCCAGCTTCAGCGTTACCGTCAGCGCCTGCCCGCCCTGCTGCGGCGCCGTCTGCATGTTCTCGATGATCAGAAACCGCGGAGACTTGTCCAGCAGGTTCACGAATTTCGTCAGGTCCGCGTACGAGCCCTCATACCCCGCCGAGATGGTCATCATCTCCAGCGTGTCGCTGCCCTCGATCGCCTCCAGGTCCAGCGTGGCGGGAAGCGCCTTGATCCCCGCTTCCTTGGCTGTCCGGTTGAGCTCCTCCTGGATGGTGGAGGAGACGATGCGCCGGTCGGTCACGTACTTCGCCAGGAACTGGTCGCCCTCCCGCCGCGCCGTTTCCACCTTTTCCACCAGCCGTTTGCTGGTGGCTATGCGCGCCTGCAATCGCGCCAACTGCGCGCGCAGCGCCTCCTGCTCCCGCCGCAGGTCCTCGGCCGACCCGCCGAACGGTTTGAAGGCCATCACCGCCGCCACCAGGTTGGCTGCCAGCAGCGTCCAGATGGTCGCGCGCATCAGCACGCGCGGCGCCTTGACGCCGCCGCCCTTCCACCTCAGTTTTCCCGCCAGCTTAAAGTTTCTGGGCATAGATTACCGTTATCCGATAGCGATAGAGCGGGTCCGACTGCGTGGGCGGCAGGCTGCTGTGCTCCATAACCGAGCCGAACAGCGGAGACTCCTCCAGCGCCTTGTAAAGCTGGATCACCGGCTCCGGCGAATCCGCTCCCACCGTCATATCCAGCATCACCTGGTTCTCGGAGTTCACCGAGGGCCGGATGGCCATCACCTTCACGTTGTACGGGACGGTCTGCTCCAGGTCGGCAAAGATCCGCGTCCAACTGATCCCCTTGCGGTACAGCAGCGCATTCAGAAAAACGCTGCGCTCCAGCACCTCCGCGTTCTCCGGCCTCCGCAGCACGGCATCCAGCCGCTCCTGTGCCACCGTCGCCACGCGGATCTGCCGGTTGAGCCCATCCACATCGCCCCTGACATCGGCCAGCAGCACGCGGTCCGCCATAATCAGCGAAATCAACGCGCCCAGCGTTCCCACCAGCATCAGGCACACCGCCATGGACGCCGCCAGCATGGCCCGGTCGCGCCGGAACGGCTGGCTGGCGAGATTGATCGGAATCTTCATCTCAATTGTTCCTGGCGATGGACCGCAAATACCCCAGCAGCCCCGCGTTATTCTCTCCCGGCGCCGCCAGCGGCGATCGCAGCGGCTCCGCGGTCACGCTCAGTTCCTCCTGGAACCGCCGCTCGGCCTCGTCCGTGCGCGCGCCGAACCCGCACAGCATCAGCTTCTCCGGACGCCCGCCCAGGTTGTCCTCCACGTACACGAACGTCGGCGCCAGCACCGCCTCGACATCCTCCAGCTCCGCCGACGGCAGCTCCAGGCAGCGCGTCAGCTTGAGCGTCCCTTTGTCCCGCACCAGAACCGTGAGCACGCGCCCGCTGATCTTCGCCATCACGCTCAGCCCGTTCTCCGGCGCCAATTCCAGCGCCGCGATGGAAGACGTGGTCACCAGCCCCGGATTCATCCCCGCCGCGCGAAACGGCGCCTCGTAGCGCGCCACGATCTCGAACGGCGCCATCACCACCACCACATCGACTTTCTTGTTGACCGCCGTCTGCGCCCAGTAGCTCATGGCCGCCGACTCCACGTCGAACGGCACGCTGCGCTTCAGCCGAAACCGGATGAGCGCCCCCTGCTCCTTGGCATCGGAAGGAAAACTGTCGAAGTCGAGCACCGAAATCCGCGCGCTGAAGTCCGGCAGGATCAGCGCCACGTCCTTGCGCCTCCGCGCCGTCTGGGTCCCGGCCAGCGTCCGCACGGCCATCGAAAAATCGTCGGGATCCACCACGTTCTCTTTCAGCGGCGAAACCGAAAGCGTGCCGCTCTTGAGCGGCTGAAACTCCAGCTCCGCCCTAGCCCCGATGCGCGCCGCGGCGATCCCCGCCTCGGAGATCTCGAACGCCATACCCGGCGGCGGGTCTCGCAATGCCGATTTGAGCCTCTCCAGCAGCATGGCCGTCTACGTCTCGATAAACGTCACCTTGTTGATCTCGCGCAGCGTGGTGACCCCCGCCCGCATTTTCGCCACCGCCGATTCCCGCAGGAAGGTCATCCCCTCGTCCCGCGCCGCGCGTTTGATCTCCGACGTCGACCGCTTGCCCAGGATCATCTCGCGGATCCGCTCCGTCAGGTCCAGCAACTCGTGGATGGCCGTCCGTCCGCGAAACCCTGTGCCGCCGCACTCGAAGCATCCCGCGCCTTCGTACAGCGGCACGTCCCGCCACTGGTTGGGGTCGAGCCCGCTCTCCACCAGCGCCGAGTCGGAATGTTGCACCCGCCGCTTGCAGTGCTCGCAGATCACCCTCACCAGCCGCTGCGCCAGAATGCAGTTCAGCGCCGAGACGAAGTTGTACGGTTCCACCCCCATGTTCAGGAATCGTCCCAGCACGTCCAGCACGTTGTTGGCGTGCACGGTGGTGAACACCAGGTGCCCGGTCAGCGCCGAATTGATGGCGATTTGAGCGGTTTCCTGGTCGCGGATTTCGCCCACCATGATCTTGTCCGGGTCGTGGCGCAGAATCGACCGCAGCCCGCGCGCGAACGTCAGCCCCTTCTTCTCGTTCACCGGAATCTGCGTGATGCCTTTGATCTGGTACTCCACCGGGTCTTCGATGGTGATGATCTTGTCTTCGTCGTTCTTGATCTCGCTCAGCGCCGCGTAGAGCGTGGTGGTCTTGCCCGACCCGGTCGGCCCCGTCACCAGCACCATCCCGTACGGTTCCAGGATGTAGCGCCGGAACTTGGCCAGGTCGGTTTCCATGAACCCCACCACGTCCAGCGACAGCTTGGCGAACTTCTCGCTCATGGACTCCTTGTCCAGCACCCTCAGCACGGCGTCCTCGCCGTGGATGGTAGGCATGATGGAAACGCGGAAATCGATCAGCCGGTTTTTGTAACGCACGCGGAAACGCCCGTCCTGGGGCACGCGCTTCTCGGCGATATCCAGCTCGGACATCACCTTGATGCGCGAGATGATGGTGGATTGCCAGTCCTTGGCGATGGGCGGCATGGCGTAGTGCAGCACACCGTCGATGCGGTACTTGATGGCCACCTCCTGGTCGCGCGATTCGATGTGGATATCGCTCGCCCGCCGCTCCAGCGCATTGAAGATGGTGGTATCCACCAGCTTGATCACCGGCGCGATGTCGCTGTCGGTAGCGGTCAGCTTGTCGATGGAGAGGGTCTCGTCCTGATCGCCGTCTTCCAGCACCACGTCCAGCGCGAAGCCCTCAGTTACCTCTTCCAGCACGCGCTGCGACTGTTCCGTCTTCTTCAGCAGCTCGGCGATCTGCGAGAGCGTCGCCACCTTGACGCGCAGTTTCTTGTTCAGCAGCAGCGTCAGCTCGTCGATCAGGTTCAGATTCTGCGGATCGGAGAGCGCGATCTCGAGCGTCCCGTTCTGCGCCTTCATGGGCACGAAGTTGTAGCGGAACATCAGGTCCACGGGGATGGAGCGGAACAAATCGTGATCGATCGACGCCTCCCGCAAATCCACGTACTCGCAGCGGTAACGCGCCGCCATGGCCTTGGCCTGCGCCACTTCCGTCAACGGATCCGCCAGCCTTACTTTGTCGCTTGTCGCCATATTCCGATCCGCCTCACCCGATCGTATCCGCCAAAGAAAAGATCGGCAGATACAATGAAATCAACACAAACGCCACGAACGACCCCATCACGATCATGATGGCCGGCTCGACCAGGGAGAGCGTGGCCGTCATGCGGGTGTTCACGTCCTCCTCGAAAAACTCCGCCACGCTGTTGAGCATGGCCGGCAGCGCCCCGGTCGATTCGCCCACCTCGATCATATCGACGGCCAAGCCGGGAAACATGCGCGATGCCTTCAGCGATCCCGAAAGCGGCTGCCCTTCCCGCACGCTCTTGCCCGCCGCCTCCACCGCGCGCTTCAGCAGCGGCGTGTTCAAGGAATCCGCGGCCGTTTCCATGGCCTGCACCAGCGGGATGCCGCCAGTCAACAGCGTGCCCAGAATGCGCGAGAGTTGAGCCACCTGGTATTTCAGCCAGATGTCCCCGGCCACCGGCATTTTCATTTTGATGCGGTCCAGCGCCCAGCGCGCCGAGTCCCGCCGCGCCCACCACCGGAACAGGAAGATCCCACAAACCAGGGCCCCTGCGAACGCCAGTATGTAACTGCGCGCCGTGGTGCCGATGGCGATCAGCCACACCGTCATGGCCGGCAGCTTGGCGTTCATGGTGGTGTAGAGCGTGGCGAACGTCGGCACCACGTAGGTCACCAGGAACACCATCAGAATAATCACCAACACGATCAGCACGCAGGGGTACATCAGCGAGACCATCACTTTCTTGCGCACCGCCAGCGCAATTCTCTGGTAGCTGATATACCGGTCCAGCACCTCCGTGAGGCTGCCGCTTTTTTCGCCCGCCATCACCGAGGTCACGTACATTTTGGGAAAAATCCCCTGCTGCCGGAAGGCCTCGGAGAGCAGCGTCCCGCTCCGCACCTCGTCGCGCACCGACTTGATATACGGCCCCAGCGCCGGGTCGGTCAGCCGTTCGGCCAGCAGGTCCAGCCCCTTCAGAATCGGCAACCCCGCGCGGATCAGCGTCACGAACTGCTGGTTGAAGATCAGGAACTTTTCGAGGTTGAGCTTCTTGCGCCGCTTGAACAGCCCCGTGGCCGCCAGGCCGGCGGCCGTCCGCGGCTTCACTGAGTAGATGAGGAATCCCTGCTGCGAGTACCTCTCCCGCAATTCCTTTTCGGACGGCGCCGAGGTCACCTGCTGGTGGATCTGCCCCCGCCCGTCCGCGTACTTCAGCACGAATTCAGCCATGGCTCACGCTCCCCCATCCACCAATTCCGCTCCCGGCGGCGCTTGAAACTGAAACAGCTTGCCGTTGAGCCGCGGGTTCAGGCTCTCGTCATCGAAGGTGAAATCCAGGATGGAGTTGTCGAACCCCGTCACCTTGACTTCGCGGATGCGATCTTCCACCGTCACCACGAATTCCACGGCGGAATACGGCAGGTTATCGGTCTTAGGCTCCGCGGTGATACGCGTACCGCCCCCGGCGCCTTCGGGCCGCACCTGAAGATTGCGAAACTCCTTTTCGAAGTTCAACTTACCCAGCAGGAAGGCGAGCGGCGCGCGCATATCCTCGCTCTCCTGGACCTTTATTTTCTCGGCCAGGGGGTGCCCGCTGGGCCCGGAGGGAGTGTACAGCCACATGAACTTGCCGTCGGAAATGAAGAGCTTGCCTTTGGGCTGCGAATAATCCCAGCGCATTCGGCCCGGCTTCTGCAACACCAGCCGTCCGCTTTCCGACCGGCGGGCGGGGCCACCCCCCGGGCCGGGAGGCGTATATTCTTCATGGAAAAGGACTTGAAGCGTCTTCGCCCGGTTATATCGGGTTTCCACGCCTTTCAGCAAACGATCCACGCCGGCATCGCCGGCAAATACCGACACCGCCAGCAGGCCCAATAATAGCCGAAAAGGGCTCACAAAACCTTTGACGTAAGCGAGCCCTCAAACGTGTAGTGTGGCGTGCGCCGCCTACTGCACCGACACCGTCACGCCGGTCTGGCTGAAGTTGCCGCCGATCGACACTTGAATCGACAGGTTGCCCGGCTGCGCGTTTGCCGGGATCTGCACGTTGAGCTGCATCAACCCCGCTGCATATCCAGGCGCCTCCCCGGCGTACACCGGCAGCGCCGGCAGGCCGTTGATCAGCACCCCGACAGCCAGCAGCGGCGCCGGCGTCACCTGCGGCGGCGGCAAAGTCGCGGTCGTAATCTTGCCCGTGACGCCCGCCGGGCTGGTCTGGCCCTCGCCCGTCATGAACACCGTCACGATGCTGCCCGGGGCCGCTTGATTGCTCGGCCCGTTGACGGTGACGCCATCCTGGTTCAGGATGGACCCGGGCCCGCTGCCCGACGAGTTCTGCGTGAATATCCCCGGGGCCGTGGTCGCCGTGGTCAACTGAAGCGCGTTGGAAGTCTGCCCCGCGTACTTGACCCACACCGACGGGGTGGCAAACTGCGCCATCTCGTACGGCACCACCGCGTTTATCTGGGTGGCGCTGGCGTAAAACAAAGGAGCGGGGACGCCATTGAACAGCACCTGCACGCCGCCGATGCTGGTCGAGAGCTTGCCGGTGGTCGGGTCAATGGCAGCATAGGCCGCGGCGGCCGGTCCCATGGCCGTGCCATAGATGGAAACAATCTCGCCCGGAGAAACCCCGCCCAGGGCGCCGCTGGCTGCGTTCTTCACGCTGATGATGGTGGGCAGCGGCGCCGTCACCGTCAGGGTCACGTTGATGCTGGTGGAACCTGTAGCGGTGCCCGTGCCGCTCACCGTGATGGCCCCGGTGTACGAGCCGGCGCCCAGGGTCCCTGGGGCCGCCGTCACCGTCAGTGCGGCCGTTCCCGTGGTTGGCGTGGTCCCGCTCGTGGGCGATACGGAAAGCCAGCTACCCCCACTGGTGACCGTCGCCGCAAAGCCCAGGCTCTGCCCGCCGCCGGAAACACTCACCGTTTGCGTCGATGGGGTCGTGCCGCCCACCTGATAGGTAAACGTCAGCGTCGTGGGTGTGGCCGTTACCGTCGCCGCGGCCTGCACCGTGAGGGAGACCTGAACGGTTACCACATTCCCGCCATTAGCCTGGATCGTGATGTTGGCGCTGTAGGGTGTTGACGACGCCGCCAGGCCGCTCGGATTCACGCTGATCGTGAAACCGGGACTGTTATACGGTGTGTTGACCGAAGCGCCGTTTTGCACACCCGTCGAAAGCCAGGTGGCGCTGCTCGAAATCGTGAACGAGACCGGCGACGATCCCGACGCACTGACCACCTGCAAAGTCTGAGTTGCCGGCGTGCTCCCGCCCACCGTGTAAGTGAAGCTCAAAGAAGGCGTCCCCGCCTGGTTGTTGGCGGTTACCGTGACATTGCCGGTTCCGCCGGTCGGCGAGCTTACCACCAGGGCCACCGAAACGTACTGCGGCGAGGCGCCGCTGGCCTGCAGCGTAATCGTGCCGTAGTAGGGGGAACCAACCTCCGTCAAGCCCGACTGGTTCACCGAAACCGTAAGGTACGGGTTGGAGCTGGTGTTCAGGGTGCCCGAAGCAGGCGAGATGCTCAACCAGTTGCCGGTGCTGGTCGCACTCGCCGAATAGTATGTGAGGGTCGACGCGCTCACCGTCAGCGTCTGCGAATTCGGCGCGGTGCCGTTCTGTACTCCGCTGAACGTCAGCGACGAAGAGCTCAGCGTCAGGCTGCCGCCCAACACCGAGCTGCCTGTCACAAGCAGCACCACCGGAACGTTCACCGGGCTATTGGCCGCGCCTGTTGCCGTCACCGTCACACTTCCGAGGTAAACCCCGTTCGGCAGAGACGACGGGTTATTGACTGTGACCGTGGTCTCGGTACCCGTGGTAGTCGGCGTACTCACGCTTAACCAGGCCGCCGTCGTGGTCACAGTCACCGCCATGACGTCGGAGGAGCCATCGCTGGCGGTCAGGTACACGGGCGAATAAGTGCTCCCGCTGCCGGAATTGTAAGTGAAGTAGAGCGATCCCGGACTGGCCACCAACACCGGGCTGGCGGTCACCAGCAAAGTGACCGACACATTAACGACTGCGGCGCCGGTATAGGGGGTCACTACCACTGTGGCGGTGTAGGTGCCCGCGGCAAGGGTATTTGGACTGACGATGTTCACCGAGACCGTCGACGGCGCAGTTCCGCTGGAGGGCGTAACCGAAAGCCAGCCGGTTGTCTCGCCGCTGGGGTAGGTCGGAGGAGTCGCGACCGAAAACGTCCCCGATCCCGAAACCACGATGTATTGCGATGGCGGGACACTGCTCGAGTTGGTCTGGTAAGCGAACGTCAGCGACGTCGGGGTCACCAGCGCGGATGTCGTGGTTACGCTGCCCGATCCCACGGTGAAAGCGATCGGGATCGTCTGGGTCGGCCCGCTGCTTAAGGTCACGTACAGATAGCCGTAGTAAGTGTTTGCCGCCAGGCCGGTGGGGTTCCCGTACACGGTCACGGAGGCGGCGGCGGGGCTTGTGGTGCTGGTCGACACCCCACCAACCGACAGCCCTGAACCGGTAATGCCCGTAATGCTGAACGTGCCGGCCGTGGCGCTGTTCAAGCTGATCGTCAACTGCTGGGTGTAGCCGCTCACTGCGGCCGTTATGCTGGCGGGATTGGGAGACCACGTAATCCCGCTCGTAGATACGCTGCCGTTCACCGAAAGAGAGACGGTGATTGTAGCAGTATTACCTTGCGAATCCGTCACATACACATAGCCGGTCCTGCCGGTAGTCAGCAAGCTCATATACGACGGGTTAGGCTGAATCGTGAACTGCGAACCGATACTGCCCGTAGGGGGGCTCGTGTACAGCCAGCAACCGGAGATGCTCGCGCAGGAACTGGAATCGTTCACAGTGGTCGAGAAAGTGGTGGCGCCGGTCAAACTCTGGAGCGTTACCAACAGGGGTGAGGGGTACACTGTTGGCGTTGCCGTGTTGTAGCTCCAGGAGGCACTACCGGGGTAGGCGATCAGGTTCCCGTTTCCCGCGCCCGTCCCGACCGTGAACGTAACGGTAATCTGCGTCGCCGCACTGCCGCTAGGCTGGATGGTAATCGTGCCGGTGTACGTGTTGTTCGTCAGCGAGACCGCACTGGCAGTAACCGTCAGATATATGGGGCTGTTGTAAACCACCGAGGAGTAGACTGACGTCGCCGTCAGCCAGGTCGCCGAGGACGCGATCGTGAACGAAACCGGGGTGGTGCTGGCGGTGCTTAGGGTGACATAGTATTGCGCGCTGGACCCCGCCGGCGCGCTCAGAGGCACGGGATTCGGATTCGCAGTAATCGTGCCGGAGCCCGTGTTGCCGCTCGGGACGTCGACCGTGATAACGGCGGCGGTGACGCCCCCGGGGGTGGTCGCGGTCAGCGTTACCGTGGCGGGGTGCTGGCCCGTCACGCTGCCAATATCCACAAATAACAGCGTTGACGGCGGGGTGACGCCCGTAGTGAACCCATTCAGATTCGAGACCTGCAGCCACGGTTCGTCGCCGGCGGCATAGACCGTCGCCACTACCGTGTACGTGATCGGATTAGCGGTCGAATCCTGCGTACCGGCGACGGTGACGGCCGTGCCCGTGCCGATCCCCGCAGTCACCGTGAGGGTGTTCGTGCCGCCGTTCAGAATGAACGATGGTGCAGTCGCGCGTCCGGGCACCACCAGGAGCAGCGCGGTCGCGAGAAATAGAACGGTCTTCTTAAAATACGTGTGTGCGGCGTCCATGATTTTTCCTCAACCAGATTGATGATACACCATCATCAATCCGATTAACAGAATTAACTCTCTGTTTATATTGGGATACGGACGCGGCTACCTCTCAGTATACCGCTCTATTTCAAGATTCGGAAAAGATTGCTGTAGTCGTCTGTCCACAATCGCACAGTCCGCGGCGACCCGATTTCTGTCGAGTTCCTCAGTTCCTCGCCGTGGAAACCGCTGGCCGGGGAAGTCAGGAGCACCCAGGTGGCGCCGAAAACATCCTGCGTATCGTCGTCGTCGGTGTCCACCACGCGCGCTATTTTCCCGGTGGCGCGGGTCTCTCCCGCGAGCACCGGCGCCAAATCCAGATAGCGGTTGGAAATATGCACCGCCAGCACACCGTCCGGCCGCAAGTGCCGGAAATACAGCTTGATGGCCTCGAACGTAAGCAGGTGCACGGGGATGGAGTCGCTCGAGAACGCGTCCACCGCCAGAACATCGAAATTCTCGGGGGACTCGCGCTCCAGGGACAGCCGCGCATCGCCCATGGCGACATCCACTTTGGCTTTCGAATCGCCCAGAAAACTGAATTCCGTGTGCGCCAGCCGCAGCACCAGCGGGTTGATCTCGTAAAAGCGGTAATAATCTCCCAGCCGCCCGTAGGCCGCCAGGGTCCCCGTGCCCAGCCCGATCACGCCCACACGGATGGCCCCGCTCTTGCCTTTTTCCCGGATGGCCAGCCCCACTCCGGTCTCGGGACCGTAATAGGTGGTGGGCGAATCCCGGCGCGCCGGATTCAGAAACTGTTCGCCGTGGTTGATGGTGCCGTTGGTCAGGGTCCGGGTGGCGTCCAGTTGCGTGGCCGGACCGTTATCGCGCACCTTCAGCGCGCCATAGAAATTGCGGACCAGTACGCGCGAGGCGCGCACCGAATCCCGGATCTGCAAGCCTATGAATACCGCCAGCGCCACCGTCAGCACCGCCGCCACAATGGGCGCGGGCTGCCGCCAGCGCTGAAACCATTTGGGCCCGCGCCGGGGGGAGCCGGGGACGCCCCACTCCCCGGCTGAAAACCAACGCTGAAACCACTTCAGCTCCGCGTCCTGCCGCAGCACCCACAGCACCAGCACCGCGCAGGCCACCAGGCCCAGCGGCATCTCGTAGATGGCGTTGAACAGGTGCGGCGCAATCAGGCCCACCGTAAGTCCGCCCAGCGCGCCGCCCGCGGCAATCATCAGGTAAAAATGCGTGAGGTAGCGCGGATCGGGCTTGAGCCGAGCCAGCTCGCCGTGGCACACCATGCAGCAGGTAAAGAGGCCCATGGCAAACAGCGGCACCATCACCCGGATGGGAACGCTGCCGGTGGAATCCACGCTCAGCGCGTAGGCCATTGACCCCAGCGCCACCGCCAGAAGCTGGAGATAGGGATTGCGCCGGTACCAGCCGCTGCCTTCAAAGCACAGGATGAACGTCAGCAGATAGATGCTCAGCGGCAGCACCCAGAGGAACGGAATGGCCGCCACGTTCTGCGAAAGATGATTGGTGATGGCCAGCAGCAGGAGCGAGGCCACGGCCGGCAGAAAAAGCCAAATCAGGTACCGCTTGACGGGAGGCTTTTCGACGGCTTCCGGTTCGGCCGAGGTCTCCGCCGCCGCCCCATTCCCGGAGCGGATGGCCGTTACCCCGCACAGCACCACGAACACGCCATACGCCGCCGACCACATCCAGGCCTGCTGGTGGGTGGTGAACACCGGCTCGAACAGCACCGGGTAGCTCACCAGCGCGAACATGGAGCCGGCATTCGAGAGCGCATACAACCGGTACGGCATGGCGTCCCGGAACCGCCGCGCATACCACGCCTGTAGCAGCGGCCCGGTAGTGGAGAGCAGAAAATACGGAAGCCCCACCGTCACCGCCAGCAATCCCAGAATCCGCAGCGTGGGGTCCGCCCCGCCCACTGGTTTCCAGGAAGCGTTGGGGTAGACCGGAAGCGCCAGCGCGCTCCCGAGCAGCAGGCCAGCGTGAACCAGCATTTGGGTTCGCGGCTTGAGATAGCGCACCAGCGCGTGGGCATAAAGGTACCCCATCAGCAACGCCATCTGAAAAAACAGCAGGCACACGGTCCACACGGCAGCCGAGCCGCCGAACCACGGCAAAATGATCTTGGCGATGACCGGCTGAACCTGAAACAACAGGAAGGCGCTCACCACGATAGTCAGTGCGTAAAGAATCATGAATTCAGTCCACGCCTCGAAACGCCATTTTCGTAATCTTCTATTTGAACACGGACAGCGGCACGGCATCAGATAATCCTGTGAGAATCACCCGCCTCGCCCCACTATGTTGCTAACAGCGATATGCGCGGCGTAGTGTTTCTAGCGGTATGCGGGTTGGCGATCGCCCAGGCGCCGGACCCTGCCTACGAGCCGCTGGCGCGCGCTTACGAGGCACTTCACGCGCGCGATTACGATACCGCCATTGCGTGTTTCCTCAAGGGGATCGAAGCTGCTCCGCGCCGCGCCTCCATCCGCAAAGACCTGGCCTACACCTACCTCAAAATCGGCGAGAACGAGCTGGCCCGCGACCAGTTCGGCGAAGCCATGCGAATGGACCCCAACGATACCCAGGTGGCTATGGAGTACGCCTTCCTGTGCTACGAAACCAAGGAGCAGCAGGAGGCGCGGCGCATCTTCGACCGCATCCGCAAGACCGGCGATGCTACCGCCGAGCAGGCCTTCCGCAACATCGACGCGCCGCTGGCGGCGGGCATCGAGCGCTGGAAGAAAGCCATCGAAATGGGCGCCGATAACTTCAGCGCGCATTTCGAGCTGGCCACTCTCGCCGAACAGCGCGACGAGCTGGCGGTCGCCGCGGAGCACTACGAAAAAGCCTGGCGCCTGCTGCCCGACCGGCGTTCCGTGCTGGTGGACCTGGGCCGCGTCTGGCAGGCGCTCGACCGTACCGACGACGCCACGGCCGCGTTGCTGGCAGTTTCGCGAGGCGGTGAGCCGCGCGCCGCCGAGATGGCTCGGGAGTTGCTGCCGCGCCGCTACCCCTACGTTGGCGAGTTCCAGCGCGCCCTGGAATTGGACCCCTCCAACGTGGAACTGCGCCGCGAACTGGCCTACCTGCTGTTGCGCATGGATCTTCAGCCCGAGGCCGAGCAGGAATTCCGCGTGCTTACCGAGACCGCTCCGGACGATCTGCTGGCCGCCACGCAACTCGGTTTCCTGCTTTATGCCCGCGGCGAGCATATCGCCGCCATGCCCCTGTTCGATCGTGTGCTGGCGGGGAAGGACGAGGACCTCGCCAACCGCGTGCGCGCCGTGCTGCGGATGCCCCAGGTGCTCAAGGCACGCGGCGATGCGCCCCCCGCATCCATCGACGCCAAGGTGATGGCCGAGCGCAGCATCAAGGCCGGCTATATGAAAGACGCGCTGAAGTACCTGCAAATTGCCCACGAAGACGACCCCGGCGATTTTGAGGTCATGCTGAAACTCGGTTGGACGTACAACATTCTCCACCAGGATTTGCTGGCATTCCGCTGGTTCGACCTGGCGCGCAAGAGCCCCGATCCGCAAGTCGCCTCCGAAGCCGGGCGCGCGTGGCGCAACCTTCGCTCCGCCACCGAGCGGTTTCGCGTTACGGCCTGGCTTTACCCGATCTTTTCCACCCGCTGGCACGACTTGTTCTCCTATGCGCAGATCAAGACCGGAATCCGAACGAGCTTTCCGATCCAGCCGTATGTGAGCGTCCGATTCGTGGGCGATACGCGTGTCACCATTGGGATCACCTCGCCACAGTACCTTTCGGAAAGCTCGTTCATTGTCGCGGTGGGTGCGGCCACGGTGCCCTGGCACGGAATCACAGGCTGGGCCGAGGCCGGCTCTGCCATCGGCTACATCAGCGGCCACATGCTGCCCGATTACCGCGGCGGAATCTCCCTGGCGCGCAGCGTAGGGCATACCCTGCGCAGCGAATCGTCCGGATGGTTCGCCGACACCACGCTGGATGGCGTCTTTGTCAGCCGTTTCGGCAACGATTTCCTGGTTTACGATCAATCGCGTTTCGGATACGCCTTTGGCCCCAAGACGCTGCGAAGCCAGCTTTCCTGGAACGCCAACCTGACCTTCGACAGCCAGGGCCAGTACTGGGCCAATTTCGGCGAAACAGGGCCGGGACTCCGGTTTGCAAGTTCCTGGCTGCCACAATCGACGTACGTGACGTTTAACCTGCTGCGAGGCGCCTACCTGATCGACACGGGCAATCCGCGGCGGCCGAATTTCAACGATCTCCGCGCGGGGTTCTGGTATGCGTTCACTCGTTAGCCTGGCGCTTGTCCTGGCGGGGTGCCCCCTGGGCCCCGCGCATGCCGCCGATCTTCCGTACTTCAGCGTCCTCTCCGACGATGCCGGCGCCTGGCCGGAAATTCTTTCGTCGATCGGCCTCCAGCGGCAGCCCGCTGGCCTCGCGCGCATTTTTGTGGCTCGCACCGGCGCATCCGCGTCCGCGGAATGGAATGGCCGCGTGGAAAAGGGCGCCATCCTGATTCTGGAAGGCGAATCCTCGCTGGCGGACATGTTCGGCTTCCGCCGCGGCAAGGAGAACGTGCGGGTCAACAGCCTGACCGACGTCCACCGCCCCAAGCTTCGCATCGTCTGGGAGCATGGCCTCGAACTGCCGGTGTTTGAGCTGCCCGCGGGCGCGCAGGTATTCGCGAGCGAACGCTGGACCGGCGCGCCCATGATTGCGGGAATGCGCCGCGGCGCCGGAGCGGTCCTGTGGGTGGCGGTTCCTCCCGGCGAGAAAGGGTACGAGCGCTTTCCGTACCTGCTTGAGGCGCTCTGCGATCTGGGAATGGACCCGCCGTTTCGCTCGTCACGGCTGTGGGTCTTCTTCGATTCGTCGTACCGCTTGCGCGTGGACCTGGATTACTTCGCGGCGCGCTGGCGCAAAGCCGGAATTGCCGCTTTGCACGTGGCGGCGTGGCACTTCTACGAGCCGGACGCCGAGCGCGACGGGTATCTCGCAAAGCTGATCGAAGCCTGTCACCGCGAGGGCATCCTGGTTTATGCGTGGTTCGAGCTGCCGCACGTGAGCGAGAAGTTCTGGGACGACCATCCCGAGTGGCGCGAGAAGACCGCGGTGCTTCAAGACGCTCAACTCGACTGGCGCAAGCTCATGAACCTGACCAACCGCGACTGTTTCCGCGCCGTCTCAGCCGGGGTGAAGCAGTCGATCTCGCGGTTCGATTGGGACGGCGTCAACCTGGCCGAGCTGTACTTCGAGTCGCTCGAGGGCACGGGAAACACCTCGCGGTTTACGCCTATGAACGACGATGTCCGCACCCTGTTTCAAAAGCAGAGCGGCTTCGATCCAATCGAGATCTTCGGCGCGCGCAAAGACGAGGCCTCGCGGAGGGCGTTTCTCGATTTCCGCAGCGAGCTCGTGCGACGGATGCAGGAGGAGTGGATCGCCGAACTGGAAGCGGCGCGACGGCAGAAGCCGCATCTCGACCTGGTGCTGACCCACGTCGACGACCGCCTGGACTCGGGCATGCGCGAAGCCATCGGCGCCGACGCCGGCCGCGTGCTGCCGTTGCTCGACACCCACACGTTCACCTTCCTCATCGAGGACCCAGCTACGGTATGGCACCTCGGCCCGCAGCGCTACCAGAGCATCGCCGAGCGTTATCGCGCGCTGACCCCGCATCGTGACAAACTCGGTATCGACATAAATATCGTCGATCGCTACCAGGATGTTTACCCCACCAAGCAGCAAACCGGGATCGAACTTTCCCAGCTTGTGCACCACGCTGCCGGCAATTTCCAGCGGGTGGCGCTGTATTTCGAGAGCTCTTTGCTGCCGCCGGACTTGAGATTGCTGCCTTCGGCCTCCGCGACCGTTACGCGCATCGAGAAGATGGGTCCGAAGACCATCGTGGATTCGGCATCCGGCGTCGGCCTTCCCTGGAAAGGCGCCGCCATGGTCGACGGCCAATTGTGGCCCGCCGCCGACGAGGACACCGTCTGGCTCCCCGCCGGACCGCATAGCGTCGAACCCAGTGACCGGCCACGCGGGGCACGTCTGGTCCGCCTGAATGCCGACTTGAAAGCCGCGCGCGCCGTGAACGCCACGACCATCGAGTTTTCCTACCAAACAACCGCCCGCGCCATTGCCATCCTGGACCGCCCGCCGCGCCGAACCGAGATTGACGGCGCCGAGGAACCGCTCCAGCGAGCCGGACCGAACACCATTCTTCTGCCGCGCGGCCAGCACGTCGTGACAATCACCACCGAGTGAGATAGGATGTCGGATGGCCAATGACGGATGTCGCATTGCAGTCCGGCTCTCCGGAGATCCCGGATAAGCTGTATTTCAAGATCGGCGAGGTGAGCGAGCTCCTGGGAGTCGAGCCGTACGTGTTGCGCTACTGGGAAACCGAGTTCCCGGCGCTATCGCCAAAGAAATCCGGCACGGGCCATCGGCTTTACCGGCGCAAAGACGTGGAGTTGCTGCTGCGGATCAAGCACCTGCTCTACGAGAAACGGTTCACGATTGAAGGCGCGCGGCAGGCACTGCAGGCCGCGGCGCGCGCTCCCAAGCCGCGCGCGACCGCACGGGTACAACAGGAACTCTTCACTGAAGATCCGTTACCTGAAATACGCAGAGAGCTAGCCGATATCCTGCAGATTCTGAAGTAGTTTACTCTTCGCCCACAATGGCTGCGTAAATGCGGTCCAAGTCTTCTGTCGAATAATAGTCGATCTCGATGCGGCCTTTCTGTTTGGCCTTCTCGACGATCCGAACCTTGGTCCCCAGCACGCGCTCCATCTCCTGAATGGCCGCCTTTACGTTGGGGTCGGTACCGACCTCGTCCACATGCTTGGGTTTGCGGCCCTCCATCATCCTCTGGGTGGTGCGCTCGATCTGCCGCACAGACCAGCCTTGCGCCACGGACTTCTCGGCGACTTCGCGCTGCAAATCGACGGAAGGCAACCCCAGCAGACATCGTGCGTGGCCGGCGGAAAGGCGGCGTTCGGCGACCAGTTGCTGGAGGTCGGCGGGAAGCTGGAGCAAACGGAGAAGGTTGGTGATGGTGGTCCGGTCCTTGCCTGTTCGAAGCCCGATCTGCTCCGGACTCAACAGCAGCTCGGTGCCGAGGCGCGCGAAGGCGTTGGCAGCTTCGATAGGATTGAGGTCCTCGCGCTGGATGTTCTCGACCAAGGTGATTTCCAGCAGGCGGTCATCGGGGATGTCCCGAATCACGACCGGAACGTGCTCGACCCGGGCGAGTTTCGCCGCACGCCACCGGCGCTCGCCGGCGACCAACTGATAGCGGTCTCCCACTTTGCGAACCACCAGGGGCTGAATGATACCGTTGGTGCGGATGGACTGGGCCAGTTCCGAGAGCCGTTCGCTGTTGAACACGCGCCGGGGCTGCAGAGGATTCGGATCAATGGAATCAATAGGAACCGTCTGAGAGGTTTCGTTGGGCGTGGGACCCAGGAGGTGAGGCGGCCCCACCGCCGTGCGCGTCGGCAGCAGCGCGCTAAGCCCTTTACCGAGTGCCCTGCGCGAGTGGTCTGTTTTGTTCATGGTCCAGAATCTCTTTCGCCAGTTTGATGTAGCTCTCCGCGCCCCGCGACCGCGGGTCATAACCTAGAATCGGCTTGCCAAAGCTAGGAGCTTCAGCCAGCCGTATGCTGCGCGGGATGACGGTCCGGAATACCTGGTCGCCGAAGAACTCCCTCAGGTCCGCGGCTACTTGACGCGTGAGATTGGTGCGGTCATCGTACATGGTGAGGAGAATGCCCTCCACCTGGAGTGGATGTTGGAAAGAATCGCGTATGCGGTCGATTGTGTCCATGAGCTCCGAGACTCCTTCCAGGGCGAAGAACTCGCACTGAATGGGCACCAGGACAGAGTCGGCCGCGATGAGGGCGTTGAGCGTGAGCAGATCCAAGGCTGGAGGGCAGTCGATCAGGACGAAGCGGTAGTCCTCCCGGATGTCCGCGATGCGCTCACGCAGGCGGAATTCGCGGTTGGGGATTCCGACCAATTCGAGGTCAGCGCCGACCAGGTTCTTGTCGGCAGAAATCAGGTGCAACCCTTCGAGATCGGTTGACTGGATCGCATCCCTTGCGGGCACGTCTTCAAGGAGAACCTGATACAGGCTCGGCCGATCCGGATCCTTGGCAACACCCAAGCCGGTGGTGGCATTGCCTTGGGGGTCCGAGTCTATGACGAGTACTCGAAGGTCATTAGCGGCCAACGAAGCCGCCAGATTAATGGCGGTCGTGGTTTTGCCGACCCCGCCCTTCTGGTTGGCGATGGCGAAAACTCTGCTCAAGCGGCCATACTAACATGAACTCGCGTTTCACGTGAAACAGCCTTTGACACTCCACCTGGTTTCACGTGAAACAAACCCAATCTTGCTCCTTCCTACTGGCTAACCCGCTCGTGCTGGCCGATCTGCAGGAAGCGCTGTCTGCTCCAGGGCATCGGGATCGGGGTTTGCCAAACGAACCCAATTCCGTCGGGAGGCGCCTTGCCTCCAGTCAATAGATCGACATTTGGCGCGAGGTTCTTTAGGAACGAAGCCAAATCCTCGTAGCTGACGGCTCGGGAAATCGCCAAATCGAATTGTTCCTTTATGTCTTCGGCCCGCGTGGCAAGCACGCGAATATTCGGTAGGTTGCGGCCGGCTTCGCGCAGAAAGACGGCCTTGCGCTGGTGGGATTCGATCAGAGTCACGGAGCAATCCGGGCGGAGCACCGCGGTGGGCAAGCCGGGGAATCCGGCCCCGGAGCCGATGTCGGCAATTCGCAGACTGCCTTGAGGCAAATGAGTTCCCAGAAAGAGTGATTCGCAGTAGTGCCGCTCCACTGCCTCTTCCATCCTCTTGATGGATGTCAGGTTCAGGATACGATTCCACCAGAGCAGCAGTTGGTAATGCGCCTCAAGCGCTTCCACCTGGCCGGGCGATAAATCGACGATCCCGGCGAGGCGCTGCCTCAGCAGATCAGCAAACATGGCCGACGCTCAGGTAAACGTCCAGAACAGCGATGGCCGCCGGGGTGACGCCAGGGATGCGCGCGGCTTGGCCCAGTGTCGCCGGCCGTACCCGCTCCAGCTTATCGCGGATCTCGCGCGAAAGGCCGGGAATGCCGGCAAAGCCGAATTCCGGCGGAATGCGCCGCCGCTCGGCGTGCTTCAGGCGCTCCATCTGCCGCTCTTGCTGCGAAATGTAACCGCTGTACTTCGCTTCCGTCTCCACGGTGTTCAGGAGACCGAGGGCGGGTTCCTCACCGAGCATTTCACGGACCCAGCCGGAGATCTCCGCGATGGAAGCTTCGGGGCGTTTCAACCACTGGCCGTGACGGTGCTCTCCCAAGACCTTGGCGAGGCGCTCTTTCTGCCGCTGCTTGCGCGTGAAGACCTCCCAACGCCCATCGGTGACCAGGCCGGCACGGCGGCCGAGCGGTGTCAGCCTGGCATCCGCATTGTCGATGCGCAGGTGCAGACGGAACTCGGCGCGCGACGTGAACATGCGATAAGGCTCGTCGGCGCCCTTGGTGATGAGATCATCGATGAGAATCCCGATATAGCCTTCGGTGCGGCCGATGACGACGGCGTCCTTTCCGCCCAGACGGCACGCGGCATTCATGCCGGCGACCAAACCCTGGCAACTGGCCTCTTCATAGCCGGACGTACCGTTGATCTGGCCGGCGAGATAGAGTCCGGCGATGGATTTGACCTCCAGCGTGTGATCGAGTTCCCGCGGGTCGATGGCATCGTATTCTATGGCGTAACCGGGACGGATCATCTCAGCGCGCTCGAGACCCGGGATGGACGCCACCACGGCGTTCTGCACATCGATAGGCATGCTCGTGGACATGCCATTGACATACACCTCGTTGGTGTCGAGACCTTCGGGCTCGAGAAAAATCTGGTGACGCGGCTTGTCCGGGAACTTGACGATCTTGTCCTCGATAGAGGGGCAATAGCGCGGGCCGATGCCTGCGATCTGGCCACTGTAAAGCGGGGAACGCGGGATGGCCTCTCGCAGTATCCGCCGCGTTTCCTCGGTGGTATAGCCGATGTGGCAGTGGATCTGCGGGCGATCGATCTTCCCGGTGAGGAACGAGAATGGCGTCGGCTGGGCGTCGCCAGGCTGCGGCTCAAACTGACTCCAGTCGATGGTGCGGCCATCGAGACGCGGTGGCGTTCCAGTCTTGAGACGAATCCAGTTGAGACCGAGGGTGCGAAGTTGATCGCCCAGCAACTGCGAGGGCGCTTCTCCATTTCGGCCACAGGTGTACTGCATCTCGCCGACATGAGCCAGGCCGTTCAGAAAAGTCCCGGTGGTGACAATCACGGCGCCGGCCTCGACGGTGCGGCCGTCACGCAACTGAACGCCCGTTACGCGGCGGTTTTGAATGGTAAGCGCCGCCACTTCGGCCTGCTTGATCCGAAGGTTGGGCTCCGTCTCGAGGACTTCACGCATGCGGACGCGGTACATCTTCTTATCCATCTGCGCGCGTGGGGACCAGACGGCGGGCCCGCGGCTGGTGTTGAGAAGGCGGAACTGGATGCCGACGGCATCAGCGATCTCACCCATGACGCCGCCGAGGGCGTCGATTTCGCGCACCAGGTGCCCCTTGGCAATTCCTCCGATGGCGGGATTGCACGACATCTGCGCGACCAGGTCGAGGTTCATGGTGACCATGGCCGTCCGGAGACCCATGCGCGCGCAAGCGCGGGCGGCTTCGCACCCGGCGTGACCGGCGCCGATGACCACGACGTCGTACCTCTCGTGCATTGATATGATTGTAGCGAAATGAGAATCCTGATCCTTGGAAGCGGCGGGCGCGAGCACGCGCTGGCGTGGAAACTGGCGCAGTCGGGGGTATCGGTGTTTGCGGCGCCGGGGAATCCGGGAATGGCGAAAATCGGGACGTGTGTCCCGGTTGCGGCAGGCACCTCCTATCTAGAGATTGCGGAAGCCATCGGCGCGGACCTGACGGTTGTGGGGCCGGAAGCGCCACTGGTGGCGGGGGTGGTGGATGCGTTCCGGGCGCACGGGCGGAAGATCGTCGGGCCGGACCGCAATGCAGCGCAGCTTGAAGGCAGCAAAGTTTTTGCAAAGAACTTTTTTGTACAGAGCGCCATTCCTACGGCCGAGTTCGTGACCGTCGAAAACGAGACCGATGCGCGCCAGGCGCTCGACCGTTTCGGCTTTCCGGTGGTGCTGAAAGCCGACGGCCTGGCGGCGGGCAAGGGCGTGATCGTCGCGCACGACCGCAAGGAAGCCGAAGCGGCTCTGGGCACGCTCAAGGGCCGGCTGGTAATCGAAGAGTTTCTGCGCGGCGAAGAGGTGAGCTTCATCGCGCTATGCGATGGGCGGGAAGTTGTGCCGCTGGCGCCCACGCAGGATCACAAGGCTGTCTTCGACGGCGACACGGGTCCGAACACCGGCGGGATGGGAGCCTATTGCGATGGCGCGATTCTCACCCAGGCACAGACGAGAGAGATTCTGGATGGCGTGATCTATCCGACGGTGGAAGCGATGCGCTTCACGGGTTTCCTGTACGCGGGATTGATGATGACGGCGGCGGGACCCAAGGTGCTGGAATTCAACGTGCGGCTGGGCGATCCGGAGACGCAGCCACTGATGCACCGGATGGCGTCCGATTTTGTTCCAGCGCTGATGGCGGCGGCCAGCGGCGAGTTGGCGGGCGTGAGACTGGAGTGGCGCAGCGGGCCGAGCGTGTGCGTGGTGCTGGCGTCGGGCGGGTATCCGGGCGCGTATGAGACTGGAAAAGCCATTCGCGGCGTGGAAGCAGCAGAGGTATGCGGCGCAACCGTGTTTCACGCGGGAACACGCATGGGCGCAGCCGGCCTCGAGACCGCGGGCGGGCGCGTACTCGGCGTGACGGCAGCGGGGCAGGATCTGGCTGGCGCGATTCACGGGGCGTATGAGGCGGTCCGGCAGGTGGACTTTGAGGGGATGCACTACCGGACGGACATCGGGCGGAAGGGGCTCGAACGGTACAATAGAAAGACAGTGGGGACGTAGCTCAGTCTGGATAGAGCGGTCGCCTCCTAAGCGACAGGTCGGCAGTTCGAGTCTGCCCGTCCCTACCACTTCCATTCACCTATGGCTGGGGATCTCAATGGGATTGATGGGACGATGCTGGGAGTGAGAAGGAAGCAAGAGATGAGTACGGCACAGAGCGTCACGTGGCGGGCAGCGGTGATTGGCCGCTGGACGGCGCGGATCGTGGGCACGTTGATGGCCCTGTTCTTCCTGGCATTCTTCGTCGGAGAAGGGTTCCCGAATATCTTCCGGCTGCCCTGGCGGGAAAGTCTCTCGGTCCTGGCCATGAGCGCCGTGGTGGTGGGGTTGCTTCTCGCCTGGAAATGGGAGGGGCTGGGAGGCGCGGTCGCGCTGGCTGCCATCGTTCTTATGCACCTGATCGGCATACGGGGTATCAGGACGGTGCTGTTGCTGTTACCGGCGGCGACTGGTCTGCTGCACGTGGCGTGTTGGTGGAGGCTCAGATCCACCGGGGTTGGCTGGGAGGCGCCAAGGAAAGTTCTGGCGGTGGTGGGATTGGCGTTGGTGATTTTCATACTGCTTTGCGCCAATGAAATGTTCGGCATGCCACCGCTGATGACGCCGGCGTTCCGGCCGCCGCGGGACATGGTGGGAACCTGGGAGGCCAAGTTGACCACCATGGACGCGGTTTTCACCATCAATCCCGCTGCATCGGTATCGGGCAGGATTGGGGACTCGACCGTGATCGGCGGGCGCATCGTTTACAACCGGAGCTGGTTTGGGCAACTCGTGCATTGGCGCACGGAGTACTTGATGGTGGGCAAGTTGTCGAAAGGCGACCGGTTCACAGCACCCCTCACGATGAGGGGAGTGGGTTTGGAAGGGGCGCTGTTTCTGTCGCAACAGCCGGTGGAGCTGAAGCTGGCACGCGCGCAGCAGCCCGTCGAGATTCGCGTGGATGGCGAAGTGAGGCAGGGCCCGTTCCGCCCGATCTTCTCCTACTTCGGCTACGACGAGCCCAACTACACTTACTCTGCGAACGGCAAGAAGCTGATTGGCGAATTGGCCGCGCTCAGTCCCGTGCCCGTGCAGATCCGCGCGCACCATCTTCTGGTGACCGGCGATGGCACGCCGGCTTTGAAGTGGGGCTCGACCAACGCCTACACCGAGGATGCCGGCGGCAAGCCGGTCTACGACTGGACCATCCTGGACCGCATCTTCGACACCTACATCAACGCGAATGCCCGGCCGTTCGTCGAGATCGGATTCATGCCCGAGGCGCTTTCCACGAATCCCGAGCCGTACACGCGGCACTACCCCAAGCCCGACGACGGCAAGGGCTGGTCCTATCCTCCCAAGGACTACGCGAAGTGGGCGGAGTTGGTGCGGCGGTGGGTGGTGCATTCGGTGGAGCGATACGGGAAGGCGGAGGTCGAGCAATGGTCGTGGGAGCTTTGGAACGAGCCCGACGGCGGGTACTGGCGCGGCACGCCGGAGGAGTACGACAAGCTGTACGATTACACCGCCGACGCCATTAAGCGCGCCCTGCCGGCCGCGCGCGTGGGCGGCCCGGGCACTACCGGTCCCGGCGGCGCCAGGGGCGCCACGTTTCTCAAGCAGTTCCTGGAACACTGCGCACGCGGCGCGAATGCCGTCACGGGCAAACGAGGTGCGGCGCTCGATTTCATCAGCTTTCACGCTAAGGGGTGGACGCTCATGTTCGAGGGCCACGCCCGGATGGGACTCGACAAGAACCTCGTGGACGTTCAGCGGGGACTCGAATTGGTTAACGCGTTTCCGGAATTCCGCGCGCTTCCCATCGTGCTCAGCGAGTGCGATCCCGAGGGCTGCGCGGCTTGCTCGGCGCGGCTGTATCCGCAGAATGCGTACCGCAACGGCACCATGTACCCGAGCTACACGGCGGCGTCGCTGAGCAACATCTTCAAGCTGGCGGACCGGTACAAGTCCAACGTTGCGGGGATGCTCACGTGGGCCTTCGAGTTCGAGGATCAGCCCTACTTCGAGGGCTTTCGCACGCTCGCCACCAACGGAATCGACAAGCCGATCTTGAACCTTTTTCGCATGGCCGGGCTGATGCACGGCGACCGCGTCAAGGTGGAAAGCAGCGGCGCCCTCGGGTTGGACGCGATTCTCGAATCGGGCGTGCATGACGCCGCGGACATCGACGGCCTGGCCACGCGCGCCGACCGCGAAATGGCGGCGCTGGTCTGGAATTATCACGACGACGATTTGCCGGCCGATCCGGCGCCGGTTCACCTGGCGCTGGCGGGCATTCCGAAGACGGCTGCCCGGGTGCTCGTGGAGCATTACCGGATCGACGACGAGCACAGCAACGCTTACACGGCCTGGAAGCAGATGGGGTCGCCGCAGCAGCCCTCGCCCGAACAATATGCGCGGCTGGAAGCGGCGGGTGAGTTGCAACTGCTGGAATCGCCGCAGTGGCTGGAGGCGAAGGACGGGAAGGTGGAGATGCGGTTCCCGCTGCCGCGCCACGCGGTCTCGCTGGTGCGCGTAAGCTGGTGAGCGCCTATCGTACGTGCGAGTATATATAGACGTACGTGTGATATGATGAGACCTGGAGAACAAGATGCGCGTGACGGCAACGAAGCTGCGTGAGAACGTCTACCGGATTCTGGACGAGGCGATCAAAACCGGCGTCCCGGTTGAGGTCGTCCGCAAGGGCAAGGTCTTGAAAATCGTGCCCGATAAGCCTGTCTCCAAACTCGACAGGCTGAAGAAGAGGAAGGGATTTGCCGGCGATCCAGAAGACATCGTCAGCATGGATTGGTCCAAAGAGTGGACTGAATTGAAATGACGATCTACGCGGACACCCACGTCCTCGTCTGGCTCTTTTATGGCGAGACCGGTAGACTCGGAATTGCCGCCCGCCAAGCCATCGATGGGAACGAGATTTTGGCTTCGCCCGCCGCGGTCCTGGAGATAGAACTACTGCACGAGATTGGCCGAATGCACCATTCCGCTTCGACAGTGGTGGAGACGCTGGCGACGGATATCGGTCTTCGCGTTTGCGATCTGCCGTTCCGGACGGTGGTGGAATACGCGGTGAAGGAGAACTGGGGCCGGGATCCGTTCGATCGTCTGATCGTGGCAAATGCCAAGGCTGCGGGGGCGCCGCTCCTCACCAAAGACGCGAGAATCCGCCGGCACTATTCCCGCGCCATATGGTAGATCTTTCGCCCTTCACACCCTCCGCAGCCGCTCCGCAGCCGCCTCGGGCGTAATATCGCGCTGCGGCGTGGCCAGCATTTCATAACCGACCAGAAATTTGCGCACGGTGGCCGAGCGCAACAGCGGCGGATAGAAATGCAGGTGCAAGTGCCATTCCTCGTGCTCAAGGCCGTCCGTGGGCCGCTGGTGAAAGGATTCAGCCAGCCGTCGCTGCCGCAGGCCTAAAGCTCCAATCCGGATCAGCCGTTATACCCATGAATGGACCTGCGACTTCTACCTGCACCAGCCAACCTCCAAACGATTGCTCGGGGGCTCGGTCCGCCGGAAACAGAGCTTGGCGATTCTGTTTTATTCGCTTCATTGGAAGGGACTATAATGTCATTTCAGATGAGACATCGTTTGATCGCCGCGGACCTGTTTTGTGGGGCCGGCGGTCTTTCCGTCGGATTCGCCCGTGCGGGTTACCAAATTGCATTCGCGAACGACGTCAATGAGGAATGCCGTGAAACCTACGTCCAGAACCATCCCGGAACCGCGTTCTTCACTGGTTCCATTGAGGATCTGACGGCCAAGGATGTTTTCCAGAAAACTGGCCTTGGCAAGGGTGAGATCGACGTCTTGATCGGCGGCCCGCCCTGCCAGGGGTTCTCCATAAACGCTCCCAAGCGCAGTTTGGAAGATAGCCGCAACCAGTTGTTCAGGCACTACGGGCGGTTGGTGCTTGAAGGCCTCCGGCCAAAGGCCGTCCTCATGGAGAACGTTTCAGGCATGCTATCACTGGAGGGCGGGCGATTCGTAGACGCCATATACAGCTTGTTCGGCCAGGCCGGATACCGGATGGAGTGCATGGTGCTATGTGCTGCCCACTACGGCGTTCCCCAGGAGCGTTGGCGGCTGTTCTTCGTTGGAACGATCCTCATGGAGAACGCGCCCGGAATGGTCTCGCTGGACGGCGGCAAGTTCATCGGGGAGATGTATGCGCTATTTGGACTAAAGGAGGTGCAATGACGCCCGTGGTATCATTCGAGCCACATACGAAAAAGTGACGGTAACCATCTCGGGAGAAAACAAGGAGCGGCTTAATTTCACAGACCCAGGTATGTTGACGGGCGCCGATTTGGAGAAGGTTTTGATGGCATGTGGAGTTCGGGTGAGATATAAGTACCAGGATTAGGAGTCGAGACCCCATGGGAGGCAGCGTATTGGGCCGGAGTTGGCCGAGGGGAGGGGCTAGCGCCCTCCGTGTCGGATGAATGACTCTACGCGGATCAACTGGGTGTATTTCCCAAGGTCGTCGCCCCCGCCGGACTTCGCCCTTCGCATTGTCGCGCTGTTCGAGGCTCTGGCTGGCGCAATCGACTCGAGGACAACGGCGGAACAGCATAGCGACGCGGTTATGGCACGCCTGCGACCGGGCTTGGAAGAGCTCGGGTTTCGGGTCGAGAAGGGGAAGTCCGCCGAGGACAAGATAATCGTACCTGTCCCCTTCGGGCGAAGGGGCAAAGTATTGAAATGCTTCAACGCTGACGCCCACGCACCTAGTAGCGGCTGGGTCCTTGAAGTCGAGGCAGGCCGAGCGGTCGATAACAATCAGTTCCTCAAGGACATTTTCCAGGCGTGCATGATGCATGACGTCCTTCACCTTGCGATAGCTGTGAGGAACATATATCGCAAGTCCGACGACTTTACGAAAGTCGAGGGCTTTCTTGAGACGCTCTATGTTAGCGGACGAGTTCAGCTCCCCCTAAAGGGCATTCTGCTCATCGGATACTGAGATCTCACCTCCCGTCGGCCCGCTCAAGATGCGCTGAGGTCGGGGCGGCGCGACATCGGCCCGGAAGCGCGAAGTGGTCCGAAAGCGTAAAAGATCAGCCAATCACTTTCCCGTTTCCAACGCATTCGGCGCCGGTGCGGGCAAATTTCACTGGCGGTCGGGAATTGACGTGGCTCAAGTTCCTTCCGAATGGAAATGAGAGGGGGCAGACGGGCGGGTTTTTCCAACAACTTCTTGCGCACTTCGTCAACGTGCGCGACGCGATTGGCGATCTGCCGCCGTTGGCCGTGCGCGATGGCGGGGACGAGGCGCCGTACGCGGGTCCACCCAAATCGGACTATCAGCGCCGGCTTCGGATCCTCGGGGGTCACCCAAAACCGGCCAGTGAGGGTCATCTGAAAACCGGCCAGTTGTAAACCGTCACCCAGGACGTTGACTCGGACGTGAGGGCGATATCCTCCGTCCTCGTGAGCAATGTC
>Ga0181538_10001040_pt1 | contig 32038 bp, 22 predicted proteins | sample PEATcosm2014_Bin_40_FD_119773 | JGI IMG/M metagenome (GOLD analysis project Ga0181538, IMG submission 119773) | Peatland microbial communities from MTU Mesocosm Facility, Houghton, MI, USA - PEATcosm2014_Bin23_30_metaG | ecosystem: Environmental > Terrestrial > Soil > Wetlands > Peat | place... | reverse complement strand
TCGTAGACTGGCTCCTCCGCGAACGCCCCGCGAACTGGCTTCCACAAGGCTATCGCAATTACGACGAATTGCTGATTCATTCCGCCGACGATGCCGTAGGGCATTTGGCCGCGGCAACACACAATTCCGATTCCTCCGCGTGGAACTTAGGCGCGCTCAATGCGCTCACGATCTATCATCCCCTGGGCCGCATCAGCATTCTCCGCGACCTCTTCAGCATCGGCCCGCTTCCCCAGTCCGGCGACGTCTTCACCGTAAAAGCAATGACACGCACGCACGGCCCCTCGATGCGCTTCGTGGCAGATCTTTCAGATTGGGACAATTCCCTGCTGGAAATCACCGCTGGCGAATCCGGCCAGTACCTTAGCCCAAATTATAAAGACGAATTTCCCGAGTGGTACGCCGGCCGCCCTATCCACTCGCACTTCTCCGATGCCGCTGAACAATCCGCCCGCGTGCACACGCTGCTCTTAATTCCCTCCCCGTAATTGCGCCGCCACTTTGCTCCCTCTCGCTCCAACCTCCGAAAACTCTGCCACCGCGAGTGAGGCGGGCGGAGGCAAGCTCCGCCCCTACGGGGGAGAAAAGAATTCTTCGAGCGATCGTGTTGCTTTTTCGGGTGTAGTGGGCGGAGCTTGCCTCCGCCCACCCTCTTTGACTTTCAGCAACGGCGACTCGCAGGTCGTCACAAGTCCGATTCCTCCCCCACCTGTCCTTCCGTACAGTGCCCCATTCATCATCGCGAAGGCCGCCGCTGCAACACCCCTCCGCTCCGCTGCTAGACTCGAATAGAGGCCACCCATGCCCACAACATCTCCGATCCCCCCGGTACCGCCAGCAGCGCCGGAGACAGATGCGCCAAGCACGCCCAAGAGCGCCGGGCCATTCAAAATCGCCTATCGCATCGTGCGCTGGACTGCCCTAGCCATCATGGTGCTCGCGCTGATTCTAGTCGCCCACAAATCCCCAGCTCCGAATCTCCCCTACGACGCAAACGCCGCCGCGAGCGCACAGCAGAAATTCACCGCCGCAGGACAGACGCAAGCCAGCGGACAACCCGCGCAAGTTCAGCTCGATCCGAACGAATTGAATTCGTTTCTCCAGCACTCTGTAGCCACAGAAGGCTCCGCGCAGTCGACCACCAATTACGTTATGCCCGGAGCCGCGCCCGACGCGTCCGAAGACGACGCCGCGCGAAATCAAGCGTCGCCGTCAGCGCAGCCAAGCGATGGCTCAGCGCCTGACCTCAACGCCGACACCGATCAAACTCTCGACCAAGTCCAATCCAACGTGAAAGATTTCAAGGTGGACATGGCCGGCGACATCGCCAAAATTTACGTGGTCTTCGATTTTCACGGCAAAGACATGTCCCTGGAACTCGATGGCCACATCAGCGCCGAGAACGGCTACCTGAAGTTCGATCCCGTCGCAGGCAAACTCGGCTCAATGCCGCTACCGCAATCGACACTGCAAGCCGCGGTTGACAAGTTGATGTCTTCGCCCGAAAACCGCGAAAAGCTCCGGCTTCCGCCAGATGTCAGCGGCATTCAAATTGTAGACGGCCAGGTCGTGCTCAGTTACAAACCCGACTCAACTCCCCAGCAATAATCGCCCCAGCCGTCTTCCCTGCGCTTCTTTCGCCCCTCACATGCGTGTACAATCCGCCCGCCGGTGCCCGAGATGGCCCTCGGTCCGCCGCGCATTCTGTCAGGAGAAAATCCCATGTCTCCCATGACCCGGCGCGAATTCATCGCGGCGTCAGCCAGCACGTTGGTCATAGCTGCAATTCCCGAAGCTCTCGCCCAGTCCGCGAATCACGCGAACCCCAAACCGTGGTACGCCACAATGCGACGCTGCGGCCAGATCAATTACAACGAAATTGATCCGCTCACGATTGATGTAAATGCCTGGATGGATTACTGGACCTCTCTCAAGATTGACGCCGTGCTACTTAACGGCGGCGGCATCGAGGCCATGTATCCCACGGAGGTTCCCTTCCATCACCGCAGCCCGTTCCTGGGCGCACGCGATTTATTCGGCGAAATGGCAGCGGCCGCGCGAAAGCGAAATATCCGCGTTGTGGCCCGAATGGATCCCGGCTACGTTTTCGAGGAAGGACTCAACGCTCACCCTGAGTGGATCCAGCGCGATCCCGACGGCACGCCCCGCGTCCGCACCGAATGCCCCTGGCTCAACAAGACCTGCATGTTCACAAGCTATTTCACCGAGCAGATGCCCGCCATCTATCGCGAGATGAACGCGCGCTATAAACCCGACGGCTTCTTCACGAATGGCTGGCCAAGCACGGCCACGCTCGACGTCTGCTTCTGTTCCACCTGCCAGAAAATTTACAAGGAACAGACCGGGGGGCCCCCGACCCCCTTCGCCGACGTGCGCAGCTCCGCCTACCGTAGGTACTACGAAATCTATATGGATCGCGTCGCCCAGGTCTGGAAGCTCTGGGACGATACCGCCAAGGAAAATAATTCCGACTCCGTTTACGTGGGCAATCTGGGCGGCAGCATTCGCACCATAAAAGACTTAAAGAAAATCAGCGAGGTCGCCGCCTGGTTCAACGCTGATAATCAAGGCCGCGCGGGTGATCGTCCCATCTGGGGCGCCGCGCAACAAGGCCGCGTCGCAAGCAGCGTCATGGGCGATCGCACCGTCACCAACGTGATCGGCGCCTACAGCAATAGCTCGACGCTCTGGCGGCATTCCGCCAAGCCCGATGCCGAAACCACGCTCTGGACCGCGCAGTGCGCCGCCAGCGGCATGGTGCCCTGGTATCACTGGCTTGGCGGTTCGCCGCTCGACAATCGCTGGCGCAAACCCGGCCGCGATTTTTTTCAGTGGCTCGCTGCGAATGAGACCCACTTCCGCAACCGACGTTCACTCGCGGACGTAGCCGTCCTCTATCCGCAAAGCACGATTTCCTTCTATCACGCCGAGGGCAAGGAAGAGCGCCAGTTGAACGGCGCGCCGGTAGATTCAGCGGATTATCTTGAAGGACTTTATTATTCGCTTCTCGAAGGGCGAATTCTGTTCGATCTCGTGCACCAGGGCAATCTCTCCGTCGAAACGCTCAAACCTTACCGCGCGCTTCTAATTCCGAACGCAGCATTTCTGCGCGATTCCGAATGTGAGGCGATTCGTAGCTACGTGAATTCCGGAGGAAACCTCTTCGCCACGTTCGAGACCTCGCGCTACAACGAATGGGGCGAGCCTCGGGGCGATTTTGCGCTCTCGGATCTGTTCGGCGTGCATGTTGCCGGCGATGTCGCGGGACCGGCAATCAACAGCTACATGCGCATCGATCGCGCCCATCCGATTCTGGAAAGCATCACCGACACGCAAATTCTGCCCGCGCCAGAATTCCGCGTGCCTGTGAGTCCTCTCAGCCTTGACGCCACCAATCTGACTCTGGTCCCGCCCTATCCCACGTTCCCGCCCGAAATGGTGTATCCGCGCGTTCCGAACACGGATGAACCGACGGCCGTCTTTCGCCAGCTTTCCTCTTCGCGCGTAGTTTATTTCCCCGGAGATATCGAGCGTACCGCGTGGCGCTCCGGTAGTCCCGATCTCAGCCAACTGATCTGCAATTCAGTCCGCTGGCTCCTGGGCGATCGCCCGCCCATAGCGTCGGTGGAAGGAGATGGACTGGTCGAACTCTTCGCCTGGGAAACCGATCCTGGCCTAGCCCTGCACATCCTTAACTACACCAATCCAAACGCGACGCGCCCATTCATTCGAAAGTTCTATCCAATCGGCCCGCTCCACGTGACCTTCCAACTTCCTGCGGGGAAATCCGTGAGCGCCGCGCGCGCCCTCCGCTCCGGGGCGACGCTCGCGCTCCGCCAATCCGCCGGCGCAGTCCAATTCGACGTGCCGAGCGTCCGCGATTATGAGGTGATCGCCCTGACCTGAAACGCACTAACCAGCCTCGTAGGGTGTTCGTGAGAACCCACTTTTCGGCTGTCGCGGCCACAAGATGTTGTGCAGCAATACTTGGCCTAACACCTCTCGTGGCCATGCTTTGCAGTTCTCACCCACTCGCGTACAGACGACACAATCTACTAAATTGGAACCAGCGCGTGTCACTCTCAACAATCCAAATTGCTCAATTTCCAGTATTTGTCGCGGGCGCTCCTACCACATCCTGCAGCACTTGCCCCACTGCATCCGCTGCAGCCACGCCATTGCGGCTGTAATCTGTAATCAAGTCGTAGCGCTGCTGCGCCGGGTCCGGATTTAGTTCCCTGTTGTATTCGTCCGAAATGTCTTTGCCCATTTGCTGAAGCCACGCATCAGCCTGGCCGTTCAAATCGGCGCCGGACACTGCCTCTTGTTTTCCCACGTATCCCGCCGCAATCCGCTGCACGATATTTTCTGCATCGCGATAATAAAATTCCGAAATCTGCCGATGCCCATCTTCATGTTCGACCACGTGCTGCGCCGCGCCCGCCGGCAGCCAAATCGTGATTTCCAGCCCCAGCGTCACGCGAACCCGAGCGATCGTCACAATTTCGTGCGTCGAGTCCCTATCCCGCACGTCCCCGCTGACGTTCACTCCGGAAGTGAAATTCGAATCGCACACCGCCACTTCTCCCGAACTCATCGGCGGCATATCCGCCGGGGGGCTCGCCGGATCGAAGGTGCGCGACGCAAAGTCCTCCCCCCGCTTCTCGATGATCACCCCATTCGATCCCGCCCTAGGCGATACGACCTCGCTTCGTCGCCATGCAATCCAGCCAAGCACAATTATTCCCGCCAACACGCAAAGAAGTATCAGTGCCCGCCGCGACACGCGCATCGCCTCCGCAAACCATTCTCTGAAGATCTCCTGGCTGGAGCCATGCCTTTGTGCGCGTCGATGCCGCGATCGCCACTCTCACGGCACGCCCGTCGTTTCAAGCCTCGTACAGTGTGCGTGAGAACTTCGACCTCGAGTCAAAGCACGACATCAATCGTGCCGTAAGCGCCGCGAAACGAGTGCGGCTTTAGTCGCTGCGGCCCACTTTTCGTAGTTCTCACGCAAGCTCATGGGGGGCGGCACAAACCAAGAACCCCCGATTGAGCATTCCCGGCATCCGTGCTAAGAATGCGCCATGCAGCCAATCAGCCTGACTCCCATCGGAATCGTACACTCAACGCGCGCGAAGATGACGGACGACAATTGGGACCAAGAAAAAACATATATCGAACTGGACGACTCCCAATTTGCTGCGGATTCCTTGACTGGACTCAAGGAATTCTCCCACGCAGAAATTCTCTTCTACATGATTCAGGTGGCCCTCGAAAAAATAGAATCAGCCGCCCGTCACCCGCGCAATAATCCGGACTGGCCTAAGGTCGGCATCTTTGCACAAAGAGGGAAAAACAGGCCCAACCGCATCGGCGCGACAATTTGCAAACTTGTGAAAATCGATGGCCTGTGCTTGCACGTCGAGGGTCTGGATGCGATTGATGGGTCTCCAGTGCTCGACATTAAACCGTGGGTGGCCGAGTTTGGTCCGCGCGGTTCCGTCTATCAGCCCGCGTGGATCTCAGACTTGATGCGGGGATATTGGCGGCCATGAACAACATCTTCCAGAAGCTCAATCTCAAGAATCAAACGCAAATTGTGGTCCTCAACTCGCCCGACAGTTTCGAGCCTGAACTATCCGCGCTCAGGGATGTGGCGATTGTGCGCAGTCTACAAGGTCGCAGCGACATCGAGTTTTCCCTCGCGTTCGTGACGAAGCAGGAAGAGTTGTTCTCGCTCGCAAAGGCCATCGCCGTGCGTGCCAGAGGCGACGCGATTATCTGGTTCGCCTATCCAAAGCAAACTTCAAAGAAGTACAAATCCGAAATCAATCGCGATACCGGCTGGAATATCCTGGGGAAGCTCGGCTTTGAATGCGTAAGAGGCGTCGCCATTGACGACGACTGGTCGGGAGCCCGCTTCCGCCGTGTAGAGTTCATCCAGAAAATGACCCGCGACAAAACGCGCGCTTTGTCCGCCGAGGGGAAAGTCCGCCTCTCAAAAAAGAGCTAACCCAGATCGCTATGCCGGAAGCTCCCGAAGTCGAAGCTCTCGCTCGTGCACTACGCCCTCTCATCCGCGGACGGAAAATCCGCTGTTGCCGCCTCGTCCATCCGGTGGTCGTGCCGGCGCCGCAGCGCTTCTCCCTCGCACGCAACGTGCGCGGCGCAAGAATCCTCGGCGTCAAGCGGCGCGGCAAGTATCTGCTGCTTCCCCTATCGCGCGGCGGTATCATTTTCCACTTTCGCTTCGATGGCCAATTGCTCTGGTTCGACGAGAGCAACAACACCCCGCCGCCGAACATCCACGTGGACGTTCTCTTCCATCTCGATCGCGGCACGATCGCGTTCGTCGATCCGCGCCATCTCGGCCGGGTGGAGTGGCACGAATCCCCGGAACAAATTCCCGGCATTCGCTTTCTCGGACCGGACGCCCTGTCACCGCGACTCGCCGTTTCAACTTTAGCCGGAATTCTCAGCCGGTCGGATCATCCCGTGAAAGTCGTATTGCTCGACCAGACCCGAATCGCCGGCATCGGCAACATTTATTCCAGCGAATCGCTGTGGCGGGCGCGCCTCGATCCACGCCGCCCTGCAAACTCGCTCCGCGCCCCCGAAATTCGCCGCCTCCACAAAGCCGTTGTTTCAGTTCTTCGGCGTGCTTTAGAATGCTGCCAGAATCCGGCGCCCGATTTTCGCGACCCGAGTTGGTGGTTTACCGGTCTCGATCGCATCCTGGCAGTGTATGGTCGCGAAGGAAAACCGTGCCGCCGCTGCGGCCGCAAGATTCGCCGCATCGCGCAGGCGCAACGTTCGACTTTTTGTTGCCCGGGATGTCAGGAATAGCGCATCACCGCGCGAAAGCTGAGGCTTGAAATGCCCGCGAATCCGCCGCAAACCAAACGTCCCGAGCCGGGGAAAAAACCGGAGTTCGAGCACTCGCTCGCGCGCCTCGAAGAAATCGTGCGGCGACTGGAAAATGTGAATCTCTCGCTCGACGATGCCATGAAGCTTTTTGAGGAGGGTGTCGTCCTCTCCCGCGAATGCCAGAAGCAGCTCGAACAGGCCGAAGGCAAAGTGGAAATCCTCCTGAAGAAAGCCGGCGGCGAACTCACCGCGCAGCCCTTCGAACCCGAAGGCGAGGAAGAGGCCTGACTCGTTTCGCGCGCCGCGCTCGCGTCCGCGATTCCCTCTCGTAATTCAATGACGAACTATCCTTCATTTTTCGAGCCCGATTGCCGCCTCGTGGACGCCGCCCTCGAGAGGCTGCTGCCCGCTGAAGACGCGCCTCCGCCTTCCATTCACAAGGCGATGCGCTACAGCATCTTCGCCGGCGGCAAACGCGTTCGCCCCATTCTCTGTCTCGAATCGGCGCGCATTTTCACCGCGCAACTCGATTCCATTCTGCCCCTCGCGTGTTCGCTCGAATTCATTCACACCTATTCGCTGATTCATGATGATCTTCCCGCGCTCGACAACGACGATCTGCGCCGAGGCAAACCGACCTCGCACAAAATGTTCGGCGAGGCGATCGCGATTCTCACCGGCGACGCGCTGCTCACGCTCGCCTTCGAGGTGCTCGCCACCGCACCGCTCGACCCTGCGCGCAACATTGCAGTTCTCGCCGAAATCGCTCGCGCTGCCGGTACGCGCAACGGCATGATCGGCGGACAGGTCGCCGACCTCGAAGCCGAAAGCAAAAAAGCCACACTTGAAACTCTCGAATACATTCATCGCTCCAAGACTGCCGCTCTGATTCGCGCCGCTGTGGTCTCCGGAGCCTTCGCGGGAGGCGCCGCAGCGGAAGATGTCGAGCGCCTGCGCCACTTCGGCGAAAATATCGGCTGGGCTTTCCAAGTCGTGGACGACATTCTCGACGTCGAGGAATCCTCAGCCGCGCTCGGCAAGACCGCTGGCAAAGATCAGGCCCAGAACAAAGCGACATACCCCGCGCTGTTCGGCCTCGAACGCTCGCGCGCGTTCGCGAATGAATTGGCGGCAAAGGCCCTCGTGGAAATCGAGCCGTACGGCGCGCGCGCGGCAAATCTCCGTGCGCTCGCGGAGTTTCTCGTCTTGCGCCGCGCGTGATTTCGACCGCCACACTTTCTGCCGTGACACCTGCAAAGAAAATCGAGAAAAAGCGGCTCGACATCATGCTCGTCGAACGCGGCCTCGCGGAGTCTCGCCAGAAGGCGCAGGCGCTGATTTTGGCGGGTGTCGTCTCCGTCGAGGGCGAGCGCCGCGATAAGGCCGGGGCCGCAATTCCGGCGACTGCCCGCATCGAAGTCGCGGACTCCGGCCATCGCTACGCAAGCCGCGCCGGCACAAAACTCGAAGGTGCGCTGCGAGATTTCGAAGTGAGCGTCGCGGACAAGATCTGCCTCGACATCGGCGCTTCCACCGGCGGCTTCAGCGATTGCCTGCTGCAGCACGGCGCCAAGCGCGTCTTCGCGGTGGACGTTACGGCCAGTCAAATGGCTTGGAAGCTGCAAACCGATCCGCGCGTCGTGCAAATCGAGAAGAACGCGCGAACTCTGCAGCCGGAAGATCTCGCCGACTTGGCAGAACTTGCGGTGGTGGACGTGTCGTTTATTTCGGTAGCGAAGATTTTGCCCGCTGTTGTCGCGTGCGTGCGCGCCGCCGCCGAGTTCTTGATCCTCGTCAAGCCACAGTTTGAGTTGGATCGCGGCGACATCGGCAAGGGCGGCATAGTCCGCGATCCCGCGCTGCACGAACGCGCCGTCGAACGCGTCCGCACCGCCGCCATCGCCGCTGGATTGCGCGTCGTCGGAACGGTTCCCTCGCAGCTGCCTGGCGCGGAGGGAAATCTGGAGTTCTTTCTCTACGCCCGGCGCGACGCCCCGGGACTAAGGTAAAATGCGCGCGTGACCCAGGTGATTCGCAAAGTCGGAATAATCTCGCGGCCGCGCCCCAACGACATCGCGGCCGTCGTTCCCGATTTGCTCAAATGGCTCGCGCAATACAAAGTCGAAGTCTTTGTAGATCCCGAGACGGCGGCGGCGGCGTCCCTGCCGGGCCACGAGCGACGGCGCGAGGAGTTGCCGCGCATCGCCGACCTGCTGATCGTGCTCGGCGGCGACGGCACGCTGCTCGCCGCAGCGCGCCTCGAAAATGAGCGCGGCGTCCCGATTCTGCCGGTGAATCTCGGCGGCCTCGGTTTTCTCACCAGCGTGACGCTCGCGGAACTATACCCGATTCTCGAGCAAACTCTCGCGGGGGAGAATCGCACCAGCGAGCGCGTGATGCTCGACGTCCGCGTGATTCGCGGCGGCGAGCAAGTGGAACGTCACCACGCGCTTAACGACGCGGTGCTGAACAAGGCCGCGCTCGCGCGCATGATCGATCTCACGCTCACGGTGAACGGAGAATTCGTCAGCGATTTCCGCGCCGACGGCCTGATCATTTCCACGCCGACTGGCTCGACGGCCTATTCCCTGGCGGCAGGCGGGCCCATCATGTACCCGCGCGTTGAAGCATTTCTCGTCACGCCGATCTGTCCGCACATGCTCACGAATCGCCCGCTTGTCGTTCCGGAAACTTCGCGCATCGAAGTGAAGTTCGTAGGCCCCGGCGAGCCCGTCACGCTCACCCTCGACGGCCAGGTGGGGATTGATTTGCACCCGGGCGACCGCGTGGAAATCGCGCGCGCCAAGCAAAGATTGCGGCTGGTCCGCGCGCCCGAGCGCACCTATTACCAGATTCTCCGCGACAAATTGAAGTGGGGCGAACGCTGACGGCCTTAGCTCCAGGTTAAATTTTCTTCTCCTGCTTACGTTTTCCCTCTCCCATGCGTCCCAACTGATGGGTGTTGACACTCTACACCCAAAGATGTAGATTCCCTACCTCTTCCTCAAGTCGAGGAACACGGGCCAGTTTGGCGTGGTGGCATACGGTCGCAAACTGGCCCGCAAGGATTTGGAGGCCAAAGTGAAGGACGGCTACCAGAATCGCATCGAACTCCTGCAAGGCACGCTCGATCTCCTCATTCTGCAAACGCTGCGCTGGGGCCCACAGCACGGCTACGGAATCAGCCGCGCCATTCAATCGCAGTCCGGCGACATTCTTCAGGTGGACACCGGCTCGCTCTATCCCGCGTTGCACCGCCTCGAACGCAAGAAGTGGATCGCTGCCGACTGGAAAATCTCGGACAACAATCAGCGCGTACGCGTCTATCGCCTCACGCCAAAGGGTAGAAAGCAGCTGGCGAGTGAACGTTCGCGCTGGGAACAGATCAGCGGCGCGATCGCCGGCATCCTGAGCCCCTCGAAAAAAGAGTTCGAGTCATGAAATGGCCGTGGCAGCGCCGTGACGAGGAGTTGAGCGACGAGATTCGCGCGCACCTCGACATGGCTGCGCGCGAACGCGAAGAGCGCGGCGAATCGTCGGAAGACGCCCACGCAGCAGCGCGGCGGGAGTTTGGCAACGCCACGCTGGTTAAAGAGACGACGCGCGAGATGTGGGGCTGGGGCGCGCTCGAACGGCTCTGGCAGGACGTGCGTTACGGCCTGCGCGTGCTGCGCAAGAATCCCGGCTTCACCGCCGTCGCCGTGCTCACTCTCGCACTGGGCATCGGCGCCTCGACCGCGATGTTCAGCGCCATCGACCACATACTGCTCAATCCGTATCCCTTCCCGAACGCAAAGAGAATGGTTTCCGTGCGGGTGCACGATGCGACCGACATCCATCCGGGCGGGCGGACGAACTTTGCAGGCCCCGAGTTTCTCGATTACGTCGAGCAGAGTGATGTTTTCGAGGCTGTGCAGGGATCGGGAATGGAGGACGTCCTGTACACGACGGCGGAAGGCACGCGGCAATACCGGGGCGGCTTGGTCACGACCAATACCTACGATTTCTTCGGCATTTCGCCGTTTGTGGGCCGCGTGCCGACAGCGGCCGACGTGAAACCGGGCGCTCCGCCTGTTTTCGCAATGACCTACAAGACTTGGGTGAAAGACTTTGGCCAGGATCCATCCGTTGTGGGCAAGCCTTTCATCTTGAATGATGTGCCGACCATATTGGTGGGCATTCTGCCGCCGCGATTCTCCAAGATGGATTCGGACCTGTTGATCCCCGTAAACATCGATCGCGCCGATCCGCAAGAGGCGCAGGATTTTTTCCAGTTTCAAGCAATCTTGAAGCCTGGGATCAGTTTGAGCCAAGCACAGGCTGAGTTAGCCGGAATCGCCGTGCGAGAGGCCAAGGCATATCCAAGATATTATCCCAAGAGATTCGCGCTTGAAGTTGTTCCCATCGTCGACGGAGTGCTCGGCGGATTTCGCGCCACGATGTACACACTCGCCGCGGCCGTGGGCCTGCTGCTCTTAATCGCGTGCAGCAACGTGGCGAACATGCTGCTCGCGCAGGCCTCGGCGCGGGAAAAAGAAATGTCCGTTCGCGCGGCGCTCGGCGCCAGCCGGTGGAGAATCGTGCGCCAACTGCTGATCGAGAGCCTTCTGCTGGCGCTGCTCGGGGCCGCCATCGGCTGCTTATTCGCATACGGCGGTATCAAGGGGATCATCTCGGTCATGCCCGAACGCAATAATCTGCGAGATTCTTTAGTCCCGATGGATCTGCCCGTTCTGCTGTTCGCGCTCGGCGCGGCGGTGGGGACGGCTGTGCTCTTCGGGCTGGCCCCCGCCTGTCAGACGGCGAAACGGGACATCGTCGAGCCCCTGAAGGATTCGGGCCACGGCGTGGGCGGCGGATTCCGGCGCGGCAAATTCAGAAGCGCGCTCGTGGTGGTGGAGGTCGCGCTGTCGATCGTGCTGATGGTAGCCGCGGGCGCGATGATGCACTCGTTCGTCAAGTTGGTGGACGCGGATCTCGGCTTCGACCCCCACGGCCTCCTATATGCACGCATATCCTATCCCAAGGGTCGATACCTCACGGTGGCGACTCAACAGCAGTTCTTCAGCCAAGTTTTGGAGAAAGTAAACGCATTGCCGGGAGTAGTGGCGTCCAGTGTGACCCTCACGCTTCCACCATACGGCGGAGCCAACACCACCGTCGAAATCCCTGGGAAAACTCATTCGGAAGATTGGAGAGCCAATATCAATGTGTGCAGCGAGGGATATTTCCAAACTACCGGATTGAGGCTTCTGCGCGGGCGGCTTTTCTCGCCAGCGGACGTGACCGGCGCTCGCAAAGTAGCAATCGTGAACCAGACGCTCGCCACAAAATACTTCGGACAGGAAGATCCCATCGGCCAAGCAATCAAGCTGGACGTGCTCTCGACGATCCCGCATGGCCCCGTGGCCGATCCAACGTTTGAGATCGTCGGCGTCACGTCGGATCAAAGGAACGCGGGGGTCGCTGATCCGCCCGCCCCTGGAGTGCTCATTCCCTATACGATCGTGCCCTACGGTGGAGCAGTTCTGGTGAGGACCGCGGGAGATCCCACACTATTTGTGAATACGCTGCGGCATGAAATCTGGAACGTGGATCGAGGTGTCGCCCTCACAGACACGGGGAGTCTCGAATACTATCTCGAGCGATTTTCCTACTCCGACCCGCGCTTTGCTTTGACGCTGCTGGGAATATTCTCCGGATTGGGATTGGTGCTGGTGGCTCTCGGCCTGTACACGCTTATGGCCTACACGGTTTCGCGACAGACGCATGAGATCGGGATCCGCATGGCACTGGGCGCGGGCCGCGCGGACGTGCTGCGCATGGTGATGTGGATGGGATTGCAACTCGTGGCGTCGGGAGTAGCGGCCGGACTGCTTGCCAGTTGGTGGGCCACGCGGCTGATCGCGAACCAACTTGCGGACGTGTCACCGCACGATCCAATTACGCTCGCGGGCGTCTCGGTAGTGCTGATCCTTGTCGGATGCGCGGCGTGTTACTTCCCGGCGCGGCGGGCGATGCGGGTGGATCCAATCGTTGCGCTACGATACGAATAGAGGCGAGGCCTAGTAGGACAGACATTCCTGTCTGTCCGGTTTTTTCCAATGCGTGCGAGAGCACGGAACGAAGAGGACACGCAAGAATGCCTGTCCTACTCGCCGCGGAGAAGGTCGGCCTGGGTCTCGCGGCGGCGGACTACTCGGAATTTGCGGCCTTCGATTAGGACTTCGACGGGGCGAGGACGCGCGTTGTAATTCGACGATTCAACGAACCCGTACGCGCCTGCGCCCCAGAGGGCAAGAACGTCACCCGGGGAAGGCTCCTCAATCGGCCAATCGTGAAGGAAGGCGTCTCCGGACTCGCAAACCGGGCCGACGATATCAGCACGGATTTTGCCGCCTGTGCTGCCGTGATGTTTTGGCCCGCGATGGGGATGCACCGCGGCGATCGGATGCACGGCGGAATAGAGCGCGGGACGCATGAAATCGTTCATGGCGGCATCCACAACAATGAAAGTCTTGTCGCGCGTGCGTTTGGTATAAAGCACGCGCATCAGAAGCACGCCCGCGGGGCCGACGATAGAACGGCCGGGCTCGATCAGAAGTTTGCAGCCGATGGGACGCGCTGCCGCGGCAATCTCCTTCGCGTACGCGGCGAGGTCGGGCGGTTTCTCGTCGGTGTAACGGACGCCTAAGCCGCCGCCCAAATCGAAATAGCGCAGAGCGATTCCGGCGGCGCGCAGCTCGGCGACGTACCCCATCATGCGCCGCAACGCCAAACGATACGGCCGCATCGATAGAATCTGCGAACCAATGTGCGTACTGATTCCCCGCCAGTGAATCCAGAGCGAGCTGCGATGCCAGAGGTAGAGGTGCCTCGCCTCGGTCCAGTCCACGCCAAATTTGTGATGGTGGCGACCGGTGGAGATGTGCGGGTGGCCGCCGGCGTCCACGTCAGGGTTGACGCGAATCGAAGCGGAGGCGCGAATGCGAGCGCGCGCAGCTTCGTAAGCCAGCAAATCTAGTTCTTCGGACGATTCGATATTGAAGAGCAAAATCCCCGCAGCGAGCGCTTCGCGTATTTCTTCGCGTGTTTTGCCCACGCCGGAAAAGACAATGCGATCGCCGGGAACGCCGATCTTGCGTAGGCGATAAAGTTCGCCGCCGCTCACGATGTCGAAGCTGCTGCCGATCTCGGCGAGAACTCGCAGAACGCCGAGATTGGAATTGGCTTTGACGGCGTAACAGATCGCATGCGGCACGGCGGCGAGGCCGGTGTCCAGAGCGGTGTAATTGGCATCGATGGCGGCGTGGCTGTAGACGTAGGCGGGTGTGCCCACGCGCGCGGCGACAGCATCGAGCGCGACGCCTTCGCAGTATGTGACGCCTTTGCGGCGCGAGAAAAAGCGCGTATAACGCGCTGGATCCATCTGCGCAACTCGCGCAGAGATAATTCGCGGACGTGAGGTGGGCGAACTCATCGAACCTTCATCACCACGAGAGTGCGATCGTCAGCGAGCGCGGCGCCGCTCGTGAAATCCTGAATTGCGAAGAGCAGAATATCGGCAATCTCTCCGGCTGTGCCTTCGCGGTGGCGGGCAATCAGTTCGCGCAAACGCGTGGAGCCGAACTGGTGGCCGTCAGGGCTGGCCGCTTCGGTGAGGCCGTCGGAATAGAACAGCACGATGTCGCCCGCGTCAAGCGTGGTGGACCAATCGTCGTACGTGACTTCATCGTAGAGGCCGAGCGGAAAGCCCTCCAGGCGAACCAGCTCGCAGCGATCCCCACGGCAGACAATCGGCTGAGACTGCCCGGCATTGGCCACGCGGAATTTGCGGCGCTGTTTCTGCCATGTGGCGTAGCACATCGTGATGAAGCGGCCCTCGATGCGGCGCTCACAGATGAGATGGTTGAGCTGGCGCAGGAATTCCGCGGGCTGCAGTTTGAGCGGCGCGAGGCTGCGCAAAACACCGATGGCGACGGCGCCGTAGAGGGCCGCAGCGGTTCCCTTCCCGCTCACATCGCCAAGCACGACGCCCAACTGTTGCGAGCCGTACCGGATGAAGTCGTAGAGATCGCCGCAGACCTCGCGCGCGGACAAGATTCGCGCGGCGATGTCGAGGCCGTAGTCTTCCTTGGGCACGGGGCGCAGCAAAGCGCCTTGCATGCGCTGGGCCGAGGCCAGCTCGCGCTCCAGGCGCAATTCATTTCGCGCGACCTCCTCGTACAGGCGCGCATTTTCGAGCGACACGGCGAGCGCGGCCGAGAGAATCGAGAGCGTCTGGACGTGGTCCTCGGTGAAATAGTTTTGCTGCGGACTTTCCAGATCCAGCACCCCGACGACGCGGCCCTTGTGGATCATGGGAATCGCCAGTTCGGAGCGCGTTTCGGGATTCACCATGAGATAGCGCGAATCGGTGCTCACGTCGGCGACGCGGACGGCTTGGCCGCTGGTGGCAGCGGCGCCGATGATGCCTTCGCCGGCGATCACTCGCAGCTTGCCTTGGACGCTCTGGCCGTATTTGACGTCGAGGCGGTGGCGAAACATGTTCGTGCGTTCGTCGTAGAGCAGGATGCTGAGAATCTGGTAGTCGATGACGCGCTTGACGAGTTCAGCGGCGCGCCGCAGCAACTCTTCCACGTCGAGGATGGAGCTGGCTTCACGGCCGACTTCATTGAGAACGCGCAGGGTGTCCGCTTGGCTACGAACGCGCTCGAACAACCGCGCATTTTCAATGGCGATGGCGAGACGTCCGCCGAGAAGAGCCAGGATGTTTTGCTGTTCGTGAGTGAAATAATCGAGCTGCGAACTTTGAATATCCAGCACGCCGATGGAGCGGCCCTCGTAGACGAGCGGCACGGCCAGCTCGGAACGAACAGACTCGATGAGGTTGATGTAGCGAGAATCGCTGCGGACATCACCCACGCGAATGGGTTTGCCGGTGGCCGCGGCGATGCCGGTGATGCCCTGGCCGAGCGGGATCTGCCATGATTGGGCCGTTTCGAGGCTGTGACCGATAGCGAAGCGATGAAACAATTGCTGCGTCTGTTCGTCGAGCAAGAGGACGCTGAAGATTTCGTAGTCGATGATCTTGCGCACCAGCGCGGCCGTCTTGGACAGGACTTCGTCCATGTCCAGCGAAGCGTTGATCTGCTCCCCGATTTCGGCAAGTGTGGCCAGGACCTCGGTTGGGAGATCGACGCGCGGTTTGATTTCGATGGGATCCATTTTCAATTCAGTATAGCAGGAGGTGGCGGCGCGCTGGAAAAGGGCGCGGGGGTTAGTAGGACAGACATTCCTGTCTGTCCAGGGTTTTTGCGTGGTGCCACCGCAGAAGAGGACGGGCACGAATGTTTCTCCGGGGTTCTTGCCTTTTGCCGCCAGAGAAGAGGACAGACAGGAATGTCTGTCCTACTACGGCGCGCGCTAGTAGGAGGCGGCTGGGACTAACTTTTCGGCGGGCTTGGCGATTGGAGCGTCGTGCTTCGCCTGCTCCAGGATTTTTATGCTGGCGCTGGCGCCAATGCGGGTGGCTCCGGCGCGAACCATTTTTTTCAGGTCATCGAGACTTCGGACGCCGCCCGCGGCTTTCACTCCCATGTCCTCGCCGACTACCGCGCGCATCAGGGCTACATCTTCGGCGGTGGCGCCGCCGGTGGAGAAACCGGTGGAGGTTTTTACGAAATCGGCGCCGGCGCGCTTGGCGGCGAGCGAGCCGCGAACTTTTTCTTCGATGTCGAGCAAAACTGTTTCGAGAATCACTTTGGTGATGGCGCCGCCGCGGTGCGAGGCCTCGACGACGCCGCGAATGTCCTGCTCGACGAGGTCGTCCTGTCCGGATTTCAGCGCGCCAATGTTGATGACCATATCGATTTCCTGCGCGCCAGCCTTGATGGCCTCCTCGGTCTCGTAAATTTTCACCTGAGGCAGCGTCGCGCCGAGTGGAAAGCCGACGACCGTACAGACTTTAACGCGCGTGCCGCGAAGAATTTCCGAAGCGAGCGAGACGTACCAAGGATTGATGCACACGGAGGCGAACCCGAAGCGACCAGCCTCCTTGCAAAGTTTAGTGATGTCGTCGCGCGAGGCCTCGGGCTTCAGCAGCGTGTGATCAATCAGTGCGGCAATGTCGGCGTCCACGGACTGAACGGCGGGGCCTGCGGAAATTCGGGAGGCTCCCGCGTCGACGACGCAGCGCGTCTTGCGAGCGCACTTTTCAGCGCAATTCTGATCGCAGCCGGGACAAATCTGATCGTCGCACTCATGGCCGGCAAGAGGCGCGATGCCGGCGGGACCGAGATAGCGGAGGATTTCCTCGGCGACGACGTGAACCAGGCGTTCTAGATCGTCCTTTTCCATGAGCTTTCCGACGAGAGCGAATTCTATTGGATGCTCGTGATTCGCCTGAAGTCGCCGCGAATCCTCACACTTTTCGATGACGCTGCTCGATACCGGTGATCTTGTCCACGCGTTTCTGGTGGCGGCCGCCGGCGAAAGGCGTCTCGAGCCAGACGGCGACGATTTCGCGGGCGGTCTCGGGCGATATCAGGCGCGCGCCGAGCGAAAGCACATTCGCATCGTTGTGCTCGCGACTGTTTCGCGCCGTCGCGCGATCATAGCATAGCGCCGCGCGCGCGCCGGGCACCTTGTTCGCGGCGATGGAGCTGCCGATTCCCGCGCTATCAATGATGATGCCGCGCCAAGCTTCTCCGTGCGCGACGGACGACGCAACCGATTCGGCGAAATCAGGATAGTCCACGGCGGCAGTGCTGCTGTCCGTGCCACGATCGTCGACGGGATAACCCCAGTCGCGCAAGAGAGTCTTTAAATGTTCTTTGAGTTCGTAGCCGCCGTGATCGGAACCGATGGCGATGGGATGCTGGTCGGGGCGCGCGGCGGAAGGAGATTCCGCGACCCGCAGCGTGATGCCGCGGCGGGCGGCTTCATCTCGGGCGAGCGGGGTGACGAGCGTGCCGACGGCGATCGTCAGCTCGCCGCCTTCGGCGACGCCTGCCAAATCCGTGGCGGTGAGAACGGGTCTCATCATCTCAGGTCTACCGAGCGCTAGGCGGGCGGCAGCGAGAGCACGCAGACATCTTTCAAGTTGCGGTAGCGCTCAGCGTAGTCCAGGCCATAGCCAACCACAAATTCGTTTGGAATCTCAAAGCCAACGTAATCGGACTTGACCTCTTTGATCCGGCGGCTGGGCTTGTCCAGCAGTGCGGCGATGCGCAGCGATTTCGGTTTGCGCTGCTGCAAGACGCGCTGGAGATAGCTGAGCGTAAGCCCCGTGTCCAGAATGTCCTCGACAAGAATCACATTGAGACCCTCGATGCTGGTATCAAGGTCCTTGGTAAGGCGCACCTGGCCGGAACTCTGCTTACCCTGGCCGTAGCTTGAGACGGCCATGAAATCCACGGAGACTTCCACTTTTATCTGGCGGATGAGGTCGGCGAGAAAGATCGAGGCGCCCTTCAGGACGCCAATCAGGTGGACGCGCTCGCCCTTGTAATCGACCGATATCTGCTGTCCCATATCCCGGACGCGGCGCTGGATGACGCTGCGCTTCAGCAGGACTTTGAGATGCTCTTGTCCACCCGGACTCATATCAGGTTTCTCCCGCAGAGAAGGCCGCTACTCTAACTCAGGCGGGAAGGTTCGACAAGGCAGCCGCCGAGGGTATTCCACGGATACCGACAGGGCATGACGGCAAAAATTAATCTGGGAGTCACAGAAACGTAAAACAGGAATGGGAGGATCGCCCGGGGATTGGTAGGGGACGGGTCCGGCTGCCCATGGCAAGCGGATCGGCAGATCCTTGACAATGAACGCGGACACGCCTTACATTACCGCTCACCGGGGTGAGGTAGGAATCTTGAAATTTAAAGGGCAGTTTCCACTGTCTTCGAGCAGCTTTTTTTCATTTTTGTCCCGCCGGGAAATTTGTGCCCGAATCCGGTCCGCGACCCAACTCTCCTCAAATAAAGAAGGGGGCTATTGCTATGAGTCAGGCGTCGAGTAGTCGCAGAATTATTTTTGCGGTGTTGGCCACGCTGGCATTGGCTTTGGGCTTGAGCGTGAATTCACGCGCGCAGTCCACAACGAATGGAGCCATCAACGGAACCGTGAACGATTCTCAGGGGCTGGCGATCCCCAACGCAAACGTCTCCGTCGAGAACGTCGGAACTGGGGCGAAGGCCGACATGAAAACGAACGGGGCGGGCGGATTCAGCTTCGACGTATTGCAGCCTGGCGTGTACACCGTGACGATAACGGCCGCAAACTTTGCGGGTTACGAGCAAACCGGTGTGACCGTGGAAGTCGGCCGGGCGTCGACCTTGGTCGTCCGCATGGCTGTGGCGGGGCAGAAGCAAACCGTGCAGGTCTCCGGCGAACCGCCGCAGGTGAATACGACCGATCAAGCTGTCGCCGGCAACATGGGCGAAGTGGACATCTCAAACTTGCCGACCTATCAACGCCGTTGGTCAAATTTCATGCTATTGGAGCCGGCCGTCACGCCGGATCCCGACGGCTACCAGGACCTCGACTTCCGGGGCATCAACGGTTACGCAAATAACACGACGATAGACGGCGGGGACAATAACCAGGCGTTTTTCTCCGAGGAGCGCGGCCGCACCCGCATCGCGTACACAGTGAGTCTGGATTCGATCAACGAGTTTCAGGTCAACACTTCAGATTACTCCCCCCAGTACGGACGATCCGCAGGCGGCGTCATCAATACAGTCACGAAGAGCGGGACGAACAGTTTTCACGGCGACGCCTTTTACTATTTCAAAGATGAGTACATCGGCGCGCAGGATCCGTTTACGACGGAGCTCATCAACGGAGTTTCGACATCCATCGAACCACCATACCGCCGCCAACAATACGGGGGATCGCTCGGTGGGCCGATTTTTAAGAACAAAATATTCTTCTTTTTCACCTACGATGCGCAGCATCTGAACTTCCCCATCGTTTCAGTGCCGAACAACCCCAACTATTTCAATAGCATCACGCTGCCCACGGGTGCGGCGGTGCCGACTTGCTCGAGCGCCTATACGACTCCCACCATCACCACTAGTTTCCTGACAACGGCGACCGAGGCCAACGCACTCTATTGCCGCGGCGTCACGCAGGCTCAGGTCAATGCGGCATTTAGTTTTCTGGAAGGGCTGACGGGGCAGGTTCCACGGACAGGCAACCAGAACATTGAGTTCCCGAAGCTCGACTGGCACATTACGCCCGGGAACATCCTCACGGTGAGCTACAACCGAATGCGCTGGGCTTCCCCGGCCGGTATCCAGACAAACGCCGTGGTGGATTACGGCACCGCAAGCATCGGGAACGATTACGCGCACGTGGACATCCTGATCGCCCGGTTGAATTCCGTCATTTCAAGCAACATGACAAACGAGCTTCTCTTTCAGTACGGCAAGGATTTCGAATATGAGAGTTCCCAGGCGCCTGCTCCCGGTGAGCCGCTCACCGGCCCCGGCGGCATTCCGCCTGAGATCTTGATCTCGCCATCCGCGAATGCAGGCGCGACGAACACCGGAACTCTCGAAATCGGGACCCCGAGCTTCCTGAATCGTCCGCAGTACCCGCTCGAGATTCGGGAGCAGTATTCGGACACGCTTTCGATCGTGAAGGGCAAACACCTTATTCGATTCGGAGAGGACGTCAGCCACGTGTCTGACACGGATGCCAATTTGGCAAGCGGGGAAGGCGTATACAACTATACGAGCAATTCGTATCCGCTGGCCGATTTCATCACCGACTATTCGAAATGGACTGCTGCGTCCCCGGCGGCGGCGCCGTCTCCGGGCTGCACAACGAACGCGAGCGTGCCCATTCCTTGCTACCACTCCTATGTGCAGGCGTTTGGTCCGCAGTCCTTTCAATTTGCGACAAACGACATTGGCCTCTTCCTACAAGACACGTGGAGGGTGTTCCCACGCTTTACTGTGAATTATGGCGTTCGCTGGGATTACGAGGCGATGCCCACTCCACAATACGCGAACGTGAATCTTCCACAGTCGTCCAGCTTCCCGCACAACAAAAACAACATCGGCCCACGGATCGGTTTCGCGTGGGACCTTTTTGGCGACGGGAAGACGTCATTCCGCGCAGGGTACGGCGTGTACTACGGGCGAATCTCGAACGGAACTATCTTCGATGCGCTCGCTGACACCGCAACCGCCAACGCGCAGGGCACACAGACCTTCACGAATACGGCCTCGGCTACGACGACCACCATTCCTGCTGGCGAACCGACTTTCCCGAACACGCTGACAACAGGTGTCGCCGGCGTGAGTTCGCCTTATTTCTTCGACCACAACGATCGCGTGCCGATGGTTCAAGAGGCGGACGTTTCCATTCAGCGAGACCTCGGCCACAATTATGTGCTGACGCTCTCGTACCTGTTCACGCTGGGACGATACCTGCCCGTCGAAATCGACCAGAATCTGAGCGGCAATACCGTGAATGTGGAATATGCCGTTTCAGGAGGGCCGGATAACGGAGATACGTTTACGGAACCGGTGACGGTTGGGCCGCGACCTGATGGATCGGCCTCAACCGGCATTCACGGATTCACCAGCTTCGTAAACGAAATCACGGATTGGGTGCATTCGAACTACAACGCGGGCGTGGTCGAGATAACCCACCACTTGTCGAGGGGCTTTGAATTGGAGGCCAGCTATACCTGGTCACACGCTCTGGATGACAATCAGGGTGACTCCGGATTCCCCTCGGATTCGTTCGATAATCAAAATTACCCGCAGCTCGATTGGGGCAATTCGACCTTTGATGTGAGGAACCGCTTCGTCGGCAGCGCAGTTTGGGCTCCGGAGCACTTCGCTTCCGGCTCATTTGCGCACAGACTGTTGGATAATTGGATCATCGCCCCGGTTCTGACGCTTTCGTCCAATATCCCCTACTCGGCCAACATCACCGGGTCGGTTTCAACTCTTCCCGGCGGACTGAGCACGGGGAGCAGCGCTACGACGATTTTCGGCCAGAGCGGGTCGGATCGATTCCCGCTCACGGCGCGCAATGCCTTCCACTACCCGTTCGTCCAATATATGAACTTGCACATTGGGCGGCAATTCCACTTCGGCGAAACCAAGGTTTTCGAGATCGATGCGGAATGCAACAACCTATTTAACAAAATGATTCCCATCAGCATTACGACTTCAACCGCGTACCAGCTCGGCAGCTTCTCCGCTGCCGCGCCGAACTACACACTCACGTATGTAGGAGCCACCAACGGATTCGGCACGCCCAGCGCGGTTGCGGACGACGTTTATGACACTCGCCAATTCCAGTTCGTCGGACGCTTCACCTTCTGAAGCTTCCTCGGACTGAGATTCATGAGGGGAGGGCCGAAAGGCTCTCCCCTTTTTTTATTGGAGCGGCAATCTCAACTGCGCTTAAGCGCCGCCGTGAGTGGGCAGCTTCGGGGGTGGTTGCTGCTGTGGTGGTGGCGGCTCGGCGGAGGTAAGGCGATAGATGGTTGCGGCGCCGGCGAAACGCACCGCGTCCACCGTATCGTCGAGGGATGGCGCGAGCTTTGCTACGATGTGCGCGTCGCCACGGAGACCGAGCGCCTTAAGTGAGGCTGCACGAACCATCCATTGTTTGTCTGAGGTGGCCTTGAGGAGCGCGGTGGCGCTCCTGGGGTCGGGATCGCGCGCGAGGGAAAGCGCGGACTGGGCGCGGACCGGCGCGGTGTTGTTCATTGTGTGGAGCGCCTCCCAGGCGGCGACGCCGTAGCCACCAAAGGGGGCGAACTGCAGCCCCTGCTCGATGACGAGTGTGATCATCTTGTTGCGATCGCGCATTGTATCCTTCGCCTGCTGGGTTAACGGTTCACCGCTCTTGCGCTCGCGTGTCAGGAGTTCGTAATCGACCTCGAAGCCTTCGTCGTTTTTCAAAACGATCAGCGCGGCCGCGGCCGCCATCACGACCTCATATTGTGGGTCGGAAAGAGCGGCTTCGAGCTGCGGAATAGCGGAGAGCGCATGCATTTCGCCGAGAGATTCCGCTGCGGCGATGCGCACGTCCGGATCCTTGTCGGCCAGCGCGGCCGTGACCAGATCAAGCCCCTGGCCCTCCGGCCGTAGTACGCCTGCCGCGCGGATGGCCTTTGCACGGCGCTCGCCTTCTTTGTCGTGCGCGGCCTCCTCCAGCAATGCCCAGGCGCGTTTTCGCAGCGCGGCCTCGGGGCGCTCTCCGGTTTGCGCGGGCGGAGTGCCGGGAGGTTGCTGCGACGCCGCTGCAAATCGTAAGGGCGCAACCGTGATCCATCCAACGGCCACTACAATCGACATCATTCGCATTCGATGCATTTGTTCTCCTGCGTGGGGAAAAACAACTGTCGCACGGAAGCGTACTCCATCCGGCCTAACTATTGTGTCGTGTCTAGCACAGTCGGAAAGTCATACAAAGCTGTGCCTCGGACGCTGGCCGCGCGGCGTCACGCGGGGTTTTCTTCCCAGCGTGCGATTAGATCACTGAGCGGCAGTGGAGATTCCGATCCGGCTGTCTCCGGCGAACTTGTTGTGCGTTTGAATCGAAGGACGCTGGGCGCAAGGTGAAGCGTGAACGTCTGTTTTCCTGCGGCGGTGCGGCCAATTGGATAAACCTTCATCAGCCAGGGATCGATCAGCTCCACATCGTACGGGCCCGCGCCATCGAGATCGAGAGTGATGGGCTGCTCCCAATCGAAATCGAGAAACCACAGCAAGTAGTGCGAGCCTTTCTTCCCAAGCGCCGCGCCGGGGCGGACTGCGTCGGGAAGCGTTTCCATTTCATCGAACGCGCTTTCCATCATCATCTGCTTCAGGAACGCGAGGCGGGCGGGGCTTTCGCCGACCAATTTTCCGCCGACGGCCCACCAGAGAATGTCTCCCGGCTGGACGTAGGTCTCGCCGTGGGAGCCGTACCCGCCGGCCATCGTGATTCCCCAGTGGCGATCGGTCTCGTCGCGCGCGGTGAGGTTGCCCCAAGTCTTCGTGTTGTTGCCTTCGTAACCGTATTCGTCCACGAGGACCGGTTTGCCGTATTCTTCGCGCGCGCCGAGGGCGGTGGCGTAGGTGTCGCCGCCCTGCATTTGAATGTCGCAATGCGTGACCCACGGTTTGGCGTGGTCGTACCAGATTCGGCCATTGTGAATCGCGCGGAGATGGCCGGATGGGTCCTCTGTCTGGACGACCTGGAAAATGTGATCCCAGTTCTTGGGCGGCTTGACGAAATCCCACTCGTTCGCCATCGTCCACCAGACGTTGCGGATGGCGGCCATGCGGGCGACCACGTAGCGCAGATAGGCGTCGTCGTGCACGCGATCCATTTTGGAGAAACCCCAATTGTCGTAGCCATGGAAGAGAATGAGATCCGCCTCGATGCCGAGCGATTGCAGATCGAGGATGCGCTCTTCGATGTGCCGGAAGTAGGCTGGATTGAAACGCTCGAAATCGAAATTGCCCGCGGCGTTTTTCTCGTAAGGATAAAGCGGCGGCTCTACATGATTGAACGGATACCACTTGGGAAAAATGCAGAAGCGGACTTTGTTGAAGGCATTGCTGCGCAAGGTGTCGAGCGTTTGCTGCTGCAGGCTCGTTTCGCGGTGGATCCAATTGTAGAGCGTGGTGCCGAGACAGTAGTACGCCGAGCCGTCCGCGTAGCCGAAGTGATGGGCGTCTCGCACCCCGACCGGACCGTGATTCTGCGGCCCTGCCGGGCCGCAGTGGAAATCCCCGCGCTGGGCGTTCAGTTCGGTATCGCTTGATTGGGTCTCGAACGTCCACCGGCCTTCAGCGGGGGGCATGAATCTGACTTTCCAATTGTTGTCGCCGTCGTGGAAGCCTTGCACTGTCCGCTGAAAATCCCCGGACTGAAATCGGCAGGTCAGCGTCACGTCGGTGAAGGGATTGGCATAGTTCTTTGAGGTATTGAGGCGGATTTCCTGCATTCCCCAGCGTTCGACTTCCGAAAGCGGCCTCGTATCAGTCGTGGTGCCAGCGGAACTCGGCAAGGCGACGGCGCCTCCGGCTGGGGCGGACTCCGCGCTAACGCTGCGGCTGGCCCAGCAAGCCAGCGGCGCCACGGCCACGAGCTTCATGAAATTGCGCCTGCCTGCTTTGGCTTTCATTATTCCTCCACTTAATGGCGAGACTAAATCACACCAGGCTGCGGCCCTTGTCAAGGAGCGGGGCGACAATTGGCTTCCGGAGGGGCTGCCGGGACGCCCAATCTGCTAGTTCAAAAAGGGACAGATTCGTGTAGAATATGATTTCCGGAGGTCAACCGGGCCCCTGAGGGTGGCGAGAGAGCAGATCTTACTCTCCCAGCAGGCGCACAGGTTTATCTCCCTTCGCCGAGCCTCGGCTCGGGGCTTTCTTCCAAGCCAAGTTTGCTCGGGAGAATGAAACGCTGGACGTGTAGCTAGCGAAAACGGATCACAAAATGACGGAACGCTTCCCATCGTCGGGGTTGCCATCGGCACAGGGTCTTTACGACCCGAGGCACGAGCACGACGGTTGCGGGATCGGGTTCGTCGTCAACATCGAAGGCCGCAAGTCGCACGATATCGTCCTCAAAGGCATCCAGATCCTGATCAACCTGACGCATCGCGGCGCCTGCGGCTGCGATCCGGAAACGGGCGACGGCGCCGGCATCCTGATTCAAATCCCCCACGCATTTTTCGAGCGCGAATGTTCGCGCCTGGGTTTTACTTTGCCCGCGGCGGGCGAGTATGGCGTCGGAATGGTGTTTCTGCCGATCGAGCGCAGCGAGCGGATACTGTGCGAAGGACTGCTCGAAAAAATCGCGCGGGAGGAAGGCCTCACGGTTCTGGGATGGCGCGATACTCCCTGTGACGGCAACACGATCGGGCGTTTAGCGCGCGGGTCGCAGCCATACATCGAGCAAGTCTTCCTGCGGCGCGCACCGGGGATGGATCAGGACGCGCTCGAACGCAAGCTCTACGTGGTGCGGAAGCGCGTCGAGGCCGCGGTGGCGGAGTCCGACTTCCGGGAGAAAGGCTACTTCTACCTGCCTTCGCTTTCGTCGCGGACGATTGTGTACAAGGGCCTGCTGCTCGCCCCGCAGATCATGAATTTTTACAAGGAGCTGGCGGAACCCGACGTAGTCAGCGCGCTCTGCCTGGTGCACCAGCGCTTTTCGACAAACACCTTTCCGAGCTGGCAGCTCGCGCACCCGTACCGCTTCGTGTGTCACAACGGCGAGATCAACACGCTGCGCGGGAATGTGAACTGGATGAACGCGCGGCAATCCGTGCTGGCGAGTCCGCTGTTCGGCGACGACATTAAGAAACTATTTCCCATCATCACCGCCGGCGGCAGCGATTCGGCGATGCTCGACAACGCTGTGGAACTTTTGGCCATGGCCGGACGCAGTTTGCCGCACGTAATGGCGATGCTGATTCCCGAAGCCTGGGATCGCGACCGCGCGATGCCGGAAGATATCAAAGCGTTCTACGAATACCACGCGTCGCTGATGGAACCGTGGGACGGACCCGCGGCGGTGGCGTTCACCGATGGGCGCGTGATCGGGGCGACGCTCGACCGGAATGGGCTGCGTCCCGGCAGATATTTGATTACAAAAGACGGGCTGCTCATCATGGCTTCCGAAGCGGGCGTGCTGCCCGTAAAGCCGGAAGACATTCGCATGAAGGGCAGGCTTGCGCCCGGCCGCATGCTGCTGGTGGATACGGAACAGAAGCGGCTGATCTCGGACGAAGAAATCAAGAAGACACTCGCGGCGCGCCAGCCCTACGCCGAGTGGCTGAAAGAAAACAGGATTACCCTCGACCATCTTCCGACGCCGCCGCGCATTCAGGCGACCGAGTCCGGCTCGCTGCTGATGCGGCAACGCGGGTTCGGCTACACCGACGAGGATTTGAAGACGATCCTCATTCCGTCGGCGACGAACGCCGAAGAACCAATTGGCTCGATGGGGATCGATACGCCGCTAGCGTGTCTATCCGACCAGCCGCAGCTGTTGTTCAATTATTTCAAGCAAACGTTCGCCCAGGTGACGAATCCCGCGATCGATCCGATTCGCGAGGATCTGGTGATGTCGCTGCATTCTTATATCGGATGCGAGGGCAACATCCTCGAAGAGACGCCGAAAAATTGCCACACGCTGCGGCTGCATCACCCCATTATCTCGAATTGGCGCCTGGAAAAAGTGCGCCGGGTGAGCTGGGGCGATTTTCTGGCCACGACTTTACCGACTCTTTTCCGGGCCCATGGCGGGGAGCAGGAGCTTGAGAAAGCGGTGGAGACCTTGTGTCGCCGCGCTTCGCTCGCCATCAGCGCAGGTTACACAATTTTAATTCTTTCGGATCGCGGCATGGATGAGGAGTACGCGCCGATTCCCAGCCTGCTGGCGCTCTCGGCGGTGCACCATCACTTGATTCGCGAGAAGACTCGCAACCAGGTAGCGCTCATCGTCGAATCCGGCGAGCCGCGCGAGGTGATGCACTGCGCGCTGCTGCTGGGATATGGGGCGAGCGCGATCAATCCATATCTGGCTATCGAGACTCTCGAGAATCTGCAAAAGAGCGGCCACTTCCCTGCCAGCTATACGTGGGAGAAAGTCTTCCGGAATTACATGAAGTCGCTGGACAAAGGTCTGCTGAAAACCTTTTCCAAGATGGGCATTTCCACCCTGCAAAGCTATCAGGGCGCGCAGATCTTCGAGGCGATCGGTCTGGACCGCACGCTGGTGGAGCGGTATTTCACCGGGACGGCTTCGCGAATCGAAGGGGTGAACATCGAAATACTGGCACGCGAAGCGATCATGAAACACCAGTTCGCGATCCGTCCGGCGAGCGATACCGACACGACCCTGCGCGTCGGCGGCGAATATCAATACCGGATACGCGGCGAAAAGCACCAGATCAATCCGCTGACCGTCAGCAAACTGCAGCAAGCGGTGCGGCAATCGAAATTCGAGACGTATCAGGAGTTCGCACAGATAGTGGACCAGCAGAATCGCGACCTGCAAATGCTGCGCGGGATGTTTGACTTCAAACCGGCGGGGCCGGCGATTCCGCTTGACGACGTCGAGCCGGCGGCCCAAATCGTGAAGCGCTTTGCGACGGGGGCGATGTCGTTCGGCTCCATCAGCAAGGAAGCGCATGAGACGCTGGCCATCGCCATGAACCGCATCGGCGGGAAATCCAACACGGGCGAAGGCGGCGAAGACGAAGCGCGCTTCAAGGCCGATGCCAACGGCGATCTGCGACGCAGCGCGATCAAGCAGGTGGCTTCAGCGCGCTTCGGCGTCACCACGAATTACCTCGTGAACGCGGACGATTTGCAAATCAAGATTGCGCAGGGCGCGAAGCCCGGCGAAGGCGGCCAGCTCCCCGGGCACAAAGTGGACGATTTCATCGCGCGTGTGCGCCATTCGATTCCCGGCGTGGGTTTGATTTCTCCGCCTCCGCACCACGACATCTATTCGATCGAAGACATCGCGCAGCTCATTCACGACTTGAAGAACGCGAATCCGCGCGCGCGCATTTCCGTGAAGCTCGTCGCCGAAGCGGGCGTCGGCACCGTTGCCGCGGGCGTGGCGAAGGCCCACTCCGACGTGATTCTCATCAGCGGCTACGACGGTGGGACGGGCGCATCGCCGATCAGCTCGATTCGTCACGCGGGAGTGCCGTGGGAGCTTGGTCTCTCGGAGACACAACAAGTTCTGGTGATGAACGATTTGCGCAGCCGCGTTCGCCTCCAGGTGGACGGAAAACTGCAAACCGGGCGCGACGTGGCCATCGCCGCCTTGCTGGGCGCAGAGGAGTACGGATTCTCGACGACGCCGCTCATCGCCATGGGCTGCATCATGATGCGGAAGTGTCATCTGAATACGTGTCCGGTCGGCGTGGCCACGCAGGACCCGGAATTGCGCAAGAAATTCCAAGGGCAACCGGAGCACGTCATTAACTTTTTCTTTTTCATCGCAGAAGATTTGCGCAAGGTCATGGCGGAACTTGGTTTCCGCACCGTGGATGAAATGGTTGGCCGCGTGGATTGTCTGGTGCAGCGGAAAGACATCACGCACTGGAAAGCCAAGGGAATTGATTTCTCCGCGATCCTTTACAACCCGCCGGTGCCAAGCCACGTCGGGAGGCGGCGCATGCAGGATCAGGATCACGGTCTGGATAAGGCGCTCGACGTCAAGCTGATCGAGATGGCCCAGGAGGCGCTCGAAAAGCGCACGGCGGTAACCCTCAGCATGCCGATTCGCAACATTCATCGCGCGGTGGGCACGATGCTCAGCGGTGAAATCGCGCGTCGCTACGCTTCCGAGGGATTGCCGGACGATTCGATTGCGATTCAGTTCACCGGCTGCGCGGGACAAAGTTTCGGCGCGTTTCTCGCGAAGGGGATCACGCTGCGACTCGAGGGCGAGTCGAACGACTACACTGGCAAGGGATTGTCCGGCGGGCGAATGATCATTTACCCGTCGCGCGGGTCCGAGTTCGTGCCGGAAGACAACAGCATCATCGGCAACGTCTGCCTCTACGGCGCGACGAGCGGCGAGGCATTTTTCAACGGCATGGCGGGCGAGCGATTCGCTGTGCGCAATTCGGGCGCGACGGCCGTCGTCGAAGGCGTGGGCGATCACGGCTGTGAGTACATGACGAATGGTCTCATCGTCGTGCTGGGCCGAACAGGTAGAAATTTTGCGGCGGGCATGACCGGCGGCGTCGCGTACGTATTGGATCAGGAAGGCGACTTCGCGTCGCTGAAATGCAACTTAGACGGAGTGGATTTGGAGCCCGTCGTCGAGCCGCTGGACATTGAAACGCTGCACTCCTTGATTCAGCGCCACGGCGAGTTTACGGGCAGCCCGCTGGCCAAGTGGGTTTTGCAGAATTGGGAGTCCATGCTGCCGAAGTTCATCAAGGTGTTTCCGCACGAGTACAAGCGGGTTCTGGGAGTTCCGCGCATGCCGAACAGCATCCTCGCGGCGCAAAACGGGAAGCCGGTCGGGGAGCAGGTGACCCGTGGGTAAGGTTACCGGCTTTAAGGAATTCACGCGGGAGACGCCTGTGCGGCGGCCGGTCGTCGAGCGCGTGAATGATTATTTCGAGGTGTACGAGCCGTTCGCGGACGACAAGTTGCGCACGCAGGCCGCGCGCTGCATGGATTGTGGAATTCCCTTCTGCCACACGGGCTGTCCGGTCAACAACATCATTCCCGATTGGAACGACCTCGTATATCGCGATCAGTGGAAGGACGCGATCCAGATTCTGCACTCGACGAATAATTTTCCGGAATTCACCGGGCGGCTGTGTCCGGCGCCGTGCGAAACCGCTTGCGTGCTCGGGATCAACGAGCCAGCGGTGACGATCAAAGTTATCGAGAAAGCAATCGTCGAACGCGCGTGGAAAGAAGGTTGGGTGCGGCCCGAGCCGCCGCAAATTCGCACGGGCAAGCGAGCGGCTGTGATCGGCTCCGGGCCTTCTGGAATGGCCGCGGCGCAACGACTGAATCGCGCCGGGCATGAAGTCGTCCTATTCGAGAAAGCCGATCGCATCGGCGGGCTGCTGCGCTACGGCATTCCGGATTTCAAGCTCGAGAAACATTTCATCGACCGGCGGCTGGAGCAGATGACGGCCGAAGGCGTAAAGCTGCAAACGCGGGCGCATGTTGGCCAGAGTGTACCCGTCGAGGATCTGCGCAAGGAATTCGATGCGATTCTCCTTACCGGCGGCGCGGAGAGTCCGCGCGACTTGCGTGTGCCGGGCCGCGAATTGAAGGGCATCCATTTCGCGATGGAATTTCTCCCGCAACAGAATAAGCGCAATGCCGGGGATTCGATTCCGGATCAGATTGTGGCGACCGGGAAAAACGTCGTGATCATCGGAGGCGGCGACACGGGCGCGGATTGCCTGGGGACGTGCCACCGGCAGAAAGCGCGCTCGGTTCATCAATTCGAGATCATGCCGATGCCGCCGCAAGAGCGTTCGCCGAGCACGCCGTGGCCGCTCTGGCCGTTGCAATTGCGGACGGAAAGTTCGCACGAAGAGGGCGGCTTGCGCGAGTGGGCCATCGCCACCACGCGATTCACGGGAGACGCGAAGGGCAACGTTAAGCAGCTGCACGCCATCCGCGTTGGGCCGCCACCGAAGTTTGAGCCGCTGGCCGGGACGGAATTCACGCTGGACGCAGACCTCGTGCTCCTGGCTCTAGGTTTTCTGGGGCCCGTGAAAAATGGAATGATCGAACAGCTCGGCGTCAATCTGGACGCGCGCAGCAACATCGCCACGGATGCCGACTATATGAGTTCGGTTCCCGGAGTGTTCGCCGCCGGCGACATGCGGCGCGGACAGTCGCTGGTGGTCTGGGCCATCGCCGAGGGACGCAATGCCGCCCGCGGTGTGGACAAGTTCCTGATGGGGCGAACCTACCTGAAGTAATTTTCCAGACGCTTCGCGGCCCGCAGGGCGCTTTCACCTTCATCCTTTACAGCATTTCGATTCGGCGGCGACGCCCCCACATTTGGTTCGTGCATTTGAAACTGGCTCGTCGGCGAGGAATGCAGCGCCTGCAATTTTGGCACCAACGCGGGCCCGGTGATCAACACGAAAAGGATCGGGAGAGCGCTCAGCGGTATGACCAAACTGTGTGCCCACTCTTTCTTCGCCCAAAGCACGCCGGCCGCGAGAATCACGTTCGAGGCCCCCACCGCCAGCAAAAAGACCGTCATCAATACCGGAGAGACGGCACGGCCGTCAAATTCCAGATGAAGGTGGCCGATCCATTGAGGTCTCGCGCATCCCGCCACCGCCGCGATCGCCAGCGTCGCTGCGAACGATTTTCGTCGCTCGAACGCGAGGCGCTCGCAAATCCTTGCAAGTAGGAGGGTCGCAGGGGGCAGCGCCGGCAAGACGTAGCCGGGCATTTTGGTGCGCGAAAACGAAAAAAAACAGAGGACGATTAGAGACCAGAGCACGACCAGAAGGGTGGGCGGCGAAATTGTCCTTGATTTTCGGACGTGCATGACGCCCTGCACGGCGGCCCAGATCGCTGCCGGCGCCCACGGAAGGCAGCCGAGAAGTAAAACGGGGATGTAGTACCACGCGGGATGGAGGTGCTCAAATTCCGGC
>Ga0181538_10001037_pt1 | contig 32055 bp, 35 predicted proteins | sample PEATcosm2014_Bin_40_FD_119773 | JGI IMG/M metagenome (GOLD analysis project Ga0181538, IMG submission 119773) | Peatland microbial communities from MTU Mesocosm Facility, Houghton, MI, USA - PEATcosm2014_Bin23_30_metaG | ecosystem: Environmental > Terrestrial > Soil > Wetlands > Peat | place... | reverse complement strand
GAGCGCTCCGGTACGCTGGTGGCATTGAGTGCTAGAATCGCTTGTATTCATGCGGGTTCCGCTAATCCGCCGCACAACAATAGCGGGGTCGTAGTTCAGTTGGTTAGAACGCTGCCCTGTCACCATATCTGATAATTTTCTTGTACTTAGACCCCGTGTGGGCGATCATGTAGGCGGTTCAGACGAGGAACCGCCCGATGCCTAGAATTTCGCGGGTCAAGCTCTTCAAACGAATAAAAATCAGCGAAAAATGGTTGCTTGCCGAGGCCCTGTTTGACAGCAAGGGCCGGCTGCGCCGCGACCATGTGCGCGTGCAGGGGAGGGACGAAACCCATCCCGAGGGCAGCTACTTTATCGAGTGGTGGGATGGAGGCAGGCGCTACCGCGAAGCGGTCGGACCGAATGGCTTCGAGGCTGCCGATAAGGCGCGCATCAAGCAGGCCGAACTCTCCGCCGTTCGCAACGGCATTCTCCCGGCACCCGTCATTCCGGAACCTGAACCGGAGCGCATCACTGTCGCCGATGCGCTCACCCGCTACAGCGATTACATTCAGTATCACCGCTCGTTAAGAACCTTCCGCACATATCGGCCGATCCTCGCTTCGTTCAGAGATTTCTGCAGCCGGCCTTATATCGACGAAGTAGACCGGGAGGATCTGCTTGCCTTTGCCACGCAGTGCATGAAGCAGGGGCAGAAGGGCAAGAGTGTTTACAACAAGCTTGTTGTTCTCTCCCAGGTTCTGAAGCAGCACGGAAAGCCAAGACTGCTCCGGGCTGCCGACTGGCCGAGTTTCGTTGAAACAGTACGGCCGATCTATGAGGATTCCGAACTGACGAAGTTATTCAAGGCTTGCACTGCGGCCGAAGAAGCCCGCTTCAAGTTTTATCTCATGTCCGGATTCCGCGACGCCGAGGGCCGGTTCGTCACTTGGCGCGATGTCGATTTCAAGCACACGGCCGTGCGCGTTACAGCGAAGCCGCACTGGGGCTTTCATCCCAAAAACTGGGAGGAGCGGGAAGTCCCCGTTCCCCAGAAGCTGATCGCCATGCTTCAGCGCTACCGCGACCCGAAGACCGGGCCGGACGATCCGCTGTTCCCGAGCGCGACCGGACGGCCGGACGGCGCCATGCTGGAAAAGCTCAAATCTGTAGCCTTGCGCGGCAAGCTGAATTGCGGACATTGCGCCGTTTCTCACAAGCTTGAGAACGGGGCCGTGAAGGTCAATCGCTGTGCCGATGGCCCGTTCTGCGGACGCTGGTTCCTCCACAAATTCCGCCACACCTACGCGACACGGCACCTGCAGGACGGCATCGACATCCGAACGCTTCAGCAGTGGATGGGACACCGGGATATCGCCTCGACCATGGTCTACCTAAAGGGTGTCAGAAACAGTGACATCCAGGTCCGGTTGAACAAAGGCAGTCTGGCCGCTTTCGCGTAAGACTTGCTGCACGGCGCGGATTTTCACCGGCTCAGGGACGGAACGGCAGCAAGCGCGGTGTCCGCAGATCCCCTCCACGGCACGGAGGCAAAGACAAGCTACTTTGGCCCGTCATTCTTAGCGAAATCTCGGCGTGTTTTACGCACAGCCTTTGGGATCGCAGTAACCAGATTGCATACATGAGGGATGGTGCGGATATTTTCCTCAGTAATGGCTTGATTATAATTCGCGAGGAAAGTAGCCGCTTTGCCTCTCTTTTTTCCACCAGGTCCAGGTTTAGGCATTTTTTCCTCCTCGGGTTTGTGACCTCGTTAAACCTTACCTCCCATATCAAGCTACTTTGGTCCCTTATTCTGAGCGAAATCCCGGCGTGTTTTGCGCACGGCTTTTGAGATTGCTCTTAGACCCCTGGCTGGAATCTCGAGTCCGGTTAAATTGGGTGTGCCCGGCGTCGGCGTCTGGTACTCCTCCCATTGCTGCTCGGTTTCTTCAACAAGATTCACCAAAAAAACAAGCGCTTTGCCCTCCTTTTTTCCACCAGGTCCAGACTTGGGCATTTTTTCTCCTCGGGTTTGCGTCACTCGTTAAACTTTACCTCTCATATCGTTGCGATTTAGTTAATGCCCGGTGGTTTCGTGCAGAATCGGGCGCTAATCAAGAAGTTTTTCCCCTTTGCCCGTTCCCCCAGGGGAAAGCCGGGGTGGGGGAGGGGAGCCCCCACGCCGCCAAGATCATGCGGCTCCCCCCAATAAGAGGGGTTGCAAAACGCTCTGCTGAAACCCCCCTTCTAATCCCCCCAACGAAAATTTTCCCTCCATCGCGGGTCCACGGGCGGAGCCCCGTCGCAGCGTTTAATTTTGTGGAACGTGTTCCACAATGTGAAACGGCGCACTTCTTGCGGTACGTGCTACGGTGACAAAATCTCCCAAGCGGCATAAGATCGGCGCTGTTACGAGGGAGATTCCCAATGACGGTGATCAGGCTTCCCGACACACAGACAGCGATGCTGAAGGCAAAAGCTGCGGCCGAAGGTCTCTCCCTTGAGGTATGGCTCCAGAAGCTCGCAGAACAGAAACGCCCAGCTCGCCACCGGCGTATCACTAACGTCCTCGAAAACATGCGGGATGTAGGGAAAACAGCAGCGAGTAGCTGGCAAGACTTCACATAGCGTTGCGGTTCGTTTTCTGACTTCGCCGATAAAATGACGGAATTCTCAGGCGCAAGCATGAGTCCGGATGACCAGGCTGTAGTGGGGATTGATGTCGGCGGAGAAAAGAAAGGCTTCCACGCAGTCGCGTTGCGAAGCGGTGTCTTCGAGAAAGCAACTTCTACCGAACCAAGCGAAATCGTAAGGTGGTGCCTTGAGCGGAAGGCGAACATCGTTGCGGTGGATGCCCCCTGCGGCTGGAGCCAATCAACCTCGTCCCGACTCGCGGAGCAAGATCTGAAATTGTTGGGAAAGAAAATCCACTGTTTTGCAACGCCGACACTCGCCCGCGCACAAGCTCACAAAAAGGGCTTCTACGGCTGGGTCTTCAACGGCGAGAAGCTCTACCGTCTGCTAGCGCCCCACTATCCGATCTACGATGGAAGACTCCGGAACGGGCCGATCTGCTTTGAAACCTTCCCCCACGCGATCGTCTGCGCGTTCGGTGCGAAGGTAGTCCCGGCAAAACCAAAAGAACTCAACCGCCGCAAAGTCTTGCGCGGGCTGGGTTATGACGACAGCCCACTTTCCAACATCGACTTCATAGATGCCGCCTTGTGCGCTGTGACCGCCGAAGAATTCCGGAAAGGCCGCACTATACAGTTCGGCAGGCGAGACGAAGGATTCATCGTGATGCCGGCGTTCGATGGTCCCCGATGAACTCGCGGAAGGCGCGCGCCCTTCGAGAATGTGGCTTTTTCTTACCACATATGTGGTATATAGTTACCACATGCTGAACCTTCACTCCAAAACGCGCCAGCGCCTCCTACGTTATTATTTCACGAACCCGAAAGCGCGCAACCATGTGCGGGATCTAGCGCAGCGGCTCGACGTTGATCCATCCAATCTTTCAAAGGAGCTTCGGCATCTCGAAAGCGAGGGACTCTTCACCTCGGAAACAAATGGGCGCCAGAAGTATTTTCGTCTCAACCGAAAATATCCCCTCTTTGCTGAAGTACGTCGCATCGTCGAAAGAACCATCGGAACCACTGTTGTACTCGCGGAATCGCTTCAGGGCATCGACGGAATAAAGGAAGCCTATCTTTACGGCTCTTTTGCTCGGAACCAGCAAGACATTGCTAGCGACATAGATGTCTTAGTGATTGGTAACCCGAAAGAAACTGTCCTGGCAGAGGTCGTCCGTGCCCTCGAACACCAACTTGGCCGCGAGATAAATTACACGGTGCTGACACGGAAGGAATTCGATTTGCGCCGCGCCCGTAAGGATGCTTTTCTGGAAGATATCTGGCACAATGAGCGGCTCGCACTTGTCGGACCCGCATGAAGAAATCCAAACCGCACACAACGGACTGGCCTCAAATTGACCGCTTTCTGCAGAGTGCCGAAAAGCGGCTTTCATCTGCCCGCAAGATTCTCGAGTTTGATGAAGAGGCTTGCCTTCAACAAGCATATGAAGCGATGCTGCGCGCTTCGCTCGCCTTCATGTTCAGCCACGGCGTGCGCCCGCGGAGTCAGCCAGGCCACCACATCGTGATTATTGAATTCGTTGGTCAGCACCTTGGCAAGAAACATGCCGGACTGCTAACGGTCTTTGATCGTCTCCGCCGCAAACGCAATACGGCACTCTACGACGATACCGGATTCGTTTCTCGGCATGATGCTGAAGAAGCGATTACAACGGCACACGACTACCTCGCGGTGATTGGCGCGGACGTTGAGGTTCGCAGGCGCAAACCTTGAAGCCACCAGTTTGCGGCCCACCGTACTTTCCTAATTATAGGAATTCTACAATGGTGATATGGACGTAACATTTCCACTGGTCAAATTGACTGGCCGCGAACGTTCCCTGAAGGAGCTAGCCAGGCCGGATGAAAGAATCTTGCGGTACTCCGGCTTAACTGTTGAACAGCTACAAGCGCCGTATCTTATGATCGACGCGCGCCTTCCTGCCGCCACGCCGGCAAAGGTCCGGGAGCGAATTCTCGCCGCCCGAGATCTGGCAGTCTATGGCTACTTCGTTTACGAATTCCACGCCATCTCAATGTTCTGGGCGGTCTCATGTATTGAGATGGCCTTGAAGATGAAGTTTGCGGAGAAATGCCCCGACCCCATCAGGGTGACCAGGAAGGCGGCGGATGACACTGAAGAATCCTGCCAGATTTCAATCGCGGAGCTTCAGGACTACTGGCGGCAAAAGTGGCGCATCTCTGAGATGAAATATTTCGACTACAGCTTTCAGGCGGTTCTCACTTGGGCTTTCCGCGAAAAATTGCTGCCAGACGACATCCCCATTCCCGTGCCGGAGATCGTAACAAGCTTCGAGCATCGTTTCATGCTGAAGACATTTCCCGCGCGCGCCCTGAAAGACGGGCTGCTGAAATCGGAGCCACAAACCTACGAAGACATTCTGAACTGCTGGAATGGTCTGAGCGAGACCCAAAAGAACTATTACTGGCCTAAGGCTTCCACGGTGCTGGTCGAAGAACTTCCGCGCTTTCGGAACATGATGGCGCACCCTCAATTCAACCCTATTGTGTTTCCTCGCGCGCCGATCGGCACTTATGAGCTGCTTGTTGACGTAGTAGCCCGCTTGTGGGCGGTGCCGAGCCGCTCAGCCGGACGGTTCCGCACCAACCAACTCTAAGGCGACGGCGGACAAACCGGGTCGCGGCCACTGACTCCTCCGGGTGGCCCGCTGCAGCGCCCTCCTCTATGAGAGAGAAGGGAAATGCAACGCTGGCCAGATGCGGCTATGGGACTACACTGAATTACTCGACGAACTGCCTCAGTCGTCGTGGTGTTCCCGTGTAAAATCTGTGCCGAAGCACTCCCCTGCATGATGGTGCCATTGATGTACCATCAAGTGCCGGGACTAAACACCTACATGGCGCGGCTTGAAGACTTAATCAAAGACATTGCTGACCCTTCGCTGCGCAATCAAATTGCCGGGGAGGTGGGCAAGCTCAAGGCCCGGAAGAAATTCGGCCTCGTGTTTGAGGAGCACCTGCCCGAAATAGTGCGGTTACCGGGACTGCCGGTCAAGCCGGGTGCGCGAGTCGCCAAGCGTGCGGATAAACTGTCAGGATTCTTCCTCGTCAGCACGGCCGTCAACGGAAAGAAAGTCTCGATCGTACCGGAGCGTGGCGGCCCGCAAGAGATTGCAGCCAAAGACGACCTCGTGGTGGTGAAGCGGTTCGGGGAACCGATGTATCCCGCCCTGGTTCCAGTGGATCGGGTGATGCGTGCACCAGGCAAGCCATACCACACGCTCATCAACGCGGACAACTTCCACGCCCTGCAGGTCCTCCTGTACTGCTACGAGGCAAAGGTAGATGTGATCTACATCGACCCGCCATACAACAGCGGCGCCAGGGACTGGAAATACAACAACGATTACGTGGACAGGGCAGACCAGTACCGACACAGCAAATGGTTGTCGATGATGAAGCGCCGTTTGGAGCTGGCCAAGCGCCTCCTGAAACGGGATGGAGTCCTCATCGTCACAATCGACGAAAACGAAGTTGGACACCTGAGTGTTCTGCTGGAAGCCATTTTCCCTGAATATTTGCGACACATGGTGAGTGCGGTCACTAACCCGAAGGGGACAGGAAAACTTAACTTCGCACGGGTGGACGAGTACCTCTTTTTTTGTGTCCCCAATCTTGGAAAGACGAGTGTAATAAAAGGCATTCCAACGGAGGCTGGAATCACTGCCGCCCCAGGCGAGGGCGCTCTGTTCTATCCATCTTTGGCGCCAGAGCCATTTCTCGAAGGTATGCACGAGGAAGGGGAGGAGGGTGCCGAGGAGGAGGACGAGGAGGAGATGGCAGAGCCTGAAGAGGAGCCCGACCTGATAGATATTGCCGACGAAGAGCTGCCGTTCCCCCTGGAAGAGATCGACGAATGGGAATTGCGGCACGCGCGTCGCCGTGGCAGCGAGTCAAGCTACCGCCACCAGCGCAAGAATCAGTTCTATCCCATCTATATCGATGTTAAGGAAAAGCGGGTTGTTCGAGCCGGCCCGGCCCTGCTGCCGCTCGAAAAAAAGCCAAGCTTTGCGAAAGTCGACGGCTTGCTGCCGGTATGGCCGATTGATAAGGACGGGAACGAGCGATGCTGGCGGTTTATCTCGCCAAAGATGCAGGAACTGATAGACGCCGGGCGCATCAGGCTTGGCAAGTACAACCCCGCGTTTGACAGCTGGACGCTCAACATCTGGGAGCGAAAGCCGGAATCGAAGAAGCTCAAGACGGTTTGGTGGAAAAGAGCACATGATGCCGGTACTCACGGCACGACGCTCCTGCACACCATACTCGGCCGCCGCGCGACTTTTCCTTTTCCGAAGTCCATCTATTCCGTCGCAGATGCGCTTGCAGCAGTCGTGCGCACGCGACCGGACGCTCTCGTTATTGACTTTTTCGCAGGCTCAGGAACGACCCTCCAGTCCACCTGCATGCTGAATGCCGTCTATGGAGGTCAACGCCGGTGCATCCTCGTGACCAATAACGAGGTGGATGCAAAGCTATCGGCACGGCTGGAGAAGGACGGGGTCGAACCCGGAAGTGTCGAATACGAGAAACACGGCATCTGCGCGGCAGTCACCTGGCCGCGCGTTGAAACGATCCTGACGGGCAGGCGACGGGACAAGTCTAAGCTGGCCGGAAAATATCTGGACGGCCGCGCCATGAGCGAAGGCTTCGAGGAGAACGTGCAATATCTCAGGCTCGACTTCCTCGATCCCGCCGATGTCGGACGCGGCGAAAAGTACGAAGCCATTCTGCCCATCCTCTGGATGATGGCGGGAGCATCAGGCGATCTGGAACTCTCCAAAGGCTTAGGCAAACACCATTTCCCCAAGGGCGCCCGGTTTTGCGTCCTGATCCGGGAGGATTATTTCAAAGAGTTCGCGGCCAAGCTCGCGGCGCGGCCCGACATTACCCACGTTTTTCTCGTTACCGATTCTGTTGAAGCCTTCCACGAGATGGCGAGCCATGTCGGCAAGGGCAGGCGCTGCGTCCAGTTGTACAAGTCCTACCTGGACAATTTCAAAATCAATCTGGAGCCGAAGAATGCGGATTGAGCCCAAGGACTTTCAGGACAACGCGGTCCTCCGGCTCACCGAGGAGATAGAGTCGGCGCGCGGCGAGATTGAGCGCCGACGCCCGCAGGCGGTCGTGCTGTCTTCCCCGACCGGCTCCGGCAAGACCGTCATCATGACGCTGCTGATGGAACGGCTGTGGGCCGGGCATGAGTCGATTGCTGCCGACCCCAACGCGATATTCCTTTGGATCTCCGACTCGCCGGAGTTGAATATCCAGAGCAAGGAGAAGATCGAGGCGGCGTCTGACGTATTTCCAGCTTCGCGGCTGATCATCATCGACAACGATTTCAACCGCGAGCGGCTCGCACCCGGAAACATCTACTTCCTGAACACACAGAAACTCGGCGTTTCCAGCCTGCTGACCAAGCCCGGAGACGGACGGACATGGACGATCTGGCAGACCATCGAGAACACGGCCAAAGCGTCGCCCGCGCACTTTAATCTCATCGTTGACGAGGCGCACCGGGGAATGGGACTGAGCGCGAGAGCGGAGACCACCGCCCGCACGCTCATCCAGCGGTTCATCAGGGGCGCGCCGGAGGTCGGATTGTCACCCGTTCCTCTCGTGATCGGCATGAGCGCCACGCCGGAACGATTCCACAAGGTCCTTGAAGGGGCGCAGCGCATCACGCGCCCCGTCGATGTCAGCGCGGAAGACGTGCGTGAGTCCGGACTGATCAAAGACCGCATCATCCTCGACATCGCGGAAGATGATCAACCCGTGGACTGGACCCTTCTGCGCGATGCCGCACAGCGGACTATCGAGTACGCCAAACAATGGAAGCGCTACTGCAAGGCGCAAGACATCGTCCCGCCGGTCGAGCCCATCTTGGTGGTCCAGGTTGAGGACGGGACGCAAACCATCAGGACGCGAACGGATCTAGCCAAAGCGGTCGATGTGCTGGAAAAAGTGTACGGTCGTTTCGGCGCGGGGGAGCTGGCGCACTGCTTCCAGGAGGAAGACGACATCACCGTGGGCGGGTACAGCATCCGCAAGATCGATGCCTCCAAGATTCAGGGCGATGCGTCGGTCCGGGTCGTTTTCTTCAAAATGGCTCTCACCACCGGATGGGACTGCCCCCGCGCCGAGGTGATGATGTCCTTCCGAAAAGCGGCAGATCACACCCTCATAGCGCAATTGGTCGGGCGCATGGTGCGCACTCCGCTGGCACGCCGGGTCGAGGATGATGAATTTCTCGGAAGTGTGGCTTTGTTCCTGCCGCACTATGACGAGGCCGGATTGAAGGCTATTGTCGAAAAGCTGGAAGACCCGGACACCGGCTCGCCGGTCAAGGTCGAACGCAAGGCAGACCTCGCACTTTATACACGCGCCCAGGACAAGACCGATTTGTTCGACGCGCTGGCGAAAGTGCCCACCTACGTCTTGGACAAGACCCGGCGACAGGCCAACACGCGGAGGCTGCTTTCGCTGGCACGTAAGCTGACAATGGACGGGATCGACGCGGAGGCATGGGGCGAAGCCAAGACCCTGGCGGTGGAAACACTCAAGGCCGAGTCCGCGCGGCTGCGCAAGAACCCCGAGTTCGCCACGAAGGTGAGCGGCAAAGCCACGATCAACGTCAAAGAATTCAAAGTCGAGTTCGGCGAGCTGCGGGAATTGAAAGAATCGCGGACCATCGCAGTCGAGGTTACGCCCGAGAACATCGACGATCTGTTTGCAAAATGCGAAACGATCCTCGGCGAAGGGCTCAAGGACGAGTATTGGCGGCGCGTTCACGACCACGACGAGCCGGAGTTGGCAAAGCTGGAGTTGTTCTGCGTCCTGCAGGACCCCGCGTCGGTGCGCTCCGTGCAGGAAGAGTGCGGCAAGCGGATTGACAGGCTATTCGAGCAGTACCGCGACAAGATCGAGGAAATGCCGTCGAGCCGCCGTGAGCAGTATGCGCGAATCGGCAGGCAAGGGGCTGAGCCGAGGGCAGAGATCATCCACGCGCCGGAATTGATCGAGCTGCGCAAGGAAGCGCCCTTGTGGGACAGTCACCTGTTTGTGGACGCTGCCGGCAAGTTCGGATGGAAGGCCAACACATGGGAAGACTTGGTTCTGCGCGAGGAGATGAGAGGCAAGAGTTTCGCAGGCTGGCTCCGGAACATCCCTAAGAAACCCTGGGCACTTTGTGTACCTTACGGGCAGGGCCAGGCGAAGCCGATGTACCCAGACATGCTGGCGTTCCGCCGCGAAGGCGGCAAGGTTAAGATCGACATCCTCGATCCCCACGATGATGCGCGCGCCGATGCGGCGGAGAAGGCAGCGGGTCTCGCTGACTTCTCCCGCAAGCACGGCAGTGCGTTCGGTCGCATCGAAATGATCCGCGTCGTGAAGGGCAAGATCGAGCGCCTGCGGCTGCATCAAGAATCTGTCCGGGACAAGGTGCTCAAGGTGACAGACTTGAAGCATTTGGCAGAGCTATACGAGCAACTTGGTTGAACGTCGGTTCCAAGCGCGATGGGAAAATACTCATAAGCAAGTTTGGAGGAGCAGAAATGAACATACAGAATATGCTCGAAAACCCGTCACCCTCGCCGGCCATCAAATGAGTACGCCGGTCTCCAGTGCTTCCGCGCCGACCATCTATCATCTTGTGATCGAGCGCTTCCGTGGCATTAAGGCTCTTTCATGGCGCCCGGCCAAGGGCGTAAATGTCATTCTCGGCGGCGGCGATGTCGGCAAGACGACCATCCTTGATGCTGTCGCACTTCTTTTCAGCCCGACAAACCCCACCACTCTTTGCGATACCGACTACCATGCCCGCGATGACAAAGCTGGTTTCGTCATCGAGGCTATCGTAGCTCTGCCGCCATCGAACGGGATCAATAACCTGATCAGGCCCTCATGGCCCTGGGACTGGAACGGCAGCGAGGCCGTCGTGCCCAGTACGGACGGAGATGTCACCCCGAAAAACGAACCGGTCTACCGCCTGCGCGTGCGAGGCACTGAGGATCTCGAACTGGCATACGAGATTGTCCAGCCCGACGGGAACCCCGATAGTTTGCCAGTGGCTCTGCGCCGCGCCATCGGTCTCGTGCGCCTCAGCGGTGACGACCGCAACGACCGTGATCTGCGGCTCGTTCAGGGATCGGCACTTGACCGGCTGCTTTCGGACAGGGGGTTGCGTTCCCGACTGGCGAGCGAACTTGCCAAAAACGACGTTAAGAGCGAACTCACAGACAACGCGAAGGATGTCCTGAAGGCTCTCGATCTGGCCTTCAAAGCAAAGAGCCTGCCGGAAGGGCTAGACCTTGCTATCACCGGAGGCCAGGGATTCTCCATCGCGGCACTCATCGGATTGACCGCCGAACGTGAAGGCGTGCAGTTGCCGCTAGCAAGCTGGGGCGCGGGGACACGGCGGATTGCAGCCCTCACCATCGCCGAGCAGAACCAGGGAGAATCTCCAATTACGCTTGTCGACGAGATCGAACGCGGGCTTGAGCCCTATCGGCAGCGGTCTCTGATGGAAAAGCTGCAAGCGGGCAAATCGCAAGTCTTCGTCACTACACACAGCCCGTCCACCATTTCCGCCGCGTCCAAAGCAAGTCTCTGGTACGTCGATCGTACCGGCAAGATTGGTTCGCTCGATTCCGCGAAGATCGCAAGATATCGCAAGAGCGACCCTGAGACATTTCTCTCCCGCCTGACCGTCGTAGCCGAGGGCGCAACCGAACTGGGGTATGTGACCGCACTTCTTGAGAAAACACTTGGCTCACCACTAGAAAAGCACGGGGTTCACGTCAGCGACGGCGGCGGGCATGAAGCCACCTTGGATCTTCTCGAAGCACTCGCTGGAGGCGGCTTGTGCTTCGGGGGATTTGCGGACCACGAAGGGACGCATCCGACACGCTGGGAGAATGTCGCAAACAGTCTCCAAGAGCTGCTGTTTCGTTGGGCATCTGGCGACATCGAAGAAAACATCATTGGCGCGGTGCCCGACGACAAACTCGAAGCACTCGTGATTGACCCAGCGAGCGAGAAGACCGGCATGCGTCTGCGAACACTAGCGGATCGTCTCGGCATCCAGGAAAAAGATTTCGAGACCATCAAGACGAAGGCCGGATCGGGACTGAGGGCGCTCATTCTTGCCGCCGCGTCGGGAACGGTTCCCGAGGACAAGACGTTGGAGAAGAAACAATACCAGGCGCACGCCCAGACCTGGTTCAAGACTGTCGGCGGTGGCCGCGAACTTGCTGAAAAGGTCTTCAGCCTTGGCGCGTGGCCGGTGCTGAAACCACAGCTCATACCGTTTTGCAGCGCTCTGCGAAAGGCGGTTGACCTTCCGGAAATAACGGATCTCACGCCGTGAGCGACGACAGTGTCCGCGCTGCCCTCCGATCCGATGCCCCGCTCGTGGCGGTGGAAGCGCCGGCGGGTTGCGGCAAAACCACCCAGGGCGCGGAGTACGCGCGGGAGATCGCGGTCGCAGGGCGGATCCAGCTCCTGGTCCTGACGCATACTCATGCTGCCTGCTCCGTGTTTTCGGAGCGCACCAAGGATGTCGGGTCTCGCATCGAAATCCGAACAATAGACGCCGTCATCGCGCACATCGCGTCTACCTACCACCTCGGCCTCGGGCTTCCGGCCGATACCGCCGCGTGGGTTCGGCAGCGCGCCGAAGGGCACGCCGATCTCGCGCTAAAGGTCGCCGCGCTTCTGAAGCGCTACCCGATGATCGCAGCCTCGATGGCACAACGCCATCCCGTCGTCATCTGCGACGAGCACCAGGATTCGAGCGGCGATCAGCATTCCGTCGTCATGGCCTTGGTGGGTCAGGGCGCAAGGCTCCGCGTGTTTGCCGATCCGATGCAAAAGATATTCAAGGACAGGACCGTAGTCGGCGCTTGTCCTCCCTGCGACTGGAATCAACTGACAGGTCAGGCCCAGGCATTTGAGCAGTTGGACACTCCGCACCGGTGGTCAAAGGGCTGTCCGCAGCTGGGGCAATGGATCCTGATGGCGCGCACCGCGTTAAAGGCGGGAGGCAAAGTGGATCTGCGAAATGGACTGCCGCCAAGCGTCACCATCGTTTTCGCAGAGAACCAGGCTAAGAGGGTCCTCGACTACCAGCTCTCCGTTCAGGACCGGAAGGCGGTAGATGCTTTCGAAAGGAGTCAGTCGTCGCTCCTGATACTGACTCACCATAACGAGACTGCCCGATCTTTTCGCGGCTTCTTCAACCGCCGAATTCCACTCTGGGAAGGCCACACCCGCCCCAGCTTGGAAAAGCTCGTGGGTGCTGTCGGCAATAGTCAGGACGACCGCCTAGCTCTCGCCGCCGCCATAGTCACGTTCTTGGGCGATGTGGGCAAGGGATTCAGCCCGTCGGCATTTGGCGATAGGTTTGAGCAAGAGGTACGGGACGGCTGCATTGGGAAATGTCGGGGCAAACCCGCCACGATCCAAGAGCTTGCGCGATTCTTGATAGCCGAAGCTGATCATCACGGCGTTGCCAAGATGCTTCGCCGTCTATCAGAACTGAAAACCACGGACAGCAACTTCGCTGGCATCGAAATGGACTGTCACAGAGAATTCTGGGACGCAGTCCACCTCGGCGATTTCGACACGGCGGACGCCGGCTTGGCCGAGATTACTCATCGGCGGGCCTATTCGCGGCCGAAACCACCGGAGAAGGCCATTAGTATCATCCACAAGGCAAAGGGTTTGGAATGCGACAGCGTCATTGTCATGCCCTGCGACGCGCGAACCTTCCCAGACAAGCCTGAGACAAGGTGTCTCCTTTATGTGGCGCTGAGCCGGGCAAAGAGCCGCCTTCTGCTAGTCGTTTCGCGCAGCAGCCCAAGTCCGTTACTTACTATCTAGATGACGTAAGGTATCGACAGACAGCCTGAATCCGCTCCACGATATTCCTGGTCACGCGCCGCCTGAATGATACTCCCATGCATAAATCAAGAATAATGCACAAAAATAAGTCACTGACAGAACAGGGCTTTTCCGTTGCAGAAATCCGGTGCAAAATTCCGGCATGATATACGGGTATGCGCGGGTATCGACGGACGGCCAGAGCGTTGACGCCCAGGTGCGCCAACTGACCAAGGCCGGATGCAAGAAAGTGTTTCGGGAGGTTGCGAGCGGAGCCAAGACCGACCGCGCGCAGCTCCAGAGCTTGCTCCACAAGCTCGACCCCGGCGACGTGGTGATGGTGACGCGGCTTGATCGGTTAGCCAGGTCAACCCGCGATCTTCTCAATACCCTCGCCACGATCACCACCAAGAAGGCCGGATTCCGATCCCTCGGCGACACATGGGCCGACACCAGGACCGCGCACGGGAGGTTGATGCTGACAGTCCTGGGCGGGCTTGCGGAATTCGAGCGCGAGCTGATCCGCGCGCGGACAAGCGAGGGCAGGGCGCGCGCTGTGGCGCGCGGAGTAAAGATGGGGCGGAAACCAAAACTGACCACGCACCAGCAGCGCGAGGCTATCAAGCGCCGGGACCGTGGCGAGCCAATGCGGGAAATTGCCCGCAGCTACAATGTCAGCCACAGTACGATTTCAAGGCTCATCCCGTGAGCTAGAGCTTGCAATCCCCTGTCTCTGCGTTGACCGCCAGACCACAATCCGATACATCGGTCAGGATGGCAAAGGCAAAAAGACATCCCGGCAAACAGCTCACCGCGCTCCGTCCCGTGGAAAGCCTTATCCGTGTGATCCGGGGGCAGAAGGTCATGCTCGACGTTGATCTGGCGGAGTTGTATGGCGTACCGACAAAGCGTCTCAACGAAGCAGTCAGACGCAATCTGAGAAGGTTCCCAGAGACCTTCATGTTCCGACTCTCTCGGAAAGAGTCGGCCGCTCTAAGGTCGCAATTTGCGACCTTAGAAGCAGGACGGGGCCGATACTCGAAATATCCGCCGCTCGCCTTTACTGAGCACGGCGTTGTGATGTTGTCTTCCGTGCTGAACAGCGACCGCGCCATCGAAATGAGCATGTTTGTGGTCAACGCCTTTGTACGCATCCGAGAACTCATGGCGGCCAACAAGGATATCGCTGCCCGTATCGATAAGCTGGAACGCGGCCACAGCCGCACGGCCTCGGTCATCGAGGTACTGGTGGAGGATATCGACCGCCTCGCTCACGAGGTGAAGGACATGAAGGCGCTGCCGCCCGTGACAAAACGCAAGATCGGATTCTTCACCGGCGAGGACTGATCTCCCCCGCTCAGAGTGTAGAACACGCCCATTTCTGACCGTTGTGTCAGGGTGAGGTCTATGACCGTTTGCGAAGTCTGTCAATAAATGCGTTTTCAGGCCCTAGCCTGACAGGATTTCCGGTGCTTGCCTGACATCCGGTTAGAGTATGCTTCAGCCGGACACTGCTTAACGCGGCGGAGTCTTTGCAACAGAGCCAAGATAGATGGGGTGGATCAGGCGTAAGCGCGCTGAGTCTTTCTTACGCCGGGCTGGGCGCACGTGGTACGCGTGCGATAGGACTCTCTTGGCGGGCTTTTCGCTGCGGCTCGATACCTTCCGTAGAGTGGTTCGGCCCGACAATGACAGAAGGTTCGGCAGGCGATAGCGGCTTATTAAACTGCAATGTGCTAGCCGAAGATACCTGAGCGGCGACGCGTTCCCCGGCTTGGTACTCCCTGTCCGCCCTACCGAAACGAACGCCGAGTCTCCTTGCCTCGTCCGCCTCGCCCGCAATAAGGAAAGCGCCCAAGCTGCAACCCGCGCCAACAGTGAATACTGTTATCGCCAGACCAATAAAGACGGCTGGCGCAAGAAAAGGGGCCGCCAGAAACACACCTACAAGCGTTCCTAACGCACAAAAAAGTCCGGACTTACAGCGCTTAGCAATTCTTCCAAGCCTGTCGGCTTTATCCCCTTCTTTCTTTGCCATAGCCGCAAGCTTGTTCTTCGGGATGTCGGCTATGGTCGCTGGGATGAGGCTTCTGTCCTCGTCTTCTCCGACCCAATCACTCATAGTGTTTCCCCTCGATTGTTGTTCCTTCCCACTTCCCTCCACCATACCCATGCATCTATTTCGAAATCGTTAATTTCCAAGGCATTTGCGCGTGTTTTCCCGCTAAAGGGAAGCCAATTTGAGCCATTCAGGGGGATAGAAGGGCGCAAGGTGCGGCCGCGCGATGGCAGACGATAACACCCTTTATCGGCTAGCAAAGGAGGGCCGCCTAGAGAAGGTCGTTATAAGCGCCGGCAGCAAACAGCCTGGCGATCGCATTTTGAAAAGCTTCCTCGTGCTTTTCAATTCCGCTGGCGTGAACCATTTCATGAAGCAAAGCGATCCTGACGTGATCGCTCAGACATTGGAGCTTGGCGTTGATCCGGATACCGGGCCTGACATTGACTCCATCTTTTGAGACTTTGGCCGCTCTGTCCGCGTCAATGCAGATTCCTGCGGTCTCCCGTGGCATGTCGCAGAACTCGCACACGAATGCGTCGGAGATCGGAGGCAGGGAGTTATTGAACCACTTCGCGTTGAACGAATCGTACATCTTCGGGAGCAATTCGTCCCAATCGAACACCCGCACAGGCAGATTGCCGACCCAGTCGGAGATCAGTTTTTGCTCGTCGGTCATGCCCCGAAGGATAACACTCGGCCACCCCAGGGCCTCTCGATTTTCAGAAACATTTTAGCGGCGTACCTCACGCTCCAGGGCAACGGCTACTGACATCGGGTCTCACTTTATATCTTGCTTACACACCACACAGGACAGGTCTTATGGCGAAATCAAATACTTAAAGCAGATATCGGCTGCGTTATATCAGATTCTTAAGCTTTTTCTGCTAGGTTTTTTCCTCAGGGGTAGGCCCAGCACGTCGAAACGTTTCTCGGTGGATTCGACCGTTGGGTCTACCCCGGACTATTGCCGCCCACCTAACCACCGGGTGACCCGTGATGTCGAGGACCGCGCCCCGTGCCTTAATTCCAGCGTTCGTGAGTCTTGAGGCGAACCGGACCGGCAAGAAACCGGGCGCACTCCTAACCATTGCAGCAGCATGCCTTCTATTCTTGACCAGCTCTGGCGTTTCGCATGCCGGCGATTCCGGCGCCGACAACCTGTCGCAGTCCGGCGTATTCCTGTCGGGCAACGGGTTCGCGTGTTTCCTGAAATGCAACGGTGGGAATTGCGACAGCAACACGTGCCAGGCGGAATTCGGCGCCATCGGCACTATTTATGGCAGCGAGATCGTGCCGCCGCCCGCCTCAAATCCGATCTGGGGTGTGGATTGCACCACAACCCAGTGCAGCGGCGGCGTCCGCCACAATAACACTGCCAAGAATATTCTTTATGGCAATTATCCGACGCTGTGCCGGTTCGTCGATAACACAAGCACGCATAACCTGTTCGTGCCGCAGGCATCGCAGACGGAATTTACGGATTTCATCAATAATGCGCCGGGAGGTGTCGGTTTCGGCTATTGCACGCTGGGCGTGAATTATCCTTACACCGCGATCGCGAGCTATCCGGACGGCTTTTACATCACCACCGATGGCGGTCCGGCCGAACCGCAGCCGCTTGCGCCGGGCGAGGAGTTCGATACCAATTTCCCTCTCCCGACCACACGCGTGACCAACCCGCTCAGCCCGTCGCCGCCCGAGCCGGTGACCTTGCCAGCCTACACGCGCTACGACTGCGCTCCCGGCACGTCGCCGCCCTCGCCGTCATGCCGGGCGCGGACGATCGTCGAGACCCAAAATATCCAGGTGAGCATGGTGGCCAATCCCAGCCCTGCCTGCACCAACCCGGCCGTTGGATCAATGACCAACTGCAACGGCAGCTGGACCAATGGGAACGTGATCTCCGTGTCATGCACGGTTGACGGCGTGTTCTATGCGCCCGGAACACCCGGATGTCTCGACGGTTACTTACCAGCGCCGATCAACGGTGCCTGCGGCGGCTTGTCCAACCCCAGCTGTACGCCAGGCTCATGCTCAGGCACTTGCACGGCCGGCATACTGGCAGGTTCAAGCGATAACGGCACCCTCACCACCTGGACCTGCGATGGCGAATATGGCGGCTCCAACGCCCCGTGCAGTGCGAGCGATCCAGGCTCACTCGTCAACGGCGTCTGCGGCGGTTTGTCCAACCCCAGCTGTACGCCAGGTTCATGCACAGGCAGCTGCACGGCCGGCACAGTGACAGATTCGAGCGATAACGGCACCACTACAAGCTGGGTCTGTGATGGTAGTGGCGGCGGCTCCAACTCAGGCCCGTGCAGTGCGAGCGATCCGGGCTCACTCGTCAACGGCGTTTGCGGCATCCGGGCTGGTACCTGCGATGCGGGCACGCCCACCCTGGCCACGGAAACTTATCCATCAACTTCAGGGGCCGCGTGCGGTTATATCAAGCCCGCTTTTGAGTGTTGTATGCCTCCCCATCTGGGCTGTTTCATGGTTCCCGGATTAAGCATTTATTATGCGACCTTTGCATGGACCTGTGTGGGGAGCGGCGGTGGCAGCAATGCGAACTGTAACCTTTCCTCAGTGCCGGAGATCGGCGCACCAGAGTGCGGTTCTTGCCCTAGCGGCTTTAATACTTCTGGCGGCGCGCTGATCCCCTGTCCTTTAGGTGGCCCCGGGTCGCAAATCATCTTATATACATGCAACTAACACCATCTGCACCTGCCGGGAATTTTTGACAACTACAGAGGTGTAAGTCGCGCGGGTGGTGGATATGGCTCACTTGCCAAGCCTGACTGTCGCCAGGTAGATTCGCTCAGTTCGCACGCCAGACGCATGCAGCAGGCACCAGGCGTAAGAAAAACTTACGAACTCAGCGGCTACGGATGTTTTTATGCGGGTCCGCTTCTCCACGAGCTAATTTTTTTCGATTTCTGCGATGCGATCCCCGCCATTACAAGTGCCACGCCTTGTGTTGTGCCGGCGACTGCCTTGTTGGCTCCAAAATGCCGGAGACTTCCGTATACAGCCCCACCTACGGCGCCAACCGCTAACCAAATCGCTACTATTCTCAGCGCATGCTTCGTCTTCTTACCGATCTTCATTTGACCTCTCCTTAGACTAGAATCGCCATTGAGGTGATTAAGGAACTCGCGGCCCTTTCGTAGGCGATTTTGCTGAAGCGGTCAACAGAAACCCGCAATCGCTATAAGCGCATGGCTTGACCGCAGACGATGGAGTTGCGGGTTAGACGTGAAACACAGACACCATGTCGGTTTAGCAATAAGTAAATGTTATGTCAGGAGGCTACAGGCCAAGTCTGGGCGCACCTTCAGAGGGCCGACCCCGGCAGGGCCGCCGCAGGCGATTTAGAACCGCTCATCTTCGCGTTCTGCTGCGGACGGCTCTTTCTCGACTGAGGGTCGAGTATGTATCCAACTTCTCGCTCTTGGATATCTAGCGCCGCCGTGGAAAGGCTGAGCGCAACGCAGATGTGAGCACTGCCCTTCACTCTAACGTTTTCCCCAGTGCCCCGCCCTCAACCCCTCACCCCCTCGATGACACCCTGTAGCCCGGTCCAATCTTTGTCCGTCGGATTCTTGCAAGGGGGCCGACTGCGCCTTCTCGCCGCCCCGAGCGGGCGATGATCCTGTGCGCGAATCGCCGCCTTCTCTTTTCTCGATGTGCAGATCGTAGAAGCCATGGATGTCCTTTCGAGCCTGTTTATGAGCACGCACCACCAATTGCAGCCTCGACACTTTGAACCTATTTCAAGGGACCGAGTCGCAAGGGCGATGCCCCGTATAAACAAAAATTTTCCCCTGCGCCCGCGTTCCCTACACGAGCCCGCTGTTCGGGACCCCCGCGTGCGCATTCCTCGCGATCGCTGCGCTTCAAAATTCCTATCGGCCCTTACAGATTTTGTGTACACGCGCCAGTCCGTGAAATGCCGGTTCTTTGTCGAGGCCGCATTGGGCGGGCTCACAAACACGAAAGGAACATCACATGGCTACGATCGCAAATCTCGTTAAGAAAGACGGCGGCTTCTCTGGCACGCTCATCCTCCCTTCCCTGAACGGCATGAAGATCACGTTCGAGCCCGTCAAGAAACCGACCGACAAAGGCCCGGACTACCGCGTCATCATCGGCGGCTTCGAGGCTGGGGCGGCCTGGAACAAAACGTCCAAGCAGGGCAATCCGTACATCTCGGTCAAACTCAGCGAACCGACTTTCCACGGTGGCACCATCTATCCGGTGGTGGTGAAGAGCGAGAAGCTTGGCTACCTGCTCGACTGGAATCCTCAGCCGAGAAAGAGCCGTCCGCAGCCGAACGCAGAATCCGCTGAGTTCTAATCGCCTGGCGGCCCCGGCGCGAGCCGGGGCCGTTTCGCCGCTTGTAGGAAAGTATTCTCTCCTCCGCCGCTCACGCGCGCGGCCACAAAAGCCGCAGCCAGCGCCAGTATTGCCGCAGCATCCAGCCCATTCCCCTGCTCTTCCGAAACCTCGCCATGTCTCCGCTCCCGGCTCGCCTGCATACCCGGGTATGCAGCATGCAGCCTCGCACATGTTTCGTCTCGACTGAATGAAGAATCTCCGGCAGGCTGTGTGGTTGTGTGGGAAGACTTTCCCGCGCGTCCCGCAACCCTTCTGGAGAAAATCACAGACCCAGAAATAGCAAACCCGCCTTGGAGGGCGGGCTGCATATCGGCGGAGGGCCGGATATCTCGTGACGTTCACAATCACGAGAATCCCCCGAATTCCCGAACTTTGCAAGAGGATTCTTGCAACGGGTAAACTCGCGCCAAATTCAGCCTCTCCGAGGCGGTTGCTCCTGCAACCGTAACGGAGAGCCCATGCCTGTTTACAACCCACCCCCCCACCCTTCCCGCGAGAAAGTCTTCCGCCGCGTTCTCGGATCGCCCCTTGGCCAGAAGACCAAGAAGGCCATCATGCGCAGCGTCGAGCTGTACAACGTGAAGAACAGGAAGCCGGGCGAACACCACGGCCCGATCACCCCCGCCTTCCAGCGGGTGCTGATCGCCATGCTCTGGAAGTTCCACAACAGCAGGACCGGCTACTGCTTTCCGAGCTACGAGACGATTGCCGCTGCCGCCAGATGCTGCCGCGACACCGTCTATGAGGCCATCCGCGCACTCGAAGCCGCCGACATTCTGACCTGGGTGAACCGCTTCGACAAAATTCGCACGCAGTGTATAGGCGCGTTCGGTCGCGCCTTCACGCGCTGGCAGGTCATCAGGACAAGCAACGCCTACTGCTTTCGCGATCCTCTGCCTTGTGCAACGGAGTACGGCTCATATAAGTCGGAAAATCCCACTGGAACTCTGAATCAAGAACTTTCTTACACTAAAGACTCTATGAAAATTGTGGTTTTAGATCCCGCAAACTCCCTGGAGAGCGCCCTGATCGGGCTCGGCAGGGCGTGTGGGGCAATTCCGGCAGCTCCTGCCGTCTGAAACGTCGGAAATCGCGTCCAGAACGCGCCAGAGACGGCCCTAAGGCCCTCCGGTAGGGGGAAAACACGCACCAACACTGTCGAAATTAACGAATTCGAAATAGATGTGTGGATATGGTGGATGGGAGTGCGAGGGAACAACAATCGAGGGAGCAGCGCTATGGGCGGCTCGATGGAAAAAGACAAAGACAGAAGCCTGGTCCCAACGACCATAGCCGACATCCCGAAGAACAAGCTTGGAGCTATGGCAAAGAAAGAAGGGGGTAAAGCCGACAGGCTTAGAAAAGTTGCTAGGGGAGTCTTTGCTACGTGCGTGGTTCTGATTTTTCTCGCACCTATCCTTACGCCGCCTGTCCTCATCCTTATTCCTGTTATGAAGGCTACAGGACTCCTTTTTCCTTTTCTGGGGACTACAGGACTCCTTATTGCGGGCGACGTCATGGCCTCTATCCATACTAGGGGCAAGGTAAACTTACTCGGCCTCGGCGATCGTTTAGTAGATTTACTAGGTATGAAGGACAACGGGGAGTACCAAGCTGGGGAACGCGTCACCGCATTCCCGAAGGCTGTCGCTGAACCTATCCGCGAGGTATCTGTTACTAATGCTCTCGTATCTGAACCGTCTCCTGGACCTGAAGCCGCGAAGACAGTCGAAGAGCCCATCAGCGCGCAAACGGTGCAAACGCTGCTCGCACTCGGTGTAGATGTCAATGCAACTTACCATGTCGCAACGGACGATCCCCGCTTCGCGCCCCTCTCTCCATCCCGAAGTGTGAAAGGCAAAAAACTGCCTTCCCCCGGCCCGGCGTAAAAAGGCTCAACGCCCTACGCCTGATCGACCCCATCCATGGCAAGAATGTATGTCCAGTGCCAAAGCTCGTTATCGCTGCCAAAGCTGCGTGCGGGTTTTGCAGTTCCGGGTTCCGCTGTCACTTCCCATCGTCCGCCCTTCAGCGCTTTGACTTCGTAGCGATACTCTTTGAGCAGCCGCTGGACCGAACCCATCTCGTAGAGTCTCCTCTGCAGCGCCCGCCAGCGCACCTGCTCGGTGCGAGGAAAACGCGGATCGGGCCGCACACAATGCAACATATCCCAATCCTCGTAGTAGACGATCCGCCGCCCGAGAATCGGCGGATGTCGTCCCATGATGAGGCAGTGATCGCCGCTGAGGCCCCGGACCTCATCGGGATTCAAGAGCGCCCGGCTCATGGTCTGCGTCGAATAGCTGGTCGAAGTTTGGACCGAAGTTCTCTGAGAGACGCGCCACGGTGCGTTGTCTGTGAGGGGAGCAACCGATACCCCCTCGGTCTTTGAGACGTTCACCTGCTGGACCGTGGCGGTGCCCAGCATCTTGCTGATATAGTCCGCCGTGAAATTGTCCATGACTCCGAAGCACGTCATCGCCTGCGAATTGCCGATGAACGTCTCCCAATGATCGGGGTAATCGCGCTTCAATTGATTGAGATCCTGCGCGAAGGCCCACATGATCATCCCTAGCCCAGCCATAAGCCCGTAAGCCTGAGCGACCGCGTTCAGCTTCCCGATGGTCCCAAACTCGTCGAGGATGAAAAGCACCGGAAGCCCGACCGAGTTTTGCGGTCGCTGGATGTCGAGCGACTTCGATCCCCCGAGTCCGCGTGCGCCCGGTTGCCCGAGCACTTGCGAGGGCAGAGAAACCGATAACGAGCGGGTCGCGCACCCGCGCGACACCGCGCGGATCGCGATGGAAACCATGAGCCGGAGCCACCGCGCATAGGTTTCCAGCTTATCGGGCGGCAGCACGAGATAGACCGAAATGTTTCCCCCGCACAATTCCTCGAAACTAAAATCCGAGGTTTCCATGTTGCGCGTCAGAACCTCGCTATCGAGAAATCCCGTCTGCGTGCGCGCGGTCGACATGACCGAATCGATCTCGTTGGTTTCGGCCTCGAAGCGCGCGAGCTTCGCGCGTGCGATGCTGCCCGGCTCCAAGTTCTGCGCGTCTCGGATCGCGACGCGCAGTTGCGGTCCGGGAAGGGAGAGCAAAGCGCGCACGAGACCCAGAGAAGCAGAGTCGCGGTACTGCGGGCTTTCGACCACGAAGGCGATGAGACCGGCCACCAACTCGCGGGCGCTGTCGTCCCAATGCGGATCTCGGCTGCTCTGGCTAATGATGACCGCGTCCGCAAGATAGGCGAGATCGTCCACATACTCGTCGGAGCCGGGATCGAGGATGGAGAGCGGATTGAATCGCGCAATAGTCTCGGACTCGCCAGCCATTGATCCATAGCGGCGATTGACCTCGCCCCAGGGATCGACGATGACGGTTTTCTGGCCGAGCGCGTCGCGCCGGTGGGCGGCGGTGATCCAGGCGTTCTCGCCCTTGGGATCGACGACGAGAACGGACCCCCCGTAAACCAGAAGGTTCGGAACGATGAGCGAGACGCCCTTTCCCGAGCGCGTCGGCGCAATCGAGATCAGGTGCTGCACGGGCGGGCGCACATGGAGATGACCGTGGACGTTCGGGGATTCTCCGAGCAGCAAAAAGCGCCCCTGGAAGGGAGAGCCCGCGTTTCCGATCGGTGTGTAGCGCCAGTTTCCGTGGTCCGTACTCCATTGCGCCGAGCCGAGCACCGTTGACATGAGGCCTCCAAACGACCGTCACTGCTGCTTAATCGGATAGTCCAGCCCCGCAATGCAGGGCGTGGTGGTAATTTCCTTGATTCGCGCTCTCGTCGTTGGGTCGAGCACGTTCAGAAAGACGCAGGTGGACGGCGGTTTTCCAGGGTTACGGTGGACGACGGTAAAGCTGATCTCCAAGAGACGCGGCCCGCTCGAAAGCGTCACCGGAAGAACGGTCAACCTCGGCGCGCGCCGCATCATCGCCGGCGTAATCGCCTGGAGGACGGCCGCGTTGTCAGCGTCGTACGTCTTGACCCAACTGGCCTGCAGATGGGCGGGATTGGTCACATAGGACCAGAACCAGACCATCCCGATCATACCCACCATGATGATGAGCACGAGCAAGCCCGCCGGGAATCGCTTCGCGGGTTTGGCGGCCGTGGCCTCTGCTGCCGGCAGGATTCCAATGCCGGGCGGAAGTGGCGGGATGAACCGCGCCGATGTGACCGGCACGCCTCCTCCGGGTATCGGCGCGAGTGCTTGGTCCGGCATAAAAACCCCTGCAAGAACAAATAAGAAGAGACCAAAAGAAATGATTGGCTTCGGGTCCGGGTTTGCCTCGCCGCCAGCGGCGCTCGAAATTATACTATGGCCCCCAACTGGCCTGCCCCGGCCGGTCTCCAACCCCGCAAAATTCATTTCGTATGCGGAATCCCAAATACGTTTTACAACGGTGTGCTATGGACGAGTCAGCAGATACCGAAACAACTGAGGAGACAGGTCATGACCGCATGGACGCCGAAACTGGCAGCATTGATTGATACATACGCTGACTGCCAAGAGGCGCAGGTCAAAGCATGTATTGACCCGAAAAGATCCGTGGCCAGTTCATACGCATACTTCTGTTTCAAGTCAATAACGGTCCGTGATCCCACGTACAAGAAAATCTGCACGGAATTAAATCTTCCGCATCCCACGATAAGAGCGACAGAAATAGAAAACCGCAAAATAAGAATAGAAAATCGCAAGAGAATAATTGAGCTTGCCAGAGAGAATAACGACCTCGTCGCCATCGACAAGTTGGAAAGAGCGGCTCGCCTATGGGCCAAAGTGCCCAACGGCCCCCCGATGACCATTACAGGTACTCTCAAAGGAATTAAAGCAGCCAAGAAGAATGGTCTTAAGTTTTAGCCTTTGCTCCCGGTACTGGCACGGAGAGTTGGTCCGGCATGACTCTACTCCTTGAAAGCCCGGTCTACTCTGTCCTTTCCCTTCCGGGCGATCTCCCGAACCGGCCGCCGATGCTTCCTCCGCCACCCGGCGTTACGGCTAATTCAGACATAAGCTGCGAAAAAAGGGAAATAACGCTGTGCGGCAGGCCCCCAATGCCTCCGCCTGCGGATCGATCCGGATGTGCGCCATCACGCCAGCTCCGACAACGATCTTGCGATGATTGTCGCGTTTGCGTTCCTCGACGCGCTGTCGGCTTTTGAGTTCCGCCATTCGGGTCCTCACTTGCTCGGCCTTCTTTTGTTCTTCGGCGATCAGCTCCTCGGTTGTCTTGCGGGTTTGCGCCATATCTCCTCCTGTCCCGCTATTATCATCCCCGGCGCGAGCGCTTGATCCGGCATAAACAAGTAAGACCGAAAGAAAAGATGGCTTCAGGTCCGGGTTCGCCCCGGCGCCAGCGGCGCTCGAAATTATACTATGGCCCGCTACTGGCCAGCCCGGCCCGTCTCGGCCCCCTATCGCTCCCGCCCCTAGTCCAGCAAAATTCATTTCGGTTGCGGAATCCTTAATTACTTTCAAAGCGGCGGGATAGCGTGGAGATAACAGCGTCAGCGACAGGGAGCCAGAATGTTTGTAAGAGTCATAAACACAACCGCAAACGATAACGGTGATCAAACGCGGGATGTCGCGCTCGGCGTTATTTCCTATGTAGAAGATGAAAACTATAGACAGAGCCGCATCGTTACCAGCTGTTTTACGCCGAGCGTAAGTTCTTGGTGCAAAGGCATCTTCCGTTCGCCGCATTCTTCGCAACAAGTCAGAAGGGCGATCAATCTCTTCGCAGGTTTTCTGGCCGGAGAGCGGCAATCCTTGCTCGATCTGCCGATGAGCAATACTCCCTTGGGCGATCCACAACGGGTCAGTGGTTGGACGCTTGATCTGTCGGAGGCCAACGGTATCCGCGTCATCGAGACGACTGCAAACGTCGATGCCAATGGCGATTGGCAATCTGAGGACGGTACCTCGATTAGAGTCGAGCGCGCTCGTTCGTCAGCCAAACCTTCAATTCCGCAAAGCCCACGCCTGTAAGCTTTATCGGCCGGCACGCCCCAGCCGCACCGCAACCAAACATTAAGCCGGGCGCGCTCCCTTCGGGTCCGGCCCTCCCCTGCCCTGCGGACGCGTCGGCTCCTCTAGTTCGTTTGCCTCTGCCTTCGCCTCCTCGGCCCCCGCGACAACTGCCGCTTCCCTGGCTTCTGCAGCGGCCTTCTTCGCCGCCGCCCTCATGGCCTCTTGAAAAGCCTTCTCGTCGAGCAGATCGGGGATCACGGCTTTGTGCTTGGGATCGGTCACGGCTTTGTCCAAGGCGTCGCGCACTGCCTTGCGGAATTGCGGATCGACTCGGATGTGCGCCATCACGCCAGCTCCTACGACGATCTTGCGATGATTGTCGCGCTTGCGTTCCTCGACGCGCTGTCGTGTCTTGAGTTCCGCCATCCTCGCCCTCACTTGCTCGGCCTTCTTTTGTTCTTCAGCAATCAGCTCCTCGGTTGTCTTTCGGCCTTGCGCCATATCTCCTCCTATCCGGCTATTATCATCCTGAAATGCGCATCTGGGCACGCCGAATCCAGGAATGTGCGGTGCAGTAAAGACGCAAGGCGTTCCAGGCATACTCAGGCTTACAAAATCGCGCTAAGGCCTGCGGACGTTCGCTTTACTTAATCAGCCGGATATCCGGAGGTAAACAAGCCAGCAGCATGGCCCTCTCCTCCGGATCTGTTATCGCTTCCAGAATAAGCTTTCGGGTTAGCGCCCGAAACGCGCTATCCACTTTGCCAAGATGGAGCACCGCGCTCCCCAAGAGGAAATTCCGGCGAATCTCGCGGTTCAGTTCAACGTGCTCCGCGATCCATCGACGGGGTATCCCGCATTTCCTGTTCATCGCCGCCCCCCCTGGTTGTTAACCCTCCCGCAAAGCATACTCTGGTATGTTTGCCGTTTTCCTAACGAGTGCATACCGGGGTATGCAGGCGCACAAAAAAACGCACGACACCCGAGCCATTCTTGAGATCGCGGAGCGTGAAATCCTTAACGTCACCGGCAGCCCGTTAACCTTTGCCGCCGCCTTGGCCTTAGCCCTGCCAGTTTGCATACCGGGGTATGCAGGCGTTTGCAGAAAAGCAACTTCCCGGCGGTAAGATAGTCACTGACGGCCTGCACCGGAACGCGAACGAAAGTTACCCATGCCGCCGGAACCTGCTTCACGAGCTAGCGAAGTGCGCACTTATACGTTGCTGCGCAACGTGTGCGGCAGAAGCTCCGCCTCTGCACTCGGGCATGGGCTGTCGCGCCCCTGCACCCACGACGATGGGCGTGCCTGCCCCTCGACCCAGCCCAACCCTGCGCGGTTTGGATACGCGCCAGGGCCTTCCCGCCCTGGACCTGGACTCAGAAGGGCCTTGCCCCTCCGAGACCTCCCGCGTCAGGGCTTTCGCGCCCCGACACCCACGGCCAGCGTTTCCCCGCTGGACCAGGACAAGCGCTTCCGCCGCTCGATCACGGGCTGGTGACACATGGCAGACTACCATTTCGCCGCCAAGATCATCTCGCGCAGCAGAAGCCAGAGCGCCGTTGCTTCGGCGGCGTACCGCGCGGGCGAATGCCTAAAGGATGAGCGCCTGGGCCGGACCTTCGACTACCGGCGCCATCTCGGCGTCGTGCATACCGAGATCCTCGCCCCCGACAATGCACCCGACTGGATGCGCGACCGCTCCCAGCTCTGGAACGCCGTCGAGAAGGCCGAAAAGCGCAAGGACAGCCAGCTTGCCCGTTCCCTGGACATAGCGCTTCCGCACGAACTGAACCTTGAACAGAACCTCGAACTGCTGCGCGGCTTCGTCCAGGAGCAGTGGGTTGACCGGGGCATGATTGCCGACATAGCCATACACCTGCCGGGCCGCACCGGCGACATCCGGAACGTCCACGCCCATGTCGCGCTGACCACGCGCGAGATTACCGGCTCCGGCTTTGGCCAAAAGGAGCGGGACTGGAACGACAAGCAGGAACTCATCGAGTGGCGCAAGGCTTGGGCCGACCACGCCAACCGCATACTCGAACGGGAGGGGTTCGAGGAACGCATCGATCACCGGAGCCTTGTGGATCAGGGGATCGACCGCGAGCCGACCACCCATATCGGCCCCGGCCCCAAGGGGATGCACCACCGAGGCGTTTCCTCCGATCGCGTCCAGCAGAACCGGGACATCAAAAACAGCAACGACAATCTGGCGCTCCTCGAAAAGGAACTTGCCGAGTCCGAACAGCGCCTGGCCGCACTCCGACAGCAGCTTGCAGCCGAACGGATGGAGCAGATCCAAAAGACCGTCCGGCACGCCGATGACGTTTGGGAAAGGGCCGAAGAGCGTCAGCGCCAGCTCCTCAAGCCCGAACCCCCTACCGAACCGGAGCCCCCGGCCCCGAGCAAACCGCCGGAACCTCCCGCCCCAACGCCCCCGCGACAGCGCGGCCCATCCCACTACGCCGCTCTCATCGACAAGCAGAACTACAAGGGCCGCGCCGAAGAGGAGCAGAAGCAGAAAGCCGACCGCGAGCGGGAAAAGGAAGAGCAAGAGCGAGAACGAAAGCCGGACCGGGAACGATGACGCGCTCCGGCGTCGCGGGCCAGCCGGAGCGAACAAACCAATTCCTCCGCCCCTTCCCTCTCCTTCTGGGAACCCTGCTGGGCATCTTCAGGCCGGGGAAACACCTGCGCGCCATCTTCCGGCAGGTTGCCTGGCTCTTGACGGCCTGCAACCTGCCGGCACAGCTCAGAACACTCTGGCGCTTGGTCGCCCGCGAAATGACCGTGCCCCGATTCCCCCACTCCAAGCGGCCACGCAAGGTCAAAGCCCCACGTCCGTTTTAACCCAAGCCGAGGTGACCCATGAGCACAGCACCACTCTCCCCCCAAGAGATCGCCGCCAATCTCCGCGATTCCGGACTCCTCGACCCGGCGGCAGCCGCTCTTCTCCAGCAGCGGATCACCACCTATGCCGAAGGCTGCGCCGCCCAGGCCCGCAACGAAGGCAGGCTTGAAGCCATCACCGACGCCATGAAGAAGGCCGAAGCCATCGTCAACCGCACCCGAGGCGAACGCCAAAAGTCAGCCGCTGGCAAAGTCCTTTGGGCCATTAAGGTCTTCTGCCCACCGAGTCCGTCCTGCGCTACGAACTCGCCAAGGCCCGCACCAGCGGCTTTCATCACGGATACCGGGAAGGCAGGCAGAGCACGGACAGCGAGCGCAACCCGCGAGGCCATCGGTAGATATCCCAGGAGAGTACCGTTGTCCATAATCCCGCTCCTGCGACTTTTTTCCACCGCTCTGAGGTGTTTTTGGCCGATAATACAGAGCGGACGATATGGACGGCCAATCCATCCCGCCAAGAACGCCCGAAGAGATTCGAGCCGAGCGTATCGCCGCCATTGCCGATCCGAAGCTGCGGCAGGATCTGGACTCGATCGCGAAAGCCCGCGACGCCAAGCTCGTACTTGAGCGCGACAGGCAGCAACAAACTTACGACAAACGGGTCGACGAGTTGCGAGCCCTAATGGTGAAATCCGCGAACGCCCCGCAGCTCACGCCCCCAGGAATGCGCTCGCCCTATCTTGGTAAGGATGGCCACGAACGCGCGACCAGCGACGCCAAGGCCCAAATCCTGACGCTCGACCACAGCTACCTTAAAAATGTCGCCAAACAGTACAACGACCAGATCGACAAGCGGCTCGATGCGCCCCGCGAGAACGAAGCCGCACGCGAACCCGCGCGCCTCCCATCGGCGGAGCTCCAGCGCGGCACCGTGGTACCCATGAAGCCCGTGCGCGCACCAAACCGCTACGCCGCACTGATCGAAAAGCAGAACTATGCCGCCCGTGCAAACCAGGCCGAACCAAACCCCCAAAAGGAAATGAACCAGGCCCAACAAAACCAGCGGCAGCGCGGACTCCAACGGTAACTCAGACCTTCGACTTGCCTACAAGTTGCTCAGTCTCAGAAGTTCCGTAGAGTCCTGGTAACGGAGGGTAAATACAGAAACACAGAAACACGCTTAGGCGTTTTTCTGTGTCCATTCCTCGATGAAGCGGCGCACCTCGTCGATCATGCGGGTCGTGCGAAGTGCACAGGTTGCCTTGAAGCGGGAATGCAGCTCAGGCTGCAGGTCGATCGTCAGGCGAGCAAGCTTGCCAGTGGTCATCCTGTTGGTTTTTTCCGTATCAGCAGTCGTCAATGGTGCGGCGTCTTTTATCCAGTTTTCGGCGGCGACCGGGAGCGGTCTGGCGTGGGGCTGTTTGAAAAATGTTGTCTTTCTCATGCCATGACCTCCTGGATTTCGGCGAGGATCGCTCGCACCTCGTCGGCGGCTGGTCCTCGCGGCTGAGATTCGATCACGGTTGATCCTGCCGTGAGCGTCTCGGCATATGCGACGCGCTGAGTCGTAGCAGCTTGCAGAATTGGGATGCCGAACTCGGACAAAGCCTCGTTTACGTCCCGGCCCAATGCGGTGCGTCCGATCCGCCGGGACACCAGAAACACAGATTTCTGTGTTTCTTTGAAACTGTGAGCCTCCTGAATTAGACGGACTGTCTCGCGGCTGGCCCAGAAGTCCGCTCCGCTCGGCTGAACAGGGATTAGGACCAAGTCGGCGGCTAGAATTGCCGATCGCGCCACCTCGTAGTTGCGGGGGGCGCCGTCGATGATGATGTGATCATAGTCGGCGGCAAGCTTCGGCAGGTCACGGTGCAGAACCGGCTTTGACAGGCCGAGGATCTGAAAAGGCGGCGGTGGGTCGCGCACCGCTGCCCAATCTTGGGCGGTCTGCTGCGGGTCTGCGTCGATCAAAAGCACGCGCGTGCCGGTTTCTGTCATGGCGGCAGCCAAATTGAGGGCGACCGTAGTCTTTCCGGCCCCGCCCTTCTGATTCATAACGGCTACGATCATGCTCGAATCGCCTTTCTGTAATCACAGAAATACGATTACACGGAAATGCGGAAATCAACAGTAGGCTCGTGTCGAAGCTCGCTGGCCGGGAGTAGTCGGTTTATTCTCGCGATACAGGAACACAGATTTCTGTGTTTCTGTTGAAGGCTGCCGCTACCTAAAACACAGTGCCGAGGCAGGGCAGGGGACTCGCGCAACTCGACCACATTCTTCCGCAATGGGGATATCGCGCTTCAGGCAGAGCGCCGCCTTGCGTTATCCGTCTGTCTGCCGCGCGCGATTGTTTTGTATCAGCAATCAATAGCGCAACATTATTGCTTTTTTTTGTATCGAGACAAAAACGCGAATTACTTTCAAAACGGCGGGGTAGGGTGGAGGTGATGAATACAGCAAAATACGGAGAGATTTGTGGTCCTCTCTGCGGAAAAGAACACCAAAGGCTATAAAGCCGTTGAACAACTTCCCGGCTGCTGCGTACCTGCCTGCCTCCAAATGATCTTTCGTCGGCACAGCATTCCGTTCATCCCGTCCCAAGAAACTATCGGCAATCATCTGGGGCTAACGATCCCTCCCACTGTGAAGAAATACTTCAGAGGGCAAGTCAGGATTTCAGAAAAAATGCCTCCAGGCGGCTACGGAACCAGAATCAACAAGAAAAAGTATAGCCTCAACACCCTCTTTCAAAATTCGCAAATCCCGTTGAAGGCAGAATTCATATTCATCAATAAAATTCCTGATGAGAATTTTCTACGCGAGTTGATCCGCGCCATCGTAAAAGATGAAAAGCGGGATTGCATAATGTGTGTCCAATCTGGCTCTCTCGAAGGTGATCCAGATCCCGACAACGGCCACGTCATTCTTTTGTCAGGCGCTGATCAACGCGGAATTTATTTTATAGAACCCGGCGATGGCACTATCGCTAAGACCACGTATCACGATCTATATCAGGGCATGGTCTTAAGGAGTTGTAAAAATTGGGGAGGCATGTGGTCCATCCGGTCTCTTGAGAGGAAATACGGTGCGGGCCGGAGGATGAAAGAAGACTGCCACGATGGCGACTTTACGAAGACAGCGCAGATACTCCAGCGACCCGTGCCGAGAGCGCCGGACAGACCGCACGCGCCCGGCCCGTCGTAAATGAGACAACTTCAGG
>Ga0181538_10001033_pt1 | contig 32187 bp, 36 predicted proteins | sample PEATcosm2014_Bin_40_FD_119773 | JGI IMG/M metagenome (GOLD analysis project Ga0181538, IMG submission 119773) | Peatland microbial communities from MTU Mesocosm Facility, Houghton, MI, USA - PEATcosm2014_Bin23_30_metaG | ecosystem: Environmental > Terrestrial > Soil > Wetlands > Peat | place... | reverse complement strand
GCCCATATTAATGTTGCTGTCGTGCGCCTAGCAGCTAATACAAATGGCAACTGTGACCGTCGGCACCACGGGCCCGAGCGGCCGCGACACCACGCTCATCCATGGGGCTTCGCGCACGGCGTCGACCCTCGACGTGCGCATCGCTGCGGTGCGCACGCCGGCCGACGCTGCAGCGTACGCCGCGCGGCGCTACCCGCAGACCGTGCGGCAGCTGCGCGCGCTGAACGTGTGCTACCGCTGCGGCGAGCTGTACAGGCCCATGGAGGCGCTCGGCCGCTGGCAGTGCAGGCGCCATCTGCGCGACGACCTGCTGTGCTGCACACAGTCGGCCGGCTGCGTGCCGTGCGACCATGCCGTCGCCAGGCAGTGCAACAGCCGCCACGAGCTGCGCTGCCTGCAGCTGCCCGAGCACTTGGTGACGCTGCTGGGGCAGGAGGGCGGCACGCCGCTGTGCGACTATGCCGTGGGCCGCACGCCCGAGCAGCTGGGCGCGCCGGGCGGCATCGACTACGACGCGGCGCGCGCCGACCGCAGCACGCCGCTGCCCGCCGACCTGCCGCCGCTGCTTGAACCCGAGCGTCTGTGCACTGTATTTATCGCCAACGCACCACTAAACTGAACTGAACTGTGCTAGACGATGCTGCGGTTGTTGGCGTCGCTGCTGATCTCGTGGTACTACCTCGACAATGCCGCGCTGCTCGGCTGCTTCACGGCGACGCTCGTGCTGCTCGCCGTGCTGGGCCACGACGACCACGAGCGGCTGCAGCAGACCACGGTCAGCTACGTGCTGCAGAGCGTGCTGGGGCCGCTGTTCGGCCTGCTGCTGCGCTACGTGCACCAGCAGCCCGTGCTGGGCTGGGAGCGGCTGCGCGTGTGGCGCCTGCACACGCGGCAGATCGTCAGCGCGCTGCTCATGCTGGTGACGCTGCTGCCCTACGACACGGCCGACCTCGACGACCGCCCCAAGCCGTTCCCCATCGGCGTGCTGGCCAGCGGCGTGCTGCTGATGGCGATGGCGCTGGCGCTCGAAATCATGATGCATCACAGCCGCGAGCAGCATGAGCGCGCCGCCGAGGAACGCTCGTGGTTCGGCATGCGCCTCGAGGGCAACCACATGCGCCTGGCGCTCGTCCTGTGGCTGGTCATCACCGTCGACCTGTGGGCCTTCGAGATCCGGCCGGTCTGGTACACGGCCGTCATCTATGCCGTCATGATCGGCGCCTGGCTGCTGGCCTGGGCCACCGACGCGCTCGTGCCGCTGCTGCGCCTGCTGCACGGCTCAAAATCCGATTGATGGACGAGCGGCGCCGTGCTGACCGGTCGTTCTTGTCGTACCGCGCTTCTACCTGGTTTGTTGGCGTTTTGCTGGCGTTCGTGGCAACTTGGTGGTACCACGCCTGCTGCATGGCGCCCTACTATGATGTCGCGCTGGCCGACGCCGAGGCGCTAGCAGCCCAGGTCAGCCCCGCAAGGCAGCAGGAGCTGCGCTTGTTCGACACGATGCGGGGAGGCGGCTGGGCTGCTTACTGCAACAGCATGGGGTCCTGCAACCAACTTGCCGTGCAGCATACGCGGCCCAGCTGAGGACGCCGATGACCTTATAAACGCGCTATTTTAGCAGCTTGGCTAGATGACCGTTTACTGGCCGATCCCGCTGGCCATCGTGGCCTACAGCGGCGTCATCGTGCTGCAGCGGCCGGCCGTGACGGCGGCGCTGATGCTGCTGTTCGTCGCCGTGCTGGCGCCGTTCTTTGTCGGCAGCGCACACTTTGACGACCACACGTTCTGGCAGGCCATCGCCGTGCTGCTGGGCTCGCTGGTCGGCCAGCAGGTCGTTTTCGTGTTTGAGCTGCCACGCTTCATCAGGCCCGCCGACCTGCTCAACGACCGCGCCATCAGCCTGCGCACGGCGCTCGTGCTGTTGTGCCTCGTCGGCTCGGCGCTGCTGTGGGCCCTGGTGCCGATCGCCTGGCTGAACTGGACGATGGCGCTGCTGGCCTACGTGCTGACGCTGATGCTGAGCACGCTGGTGTTCTCCGTCAGCAGGCGGACGCTGGTGCCGTGGCACGAGGTCGCACGCGCGCACCTCATGTGGCTGCTCGTCAGCCTGCTGCTGTTCCTGGCGCTGGGCATCACACAGTCGCTCGTGCGCTACCGTTTCTTCGACGTCGTGCTGGTCGCCTGTTTTGCCGGCACCGCGGCGCTCATCGCCGTCGCCAACGCGCTTATCCCCAACAAGGCGCCGAGGCTGAGGGACCCCTCGGACGCGCTGGCGGCCGCCCTGGACACTGTGAGCTCGGAGCTGGCGCAGCAGATCTACGACCAGTATTAAATTTCAACCCATGACCCCCTCCTCGTTCTTTGTTTTTGCGGCGCTGCTGCTCTGCGCCGCTATCGCGCTGCCCGAGGGCTGCCCGGCCGGCGCCGAGGAGCGCCACGACTATCTGTCGGGCTTCAAGCCGTTCGACCGCGTCGACATGACGCTGCGCGAAATCCACGTGTGGCGCTGCGACCACGCCGAGGGCGACGTGCTGGCGCCGATGCCGCGCATGTGGGTCCGCAGCACGCTCGTGCAGCCGCAGGACGAGCTGCAAACCGGCCGGCCCTGCCGCTGGCTCAGCGAGGCCATCGAGCATGCGCCCAACGGCGAGCTGTCGTTGTTTCTTGCCGAAGAGGTCACGCTTCATGCTGCCTGGGATTACGTTGCGCCAGGCAGCATCAAGAGCCTCTACGTCTACGGCACGACGCCCAAGGCGTACGTCGATATATCGGCGACGCTGCTGCGCGATGTCCGCGACGTCAAGTTGGTCAACGTCGAGCTGATGCTGCCGCACCGGCTGGTGACCGCGGACCACCTCAAGCTGACGCTGCAGCACGTCCACCTGCGTCAGTTTGCCGTCTACGGAGATAAGGTGGTGGACGCGCTGGAGCTGACCAACGTCGACCTGGAGCTGTTCGAGTGCGACTATCAGGCGCTGGACATTTCTACCACGCCGACGCCGCTGCGACCCAACTATGCCGGCCGCTTCGCGTGGTTCACGCTGGCCAACACCGGCGCGATCACCTACGTGGACTACAAGCCGTGGCCGCAGGCGAACAACCAGCGCGTGCTGGGCCTCTAGACGGCTGCCATAAATCTGTTTTTTGATGTCCTGCTGCGCATCGCTGCCGCCGCCCGTGCTGCTGGTCGACCATGCCACGCAGCTGCTGAGGCCGCAGCTATCCGACCTCGCGCTTGCCGACGACGTCGAGCCGACCGACGACGAAATGCTGCGTCATGCACATGAAGCTATCTGCGGCGCTGATCATCTTGACGACGAGGATCGCGACTTTTGTATGCGCATGAGGCACATGGAGCAGCACCTCAACAGCCCGCCGCCTGGGACGCCATACTGCGACTGCGATGCGTTTTAGTGATAAATCTGCGACCAGCGCGTGCTGGGCCTCTAGATGGATGCCATAAATCTGCTTTTTTGATGACCTGCTGCACATCGCTGCCGGCGCCCGTGCTGCTGGTCGACCATGCCACTCAGCAGCTCGGGCCACAGCTATCCGACCTCGCGCTTGCTGGCGACGTCGAGCCGACCGCCGACGACTTGCTGCACGCCGTGCACGCAGCAGGCTGCGACGAGGACCACGAAAACTACGACGCCGACGACGATGACCACGGCTGGCGCGCCTGTGCCCGCCGCGAGCACCTGGAGCAGCACCTCAACAGCCCGCCGCCAGGCACGCCACGCTGCTACTGCGACGAGTTTTAGTGATAAATCCGCGGCTCTACACAGCGCCAGGCGTTGCAAACGGGTTCGGCGGCATGCCAGGCGCGGCCGAAGCGCCCCCCGGGATCACAGAGACGATGGGCTTGAGGCCGACCGGCTGGAACCGCCCGCCGAGCAGCTGGTCGGCGACAAACGCGGGGTACCGCTGGTCCATCCGCTCGAGCAGGTGCAGCGACGGATGCACAGTGTTGGGCATCTTGTTGGCCCACAGCACATTGTTGTTGATGTGCTGGCGCACGTTGGTGTTGCCGACGGCCAGCTCGGCCTGGAACTGCTGCTGCTGCGGGCTGGCCAGGCGGGCGCCGAGCGGTGCGACGGCGCCGCGGTAGGTGAGGCGTGCCGACGGCTGCAGCGTGTACAGCGCCGCAACGTTGAACGGGTCGGTCATCTGCACGAGCGCCGGCTGGTTCTGGTCGACGCGCGCCGTGCCGCGGTCGTAGGCGATCAGCGTGCCGTTGTTGACGCGCGACAGCCCGTCGTGCTTGGTCATGTAGTCGGGGATGGCAATGGGCGGCGGCAGCGCGCTGCTGTGGCTGACGGGGTCGTAGTCGGGGCTGGCCAGGATGTCCTCGCCGACGTTGAGCGGCTGCGCGCCGGCCTCGCTCATGAGCCGCACGGCCAGCCGCTTCGAGTTGCGGTCGGCCAGCAGCTGCAGGTTCGTCCACACCGAGGTGCGCAGCAGCGCGTCCATCGTCATCGCGCCGTCGCTCTGCTCGATCGTGGCCAGCAGCTCCGCGGCGGCCGGGCCGCCGTCCGTGTCGAGCAGCAGGCAGATGCGGCCGTCGGGCACGTGCGGGTCCTCGATGCGCACAAACGCCGCCGTGTTGCGCGACAGCTCATAGTGCTCGTCCCACACCAGCTGGTCGCGGCCCAGCGCGACGCCGACCTGCGACAGCTTGTACGGCGCCGTCGCAGCAAAGCCGCCCTGCTGCAGCTTGAGCATCGCGCCCCGGTAGTTGGGCACGGCGCTGCCGTCGGTGCTGCGCATCGCGTAGAGCGCCGTGCGACTCTCAATGTTGGCGTCGAACAGGCCCTTGGGCACGCGCGCCGTCGGCTCGAACAGATAGGTGACGCCGGTCGGGTACTGCCCGCTCATGCGGTGGTTCGGCTGCACGACGACCGCTGCCAGGCCGGGGATGCTGCGCACGGCCGCCAGCTCGTCGTCGCCCAGCGGCGGCGTGTTGGCGCCGCTCAGCGAGATGCGCGGGTTGCTCATGCTGGTTGGTCTGCCTTCCTGCTGTGCGGCTTCCTAAATACGCAGCGGGCCCGCTGCACCAGCAGCGCCGGCTGGGCCTCGCTGCGCTCGGCCGCGGCGCTTGGTGACCTAGAAGAGCGCCCGCGGCGCCCACGGCAGTTGATGACATGGAGATGGAGGCTGCAGCAGGATCGAGCTCTACCATGCCGCCAAGCGCCGCGGCCGAGCGTAGCGAGGCCCGCCGGCGCGGCTGGTGCAGCGGGCCCGCTGCGTATTTCAGGCTGCCTGATGGTGGACAGCAGTGTACCGCCGTCCCATGCAGCTGGGCGCCGCGCCGGCCGGCAACGGGCCGACCGCGCAGCAGCTGATCGCCGCCTACGGGCCGCCGGCGCAGGAGGTCGACCTGCCGCACGTCGGCCTCACGGGCTTCAACTACAACGCCGTCGCAGATGGCGCCATGTGCTGCTGCTGCGGCCCGAGCGAGGCCGAGCAGGTACAGTGGGCCTATGTGGTGCGCGAGGTGCCGCAGTCCATGCTGGGGCCGCACAAGTTCTTCAAGCCCATCACGCCGGCGCTGGCCGTCTACGTCACGTCGCCCAACGACAAGCCGGCCATCGGCACCGCCGTGGCCTACTACAGCGGCGTCTACACGGTCGGCGGCCGAGAATGCCTCATGCTGGCCGTCAAGAAGGTCGTGCCGTTTGCTGACGCACAGGGGCCCATCATCGATTTGTACCGCGACAAGTTCCTGGCCGTGCCATGGCCATGGTGCATGCCGGATCCGCCGTACGAGCCCGACGGCGTCACGCCGCGGTCCGTCTGGTTGACATACACTGTCATCAGCATCGACGCCACGCAGGCGCCCATCTCTGTGGTCATGTGGGACGCCCGCGGCGGCGAGTTTGCCATCCCGCTCGAGCAGCTCAAGACCACCAACGTGCCCGCGATGATCGAGGCCAGGCGTCGCGTGCAGGCCGATTTTCCGCTGCAGGCCGGCAACCTGTTCGACCGCACCACCGTACCGCCGCCGCCCACGCAGCTGCAGGCACCCGTGCCGGCGCTCAGGCCACCACAGCCGGCCGTGCTGCAGGCATCGCTGCCCGGCAGGCCGCAAAAAGCAACAACGACGGCGGCCGAAATTGCAGCCGAGCCGCTGCTCTTGTAGGTTTTTATAAAAAACATCATGCCTGAGGCAGCGTCGGCGGCTCGTAGCATATCGTGGTGCCGTCGCACAACAAAACCGTGTTGGCGGCGACGACGCATGGTCGGTCGCCGCCGTCGGGCCGCAAGCCCGCAGGGATGGCCGCAAGCTGCTCGTGACCGATAAAGTGGCTGGTGCAGCGCCGGGTGCTCTCCTGCACATGCACGACCAGGATGGCGTCGCCACGGGAGCTAGTTGCATAGCGCATGCACATCGTGATGATGATGTTGCCCTCGCCGTCGAGGCACATGCGCGCCAGCTGCAGCGCGCGGTCGTGGCCGCCGACGATGACGCCGTCGCCGTCAAATATCCTGCGCTCTGCACGTGCGAGCTCACATGCCAGCGCCGTGTTGTCAATATAGATGCGTAGCGTGCGCTCGGCTTGGACCATCAACCCTGAAGTGCGCTCGGGAACCAAGTAGATGTCGACGTGGTCCATGTGCTGCTCGGTGTAGGCCCGATGTCCGTAGCATGCTGCGAGGACCACAAACATGCCGTCGGCGCGCTGCGCCATGTCGTAGATGTGGTAGTTTGCGCTCTGGGTGGAAGCAAGCATCGTGCACGACAGTCCGTGCAGCATGAGCTCGTGTTCGAACGTGATCTTTGTCGAGGGCAAAGCAGCAATGCGCCACCGACAGAGCCACGCTGCCGCCCGCGTGGTGTACGAACGGTGCAGCGTGTAGATATTGTTGTCGCGGCCGATGGTTGCGCATGTGGAGGCTGGATAATCGGCGGCGCTCGTGCGGTGCAGCTTCTGCCTGGCGACACCGGCAGCGTTGACCATGCACACCCGGCCGTGGGCGCTCCATGGGCAGCTAAGCAGCACCTGGCCGGGCGGCCACTCTCCTAGGACCGAGTATGCCTCGCTGGCTGTCTCTATGTTCACAAGGGCGTGCGCGTCGGCGATCTGCTGCGTCGTTGCCGACATGTGCCGCACCAGGTCGCCCAGGCGCGCATCGGGTCCGATGCCGTCGCCGACGTGCAGCACCGACGGCACGCCGTCGACCGTGTGCCGCGGCGCATGCAGGCGGGCGTCGCCCAGCAGCGGCAGCAGCATCGCCGCCAGCATGTCGGGCGGCAGCGCCGATAGTCGCGAGGTCCGGTCGGTGCGTAGTCGCTCGACCAGCCGGCGCTCCCAGCCGGGCCCGCGAGGCAGCTCATCGCTGGTGCGCTTAGTGGCGGGCTCGGCGCCGTCGTCGCAGCCGCGCTTGGTCATGCCAAGAAAAAAGTGTGGTTTTACTGGACCGCAGAGCACGACAGGAGGAACTTGTCGCCGACTTTGATGGTGTTGTGGCCGACGACATGCAGCGCGTCGCCACCAAGCGGCGGCAGCTGCAGCTCGCTGCCGGCGATCAGCCGGCGGAGGTCGGCCGGGCCGATCGGCCACTTCTGGACCACGCCATTGCGCATGTACAGAACCATCAGGTGATTATGGCCGAAGGGTATGGCGTAGTCGTTGTCGTCGGCGATGTGCATGCCCAGCACCGCAACGATGTTGTTGTCGGCGTCGAGGCACAGGCGTCCATGCATCAGCGTCAGATCCTTCGCGCCTGGCAGCTGCACGATGCACAGGTGATGCACAACCAGCGACGGCACATCCTCGTCTACGGTGATAAGTCCAAAGTTGACGTGCTTGTCAGATCCGTCTTTGCTGATGCATCTTGACAGTAGGACAAACTTGCCGTCGGCACGCTGTGCAAGGGCGCAAGCGTCGTGATTATGGGATGTTTGATGCGGGCAGCAAAGTAACAGCCCCCAGCTGCGTTCTTCGACCAGCCTGGCGTTGCCGACTAGCCATCGTGTGAACGTCGCCGTGCGCTCCCAGCTGCGATGCTGGAGCGTGTACAGCTTGTTGTCGCAGCCGAGGACCTTGCATATGGAAGTGGTGTCGGCGGTGCTCAGCAGCTCGTGCACGGTAACGCCATCGGTGTTCATCAGGCGCACAGCCGAGCCCGTGCCGTGGCGGTCCTCAAGCAGCAGCTGACCTGGCGGCCACTCCCCCAGCGGCTCATGGTGATAACCTCGGGTCATTTTGAAGGTAGGACAGTGCGGCATGATCGCAACCATCTGCTGCACGGCGGCCGACATGTGCTTGATGCGGTCGCCCAGCTGCAGGTCGCCCGGCATGTTGACGACGATTTGCAGCGTCGTCGGCATGGCGTCGACCGTGTGCTCGGGCACATGCAGGCGGTTATCGCCCAGCCGCGGCAGCAGCTCTGCTGCAAACATGTCGTGCGCTAGCCACGACAACCGTGAGGTGGGGTCGCGCCGCAGCATTGCCGCAAGTCGCCGCGGGTTGCCCCTGGGCAGCGGCTGGCGGTCGCTGGTGTCCAGGCGCTTACCGGCGGGCTCCTCGGCGTCGCTGCTGCGCTTGGTGCTCATCAGCAGAACAAAATTTAGTGATTCTGCCGCGCCGCCTCGGCCTTGGCCTCGTCGAGCATGTAGACCTCGCGCAGCCGGCACACCAGCCCGGCCAGCCCCATCGCCGTGCTGATCATCGCCAGCACGCCCGGCGTCACGTCCACGGCGTGCTTGGCCATGTCCAGCCGCGTAAAGTAGTCGCGCGTCGCAAACACGACCGTCATCACCACGGTGGCCGCGCACAGCAGGATAATGAGCATCGTCACCGTCATGTGCCAGAACCGCTCGACGTCGGCCCTGCCGCAGGTGTAGGCGCCGCCGTCGTCGCTGCTGCCCCACGCCAGCGTGTCAGGCGGCGGCGCCGGCCGCAGCATCACGTGGTAGTCGGGCAGCGCCGTCAGCACAAACATAAGCGCCACGAGGAACAACGGCCACATCCAGTACCACTGTAGCTGCGGCACGCCGGCATTGTCGTCGGCGTACACGGCGCCGATGACCAGCGGCACCCAGCATGTGCCCAGCAGCACCATCCAGGAGAGGCGCCACTTGGCGCTGGGGTCGTGGCCGCTGCGCACCTGCAGCATCCAGGCCATCAGCAGGCTGCAGCATGTTGGCCTGCTGTCGATGCCGATCAGCGGCACAGGTCGCGGCCCGCGCATCAGCGTCGCGTCCAGCTCGACCTGCCGGCGCACCGCAGCCTCCTGCAGCTGGCGGTCCATCGCTGCGCGCGATTCTGCCGAGGTGCCGTCGACGGGCTTGTAGGCAGCCATGCCGGGCGCTACTTTTAGTTTGTTTTGGCCCAGGGGGGCTGGCGCCCCCCTCACCCCCTGCCACTTGTGGTTTTATGAGGTTCTTGCAAACGCATTTCTATTGCTTGCCGTCGAGCGGCAGGTCCGACCAGCCGGGCGGGTGGGCGGCCGACACTGCGCTGCGCTCCGCGACGGCCTTGATGGCCTTGGCGGCCAGCTCGTCAAAATCGAGCGGGCGGCCGTTGGCGTCGCGGTGCACCAGGCTGGGCCCCACCTCGGGCAGGCCGGAAAACGCATCGTCGGACACAAAGCCGCCGTCCCTGATGTTCTTCAGCGCCTCCTCGGTCAGGTGCTCCTCCATCTCGGCCGTGTTCGGGTCGGGTGTCAGCCAGCGCAGCACTTTGCGGCGCACGCCGTTGGGCGCGCAGCAGCACAGCACGCGGGCCGCCTGCCGCGCCGCATTGTGCCAAAAGTCGCCCTTGAGCGGCAGCAGCTCGGGCAGCAGGCACACGCCGTGCTGGCGGCAGCGCACCACCAGGCACGTGGTGAACACGCACGTCACCACCAGCGCCACGCCGCCGAACAGGCCAACCGTGCACAGCAGCCACAGCATCGCGTGCGACGGCATCGGCCGCGCGTACCGCGTGCGCACAACGCGCCAGCCCTCGGCGCCGGCCAGCGCGCTGACGACCTGCTGCCGCCACGTCGCCTGGCCGGCCTCCTTGATCAGCAGCAGGCCCGTGCTGGCGTTGCGCAGCACGATAAAATCGCCCAACCAAATGTCGACAAGGGGCAGCGTCGCTGGTGCAGCGGGCGCGCTGCCGCCGTCGAGCTGCAGGAGGGTGACGGTGCCCCAGGCCGGCGCGCGTGCGGCCAGCGCTAGCCTGCTAAAGTACAGCGTGGTTGTGGTGGCGTCAACCTCGGTGTGCGTGCCGACGGCGACCAGCACGAGGTCGTTGTTGGTGTCGTCGTAGATGAGCTTGCTGCGCTGCGCCAACTCGGGCGCCTGCGGCGGCGACACGACCACGGCGGCGGCGGTCGCGCGCTGGTCGCCCACCATGGTCAGCGTGCCGTCGGCGGCCATCGCACAGACGCGCACCACGCCGCACAGCACGGCCATCGTGTAGGGCCCGACCGAAAAGGTGCGCGCCTGCAGCTGGTCGTTGAGCACCACCAGCTGCGAAGCGTTCTGGTGCGCCAGCAGCGCCTGGCGATTGTAGCCGTCGAGCAGCTGTGTGCATGCAGCGCACAGCGGCCAGTAGCCGACGTACTGTCCGCTGTCGAGGCTGTAGCGCAGCAGCGTCTGTGCCTGCTGCACGAGCGCGACATGCGTCCAGTCTAGCACGGCGACAGCGCCCAGCACGCTCATGGCGCCCTGCAGCGTGATCGGCGGCGCCGCCGTTTGCGTCTGCTTGAGCAGCGGCTGCGCGCTGCCCAGGCTGGCCGGCATCAGCTGAGGATCGCTGCCGAGCACGAGCCAGCCGCCTTGTGCAAGCGGCGCCGGCACAAACAGCCGCCCGCGCAGCGGCAGGCTGACGTTGGCCATGAGCTGCGTGCTGCTCGCAAACAGCGCTGGCTGCAGGTCGGCCTGCGTCCACAGCGCCGCCGTGTCGTTGTAGACCATCGAGGGCGGCTGCGTCCACACGTCCAGCGACGCCACGCGGCGCATCGACTGTCCGTCGGCCAACCGTATAACGACCAGCTCGATGCTACCGTCGGCGGCCGTTATTGTCAGCGTCGCTTGCTGCGGGGGGCCGGGGGGCAGCATGCCCCCCAGGACAGGGCCCGACAGCGGCCGGCGCCACTGCTCGAGCAGCGTGGCGCCGGCGTCGGCCAGCTCGTAGAGCGCCAGCATCGATGTGGTGCTCGAGCCAAAACAGTACGAGGGCGGCGCGCACACCGCCGTCCACGCCAGCAGCAGGCCGTCGGCGGTGCCGTTGCGCAGCGGCACGGCCAGCAGCGCCTGCAGGGCGCCCGTCCACACGATGCCCGAGTAGACGTTGCGCACGTAGCGCAGCAGCGTCTGTCCGGCCGGCGAGTATAGCAGCGCCGTGCCTGGCCATGTGCCCAAAACGGCCATGCGCTGCTTGGGCCAGCCGGCGCCGTGATTTTGGTGCACCTGCAGGGGCACGCCCAGGCGCTCGCCGTTGGCCAGCGCGTACGTCGCCAACCAGTCGGTGTCGTCCTGCTGGCGCAGCAGCAGCGCGACGGCGGCGCCGCCGTTGACGAGCTGCGCACACTGCAGCTCGGTCTGCGTCGGCGTCCAGATGGCCATGCGGTGGTGGTTGGTGCGCACGAGGCCCATCGACGCGTTGCTGTACACCAGCACCCAGGGAAAAACGTCGGCCGCCGCCGCAGCCACAAGCACGAGCACAAGCAGACGCAGCATGAGCTTTATTGGTTTGGGCCGGCACAGGCGCCGGCGGCGGCATGTCATTGTAGCATCGGCCACAATGGCCTGCCGGCATCGTCAAAGTAGCGCAGCTGCTGGCTGTAGAAGGCCGATAGCATCTGCTGCCGCAGCGGCCAAAAGTCGACGGGCCGGCGCAGCTCGAGCAGGATGAGGGCCGCGGCCAGCTCTTCGATCGTGTAGTCGGCGATAGGGGGCATAAAGAGGTTTATTTGTGTGGCACGGCCGACTACGGCGATCCTGGCGGCAGGCCCAAGATCGTCAGGTCCTCGACCAAGGTAAGATCCAGTTCGCAGTTGTCGTCGCCGTCGTCGCCAACCCAGCTGACGTCGTAGCTCGTGAGCTGCGGCGGCACGGCGACATCGATGTGGTCGATCTGTGATCTTTTGCGCGGAGGAGCCGCTGCGTCCGCGGCCCGGCGCTTGACAGCGTCGGCAAGCGGCGTGATGAACACGCCCGGCACCCTGCGGCCGGCCTGGCGCGGCCGCACCGGCGGAGCGCCCTGTGGGTGTGTACGCCGCATGTGCTGGTTAAAGTCGCCGCGCAGCGCACAGGCAAACGGGCACAGCTTGCAGGCGTGGGCGCGCGGGTCATCGGCGTGGCGGCGCAGATAGTGCAGGTTGCGCGTGGCTGCCGATTTGAAGAGCGCCGTGCAGCCGTCGCGCTCGCATCGGAAGCACAGCTTGCCGTGCCAGCGCTGATAGTGGCTGACGAGCTCTTTGCTCGTCCTGAACACCTGCGAGCACGTCGGGCACTGGTGCAGCTGCAGCGTCGGCAGCGATAGCGGCTCGCCGGCCTGGCCGACAAAAATCACGGACGGGGCCGATTGCGTCGCGGCCGCGTCCATGGCCAGGTTATGATAGCGCAGCGGCTGCCGCGAGCAAATAACTGATGTGGTTGCGGTCAAGAATTTAATGGCTGCTCTGCGACCTCGGCCGATGCAGCGGGCTTGGGCGGTTGCGGCCTGACCATCGGCGGCGGCACGTACAGCGTGCAGCTTGGTAGATGCTGTGCGGTCGGCATAAATTCGGAGGTGTCGACACCCGTAGAAAAGGGAGCACCAAAGTTCATGAGGTCGATTTTTATGTGTCCGCAGCCTGCGCCTCGGGCAGGACGGCGCATGGTGTAGCGGACATGCTGGTGGCTGGTGCAGCGGGCTCGCTGCCATCGATGATCGTGCGCAGCCGCTGGCCGTCGTCGTGCGTCAGCACCGCAAACCACGCGCCCTCCGAGCTGTAGAGCCGCGCAACCACACAGTCGAGGTAGCCCAGCGGCACCAGCGAAAACCGCAGCCGCGGGTCGTCCAGCCGCGCGCCCGTCGTCGCCATGCGCACGCTGTTCGGCTCCTCGCGCTCGACGCGAGGGTGCGCCCGGCAGCGCCAGGCATGCTGCGCCTCAAAATGGAGGTGCGCCGACGTGCTGCCGATCATCGCTGCGACGCGCTCCATCGAGGCCTCGGCAGCAGCGTCGGGCAGCGGCGGGCAGCAAGCGGCGTGCTCGTCGCTGTCCTCGGTCATGTGCACGAAATCAAAAGTTTATGTCGACCGCAGCCACGCCGTCGCCGTCAACCCCACGCCGTCGTCGTCAACCCCAGCACCGGCGGCAGGGGGCATGGGGGCAGCATGCCCCCAACCGACCGTGTGCTTGATGAACTGCCGGCGCTGGGCCAGCCGCCGTGCGGTTTCGCCCTCACCCAGCACGATATCGAGCACGGCGGCCAGCGGCGTCAAAAACTTGTTCGTCCAGTAGTAGAGGCGGTCGGGGCGCTCGCCGTAGCGCTGCAGCTGCTCGGGGTCGGTCGCGCGCGCCGCGATGCTGGGCACGTTGGGGTCGTAGCGGATCACGAAATCCATGCGCTGGCCGACCGCCGGCACGGGCACCTCGGGGCCCTCGGCGGCGAGGCGGCGGCGCGCCCACACGTGCGGCTGCGTGTCGGGCGCCTTGTAGCCGTCGTTGTCGCGCTTGATGCCCTTGTTGATGTGGTAGTCGGACAGCGGCAGCTCGTCGCGCAGCAGGCGGTCGTGCAGCGCAGCAACGTGCGCAAAGGCCGCGTCGGCGCCGCGCATCTGCATGAGCTCGGTCAGCAGCGCCTTCTGCGTGCGCTGCAGCGCCGGCGCGTGCCCGCGCTGCTTGCTCTCCATGCCCTTGCAGTCCTCCTTGTCGGGCCGGTCGATGCGCGTCCACATGAGGCCGGCGTAGAACTTGGGCCCGCGCAGCAAATACGGGTAGTACAGCTTCTCCCAGGCGATCTCGACCTCGCTGCCAAAGTAGCGGTGCTGCACCGCGGTGATGTGCTTGGCGGCCTGCTTGGTCACCGCCACGGCAACGTCGACGCGGTGCGCGCCGTGCAGCAGGATCATCACAGAGTCGGTGTCGCCGTAGATCACCGTCGCGACGCTCGGCGCCTCGGCCAGCACGGCCAGGATGAGCTCGATGATTTCAGCAGGGCTCGCGCCCCCCTCGCCCCTAGCATGGTTCGCCGACGCCTGGCGCTTGCGAGGCGCGTCGTCGGCCGGCTCTTCGGCCTCGGCGTCAGCAGCGGGCGGCGGGCCAGCATGCTCCCCAGCAGCAAGCCGCTTGATTAGTTGGCACCAGGCCTCGCTGGGGATCTCCTGGGTGGGGAAAAACTCGTCGCCCTCGACGCGCTTGGCCTCGCGCGTGTACTTGAAGAGGTGCGCGACGAGGTCGCGCAGCGTGCGCTGCAGGTCGAGCAGCGGCAGCTCGGCGGCGGCCGGGCTGCGAAAATAGTCGATCATGAGCTGGCGCATCATCGGGCCCTCGACGAGCCGCTTGTCCATCATGATGACCTCGCGGCCGTACGCCGTCGTGCTGGCGGCGATGGGCACGCATGTCAGCGGCCCGTAGTGGGCGCCGAACACGCCGTACGACGAGTTCATCAGCAGCTTGCAGTTGAGCTGCTCGACCTCGTAGCGTGCCTCGCCCTCCTTGTCGCCGCGCTTGGCTGCGGCCGACTTGTTGGCCTTGGCCAGCATGCGCGCATCGTACAGCTCGCCCAGCATGCCCGGCACGATGCCGAGGTGCAGCTTCTTGCTGACCGTCCAGGTGTCGGTGTCGCGACAGTAGTCGGCCGCGCCGACGCCGTGCTCGCGGCGCAGCTGTGCTGCCTCGGCCGCGGTCAGCAGCGTGTCGGGGCTGAGGTTGCGCGCGCGCATCACCGACGGGTACAGGCCGGTTTGGTCCAGCGTCGTGATGGGCACCGTGTAGTAGCCGCGCTGCGGCTCGATGACGATGGCGCCGCCGTACTTTTCGATCTTGTCCAGCTGCAGCTCCCAGCGCGCCAGGTCGCGCGGCGTGTAGTAGGGCGTGCGCACGCGCGTGTCGTTCTTGCGGCTGTAGATGATCAGCGATATCAGCACCTTGGCCGACGCGCCGCGCTCGATCAGCCACTGTAGCGGCACGCCGGTGAGGCGGCTCATGCCGCAGTAGATCGCAAAAAAGCCCTTGCGCTCGAGGTTCATGTAGGGCAGCTCGGCGTCGCGCGCGCAGTACACGGCCAGCCGCAGGCGGTCGTCGGCCGAGCCCAAAAACAGCGGCTCGATCTCGGCGTAGCTGACGTCGCCCTTGGCCGGCCGCTCGGCCTCGGGCACGTCCTTGAACACGACGCTGGTGATGTAGGCCAGGTTGTTGTAGCGCTCCTTCATTTCGGCCATGAAGATGCGGATGGCGTCGAACGGCATGCGCAGCCTGATTTCGCTGTTGTAGATGGCCATGGGGCCGCGCGTGTTGTTTTCGAACGTGTCGGCGGTCAGCTTGATGGGCTCGCCCTTGAGCCGCCCCAGCTCGCCAAACTCGAGCGGGCCCAGGCCGGCGGCGGCCGCGTTGCGCACCAGCTCGGGCACGTCGTAGCCGTCGATGTTCCAGCCCGTCCAGCCGTCGGCATCAAAGTGCTGCACGAGCCGACGCACCTCGCGCAGCATGTCGGCGACGCTGGCGCACTGGTAGGCGTGGTGCCGCGGGCTGGGCATTGGCGACATCGTGCCGAGGTGCAGGCACACCGTGTGCAGGTGCCACGGCGCCTTGACAAAGCTCGTGTCACACAGCGTCAGGCACACCATGATCACGTGGTGGCACGCCGACTCTATATCGAACGACAGCAGCCGCATCGGCGCCATCTTGCCATATTCGCCCTCCAGCGCCAGCGGCAGCACGTGTTCGTGGTGCGCGTACAGGTGGTAGTCGACCGTGTCGGTGTACGGCGACGTCATGCGATCGAGCTCGCCGTACGTCTGTAGCTCCGCCCACTGCATCGGCCGCAGCCCGTGGTCGATCAGGAAGCGCAGCGCAAACGGCACGTTGCACTCCCACACCACGGCCTCCACCTGGTGGCCGAACACCTGCAGCGGCCTGCCGCAGCGCAGGCGCCGGCCGACCTGGGCGGGCACGTCGGCGTCGCGGCCGGCCGGCACTCTGTCCTCGGGGTCCTGCCTGACGAGGCCGGCGTCCCTGGCGATGTTGGCCGCCTCGAGCATCGCCGGCGTCACGGCGCCGTCGTTCTTGTAGGTGCGCCGCAGCACGCCCTCGGGCTGGTGCGCCTGCACAAACTCGCGGAAGCGCGACACCTCGGAGGGCGAGCTAAAGTCGACGCGCAGCATGTGCCGCCGCCGGCCGTGCTGGTAGCCCTGCGTGTCGTAGTGCTGCTCGTGGTGCACGCCGACGATGCGCATCGTGCGCGCCTCGGGGTCCTGGTCGGCGACGAACGCGTCCAGCTGCGCCTGCAGCTCGCGCTTGAGCTGGTCGCCGCTGTAGCCCAGCAGCGCCTCGCTGCTCGCCATCAGCCCGTACGGCGCAAAACCGTGCACGGTCAGCGCCACCGAGAAGCCGTCGGCCGTGCGGCCGGCCAACCGCACCACGGGCAGATTGGTCCGCATGGGCAGCTCGCGCTGCCGCGGCGCATAGTCGTACGTCAGGCTGTGCAGCTGGAAGCGCACCGTGCCGCCCAGCGGCGGCGCCCGCGGCCGCTCGAACAGCGCCGTCCAGTCGATGTGGGGGGCAGCATGCCCCGCCGCCATGAACAGAATTTTTGTGCTGATGCATAAAACGCGTTTTTTGCTCATGTGCCTGCCCTGGTGGCCAGCATCGGCGCGATCAGCTCGTCGACGCTGCTCGTGCACTGCGGCGGTGGCGGCAGCGCCGCGGCGTCGGGCATAGGCACACCGGCCGCCAGCAGCGCGTGCACCAGCGGCGCGACGCGGTCGGCCAGCGGCTCGTGCCGCCTCAGCTGCAGCAGCATGAGCAGCAGCTCGGGGCGCTGATCTGGTTGGCGTGCGGCATGTGCGACTTCGAGCTGCAGCTGCCGCAAATGCTGCACGATCAGCAGCCGGTCGAGCAGGTCGCGTAGCCGCCTGCCGGTCGCGTAAATGTCGTTGTAGATTGTGTCGTACGAGGCGTCGTCGTTCAGCTGCTTGACGCGGTCGCCGACATAGGCGAGCAGCGCGCGCTGCTCGCCCTCTAGCGTGTACTGCTCGGCGGCCAGCGGCTCCATGGCCAGCTGCAGCCGCAGCAGGTCGGCGCTGAACGTCGCGGTCGCGGCCGATGCCAACAGGCTCGGCGGCCTGGCCGGCCCGGCGTCGCGCCGCAGCAGGCGCACAAGAAACATGCAGCGCGGCAGGATGGTTTATGTACAATAGAGGCCCGGCGTCGAGGAAATAGCCGCCCAGTTGATGTCATGCCCAGGTGGTGGCATGGCAGCGGCGGCAAGCAGGAGGGCCGGCAAGCGGCGGCAGCATCTTCATCCCCCGACCCCCCCGGCGAGCGTAGCGAGCCGGATGCAGGGTCGTAGGGCGGCACGCCCTACACGAGACAAGTGCGCAGGCAGGGCGGCGCGGTCATGGTGGCGGCCATCGTGATGCTACAGTCGCGGTCGAGCGCGCTGACGCTGAGGCGCCGCGACCGTGCGTTGCGCACGTGGCTGTTGGCCAGGAGGTCGAGCGCGAGGTGGCCGGTTTCGGCCTGGTCGTTGAGCCACACGCTGCTGTTCTGCAGGCTGAGGCGCAGGCAGGGCGCGCACCAGTTGCTGCCCAGCGCGCCGAGCGAGCAGTGTGCCTGGTCGACGCACTGCAGCAGCTGCAGCCGCGGCTGGACGCCGGCCAGCTGCACGTTGGCACGCCGCCGGCACACCAGGACCTCGAGGTGCACCGGCAGCATATAGTCGTGCATCGGCACGCCGGGCGGCTCGGCCTCGGCGTCATCATCGAAGCGCATCACCAGGCAGTTTGTCGTCCACCGCACCTCGGCCGGCCGCCGGTCGACGTGCAGCACGGCCGTGTCAAGCACGCAGAACGACGGACCGTCGACAATGAGCATGTCTGTTTTTTATGATACCATGTCGATGATCATCATCGTGTAATAGCAACGAGCATTCTCGTGCGGGGCGAGCTTGCCACGTGGCAGGGGACCCATAGCGGCGCCCTCGATGTCCCCCTTCTTAGGGGGCACGTGCCGTGCAGCGCCGGCGCGCAAAATCTGTCGTAGGACCAACGCCCACAGTACCCGCGCCTCGCGCAGCGACCTGGGCATTTGGTCCTATTGTTTTTGCATTTTTTTGTTTTATGCAACCGCTTGCTCTTGGCCAAGGCAGTCGGGGCACGCACAAGGGTCGGCAGGGCCGAGGGAGGGCATGGGGGGCGCTGGCCCCACGCAATCAGCGCAGGTGCAAGGCGGCGCGCAGTAGCCGTTGCAGAACGACGCCAGCACGCAGTAGCCCGGCGGGCAGGTGCCGCCGCACGGCTTGTGTGGGCAGCAAGGGCCGGCGCCGACAAAGAACGCGAGGGGCGTCGGCACGCGCTCGGCAAAGCCGGGCGACGGCGGCGCGTGCGGCGGCAGGCTGGGCGGCGCATCAAGGAGCAACACGGCTGCATCAACCTGATAAAAGTCGATGGCGCGGTCGACGGTGGCCAGCTGCATGCGGCGCACTTGGGGCACGACGACGGCCTGCACGGCGCGCGGCGGCTCGGTGCGGCGCTTGGCCGGCAGCTCGTCGTCGACGTCGTCGGGCGGCGGCGCGGCGCGGCGTTGCGGCAGGGCGCCGACGCGGGGCAGCTCGAACCGTGCGGCGTGAGCAAACGGCTGCTCGGGGTCGGCGCCGTTCTTGTCGCGCATCGTCACCAGCTCGAGGTCGAGGTCGTCGACCAGCGCCACGTGCGGCGCCTCGGCGTCGCGCGCATGCTCGCCGTTGACGGGCCGCTGGCCGGCCGCCGCCAGGATGTGGCGCATAAAATCGGCGTTCTGCTGCAGCAGCGGGCGCCACGCGGCGCTGCAGAACACGGTCAGCTCGTGCTCGGCCGACATGGTGACCGTCAGCGTCGGCGCCTGCGCCACCACAGAGTGCCGCGCGCTCTGCAGCACCAGCGCCTCCGCCCCCGAGCGCAGCACGGCACGCCGCCGGCTGGCCGATGCCGGCACGACGACCAGCGGCTTGCGGCCGCGCCGCGGACCATCGGCCGGGCCGATAGCGGCGTCGGCGCGGCCCACAACGCTCATCGCGCAGGCGGCACCTCGAAAAATTTACTGGCACCCAGCTTTTACGTTATCTCCTAAATAGCAGCGGGCCCGCTGCACCAGCTGCGCCGGCTGGGCCTCGCTGCGCTCGGCCGCCGGCGCCTGGTGGTCGATGGATAGCGCCGCCGCCGGTGTTGGTGCAGCGGCAAGGATGAGGCAGCCGGCGCCGGCGGTGGCTAGGCCAGACTACGACGATGGCTGCCCCTGCTGCACTGGTTTCTCCTGGCGAGCTGATCCATGTCTATCTGTGGCTAATGGCCGGCACGGCGACGCTCAACTGGGCCTCACGTGCCGGATACCGGCGCTTGTTCAGGTCTCTGCACGGCACCGCCTTCGAACCGCAGATGCACATCGGCTGCAACGCTATCAGCGTGGCCTACGGCGCGGTGGCCCTCAGCTTCACCTACGCCCTGGCGAGGCTACTGATCGCAGGTCCGGAGCACCTATAAACGAGGAAGAACACGAACAGATCAAACCTTCCTGATGCAGGACGCAAGCGCCAGCTCGGTCGTGCAGGACCTGGCGCTGGGCGCGTTGTGGGACAACGGCGCCGTGCTGCTGAGCCGCGCGGCGGCGGCCGAGAACGCCATCAGCGCGCTGGCGCAGGAGGGCAACGAGATGCTGGCGCGCCTGTTCCAGTACCTGATCATCGTGTGGGCGATGACGATCCGGGCGCACGTCGACGGCCTGAGCTCGCTGTTCGGCCTGTGGGCGATCTTCTTGGTGGTCTACTTTGCGTTTGTTTTCGTGCGCTGGTCGATGAGCCAGCTGCTGCGGCGCCCGGGCTTCCGGCGGCTGACGCTGGCCGACTTTTCGGCACGCATGACGGGCTACGCGGTCGAGTTTGTCGGCTTTATCGTCGTGCGGCTGCTGGTCGACTTTGCGCAGGAAACGAGCCAGTTTGACGAGCAGCTCGTGCTCATCCAGTTTGTCGTGCCGACGCTGATCTTTATGGTGCTGGCGCTCAACCACGCCTGGGGCAACTACATGAGCGAGGGCCCCGCCGGCCCGTGGCGGCAAGAGCTTATCGTGCAAGTGCAGGCCACCGCCTCGGCGGTATAGAGCAGCGTGCCCGCTGCACCAGCGCCGCCTCGGGCCATCGGTGCCGGCCAGACTATCTTGTGGTGTCGTCATGGTGCGCTCGGACGGCAAGTCGACGCCGGCCAACATCCATGCGCCCAACGGGTTCGACGACGTCGTGCGCGACGTCATCAACGCGGCGCACGCCAACCTGACGCCGCCGGCGCAGCCCGCCGCCAACAAGACGGCCGACGGGCCTCCGCAGCCGTCGCTCGTGCCGCTGGTCGTCCTGGGCGCGCTGGCGCTGCTGCTGCTGTGGCTGGCCGTGGGCAAGTATGTGGTTGGCCGACGGAAGAATAAAGCCGCATGATCACAAACCTGGCAACGATGAGCCTCGGCGACCCGACCTACCTCACACGCGTCGGCAGGCGCTGTCCGGGCGGCACTATCCTGCCCAACGGCATGATCCTGCTGGAGCCGCCGCCAGAAATGCTTCTTATGTTCGAGCGCTTGCGCATGGCAGACGACGCCGAGCGAGCCGCTGTGGCCATGGCGCTGCTGACGTGCCCGGCCGACAAGCCGACACCCGACGACGACTGCATCACGCCGCCGGCCACCAGCCCGTGGATGACCGAAGAACAGGCTGCGCTGCGCATGCACGAGGCACCCGAGGCCTGATAAACAAACACACTGTTTTTTGCTTGCAGCAGCCATGATCGACGGCAACCTGCTCGGCGCCGCCGCGCAGGACCCCACCAGCACTATCGCGCAGCTCAACTGCGCCGTGGCCGAGCTGACCGCGCGTGCCGCCGTCGACGCCGCGCTGACCAGCGCGCAGCTAGCAGAGATGCAGCAGCGCGGCATCCCCGACGCCGTTGTCCGCGCCATGTGGACCGCACGGATGTTGGCGCCGCAGCAGCCGCCGGCCAACGCCACGCCGTCCGGGCTCTACTATGGCAAGGACGAGTACAGCATGCAATGCGGCCCCTGCACGGTCAAGTGGACCAGCACGCCGCAGCATGGGCGCGCCTTCTACGACGACAGCGACGGCACCACCTGGTGGGGGCGGTTCCATACCGACGGCACGATCGACGTATGGCTCCTCGGCTGGTCCTTCAGGCAAATCGTTACGATGCGGCCGCCGCTCGAGGCGCAGGAGCGTGCTGCGCGCAGCGACGGCCGCCTGCTTTGCTGCGAGCAAAAGGATGCTTGACAAGCAAAAAAAGTTTATCGCAAAAAGTACTTTGCGTCGGGGTCGTAGAACCGCGGCAAAAACTGCTGCCGCGGCACGGTCAGGTTCCAGCCCAGCAGCAGGTCGCGCACATACTCGGGATGCCTGTGCAGCTCGGCCGTCAGCATAAAGGTATAGCCGGCGGCGCGCGGCAGCCGGCCGAGCAGGTCGCCGACGATGCGGTGGGCCCGCTCGATCTGCTGCCGGGCCAGCGCCGTGCTGTTGACGTGGCCGTGCTGCAGCTGGCTAGCTGCGGTCGTCAGCGGCATGCGCAGCGGCACGACGACGTGCACCCTAAAGCCATAGTCGACGAGCTGGCCGACCAGCATCCTCATGTTGGGCCAGCGGTGCGCATGCGGCAGCGACCTGTGCAGCACAAAGCAGCGTGCGGCCTCGAACGTTGCCGTCAGCGCCGGGTCCCAGCGCACGCGCGACGGCCAGTCATCAAACTGCCGCGGGCTGTAGTCGAACGGCTGGCCGTGCACGGCGGCGCCCGAGCAGCCGCCGGCGATGATGAGCTCGCTGCACAGCCGGTTGCCCTCCGATTCTGCGCTCGTGCACACGAAAAACACGCGGCCGTCGACGCGCCGCGGCACCTCGGCGTCGAGCCAAGGTGCGGCCGCAGCGACGCACACCAGCAGCACCAGGAGCAGCCACGGCGCCCTCCTCATGCAATCTGCAGTGGCCGCCGGCGGTCCAGTATATAAGTAGTTTTGTGAGCCCTGCGCAGGAACTAGCACCGCCATGAGCACGTGCTGCAGCCGCTGCGGCTCGGCGCCGTGGCTGTACGAGCAGCTCGGCGTGCAACTGTGCGGTGACTGTCGCTTTGTTGGCGGCAAGCTCGCCGCACCCCCTGCGCAGGCCGATCAAGGCACTCTTGGCGCTGAGGTCAAGAGTGAGGCTGGGGACGCGCTCCTCCAAGGGCGTGTGCGGCAGAGTCAGGTCAAGACGCGCGCCGAGGAGCTGCGGCAGCAAAAGCTGTGGCTGGACGGCATCCAGGCGGCGATCGACGCCGAGCGCATCGCACAGGACACGCCCGACACGGCGCGCTGGTTCGGCGACATCGAGGTCGCGCTGCGCAACCCCATCGTGGCCGAGGCCTTCCATCCGGTGCTGTGGCGCCTGCTCGTCGTCACCAAGGACGTCGACAAGGCCGTGGCTGCCCACCAGCGCAGCATCGGCGACTGTATGCGGGCCATCGTGCAGAACGCCGTCGACTATGGCACGCGTGCCACGCGCCTGCTGCTCGCGCCCGACACCCGCGCGGCCTTCGCCAGCATGTGCGCCGCGCTGATGAACCTGCGCCGGCCGCCGTACGGCTCGCTGCTGCGCACCGAGGTCGACCGCGCGCTGGTCAAGGCCGAAATCACGCAGATCGCGCGCAACTACGCTGCCTACCTGCAGCAGCACAACCTGCGCGACGAAAAGCGCCAGCGCCGCAGCCGCGCCGAGCTGGATGCCGAGCGTGCTGCCGCTGCCGATGCGGCACGCGAGGACGTTGTCGCCGCCGAGGAGCTCGACCGGCTCATCGACACGCTCAAGACGGCGCGCCGCGCGGCCAAGGAGTACCTGCGAACCGCGCGGACAGAGCTGGCGCAGCACCGCGCCAGCCCGGCGCCGCACGACAACGCCTACAACAAGCGCCTCGAAGAGCTGCTGGCCAGGAAGGACGAGGCGCTGCATGCCCTCGAGGCAGCCGACGAGGAGCTGGCCGAACTGGAGGCTGCCCGCCGGCGCTGAGCCTATAAAATGACCATGCTGTCGTCTTGTTACTAACAAACAATGTCGTCGGCCGCCGCCAGCGCCACCAAGGCGCGCCGCCAGGCGCAGCGCGCCAAGGAGACAGCCGAGGGCACCAAGGCCACCAAGCTGCGCACGGCGCATGCGCTGTGGCTGGAGCTGTGCCGCGACTACTACACGCTGCTGCAGCTCGACGAGATGCTGACGCTGCTGGCCAACGACATGCTGCCCTACGAGAATCCGCACGCGCCGTGGGCCGACGGGCCGGCGCTCAAGGATTCCGACGAGTTCCGCCTCAAGGCGCTGACCGCGCACCGCTCGCCCGCCAAGATCCTCGCCAACATGGCCGAGTATGTCGAGGCGCTGCCCGTGCCTGGCGCTGCTACGGCCGACAAGCCGATGGACATTGCCGACTTCTTCGCGGCCGACCAGGAGGTGCCGCGCTCGTTCCAGTGGTACGTCGACCACGCGGTGCGCTCGGCCTGGGAGCTGCTGCCGTGGACGCTGTACAAGGACAAGCGCTTCGAGGACTATGTCGGCCCGTGCGGCATGGACCGCACGTACAAGGTGCGCACCGGCATCCGTGCGCGCATCCGCGGCGGCCCGCGGCTGCTGCTGGCCAGCCTGCAGCGCTTCCGCGCGGCGCTCGCCTACGAGCTCGGCGGCTCCAAGGCCGACTACGAGGCGGCCATCGAGGCGGTGCGCGAGCGCGCGCCCGAGGTGCTGGAGCCCGGCGCGCGCACGCTGTTCAGCGCCTGCCTGCCCGAGTTCGAGACCGACCGCGCAGAATGGAGCGCCGCCGAGCAGCTCGTGCACGGCGAGCGCATTGCCTACGGCCTGGCGCTGGCCGAGGAGGCGGCGCCCGGCGCGCCCGGCAACGACCTCCTGGTGCGGCCCGGCGTGGGCCCGCTGCGCGTCGCCGAGGCCAGCTACTGGTACTTTGGCCTCGACCGGCCGACCGCCGTGATGCTCGGCCTGACCAACACCGACATTGCAGCGTACGTTGCGCAGCTGGCGCATCCGGCCGTCAGCATCTGGGACGTGCCGTTCACGGGCGGCCCGCCGCGCGGTCCAGAATGGATCGTGAAGAACGACTACACGGCCGCCGTCCAGGCCGCTGCAGCAGCGGCCGCCGGCAAGTCGACGACGTCGGCCGCGTCGCCGTGGCTGCAGCCGTCGCCAGCGACGCCGTCGACCGAGCCGAGCACGCCGCAGCCGCCCGGCACGCCGCAGGCTCCGTCGCCGTACGTGCCGATGGCGCCGCCGGCCTCGCCTGCGTCGCCGTACGCGCCGATGACGCCGCCAGCTGCGTCGCCCTACATGCCAAAGGCCCCGCCGCCGTCGCCCGCGTCGCCCGGCAGCAGCATGTGGTTGGTGGCGCCGCCGGCTGCCGCGCCGTTCATGCTTATGGAGCAGCCGCTCGGCCCCGAGCTCGAGGACCGCAAGAAGCGCGCCGCAGCGGCCGCCGAGAAAAAGCACGCTGGCAAGCACTGAGACTGTATAAAAGTGCATCCCTGGCCGCTGTGCAAACATGAGGCGGCATTTTTTGCTGCTGCTGTCGGCGCTGCTCACCGTCGTGCTTGGCCAGCAGCAGCTATTGTTGTGCGAGGCCGACGCGCCGCTCGTCAGCACGGCGGGCGGCGCCGGCGCGCTGTGCGCCCAGCAGGGACAGTGCACGCTGTCCTGGGCCCTCAACGTCAGCGGCAGCACGCTGCTCGCGGCCAGCTGCGTCACCGACCTCGGCGTGCAGCTGCTGGCCAGCGGCGCCGGCACCGTGCGGTGCGCCGTCATTGCTGGCGGCGCCGTCACGGTCAGCGTCGACGCCGGCGGCCTGTCGTGGCGGCTGCGCTTTGCGGCCGGCAACTGCAGCGCGCCGACGCAGCCCACGACCTACAGCTTTTTCGGCACGCTCTCTGATGGCACCAGCATCACGGCCTACGTCGGCAGCAACGCCGCCGCCACGCTGCCATGCTCGCGCGCCGCCACCTCGTCGTGCGGCAACGGCGTGCGCGATCCGGGCGAGCAGTGCGACGGCACGCCGTGCTGCACCGAGCAGTGCACCTGGGCGGCGCCCGGCACGGCCTGCTCGGACGGCGACGCCTGCACGACGTCGGACAGCTGCATCGGCAGCGGCTACTGCGTCGGCGTGCCCGTTGTGTGCGACGACGGCGTCGCCTGCACGCTCGACACCTGCGTCGCCGGACAGTGCCTGTACACGTGGCAAACGCAGCAAAAGGGCTGCCGTCGGCAACCGACGACGACAACAACGACAAGCGGCGGCGGCATCAACGCCGAGGCGCTACAGTGCTCGGCCAACTGCAGCGGCAGCGCGCTGCGTGCGTTCTGCGTCGGCACGGTTGGCACGCGCAGCACCGGCTCGTGCAACTGGGCGTCGTCGGCCAACCCCTACTTTGGCACGGCCATCGCGTTTATCGTCCTGTTTGCTGTAGAGAACGCGCTGCTGCTCGCCTGGCTGATCTGGGCCTTCTGCTGGCCGTGGTGGCTGCGCACCGACTTTAGCTCGAAATTCGTGCTGTGGCAGCGCGTGCCCACCAGCGAGCCGCAGCAACAAGTCCTCTATCAGGCCCCCGTGGCAGCGCCCGTCAGCGGCGCCGCACCATCCTCACCTGCACCTGCTTCAGCACCAACCACACCTGTTGCTGCAGCGGTGGCGCCGCCAAGCCGGCTGGCCGACCCCGGCTGGGACGAGCTGATGATGCGGGCGACGCTCAGCTACCAGCACCATGCGGCCTCACAAGCTGCAAAGGAGGCCGCCAGGCAGGAAGCAATGACCTCGCACACCTGGAGCTCGCCAGGAGCGTTGCCGAGCACACCGTACACGCCGCCGTCGGCCTATGTGGCCGAGCCGCCGCACGTCTCTGCAGCCGTCGCAGCGCCGCCGACGGCCCAGCCACCACCGCAGCAAAGCTGGAGCCCGTTTGTGCCGGCCGCCGCGCCGCCACCGCCATCGATGTACCCGCAGCGCGCGGCGCCGACGCTGCCTGATCCGGCGAGCTTTCTGGCGCCGCCCGGCACAAACAGGCCGCTGCAGACGCCGTGTTTTGGTGACGAGCAAGCACTATAATAAAGCGTACTATGCGCCAGCTCTAGAACCACACGATGGGGCCGCGGTGGCTTGTGCTGCTGCTGTTGCTGGTCGCCGCCGGCGTGCTAGCGCAGCCGCAGTGCTTTAGCGCCGCCGTCACGCTGACGAGCAGCGCGTCGCTGCCGTCGCCGTGCGTCGGCCCGTCGTGCCCGGCGCAGGTCACCGTCATGATGGACCTGACGGCGCTGCAGGTGTACGGCATGGGCCTGACGTTTAATCAGAGCTCGCTGGTGTGCCTCAACGAGCTGGTCAGCGGGCCCTCCATGACGCTACAGTGCACGGCGCTGCCGGCCGGCGGCGGCCAGACCAGCGTCACGATCGTCGCCACCGAGGTGTTCAGCGGCGGCAGCTACTTTGTGCTGTGGCAGTATGCTGCCGTCAACCTGACGTGTGCCAGCTTCAACGGCACGTTGGCGCCCGTCGGCGCCGTCTTCAAGCAACTGCAGGTGCAGGTGCAGATGCCGACGTTCGGCACGTTCGCCGCACAGTATCTGCTCAACCCGGCCTACAGCCTCGCAGCGATGCTGCAGCCCAACTGCACGCTGGCGCCGCAACTGTGCATTGTGCCCGAGCAAAAGTGCTACGCGTCGCCGTCGCTCGTGGGCTTGGTCAGCGGCACGCAGCCAGGCAGCGGCGCATGCTCGCAGGCGCCGGCAAACGAGTGCTTGCTAGAGTGGCAATTTGCGCTCGTGCCGTCGATCAACCCCACCACCAAGGCGCTGACGCAGCTCGTGGCGTTCCTGCAGGTCACCTTCACCGAAGAGTACGGCTACGGCGACTATTGCTTGTCGTCGTTCCAGAACATCAGCACGCCGGCGTTCGGCTGCTCGACGTTTGTCGACCTCAACACCAACGCCACCAAGATGCAGCTGGCGCTGCTGACGCCGACGTTCACGCTACAGTGGATCTACGCGCTCTTCAACACGTCGGGCCTGACATGCCAGCTCGCGCTGTTCGACCCGCGCTTCATCACGGCGCAGCCGGGCTACGTGTTCGGCACCGATCTGCTCTACTTGGTCAACTTGGCGCTGCTGGCCGGCCCGACGCAGTGGCTCGAGGCCGACCCGATGACGTGCACGCCCGAGCCGCCGCAGGCCATCTGCCACACCAACGGCGACTGCCTCGCCAACCAGACATGCACGAGCCGCCTCGACGAGCTGCAGCTGCTGCAGGTCGCCTGCCCGCTGGCCGTGCCGCCCTGCGCTGCCTCGGCGACGGCCAGCATCACGCGCACACCCAGCTTCTCGTCGACCGCCTCCAACACGCCGACGCCGTCGAACACGCCCAGCAACACCGGCACGCCGTCGAACACGGCCAGCGTCACGTCGGCCGCGAGCGCCTCGGCCACGCCAACCACGACGCGCACGCCGACGGGCACGCCAACCGCATCGCGCACCGCCTCGCAGACGCCGAGCAACCCGGCGACGCCCTCGCAGACGCCGACGTCGTCGCGCACGTCGACGCAGACGCCGACGCAGACCGGCACGGCGCAGCCGACGCGCAGCTCGACGTCGACCATCTCGTTGACGGCGTCGCCGTCGCCCACCATCGGCACCAAGCCGGGCGGCCCGACCGTGCCCGCCGCGTACCGCACCGCGACGATCGTGCTGGCAGCCGTGCTCGGCACCTGCCTGCTGCTGTGCTTTTTGGCGCTGCTCGCCGGCTGCACGTGGTGGCGCCAGCAGCGCGCCGTCGCCGCCACGGCCGACGTGCTGATGTCGGCGCCGCTGGCCGACGACCACGCGAGGAGGCGGCTGCTCGACGCCGCCGACGACACGGTCGTGCTGTGATGTGCTGGGGTAAAAAGCGCTTTTATCACGTTAAACTTCGCCCATAATGGGCTGATCAACCGGTTGCGGCCATACGGCGTAGGGCAGCACAAAGAGGATGCGCTCGCGCTGCTTTTGCTGCCGGAAGCGTTCTTCGTGTATGCTGCAGCGCACCGCCAGCGTGCCATCGGCCAGCAGCGTCACGCGATGCACACGGTCGACGCCGATGAGCATTTCGTGCAGCTGCTTGCCTGCAGCGTCGTACACGGTGATATCGCGCTCCGACACGCAGATGAGGTAGCCTGCAGCATCGATAGTGCACTTGGCCGCGGTGCATGGCCGCAGCCAGCGGCGCAGCAGCGTGCCGTCGCGGTTGAACACGTAATGACAAACAAAGTCATGGTCGCTGGCGACGACCATGCTGCTCGCGGTGCGCAGGCGCACCTCGCGATGCTCTGCGAGGTACGCCACGTGTGCTCTGCGGCTCTGGATGTCGGCCTCGCTAAGCTGGTCCCGTTTTTCGTCGGTCCACGTCACGGTGACATGGCGCTCTACATGGTAGTAGCCCATGCCGTCGGCTAGGACGGCCAGGAGGTATCCGTCCCTGTCCATCATCGACACTGCGTCAGGCAGCGTCGCAAGCAGCTCGTCGTCGCTGCCATACTGTAGCGGCAGCGACGGCAGCTCCGTTAGGCCGGCTGCTGTGCGGACGAACTCGCGCCCGGACATGTGCAGCATGGTGACGCCGTCCAGGTCGTCATACTGTTGCATGATAGGATACCCTGGCGGAGGACGGTCAGCGAATATCTCAAGGGCGTTGACCAGCGGCAGCTCCTCCAGCTCGTTGGTGTGCGGATCTAACGCAAATGTGTGGCGGGGCGTGTTCTGGCCCCATGCACAGTCGATCATGAGGCGGCCGTCGGCCATTGCCAGCACATAGTAGCCCAGGTCATGGTAGGGGAAGGGCAGCGCCCACCAGGAACAATGCTGTGGTGTCATGAACGGCTCGGGGCTGCTGCCGCAAAGGAGCGGCATCGGCGGTTGTCGCTTGTCGAGGCCCAGGTAGAGCGGCAGCATCGTCGTCGCCATGTCGTGGGCTAGAGCATGCAGCCGCGATGCCGGGTCGGCCCACAGCATGTCCACCAAGCGCCTGCTGTAGGCACTAGTGGGCACCATCGGCCTAGGCGGCGTGAACTTTGCGTGAAGAAGCAGCGCGCGGCCATCCTCGGACTGCATGAGGCGCTTGCGTGCCTCCTCGTCGACCTCGCGCAGGCGCTTGATGCTCATCGCAGCGGGCCCGCTGCACCAGCTGCCGAGCTACGCTCGGCTGGTGCGGTCAAAATTGTGGTCTGTGGTCCTTGAGCATCAGGCATCGATGCCGAGCGCGGCGAGGCAGCTGGTGCAGCGGGCCCGCTGCCGGCCACATTGCTGCGCGCTCATGCTGTGGCTGCTGATGCTTGCCGGCGCTGCGGCGGCCCAAAACCAAAACCAAAAGCAAAACCTGAGCTGCGTCGAGGTGCCGCAGGGCGTCGTGTGCGGCACGCTGCTGCTGATGCCACGCCACGAGCACCTCGAGTTCACGACGTTCTGGTACTGGGTGTACGCGGCCGTCGGCGTCGTGCTGGTCGTCGTCATGGCGTTCGGCAACGGCCTCGTGCTGGCCTACAGCAGCATCGACCCGCTGCGCATCGAGGTGATGCTGCGCAGCGGCCGGCGCCGGCAGGCCGAGCTGCTGCGCCGCGTCGTGCTGCAGCGCAACTGGATGCTCGTGACGCTGCTGCTGGTCATCGCCGTGGCGTCGGAGGCGCTGCCGCTGGTGCTGGGCAAGATCGTCGGTGACCTCGGCGCCATCTTGGTCAGCGTCGTCGCCGTCATGTTTTTCGGCGAGCTGCTGCCGCAGAGTCTATGCGCCGCGCACGGCGTCGTCATCGGCACATGGTTGGCATGGCCGACGCTGCTGACCATGTGGCTGGTGGCGCCGCTCAGCTACCCGCTGTCGCGCATGCTCAACCGCCTGCTGGGCCCCGACGAGCTGCGCATGTACAGCCGCGCCGAGCTGGCGCACCTCGTGGCACTGCACCGGCAGCATGGCATCCTCGGCGCCGACGAAGAGCGCATGATCGTCGGCACGCTGACGCTGGCCACGCGCACGGTCGGCACCTGCATGCGGCCGATGCAGCGCGTCATGCGGCTGCGCGCCGACGACGCCGTGGGGCATGCGTTGTACGAACAACTACGATGCTGGGGTTTTACCCGGCTGCCCGTCATCGACGACAGCGCGCCACCGGGTGTGTGGGCGACGCAAAATTGCGTCCCCCGGGTAGCGGGGGTGCTGCACGTCCACGAGGCGCTCAACGCTGCCGAGGGCACACCCGTGCGCCGCCTGCGGCTGGCGGCCGAGCGCACGGTGGACATCAACGACACGCTGCTGGCCGCCCTGCAGCAGATCCGCACGGACCGCGGCAACATGCTGACCGTGTACGACCGCGACGGCATGCTGCGCGGCATTGTCACGCTGCGCGACGTGCTGGCGTCACTTTTGTGATTTTTTTTATTATCGGGTTGGTCAGCAGCACGATATGTCGGCGCGGGCCTCGTGCGGCCGGGCCTCCAGCGGTCCTGCAAGCAGCGCAGCCACCAAGACGATGACGAGCATGCCCAGGTTGCCGATCCAAAAGTCGGCCAGCGTCATGGTGCTGGGGCCGCGGCCGGTAAAGCAAAACACGATGGCAAAGCTCAGAAATAACGCTATAGCGACAGTCCAGATGCACTGTAGCAGGTTGTAGCAGCTCGGCGACGTGATGACAGAGATGCCGCAGGCCCATGCGGCCGGCCGCTGCGTCGCACACTGAGGACAGTCGCAGCCTGCGCTAGACATTGTTTTTTATTGTCGTCCGCACGCAATGTCGAGGCGCTCGAGCACAAAGCCGGTCGGCCCCGGCGAGCCGCCGACGGCGCCGTTCGGATTTTCGCAGGCCACGCAGCAGAACAGCAGGCAGCAGCACCACAGCAGCACCGCCACGACGACGTTGGCCGCCGTCATCGCGCCGATGGCACGGTCCCTGAAGGTCGCGACGGCGTAAAAGCTGGCCAGCAGCAGGCCAACCACACATAGGCCGGTGCAGACCAAGAAAACAGAGATGCAGGCGACGTGGCCGAAGACCCGCAGCGCCAGGTGCGGGCCGTCGGGCATCGACACCGGATCGAGGCCAAGCGCACGCTCGACGTCGGCATCGTCGCAGCACATGGCGCTGCCGCCAAAATAAAAATGCAGCCGCCCGAGCCGCTCGTGCTGCGGTCGGTGCTGGTGACGGCCGAGCGCTGCATCTACGCGTCGGCCTGCGGCATGTACGAGCTGCACCTGCTGGCGGACAAGCGCGCCGCGCCGTTCAGGCGCACCAAGCAGCGGCTGGTGCACATGCCCGACCTGGTGCTCGAGTTTGCCGGTTTTTCGGACGATGAGCCGCCGGCGTTCTTGCCGTGGTGCGTCGAGCAGCCACACATGACTATAGAGCTGCAGCTCGACGCCACGACCTACGCGGCGCACGCCGACAAGACGCACAGCTACTGCTGCCGGCGCGACGGCACGAGCGGCTGGCAGGGCATCATGGACGACTGGATGCACGACGCGTCGACGCAGGCGGCCGCGCTGCGCCTCAACGTGCCCGAGGCCATGCTGACGTACCGGCCGATGCTCAAGCTTGCATTGTAAAATTAGCAGGCTACTTTTTAGTGCTAGGCATGTCCTCCTCGTCATGCTGGCGCTTCCTGGCATGCTTTGATGCTATGTGGCGCATCAGCGCATCGCGCCTGGAAAATGTGAGGCCGCAATGCTTGCAAAACAGTCGACTGTCATGCGTTGCTGCAGGTTGGTCTGTGGTGTCCTTTAGCGTTGAAGAAGCTGCGGTGAGCATCGAGTCTTCGTCAGGATCCATGATACTCGATTCCTCGTTGTCATCCGTGTCATCCTGGCCCCAATCAGGCAAAACTATGTCGGAACATAGTAAAGGAAGAGACACCTGACGAAGACCAGTTTTTGTGGTGGTGGTGGTGGTGGGGCCGGTGGTGGTGGTGGTGGGGGCGGTGGTGGGGGAGGGGGTGGGGCTGG
>Ga0181538_10001027_pt1 | contig 32309 bp, 20 predicted proteins | sample PEATcosm2014_Bin_40_FD_119773 | JGI IMG/M metagenome (GOLD analysis project Ga0181538, IMG submission 119773) | Peatland microbial communities from MTU Mesocosm Facility, Houghton, MI, USA - PEATcosm2014_Bin23_30_metaG | ecosystem: Environmental > Terrestrial > Soil > Wetlands > Peat | place... | reverse complement strand
GCAGTTGGTGTTTTTCAAAGCAACCAGCGCAAAACCTGCGCAAACCAACGCCCTGATTACCACCAGAGGAGGCCATGAGATCTCGCTGAGCCTGGTGAGCCAAGGCAAGTCAGACCGTAGTGAACCTGTAGACTATGTCCTCAATTGTGAGCGCCCGCGCAGCTTTCTGATTGCGTCGACTCATCCCATGTTTGTGGTTGGCGAAACAAAAAACGTTGCTACAGAAAATCAACCAACCAGCACTACCCCAGAGAAGCCGGGCAGACCAGAAAAGGATTTGCTCAGGGCAGAACGGATTGAGAATCCACATTGGGAAGGCAAGCAACTGCAGGTTGCGGTAGGACAGGCGATAGAGAAAGAGCAACAAATGGCCGTGCCGTTCGCCGTTCTGAACTCTTCTGCACGAACCATTGAAGTACTGCCGCCGCAAATACAGCTTGCGGAGACATCGAAAGACAAACATCGAAAGGCAATCAAGGCCGAGCCAGTCGCGATCAAGGACTACTGGATTACCTCCCGTAGACTCGCGCCCGGCGCCAGAGCCGATGGCATCGTTGTGTTCGAGCGTCCCACTTTCAAAGAATCCAGGGAACGACTCTTGCTCGCGGTTGCCCAAGCGGAAGAGGTCGACCGTCCGGTCCTGGCACCGATTGCGTTTGTGGCTCCGGTCCCGGGAGGTGCAAAGTGATTCATCCAAACGGACACAACGACAACGGCAACGCTGCAGTCATTCAGGAGCTAGAGGAAAACGAAGCTCGCAACAAGGACCTGCCACTCCCTCCGGACGCAAACGTCCCAATACCCGAGCTCGCAACCAGAGCAAAACAGAGAGCCCGGCAGCAGATCCAACAGAACCGCTTTGTAATCATCGGGGCGGGAGCGATCATCATCGCGTTGCTGATCTTTGTTGCTACGTCTATGCCCCGTCGAGGCGCGTCACAGAAAGCGAAGAGTCGTGGCGCCACTGCTACTGAAGACTTGGCATCGGAGAGCGGTACCGCGAGCAACGACAAGAGCCTATTTCCGATCACCGATTCCGGCCGGCCCGTCACAAAAGAAACTCACGAAGGCTTCTTAAACGAACGAGATTTGCAACGAACTGCGACCAAGCCGGCAGCGGGGACAAAGGTAGCGAGCGGAGCCGAAACTTTGGGGTCGATACCGCCTTTCGGAGACCAGCAGCCATGGCAAGCGCCGCCCTATCAGGCAGGCTCGAACACCGGCAACAGCGCCGAGACTCCAGACTTGGGCAAAGCAGAGCTCGAGGCCATGGAGAAGTCTTCGCTGATTTACGTGCGAAACGTCTCTGCCAACTCGGGCAGTGCTCAGGCCCGCGAAATCAATAGTCCAGCACCGGAACTGGGATTGGGTCTGGCCACGGGAACGCGATTGCGTGCACGTCTGGAATCAGCGGCCAGCACCGCAGTGCGAACACCGGTCCTGGCAGTGATCGAGTACAACTATGAGCGAGACGGAGAAATTATCGTTCCTGCAGGCGCAAAGGCGGTTGGCCACATCCGGAACGGAGATCGTTCAGGTTACGTTGACGTCCAGTTCGATTCTCTGCTGATGCCGGATGGTGCAGTCGTTCCCATCGAAGCCGCCGCCACGGATTTGGACTTGCGGCCGCTGAAAGGGAAAGTTGAGGGGAAGAACACGGGAAAGAACGTCCTGGTCAGATCGCTGTCAGGAATCGGCCAAGCTGGCGCGATGTTGGTGGGACAAGGCAGTCTGAACCAGCCGCTGAGCGAGTCGGACCTAATGCGCGAGCGCGTCAGCAACAATGTCGGCGAGGCTGGAGATGAGGAGGTTTCCCGACTAGCGATCACCCAACACATCGTGGTGACGATTTCGGCGGATACTCCGATCTACGTGGTCCTCGAGCAGACACCCAAGACCAATCAGGCTTCCCTGCAACCAAGTGCGAGGAGCGTTCCAACATCTAACTCGGGCAATGTTGAGCAACTGCGTCAACTATTGCAGCTCCAGCAAGAGCTGAATCAAACGTCCACGAGCAACCAACCGGCGCAGTAGACGAGTGGTTCTCGGCTAGGAAGGTTCGGCGGGAGCGTGTGTCGACTGCGGCTGCCCAGGCGTGGTCCCCGCAACGTAGCTCACGAGTCGACCGTGACTCACCCGCAGTCGGCGGCTAGCGCCAACGCAATTTCCAACTTCCCGGAAAGCGGACTTCTGGCCCGCTTCGGTCCAAAAATCACTTTCCACAATGAGCCCAACACTGCTAAGACCTACGGTGAGCCGTAGTTGAATCCAAATAGCAAACTGCCGTAGTTTTCTCTTCGAATATCCGCTCCTGCTGCAGCAAGATACTTGAGCCAGAATTCAGCAACGTGTCGCCGTTTCACTTCAGTTTTCGCTGCCGCACCGGCCACAAAGATCCGAACATTCTGCAGGTGCGGCATCCCGTTCTGACCTCGACTCGAGATGTAGTGCTGGGTGAATTCCGGTGTTGGGTCAGAGAGCTCAAACCTAGCCTCGCTCGAGTCTTCTAGCATATCGCTCAGAAAAACCAGAACGGGTTTGCGACCTCCAGTATCGGCAAAATAATTAGCAACTTCATCTGTGGTAAACAAGAGCTCAGTGCGGTCCGAGCGAGGTTGGCTAAGAGCTTTTCGAAACGCAGTGGTCAGAGCAGTGCGGGCGCTCTCCAGTTCATCTTCGCACTCAAATTTTGCTCGATTGATTGTGCACCGCTCTACTGTCAGTCGCTCAATCTCCCGCAGGCGCGTCCCACCGACAATCTCCTTCTGCTTCGCACCTCTGACACTTGAGTTGCCAGGTTGCGCGCTTAGAACGCGTCCTTTTGCCAGTACAACTACCATCGCATCTCCAGGGCCAAAGTCGCTCAGAATTTGGTCGTATGCCGTTTGGTAGGTTTCGAAATCAGACACAGTCCAGGAAGTGTCGATAACAACCACCACGAAAAGAGGGTCGCGAGAAGCGAACCCTTGTGCCGTCAAAATGGTTACCAAAAGTAGAATTACGACCGTCGTTCTCATGCTCTTCCTGCTCCGTTCGGCTTCCCGTTTGTTGGAACTTCGGGTTGGACTGCAACGAACCCAGGATCCTTTTCAAGATCGTGGACCGGCAAACGCACTGAAGAGCGTCGGGCCCTGGGAGAAGAACCTTTTCCTTGGGGCGGCACCTCGGTTGAAATAATGCTATCTGAAGGCGGAAGTGCGGCCTCGCCATGAGCTAGCAGCGCTTCGATGTCAATGAATTCTGGTGTATACGGCGGTTCATCACCATCGTAGAAGTATTTTGGGACTTCCTTATTTCGCCGCATAATGGTCGTGCGATAAGTTCCCACTAGTTGCATTGATGCCGCTTTCTCTTCGTCGGCCCATGTACGAACCAGGAATGTCTCCCTATCAATATGGGCTCGGCGTCTTTCGAAAACGTGATTGCCACCTGTGGTGGCTGGCCGGTCCGTCTCCTGAGCCAAAACGGTCACCACCGTGGTCGCAACAAAGATAAACATAGTAAGGACGAAGAGGGCGGTACTCAGATGCGGGTTTTGCCTCAGGTATTCAGGCGAGTGATGAGTGAGATACGCAACCCGAGACAAATTCACTGCATACAGACCGGCAGCGACGGCGAGTATCAACATGCCGATACGAGTCGCGTTCAGTAGTCTGTGCGTATTGAATTTGCATGCCCAAATACCCACAGCGATAGCGCAGACTGGCACCCCTACTCCGACCGAAAGCGCCATAACTAGGGTCGTGGTCATGGGCTCGCGGAACACATTGAACGCCATCAGATTGAAGACCGTTTCGCTTAAGAAGAACAGCGATAGTAAGGTGAGATGTGCAGCGCGCGACAAGGTCGGCTCTGAAATCTCGGACAGTCTTGTCAGGAGTGCGACCCTCGCGACACGCCTTCCGCACCTACGCAGGATGCGGCGGTTGCAACGCGCGACTATTTGCGTTTCAAATGGGCTCAGCACGGTGGCATTAGGGTTGGGACACTTTCTTTTGGCGTCGAGTACTGCATTGAACCATACCCAGACCCGAGTGCCGAACAGTCTTGTTGTAACCCCGAGCAACATAAGAACCAGGAACACCAGCGCACCATAGCCCCATTGGCTCATATTGATACTCCCTTTTGATGTAACTTCCTGCGAGCTCTGCAAAGCGTCTGTCGAGGAATTCGACAATTGCCATGGCATAGATCCGGACAGCACACGCGAAAGCCATGACCGATGCGGTAAGGTCACCAATAACGGCGTGCCTGAGTCGGTAACTGTGTAAGGAGTACGGAACGCATCGTCCACTGCTCCCGCAAGGCTAAGGTCTGAAGCAACGAGAAGGAATTCGGCTACCACATTGGCGTCTTTGGCCGGGCACTCGATGTAGGACAGAGATGAAACGCGAAATCCTCCAGCATGGGACACTGATATCGGCTGAAAGTGCCAGAACTGCGATCCGGGACACCGAATGCCAGCGGAGAGACTCGTGTCTGGGGGTAGATTAGCAGTGCCACGAATACCTGAACCGACGCTCAAGGGAAAGGCGGCTCCGTCGGTGTCTAGCGGTCGCCCGGTATCTGCTGTCATCTGAATGGATGCGGCACCGTTCTTCCGAGTTTGTTCCACATCGCTCATTGCGAAGCGGATGGCGCGCGAGTTCGATGAACCGAGGTTCACGCTGTTCAGTTGTTCGTCCGTAAACGCCCTGCCGCTGAGTGGTTCGCTGCTTACTATCGCTTGAATTGCGCAATAGCGCCAACGGGAAGGCCCTGATGAATTGAGCTTTACGCCGTAGATCGCCCAGTGACGAGCGGTCAAGAATCGCGCTGGACCAAAAGCAAGCCAACGATCACTTCCTTCGGGACGCAATAGTAGAAAAATCGCAATGTCGTTTCCGGGATAGTCGCTAAGGACTTCAATTTGCTCAGTGGGGGAGAGGCCCGGTATTTCCGTGACGCTGTCTTGTGCTTCCCCAAGCAGAAATTGATTACCCTGGGTGTCGATCATGCGGTCCAGGGTGAGGAAGACAGGATTGACAACGATATCGACCGGCGCAGAGGTTGCGTCGCTCCACTTTGTGATTGCTGCCGGCGACTGCGGATCCGTTGGAGGGTCAGCGGCAGAACGAACCATTATGAGCTGGCGTGCTCCTCTTTGACGAAGAGTCCACAGGGGCAGTTGCAGATTTGAAATCGACCACTCGCGATCACGGACTACTGCTGGGCTTTCCAAAACGCTCACAAGGCCTTGTCTGTCCCTGACGGCAACGCGAATTTTTAGGCCTGGACTGAGTGGCTCCGTTGTCCCCCGGAGATCGATACTCAATGGCACCACAGGAATCGTTCCAGACACAACGGGTTGCCCTTGAATCGCGGTAATCTCGAAGGGGACTGCGTTCGTGGGTTCGATCCATCTTTCGATTTCAACGTTGACGGGTTCTGATATTTTTTGTGCGATTCTCTGCAACTCCGCATCATCGATTTCGGAGACCTGGGGTGGGCGTTGCAGCACGACCGCCACAACTTGGCACGGTCGTCGAAAAGGGACCGAACTGGGAAGTAATTGCGTTCCAAGACTGTGCCACAATCCCCAGCGCTCTATCACCGCGGGCGCGGTTTGTAAGTGCCACTTGCCACCCGGCTGGCGGGCCGCCAGATAGATCTTCGATCCGATGGGAAGGCCGAGGATTGGGCCTTCGATCTGCGCGGTGTTCGGTACAACAAGGCTAGCTGGACCGGTTGGTTGTTGCCCATTCACGTGGGTAATTGTGAGAGAAGTGAGCGTCGCTTCAGGAGCGTCGCTTGGACTTGCAATTTGGCTGAGGTGTTTGTCATCGACTTGGGCGCGCGGACTGCCGCAGGCTGCTACTAGGAGGAGTAAGCTGACGCAAACTGAGGTAAAGCTACGACGGTGTGCCATATCGACCCACCCTTTCAGCGAACCACCAGAAACGAGATTTCCTCAGAAACACCAAGCGCCCTCGCCAGCATTTCCTCGGACACGGGGTTGCTTGGATCAAAGGGTTCGGTAGACGCAACTGCCAAGGCGACGGCAAGCTTTCCCGAGTCTCGGCTCTGTGGGGCGAGTCTAGCGATGTGAATCGTCCACTGTCCTCTGCTGTGGGTCATCTGGGTCGTGCCGGCAACTCGCCACGTGTCCTCATCTTCACAACGCACTAGTAGCACAATGAACTCCGGACGGTTGTGCCCGACGTAGCGCGGTCCTGCTTCGAAGCTCCCGCCAACCTGCTGGACAGGTGACGCGACGAAATGCCTCCCATCATTGCTCCAGCCCAGTTGATTGATCTTTAACCGCACAGAGTCGCCCAGCACAGTCCTCGTTACGTAGACTTTGGGAGACATCGCTCGAATCGAACCTGAGAGTTGCCTCCAATCGCTGGGCGATATCCCATCTTCCAGATATACCGGCAGCGTCTTGGTAGTGGCGACCGCATACACGGAGAATTTCGTACCCAAGTCGAGCTCAATTGTCCGTCCGCCTTTCAATTGAAGCGTTCGGCCGAAGAAGACCGGAGTCGTTATTTCCCGTGGTCCTCCGGAGCAACTCGTGGTTGACTCCGGCATTGCCCATCTCCAAGTGTTGTTTTCGGGTTCTACAACGATCTGCGTATGCGATCCCTGGGGCAGATCCTCACATCGAACGCGTACGTGTTCTAGCTCCGACACGTGGAGCAGGGAGCCCGAAGTTGGAACTCGGCCGGCTATTTCGATCACATGTAGTCTGGCCGACGTGAATGTCGCACAGGAGATAAGAACCGACGGTGAGTATGCGAGGATCCGGACCGAAACAATAGGTTCCTCAGCAGAACCGATTGGCAAGAGGCTGGATGTAACGAGGGCACGAACCTCGACGATATCGGTACCACAGCCAATGCTAGCTGCCGGGATCGCCCACTGCATTTCGCCCGCGGCTACAACTGAGTCAATCCGCACGAACCCTTGGGCCACGTTCCATTTGCCAGTCGGTCCCCTTACTGCAAGTTGTACGAAAGGCTCCTGGTTTTTGACTCCAGCGACCGTCCCCCGGATGAACTCTTGAGGAAGCCCGAAGACAACCGTATTCTCGCCTTCCTTTGGAAGATCTGAGTCTCCTAGTTGTGTGATCGCGATACTCACTTTGGGGTTTTCACCAGTGGGATGCGTGCCCCACACGGCTTTGACCTGCGCAGTCCCTGCTGAAACCAACACAGCCATGACCGCTGCTGCCACTCTCCTGCAGAATTCTCTAAAACTCCGCATAGCTCACCTTCTATTACTCCGCCACCACCATTCCAGGTTTGGCGACATCAATACGAACGAAAGCATGGTTCGCGGTTGTTGGAATTCTCACTTCGAAGGGCCTGGGATACCCCTCCACTTCGACATGCAACGTCGAGGAACTCGGCATATCTACACTGAAGGATCCGTCCGGATCCGTTACGATCCTTTCGCGTCCCTCTTCAAAATAGAGATTGAGGCTCCCGACGTGCTGACCGTCGTTCAGCACAACTCCTTGAAGTACATTGCGCTTTGACGCAGCGACGGTTCGGACAACCTCGCCTTCAGCCGGGGACTTGGGCCAAAAGAGAAGAATGAAGACAGCCAACGCGAACCCTAGACTCGCGGAGATCACGGTGCCGCGCACATTTCCTCGGAGCATGAACTTTCCCGGTATGAGTGGCGACAAGAGCGCAGCAGCAAGGGCTGCCAGATACCGGACGAGAGGTGGAACGTAGAAAACGTACCCCGCTCGATAGGTAAGCAGCATTAGGAAGCAGATAATCAAACTCCCGAGCAACACGGCGAAGTATTCGTTAGAAACGCGGCGAGCCGTAGTTGACATGAGCACCCCCCAGCGTCGCGGTCGGAAGGAGCGCCTGTCCAGAAGGTCTTCCAGCTTCAAGAAAGGCGTCGGCGCTCCCCAGAACCATAGGTATACAATAGGTACTGCGTGATGGTCAAGACTATTGTGATAATATTTACGTGAATATCATCATAAACATAAGATAAATAATCGTTATGAATGTGATGCAGAGGTAGCAGTCGCCACGGAGTGTCGTTTCGGTGTTAGTCCTAAGTGATTGGAGGATAAGGCCGATGCACAGAATAAATCTAGAGAATCCGAATGATTTGGCAGAGTTAGCGCGTGACTATTATGCCCGAGGTTTTTCGCAGTCTGAAATCGCAAAAACACGCAAAATTAAGCAAAGTACAGTGTCCCTTTGGCTTCAGCGGGCAAGGGAGCGAGGAGTAGTTCTGGTTGACATTGACCCAGAATTTGGCGTTTCCGGAAGCGAGCATCGCGATAGGTCCAGGCAACTACGGGATCAGTATGAACTGAAAGACTGCTGTGTTGTGGACCCAGGCAAGGTTAAGTTTTCCGAACGCTTGCGCGGAGACGAGTTGCACACGGTCATCGCAAATACTGTCGGTGAGCGGCTCCGAGACTGGATCCAACCCGGCGACCATATCGTCACGGGAGGTGGGCGTGCTCCAGTAAAGGTGGCGAGGTTCATCAAGCGAACACCTCCGTTGCGCCGCGAAGTTAGAATCAGTCCATTGAGCGGAAGAATCTGGACCGGTTCATGGCAGGAGGATGGGTCGGAAAATCTTCAGCGCCCCCTGGATGCCGATGATGCCGCGCGACTGCTGGCGTTCGCCTTTGAGCATGAACCTGGAACTCGGTTTAGCCAAGTGGGGCTGCCGTTATACCAGGAAGAGTCGTCCGTCAAGACGACCATTGAAGAAGAGTGTGTTTTCACTCCTGGAGGTGGATGGAACACCACCTGGGGTTTGCAACCGCCTGCAAGGGCGCTTGTGGGTGTTGGCGTCTTGCATCCCGACAGTGGTCATCGCATTGCGGAGTTGGTTAACAAGATCGCGTCGAATCGAGAATACAAGGTCGCACGCCACTTGCGATGGGCAGCTTCAAAGTTCAAGGAAGCAATGGCATTCGCGCATGACAATAAACTCCCTCATTTCGGGGACGTCTCAAATCGGCTATTTCCAGCGCTCCTACTACCTAGTCAGCTTAAGGAGAGCGGTCTCTCGGGAACAAAGCTTGACAAGCTTTACAGTACGCTTTGCCTGAAACTGCACGAGCTTAATGCGCGAGCGGTGGTCATGGAATGGGAACACTTGCGCGGTATCCCCTCTGTTTGGGCAGTCGCGGGCGGAGAACTCAAGACGAACGTTCTCTGGACGTTGTTGATTTGCAGATATCTTGAAGGCGACAAAAGCAAGAGCATTGTAAAAGAATTGTCGACCGATGTAGAAACCGCAGAGCGATTGCAGCGAGCACTGCAAGACTTCAAGAGTGCCCCTGATGAACACCGGAACTGGTATCGTGAGATGATCGGTAAGATATTTGTATGATCACAACCGGTACTTGCAAGCAGGTCCCGACAAGAAAACGCACATTCTTAGGATGTTGCCACGTTGGGCAATAGCTCTTCATGAGTACGGGCGCCGTAGGTTTCAATCGGTTACCTCTGAAATGTCCGCTGTCAGGGCAAGGGCCTTCACCTACCAGGCGTCCTCGGCAACCGTCGGGATCCAGAAACCGGTCTTGGGGGAGATCAACGGCGATGTCCTCGAAGCCGACTTCTGGCCCGGAACAATTTCCGGATTGTCCGTAACCCGAGCGGAGCCCCGTGAAGGCCTGGCACCACCGCGGAAAAGCCCATCACAACCGCGCGAGCATTGAAGCTACTTCCCGAGACGACGGCTTAGGCAAACAGTTCACGATCGCGGATCTTTCGGGCATCGGTGTAGTCCTCTGCCCACCAAGCGTTCTCGCCGGGTTTACGGGGAGGTCTGGCCAACTCCAGCTTCTTCTTGGCCTTTTTCGCTTTTTGCTGGATTACCCGGAAATGATAGTGGTCGAACATGCTCAGTGCCTCGACAAGATAGGAAACCGCGATCCGGCGATTGCGAATGAGAAGAAGGTTTTCTCCGTTCTTAACGTCGGCTGGTGAAGAAAAGTTGTAAGAGCCAAGATAAACGCGCGCGGTCGGCTTGTCGAAATCGATCACCAGGAACTTGTGATGCATGCGGATACCGCCGCCTCCGGTCGGTTCGGACTTAAAGGGTTCGGGAAGGTTCTTGGAGAGTGCAGCCGGATATACCGGCGCGAGATTGCCGTCGGGCAATTGCAGGGTTATGCCACCGACTCTTCTGTCGGAAATACCATAGACGAAAAGATGTTTGTTCTTCGTGACCTTGACGATTGCCTTCTTGATGGCTCCTGGAGTCTGGTAGAGAAAGGCTAGGGAATAAAACAGAGAAGAGGTAGTTGAGTGTTCCAAGTCATCCGCGACCGATTGCAGCAGCGCATTCGACTTCGAATGCGGCGAAAACGCAACGTTAGCGTCGATTCCGTTCAAACCGAGGCTGGTCCACTTCACTGAGGCCGTCTTGCCGAAGCCAGCAGCAGTGTCATTCGCCCAGTAGTTGTCGAACGCGGTCAGAAACAACTGGACCGCGGTCTTGCCCTGTACTACGACCGCATTGTTGTTCTGAACAAAGAAAGCGCGCCAGGAGAAGTTCGTCGAACCGCACACCGCCAACTGCTGATTCGGACCGTCTACCGCAATGAACTTGTTGTGTTGCAGATCCGCCATGTGTTGGCGTTTTACGTTCTGCGTGCCGGCTGATTCCATCAGGCGCTTGGCTGCCTCATTCTCCGGAGAGCCTTTCTTGCCATGATCGCCGGAGTTGTCGATGATAATTTTCAGCCGCGACCCGAGTTTCTCCAGCCGTGAGACAACTTCAGGTAGATTCAGGTCGTAGGCTACTACCCGGACCTGAACTTGGGTGTCGGCGAGACCCTTGTCGAGCACGTCGAGGATTGCCTCCCGGGCTTCGAATCCCATCCACGCCAGGGCTTGAGTGGCCTGGGGATTTGTGGGGAGGAAGTCCAGCCCATCCTTGGACTTTGCCGGAAGCATCCCTTTAACCGACTTGTAATGGTCGACGAAAGCCTGGGACGAAACGAAGCCGCGTGTGTAGGCGACGTTCAGTTGCCCGGGATATGTCTCGCGGCGCAGTTCTATCTTCGCCTCTTGCACATCACCGTAGCTGAGTTTGTTCTTCTTGTCCATAAAGACGGGACTGACCTTGTAAGTGAATTCTCCTGACAGATTGGCATTGCGAGGGAAATGCACCCAGCGGAACTTTTGAATCGGCGAGAGTAAGGTCGACAGGCGATTCGAGCCTTTCGCGCTTCCCACGCCCGGGAAACTTAACCGATTCTTGAGGGGAAAAAACTGGGCACTGCCTGGCTCCTTGCATTCGATTGCGAAGCCAACAAAGTTGTCGGGGGGCTTTCCCATCTTCCAATTCATGGCGACCAAGGCCATGCCATCGCCGCGATGTATTTTCAGGCTGAATAACGCTGCGGGGTTCTGACCAGCGACTTGGAATTCCTCAGACATAATAACTCCCCTCGTTAACCGTGACGTAAATAGAAATTCCTCCAAGGCCGCCGGCAGACGTCGGCACTGTATCGAACCACCGCCACAGGGTTGCTTGCAGTCCGTGGAGGAAAGAAAACTGCCCGTGCACAGCCTACGGCATCGAGGCTACCGAAGTAGTCTTGGACGAAAAGAGCGTTATGATTGTATTCAGATCAAACCCTAGTCCGAGGGTTAATCCAACGTGCTCCGTCGTAACTGAGTTCACTGTCGTTCCGGGTGCGACGGCAGTATTGACTGTGAGCCCACTCGGCAAACTCACTCGGTGCGCGCTTCCGATGCCAGCAAAGAAATCGAGTCCGCTAACCGGCTCCCAGTTTACAGCTCCCATGGAGTTACCCAGCGACGTGACTGACGTCGCCACCAGCACCGAGGGAAGAAGATTTCGGCCGAAGTTTGCGTAGCCGCTGTGCCGCGGAAAGTAGTCGTGCCCCCACGGAAACCATGTGATTCCCGCCATTCCCGCCACTTGCCAGTCTGTTTTTTGTGTTTGGATGATGCAGCCGTAATTCGGTTGGCCCGATACCGGCGCAGGCACTGGAACGGTCTTCCCGCCGCAGGTGCCGCTATATCCAGTCGGGCTCGTGGAACTCGGACTAGCAGCCGTTGGCGATGTCTGTACACCGTAGCTTGCTGTCGGAATATGGATGAGCATGACCCCGCCCATCAAGTTGAAGTTAGCCCGGCGATGCACTTCGACCAGAATCGTTTTGACTGCGTGGCCCGGCGTGCTGGTACTCGCCGTCGTGCTGATCGGCAGTGCATTCGCTGTCGCCGTCGGGGTAAATGTCCCGCTTGCATTCGCCAACGTGAAGGGCGTGTACCCGCGTTGCACCACGATCGAGATGCGTACGAATCCGCTAGAGACTAGCGGCGGCAAAAGGTCGGTCTGCTCCACACCCGACCGGAAGTACCACTCGTTCATCCGGTTGTACAGCGCCGTTGTCTCCTCGTCGATTCTCCGCAGGTACCCGCGTAACTCGTTTAGTTTCTCGCTTAGCTCGTCCAGCCTGCAGCCAGCGAACGTCACAAATTTGTCATTCGCCTTTGGATCAGGGTCTGGCTGGTAGGGATCCTCCAGCACCACTCCAAATCCTGCCGCGTTACACTTTAAGTTTGCGTCCCTGTCTGGATTCTCTTTATCGCTGGCGATCTCACGAATGATGTCTCGCACCTGTTGGTTGTATGAGTTCCAAAAGTCTGTAATCTTCTGCTTCTCAAACGCGCTGCACAAAGGCTCGTCGTTTGCGGGGTTCGTGTACTTCAGGACCTTTAGGGCGGCTTGAATCGATTGGACCTCCGCCTTTAAGGGTTTGTCCTGGATCTGGCTCGGATCCAGACCTTGTACCTGCGACAAAGTGAGATTGCCCAGATTGGTCAGATTGATCTTCTTGACGTCGTCTGCACCGAGTTTTCCTGGCTGAAGGCCGGGCGGAATTCCCTGGCAGTACTGCGGGCTTCGAGCCATATTGGCCAAATCGAGTACGCCGATGAGAGTCGAGAAGTTATTTAGCAGCGCAATGGCGTTGGAGGCGAATGCCTGCGACGAAAGCGCGCTGGCGAGTGACGAGACCTGCGCATTCACGTTTTGAATGTCGGTCATATCCTTGTCGAATGCTGCGCTGCTGCTGGTGTCTGTACCATCTGCATCATCGGCCTTCACGTTGTCAAGAACCCTGTTCAGAATGTATGCCACTCCCTTCACCGATCCTGGCGCCGCTTTCTCTTTCTCTTCCTTCCGTGCCTCCTGTGCCTGAGCCGATTCATCCACTTTAGGCGCGCCTCCCAGCTCTACCGGCCCTATCCTCTCTACCGACTCTTCCGGCTTCCCATCTTTCGGCACTTCCGGAGGCTTTACCCCAAGCAGCGCCCCAACCTGAGACGGTGTTTCAGCCCACCCGGGAGCTTCGCTTGTTATCTTGATCGCTGGGTAGGCTTCGCCTTCAGTCCTGCCGATCAGGCGAGTCAGTTCCTTGGCGTTAGCCGCGACCGAGTAGAGCAAAAGTGCCACCTGCTTTCCTGACGCCGTGACCGTCGCGGGCGTGTAAGTGGGATACTTCCCCGGTGTTTGGTCCTCCGCCCCCAAGCTTCCGGGTGTTATCCCCGAAATGGCAAGGGACGACACCTGAGTCGGTGCGTTCAGCCCCAGTCCTGGCAGGTTAGTCGTTCCTCCCGTCGCAACCCCACTTTGCAACATATCCAGTGTGCTGGAAAGGCTGGCCGGAGGAGGGGTCACGGGAGTTGCTCCCCGTATATCCGCTCCTCCCTCAGGCACTCCGTTGGGGCTTGTGGTTACGGTCAGTACATCCGTAAAATGCAGCCCACACACCCTTACCGCGACCTTCTCTTTCGTATAAATTACCGGCAGAAAACTACCATTGGCTCCGATGATGTTAGTTGTGTTATTTAGCCGACGATAATCGAAGATACGTTTGTAATCGGTCCACGACGTCAGTCCGGCATTTGGATCAGATTTCTCCCAAACTGGCTTTTTCTGGCTTGCATTGTATTCGATCACGACATAGTCGCCGTCCACCAGAGGCCGGTAGCTTGTGTACTTGGGCACAATCAGAGTATGGCTAGAGCTCGGAGGGGTTAATTGAGGAACAGGGCACACGCCGTGCACGCTCAGCGGCTTTGGTTGCTCTTGTTCGCCTTCCGTTGGCGTCTGTGCACGTAGCACAACCGCTGTGGCAGCGAGAATCAAAAGCATCTCGCAGGTAGCACGGGAAGCTCTGACCAATACCCTCGTGGTCGATACAGGTCTTTGTGAAGGCGACGATACGATTAGACTGTGTTTCGCTCTCCAAAGTGATTTTCTCGAAAGCATGCATTCCTCGCTATTGGGCACACAGTTGTATTATGTGCCGAATCGTCATCGTGACGGCGTTCACAGCACACTTCTGCAGACGACCGAGGCGGCGCTCGACGGCGCTCCTGGTCATCCAGCATTTTTCACGATAGCCTGCTACCGATCTTCTCGTGTAGTGCCCGAGCCGAACGATTCCGCACACGCAGAACTATCCCAAGTTGTTGGGGAAGTCGGCGGAGTAGAAGCCCCCTCGGATGTGAAGCGTTGGACACGCCGCACTCTTCCGTCCGCCAAAATTGACGCCGAGCATACGCCGCATACGGGCAGATGTCAAACAAAAGGTGAATCGCCTAACTTCCCTTGGACCTTTGATCGACCTACAGTAGTACGCTGGCAACAGTAATTTCAGAGTTATTGCCAGCTCAACCAAGGATATTTCTTTCCCGGCGCTTACGGGGTAATCGGAAACGAGCGAATTCTGGTTCGCTGTCGTTGTGTGGTCCGAAGGTTACTTCCATTTGAACGGTTTCCGCAGACCACAGGATCAAGAGGCAGAAGAAGCAAGGGGCCGCCCCGTCACGGCCGCTGGAATAGGAGATCGTTTTCCCTTGTGATTAGCTCAAGTAGGCCTTCCGAGGTTCAAGCGGACGAAGAATCTCGAGCAGTGCTTCATGCCACCGTGTCAGCGATTCCCCCAACTTGTAGATATCGTTCGGATAGGAAGAAGGCTGGTAAACCGAGAGTGACTCCGCAGACGGATGGTTGTAGCCCCACTCGCGCACATTTCGGGCGAAGTCCAGCAAGCGTCCCCCATCTGCGGCCGATCTTACGATTTCGAGCCCTGAGAGACGGACATTGTTCTTTGACTCCACAAACCTTGAGTCTGCGAGTTGCGACATCAGATACCTACCCTCGTTGCCGCGCCCAGCCCGCGTCAAGGCGTTCCCTAAACAACGAATCCAATCCAAGTGGTCGAAGGCTACGAGCCGCTGTATGTCCGCGATTGGGAAATCCGGCTGATCCAGACTCTTTATGACATGCGCCTTCGCACTGCGCCAGAATGCTTCGAGTCCTTCGAGCGCTTCCCGCTTGTTTCCCTCACGGAAGCGAACTCCGATCGTTTCGAGCTGAGGTGCGTTGGCAACATAGTTCAGCCAAGCAGGCTTTTGTTCGGGAAACAGCACCTCGGGATCACACGGGAGTCGATCCATCATGTCCAGGTAAAGCGCAATTAGATCACGGACATTATCACCGCCCACAAGAATTGCCAGTCGCAGGATTCTTGGCTCGCGCAGCCAGCGTTTCTTGGAAACGTCCGCGATTGAGCGGTCCGTCAGTGCCCGGACACTCGGTGGCAAATCGCGGCGGGTTCTAAACCTATAAATGAAAGAATGAGCGGATAGCTCCACCCGTACCAACGGATCGCGAACCCAATTGCCCACCTCCAGCAGTCTCTCCAGAGTACTCGATCCGTCGCCGCCAGATTTGGCGGCGACGGTCAACGCTACTCGGATCAGAGACAGCTCACCTTCCGACAAACTCTTTTCGTCGAAGCTTCTCCGACGCAACTGGCGTTCCACCAACTGCACTGCGTCGTCCCACAAACCATAGCGATACAACAGACGCGCCAATGCCCCGGCGTCATCGACGCGATCATCCATTCCCTCGAACAATTCGCCCGTGACTTCGCGCAAAATGACCAGGTCGCCTTCATCGAGCCGCTGACGATTGAGCAACGTTAGGCTGCGCGCTCCCGCCCAGTCCAGCGTGATCTCCCTCGGCAGCGCAGAAAATTCCCGCGCCGTGAGCCGGTTGCCTGTCTTGGCGCGTACGAAGATGTTTTGGGAACTGCCCTCGGGAAATTCCTCCGCATCGATGCGCGGGTCAAACCTGGGAGTGCGGGGCCACAGGCGATCGAGTCGCGTAAGCGGTTCGTTGATCCAGAGGCCATGGTAGACGGCTTCAGCGGCCGATCGATAGTCTTCGGGATTGGCCTCGGCGAGCGAAGAGAAATACCTGAATGCGGTCCGATGCAGCTCCTGGAAACGTCGGGGCCGGCGTGCGCGGATCAGGGGCAGCATCTCCTGGCGCACGTCGGGACGATGACGGAGCGAGTCGCCGTCCACCTGCACCAGGCTCACCTCGTGCTTGAACGCTTCAAAGATAGCCTCGGCTTCGGCTTCATCCACGATCCAGGGTTCGCGCACGTCCGCGTCCAGTTCCTTGGATTCCTCCTCCCCGTCTCTGGGCTTGCTGGTGGCGCGCGTCATCACCTCGCGGATCACATCGACGGTGATCCGACGCACGACCAACCCAGGGTCCGCCAGTGCGCGCACGCGAGAGTCTGTGATGTGGCCGATAATGCGCCGCACCAGGACGCCGTCGATGAGCACTTGAGCGGCTAGACCGCCGGTTGTCAAAGGCTCCGCAAATTCCCTGAGGAGGGTGTGAACGGTAGTAGTGCCGTCGGAGGGGGATTTGGCAAGGATCTCTCCGGTCAGGCGAATTCTCAGCGGCTGCACTCCCCCTTTGCTCTCCCCGGTCGCTTTGGCGAGCGCCGTAACCAGGTCCGTAGCCTCCCCCACCGAGATCGGCTTTCCGGCATCGGCTGCCAGAGCCAAAAGCATATCGCTGGAACCCTTAGGATCGAGTGCGCCGACCGGAAGTTTCTCGATCTTCTGTCCCAGAAATTCCGTGATTCTTTTCCTCCCGGAAACGATCAGCCGCATCCTCGGCCATAGTCCACTCTCTCCCGGAGCGGAGAAAGCACCGATAAACTCCTCCAGGCTGGCGACGTCGTCAGGGGTGTACTGAACGACCTCGAACGTATCGAAGACAAGCAGGAAAGGGCGGGCCCATTCGAAACTCGACTCCAATGCCTGCATGTGTCCCTCGATGAGGCCCCGGAATTCGCGCAGATAGGAACTCAAGCGGGAGATGGAGTCGAGTTGAGAGGTGTCCGCCGTTCCACCCCCGAACTGGACCACTTGGGACCGGAGGCTTAGCATCGGCTGAGTGAGTGCGGGGAATTGCGCCGCAACTTGTGAGCACATCTCCGCCAGGAGCCCGACGCGATTTCCCCCACTGATGGTCGTACGATCAAAATCCAGATACGCGAAGGGGTACCGGGAGGCAGCGGCTTGAGCGTGCTCTAGCATAAATCTGGAAATCAATGCGGTTTTCCCGGCTCCGCCGACTCCCCACACTGCGAGCGGTGAGCGTCCAGCTACCGATCGAGCCAGCCAGTTCACCGCGCGCGCGGCCGTTCCCGCCAGCGAACCCGCGGGCACAACTCCCACATAAGCGCGGAGTTTGTCGAGTTCGCGTGCACGCCCGAAGAATCGGTGGCCCTTGGCAGCGTCGGCGCCGGTCGATCTCTGCCCAATCATGCGTTCAAACGGGGCCAATAGACGACGGAGTTCGATTTCGCGGTCAACGTCGTCAAGTGGCGGCAGCTTGAGCCCGTGGACCTGGGACAGCCAACTGATTGCGATGCGCGAGGCTTCGAGCGCCTCCAGATTGTCGAAGGTCGGCTCGGTCCCGCGGTTGCCGAGCCACGCGCGCAGCGCGTCGCTGAGCGGATCGCTAAATCGGGTTGCCGTGCGTTTCAGCGAGGCAAAGAGTTCATCAGTACCGATCGCTTCGTTCAGGACTGCCTTTCGGGAATCAGCGGTTAACGTCCACCGGACGCCCGACACATCACGAAGGGGTTCGGCAAAGCTGAGGACCGCCTTTTCGGCGTTCGCACGTTGTGCACCTTCGAGTGTTCCAGGAGCCAGTTCCCGCGGAAGGAATCCCGCCACCACAGCCGCATCCAGCATCAGTGGCCACAGCGGTTGATTGCGGTCCGGAAGCTGCCGACCAATCTTTAGTACTGTTTTTGCGGTTGCCTCGAGCGCGCGTCGAACCCACTCCGGCAAGTCTTGGGGGTTCGGCTTTTCCGAACTATCGAAGGGCGCGCTCATCCCTGATCCTCCAAAGCGATCAGCAGCATTTCCCGTAGGGAGTTGGCTAGGAACTTTCGCACCGGCTCAGTTCCGGCTTGGGCCATGGAATGCCTGGCAACGACCGCAAGGAATTTCCTGTCATGTTCCGGTGCTTCTTTGTCGATGATTGCGTGCCAGGCAGATTGGAAACAGTCCGCGAAGTCTGATTCGTAAGCCTGGTCATTCGCGAGATCGTCACGACGGTGTTCGACTCCGCTGAGAGGTAATGTCTCTGGGTTTTCGGCCAAATACAGCCAGCGAAGCTGGGGGAGATCAATGGCAATTTGTCCGGGATCATGCGCACCAGAAAGAGTGGCAACAAAATCCTTGAGGTTCTCGGCCCACAATAGACGCTCGCCCGCCCCGACAACCGCGTTGATGATGATCCACACAGGATAAGGCCGACGCTCGGGGCGTTTATCTTCGTCGAAGAGCTTGAACAGCCATTGCGGCAAGTCGAGGCGCAACCATTTTTGTATCGTCTCGTTCGGATTCTGCGGTGGCATGGGGGTATTTCCCCTGATCCCGACTTCGTCGATCAAGGCACGCAGAAATTGCTGCGGTGACAAACTCTGCAGTTCGCGTGGCGAGAATTGAACCACGGGCACGTGGGCCCCGAGTGTGCGGCGCAGGAGGCGGCCCGAGAACCTCACTCCACTGCCCATGGGCCCAGTGACAACCAGTACTCGTGGCTTGCCGGATTCATGAATCTCTGCCAGTAACTCCCGGAATGCACCTCGGCCCAAAATTGGCTCGGGGTTGGTCGCGTCGTCATTCAATGACCAAAATTGACTGGATGAACTTTCCGGTGGGGTGCCCACTCCCAGGAACACAGCCGCTCCAGCAATATCCTGTGCGATCTTATCGATCCTTACGCCCTGATTCAGTCTCTTGCCACCCGCGGTGCCTTCTACCTCGGCATTATGGAGCGCAAACAAATGGCCTTCGCTATCCACCGCGGCTCCCCCGGAAGACCCTCGGGCTGTGCTCACGCTGTACCAAACGCGCGTGGAACTGGGATCAAGTCGAACGTAATCACCGATATCAAAGTGCTGTGGCGCAGCGCCTGGATGTTGATGCACGATGACCCGCACGTTCGTTGTAAGGACGTCGATTGCAGTCGGAAGGGCGAGCCAGCCCCGCTCCTCGCCTCCGCCCCTACGTGCAGGCCGATTCCCAATCGCCTTCTCCAATCTTATGATGACGTAGTCGTACTCTCGGTTGACTTCTTTCGGAGAATTGGCTGTGCCGTCATAGGGAAGGCTTTTTCGCGCATGTACGAGCCAGTTTTCGGCCGCCTGTACCGGAATGCTCGCGTGCCGACTCTTACCAGGTGGCACGTCAGGTGCTGGAGTTGACAAGTAATCGAAGTAACAGAAGATCTGATCGCCGGGCGCGTTCGCCTCAATCTTTCCCGTCTCATCCACCTTCAAGTAGGTTTCGAGCACGTGGTAATTCGTCATAACCAGATCAGGAGCGATGAGGAAGCCCGATCCCCTGATCTCATTGAAAGGTCTCCCGAGTCCGATGGCGCAAACAGTACGGCTGACACGGCCAAAAGATTCCTGGAACGTGGAACTGCACAGAAAGGGCTGATGCTTGTTCACGAATTGTTGCAGCGCCTCGGCGTCATCCAAACTGTGGCCAGCCAAGATGCGATTGAGTCCAAAGGCCAAATAGCTGTTGGGGTGCGCCTCCCGCCTCAGAAGTGAGATAGCATCGGCAACACGGTCCGCTTCGTTGAGGGCTGCAACCATGCGACGGGCCAGCGCCGAGACATCGCCGATGTCGTTGCCGGCTTCCTCGAGGACATCTCGTCCGAGCACAGTACTTGCAAGCCAGATGAGATTGCCGCGATTAAGCGAGGACGCGAGCAATCTCGCCAAGTTGTCCAGCTGAATCTGATCCATACTTCTTGTTGGTTCCGTGTTGCCTAGGCTCGTCACACTTTTCCCGACCTCAGGATCGTGGTCGCACGGCTGTCGCCCAACTGTGAAAGAGCCAGCGCAACGTTCGCTCTGCCTCGGCCGCTCCGTTCATCGACTTCCAGGCCACCGGCATGCAGCCCCACGACGGAGTGACGGCCCGTCGCAAGCACACAGGATCCTGAATTTCCACCCAGAGTGGAACAATCGTGCTCCAAGTACGTTCCGGCAATAGCGGTCACAAATCCTGGCGAGCAGCGTTTGGAACCATCCGCGCAGCCGAAGACTCTGGCAATGGCACTCGATCCGACTCGCCGATAGGGATGACCAATCACATAAACCTCTTTTCCCTTGAATCTGGGTTTTCCTTCGCCTGGGTCCGAGACATCTTGCCCGATCGATTCTGACGCCCAGTCAATGGAAAGAGGCGGTGGAGGAGCACCCCCTGTGCAGTCCAAACGCATGATGGCCAGGTCGATATCTTCTTCCGGCGCGCAGTACGCGATGTCGCTGACTGCGAACGCCGCATCCCCCGCCAGTTCGAAACATACGCGCGGCCTTTTCGCCGCATCGATCTTCCAAAACGGCACTGGATCAGTTGCTCGCAAAACCAGGCCCGCTGTAACGTGACGGTTGGTAACTACCAGAGTATCGCCAATTCGCCACGCGGTGCCCACCAATTCGTCCGCGAAGGTTTGGCCCTTGCGCGACACACGTCCCACGGAGCGGGAAACACGGTTAATGTTAGCCCTGGCAGTCGCGATGAGGACACCCCAGTGTTGGTTCTCACCGACATCATTTGGCATCTCGACTTGTCCATTTTTGTAGCGCAGCGCAGGCCGCCCGGTTACCTGCACAATCGCCTCCAGGCTCGCCCATTCCGTGTCAGTCAGGTTGGAGACGCTCGCCCCTCCAGCGCTTTTGGCCAGAGCACTCTTGACATTAGAGAGTACTTCGGTGGCAACTAATTTGGGGTTTGTGTCTCCGACTGCATGGCTCTCGGCGACATGTTGTTCCAATGCCGCCGAAATTCGATCCTGACCAATGGGCTCTGTCCCGCCGCTCGATTCGAGCGTGCCGCCGGCACTTAGCAGCGTCTTTGCCGTCTGCATAAGTCGCGAGATCCGAATGTGATCGGCGTGTGGATTAGACATGAGAATAGCTTCTAGCGTCAGGCAGACACACCAACCCATTTTCACTTATCACAAAACGATCCGCTCAGCAATAAAATCTGCTCGACGTTTCAAAAACCGAACAAGGCCCCTCTCTTTTCTCGCGCACGGAATTAGGGTTGGAGTTCTTCTTGTTTCCGGATCTCGTCCTGTTCTTGACATTGATAAGTCAGAGGCATAGCTTGAAGGCGATTTCGGCAAGTGGAAGAGTGGACCTGCCTAGGTCCTCGTCCGAGGGGGTTTCCACTTCGCCGACTTCCCCGACTATAGCTAGGTATCAGTGTGCAACGGTGGAGACACACGCGCGAACGCCAGTAACTGACGTCGGACTGCAGTGGTGTTCGCTTTTCCACAAGTCGTCTTTTGCCTTGCAAGGGAGCGCATAGATGGAGCTTGCTGGGAAGCTTGGTGATTTCTGAGCCCCGGAACTCGTGAGCCAGACTGATTTTCGGCTTAGTCCTCTGAGCGGTTCTAAGAATAGACAAGAGCGCGCAGGGCATCTTGAACTGCAGGTCTCCGGATACACGATTTATGGCGAAACAGATCACTTTCGGCGAAAACTCACGCGCGGCAATTCTGCGCGGTGTCGATGTCTTGGCCGACGCAGTAAAGGTGACGCTTGGCCCCAAGGGCCGCAACGTCGTTATTGAGAAAAAGTTTGGCTCCCCCACCATCACCAAAGATGGGGTGACGGTCGCGCGAGAGATCGAACTCGAGGACACGCTCGCCAATATGGGAGCACAGATGGTGCGCGAGGTCGCGACGAAAACCAGCGACGTGGCCGGCGACGGCACCACCACGGCCACCGTTCTCGCGCAGGCGATTTGTCGTGGCGGCATGAAAGTGGTGGCGGCGGGCGCCAATCCCATGGCTGTGCGGCGCGGTATCGAAAGAGCTGTTTCCGCCATCTGCGGCGCGATTGGCCAACAGGGCGAGCGCATCAAAGGGTACCTCGACGTCCTTACCAAGCCAGTCAGTGATGAGATGATCGCCCAAATCGCCTCGATCTCTGCCAACAATGATGAGAGTGTAGGCGGGATCATTGCCGAGGCCATGCTCAAGGTCGGCAAAGACGGCGTCATCACGGTGGAGGATTCGAAGGGAGTGGAAACCACCCTGGAAGTGGTCGACGGCATGCAGTTTGACCGCGGCTATATCACTCCATACTTCGTGACCGATCCCGATCGCATGAATTGCATTCTGGACGACGCCTACATCCTGATCAACGAAAAGAAGATCAGCGCCATGAAAGAGCTGTTGCCGTTACTTGAGCAGATTGCCAGAAGCGGCAAGCCGCTGCTGATTATCGCGGAGGATGTCGAAGGTGAGGCTTTGGCTGCCTTGACGGTGAACAAGATCCGGGGGACCGTTCAGGTCTGTGCTGTCAAGGCTCCTGGTTTCGGCGACCGCCGCACAGCGATGCTGCATGACATCGCAATTCTCACCGGGGGCAAGGTAATTGCAGACAACTTGGGCATCAAGTTGGAGAGGGTTTTACTTCAGGACCTTGGTCGCGCGAACCGGATTACGGTGGACAAAGACAATACCACCATCGTGGGTGGTAAGGGCAAGCGCACCGAGATTGACGGGCGGGCCAGAGAAATCCGCAGCCAATTGGACAGGATGACCAGCGACTATGATCGCGAAAAGTTGCAGGAGCGAGTGGCCAAACTGGTCGGTGGCGTTGCCCTGATTAAAGTTGGCGCCGCCACGGAAACGGAACTGAAGGAAAAGAAGTCTCGGGTTCAAGACGCCGTGCAGGCCACGCGCGCTGCCGTCGAGCAGGGATTTGTCCCCGGTGGTGGTGTGGCGCTGCTGCGCTCGGCGGTCGCTCTCGATGACCTGCACCTGAAGGGTGACGAACAGATCGGCTCCGATGTCGTACGCAGAGCCCTGGAAAAGCCCTTGTTTCAGATCGCCAACAACGCTGGCGAGGAAGGCGCCGTCATCGTCGGCAAGATCAAGCAGTCTTCCCACCGGAATTTCGGATATAACGCCCGGACCGGAACACTCGAAGATATGGTCTCGGCGGGGATCATCGATCCTACCAAGGTTACCCGTACTGCCCTCCAGAGTGCAGGTTCCATTGCTGCGCTCATGCTGACGACCGAAGGCACCGTGTCGGAACTCCCGGAGGAACCAGTCGATGCTGCTTTGGCGGGTCAAGAGCCTCGCCCAAAAACTCCGGTATCCAAGTACTTCTATGAGGAGCGACCACTCAGATCAGGCTCAGTCGCCCACAAACAGAGATTCGTGCCGGAGACTGCGGCCGACGAACGAGAGAGCGGAGCAAAGTGGGCCGACAGTGTAGACAGGGCCGTGAGCGTAGACAGAACTGGAGAGGGCCGGGCGCGCAGCTACGACAGAGCGTCTGATAGAGAAAGTAAAGAAATTGAAAGAGAGATTGCAAGAGAAACTGAAGAACTAATAGTGCGTGTAGCGACGACGCGACCCGAGGCTCTCCGGCTTCTGCAGGGCGATCTCTTCAAAGTTGCCCAGGGTCAGGATGTTCCAGAAAAACGCGGGTTTGAGGTTGGCGGCAATTACAAGCTCGACGTGTTCATCGCACCGCCAGGCGCGGGATCGATCGCCGCAGATCAGCGTTTTCCAGACCAAAAACTTGATTGGCGAACCAAAGCGTCATACCGCTTGCAGGTGATCTTCGCAGAGCCAGACCAATGGCCCGAACCGATGACTGGCACCCTGAACCTGCCACGCCGAGGCAGAAGTTCCACGTGCACGCTCACCTTCAGCCCAACCAAGGCAGGAGCCTTTTCCGGCCGCGTCACCATCTGTTATCGCGGCCGCGTGCTGCAGACTGCCTTACTCAACGCCTTGGTGGTTTCGCAACCAACCGAGTGGTCGCACATAAAAGACGTCCCCGAACTACGTTTCGCGGTGGAGGCCGTAGTGCGGCGCAGCCTGAAGGCGCTGAACCGTCGGCGCCGATTCGATGCGTGTTTGGTGTTGAACCACACCCCGAAACAACAACGAATGGCAACGGCCGTCAGTGAGCACGGAGCATTTATTAACTCGCTGGACGGCATCCTTCCGCAGTTGGCAGTCGTGAATGGCCTCTTGAGCCAGGTTGCGCTCAACTCGAAAGCCTACAACACAGGCTTGTTAACTAAACGGAATGCAAAACTGCTCTGCGATCTCGCCCAGGAGGGCAATCTCTTATACCGCCGCATTGTGGTCGACTATATCGATCAATCGCCGGCGGCAGCGGACCTGCGCGACGCCGAGTATCTCCAGATTGTAAGCGCCAAGCCGGATGCCCTCGTTCCCCTGGAGTTTGTTTACGAGTATGCGCCGCCCACGGTAGATGCGCCGGTTTGCCCGAATGCGTTACAGGCGCTGAGAAACGGCAAATGCCCGTCAGACTGTGTTCCGAAGACGAGTCCCGCAACCCACGTTTGCCCGCTTGGGTTCTGGGGTCTCAGCAGAGTCATCGAGCGCCACGTGCATGATCCGGAATTAAAAGGGGAAGCCGAACTGGAAACGGACGGCGCAGATCCTGAGGCCGGGCGCGATGCGCTCCCGCGGCAAGGTACCAGCCTGCTGGCCGCAAGCAAACAGGTACCCTCAACCAGCCACAGCCAACTACAAAAGTGTATGCAGAAAAGTTGGCAAGGAACCGTGACCCCGGTTTCGAAATGGACGCAATGGCAATCCGCGGTCAAGGCAAACAAACCCGTCCTGCTTCTGGCGTTGCCGCACGCCGATGGCACAGGCTCAAAAATCAGTCTGGAGATCAGCGGGGATGTTATTCAGAGCATCTTCATTGACCGAAGTTACGTGTGCTCTAGTGCGACCATACCCCCAATTGTTCTTCTCTTGGGCTGTGACGTGGCGAATGTCGCTTCCACCGAGGCCTACGCACGAAACATAGCGATTTTCAGACAGGCCAAGGCGGCAATCGTGCTGGCCACCGTGGCAACCGTCTTGGGGGCTGATGCCGCAGGCGTCGCTGCCAAACTGGTCACGAAACTTGCCAATACAGCAAAGAATTCCAGTGTGCGCTTCGGTGAGATTTTGCGGCAGACCAAGCGCGAAGCCGTCGCCGAGAGCGTCATGATGGCCATGTGCCTGGTCGCTTTCGGCGATGCCGACTGGTACTTGAAATAAAGGATGAGAAGATGGCGGCTCCATTTCTTAGCGTTGAATTGCTTCCCGCGCGTCATGGGGACTGCATCTGGATTGAATACGGCCGTGACGATGTGCACCGTATTCTGATCGATGGCGGTCCGGTCGATACATTCGACCGCATTCAGAATAGATTGGCGAAGACGCCCGCCGGAGACAAGGCGTTTGAACTGATTGTGCTTTCCCACGTCGATGCAGATCACATCGAAGGCCTGGTACGCCTGTTTGCGGAAAGCCCCCTGCCCTTCACGGTGGACGAGGTATGGTTCAACGGCTGGAGGCAGATGAACCAGGCACATGGCCTGCTCGGAGCGTTGCAGGGAGAGTTCCTCAGTGCGTTGTTGGTGGAACGCGCGTCTGGGGCATGGAACGCGAATTCACCTCCCTGGCTGGTTCCCAGCGCAGGAACACTTCCGACTCGCACGCTGGATGGTGGGATGAAGCTGACGTTCTTGTCCCCCAATCTTGCGAAGCTCGAGAAGATGGCCAAGGCGTGGAAGCGCACCATTCAGAAGGAAGGATTCTCCCCTGGAGACCTAAAGGCGGCGTGGAAAGCGCTCGCCAAACGGAAGAAATTTCTGCCCAAAAAAGGACTTCTCGGCACAACCCCGAATTTGGATGCGTTGCTCAAAAAGCAGTTTCTCCGCGATGACGCCACCCCCAATGGAAGCAGCATCGCTCTCCTGGCGGAGTACGGAGGCAAGAGCATTCTGTTGTTGGCCGACGCTCATCCCGACCTGGTGGCAAGCTCAATCCAGCGGTTGTGCCAGGAACGCGGGACGGATCGTCTTCGAGTGGATGCCGTCAAAGTCGCACACCACGGCAGCAAGCACAACACCAGTGTGGCTTTGCTTAAGTTGCTCGACAGCCCCCGTTATCTTGTAAGCACGAACGGCGACCAATTTCGCCATCCCGACAAGGAATGCATCGCTCGCGTGCTCGAGTTTGGCAAACCCGGCCAACTCTATTTCAACTACGAGTCCAAGTACACAAAACCGTGGTTAACCCGCGCTGCGCAAAAGAAGTACGTTTACGAGGCGGTGGTTCGGGCCGACAAAGACCAGGCGTTGAAGGTTGATCTTTAGCATGCGGGCGATCCTTGTGGGTACTGGGTGATCCATTCTCAGCAGAGGAGTCTTTATGCGGTACGTGCCTTATCTGTACTTTCTTCGCATCCCGCTCATTTTTGCGCTCATTCTCCCGATTCTTCCACTAGTCGGTCTTTGGATGGGCAGCGGGCCCAACCCGATGATCGGCGGTTTTTTCGATCTGAATGATCCCGGGGTTTTCTTCATTTGTCTGGGAGCATTCCTCTACGGTGCCGCCCTCTCGGTCGCCGCGACTCTTGTCCTGCTCTACGGCAGAGAGCGCTTCTTCGCCGCGCCACTGTCCGCTGCTGATCTCGCACCCAGGCACCTCTGGCTGCTCACTTTTCCAAAGATCGCGATCCCGTTCATCGACTTCTTCGCGGTCTGCGTTCTGGTGTTGGTCGGCGGGGTAGTGGAGGGAGTCGATGCCACGCATTGGATAGAGCGTGGCCTGTTTGCACTGGCCGCACTGTTGGTCTTCGCCGTCGCCTTGTTCATCGTGGCAGCGGCATGGCACAAGACCAGTTCGGACAGAACTACGTTCATTGCCCGAAGACTTACCTGGACACCGTTTGGCTACTTGCAGCGCACAGATCCGCCTCCGCCTCCACCTTCAGGAAACTGGCCCTTCGTAAACCCTCCGGTGCTTTTGGCGGGACACGGATTCGCTGTGCTGATGCTCTCCGTTTCTATACTCTTCTACTTCGCCTTCGCCTTCGGGCGCTACTTCTATCTGCATGCGATCGAACTCGGAAAAGTTGCCACGCCTTGGCTCCCGCTACCGACCTTGGGTTCTGTCCTGGTGCTCCTCGGGATGCTGTGCTGGTTTCTCAGCGCGCTTGCGTTTCTGCTCGACCGCTATCGTATCCCGATCCTGATCCCCCTCGCTGGCGTTCTGGTCCTGACTGCTCAGTTTCCGGAATCCGATCACTACTTCGAGGTGAGACCTCTTGCCGACCCTACGGAATTCAGTCCGGTCGATGCGCTCCGCCCGCCCCCCGGCGTTGCCCCGGATTCGGCCATCGTCGTTGCGACTAGCGGAGGTGGCATCCAGGCAGCTGCCTGGACGGCGCGCGTACTCACGGGCCTCGTCGTCCGAGGAGAACAAGCGGGATTACATGGTCGCTTTTCGCAATCGATCCGTACTATCAGTTCGGTCTCAGGCGGCAGCGTCGGTACGCTCTACTTCGTCAATGCGTACCGCGACGGCAAGTTTGACGCAGGAATGGCAGACCAGGTTTTCGACTCGGCCGCCGATTCTAGCCTTGATGACGCTGCATGGGGTTTGGTTTACCCGGACATGTTTCGCTCGGTTGCTCCCTTGCTGCTTTCCCGGAGAATCGACCGAGGCTGGGCGCTCGAACGCGCCTGGCTCAAGCATCTCGCAGTGCCCTTCGACAGTTCCCCATCGCTCGGCACCTGGAGAACGGATGCCCGAAACCACCTGCGGCCCGGTGTGATATTCAATACGACGCTGGTCGAGACCGGAGAGCGGTTCCTCTTCCCCACCGTAGACATCCAGCGATCCCCCGGCCGGCGCAGCTTTCACGACGTTTCGGGTTATGAGGCGCTCGACCTGTCAGCAGTCACTGCCGCGCGGCTCTCCGCAAGCTTTTCCTACGTTACCCCGGTTTCCCGGGCGCAGTGTTGTCCTCCTCGGCCCCACCGATACCACGTTGCCGATGGCGGTTACTACGACAACTACGGCCTGGGCTCGATCTCGGAATTACTGAATCAGGCGACGCGGACAACTCCTCCGGTTCACCACATCCTGCTCATTCAAATTCTCCTAGAGAGGCCGAGCGACGATCCCCCCTCGGCAGGAAGCCGGGGATGGTTCTTCCAGAGCTTTGCGCCGCTCGAAACCCTCTACAACATGCGGTCCGCCGCGCAATATGCTCGTGACGAAACCGAATTCGAGCTTCTGCAACAGACTCTGGCCGCCCGGTGCGTACAACTGGATCGTGTAACCTTTCCTTATGAACTCCCCGGCAATCCCAACGCCAAGCGCCCCGCCCCGCCGCTCTCCTGGCATCTGACGCCGGCGCAGATTGCTGATATTCAAACGATCTGGACTGCGTACCAGCGTGACAACCAGGCCATTTCCCGCGTGCTCTCGTTTCTTCGGAGTCCCCAAACAACGTCCCCGCCACAGGAGGCAAAATGCCAGTGACACGCGCATGGCCGCTATCGGCTGTTTTTGCCGTGATTCTCACGGCCGGGATCACCGGAAGCTTTCGTCTGCCGTCGCCCGATGCTCTTCCGCGCTGCATGAATTCCGCCCTGGCGGCTTTTCAAACGGCACAATCGCCCGAAGAAGCCGCCGCGATATGGAAGGACCTGGGGGATAAGGCACCGAATCTGACCAGACAGCAATATCCGGATTTCGCTTTTATTGCCGCGTACACGTTTTTGTTCTTCTTGCTCGCAACCATCGGTCGTCGCCGGCCCATTGGGTCCTCACAGATCGCCGGCACTCTTGTAATGACGTCCGCGGTTATTACAGCTGCGGCCGACGTCGGAGAAAACTGTTTCACCTTGGCAAACATCGCCGTCTTGCATCACGGTTTGCCCGATACAGCACAGGTCGTCTTGATGCGCCATTGTTCCTTAACCAAGTGGGCGGCGTGCGGCGTGACGCTCATTCTGCTGTGGTGGGTCTTTCTGCCCTCCCGACGGGGTTCGGCGCTCTATCGTGTGCTGGCGCTGACCATTGCTGCCCTTGCCGCAATCAGCGGCAGCATGGGAATTCTCGGCTATTGGGACAACCCGAAAATCGAATTGGTCCTGCCTTTTCTCGCACCCGCACTGTTGTTGCAGTTGTGGCTGTTCTGGAGCTACTGGAATGACGTTCTCGCAACGCACTCGGCCGTTGCCGACCAAGCGATTGAGGAGTGGAAAGTAAATGCCACGCAATGATTGCTCCACACCGGTTTTTGCGGCGCAAATACCAATCGGATGCGTTCAGATTCCGATCGCGGAGGTTGATTTTTCATGAGTGCCATCCGGGTGTGCTTAAGAACATCAATGTGATTAGCTGCCTCGATTAAGTCCGACATATTCACCGAGTCGGGTATTTTGAGTTCATCACTATTCTCCTCGCCAAACTCGACTAACAGATTAGGTCAGAACCGCAGTCTCAAGCGCCAGTTCTAGTTTATTAACAAGATCGACCAGCAGCGTCTATTTCAAGGTGTACTGTGCGCCGCGGCCTTTGCCGACTTGCACGAGGTAGTGATCCGCGGCGCCGCACGGATGGGGCAATCGTGTTTAATGCGCTTTATGGGTACCGGTCTCACTAGATGTTTGCGAGTTTCCGGGGGCCTTGGTGACCGGTATGTTTTGGGCCGGCGGTAACTCCTCCGATAGCTTTCCTTTCGCGGCGGACTCGGCGATCATGTGCTCCGTAATCAGTTCAGTCTGGAAGCGGATGATGGTATCGCGATCGGTGATAACGGATTGAGTATTGTTCTGCGCTTTGTAGCCCGCGCCTCCGGGCTGTCCGGTAACGACGAAGGTGCCTTCTCCCGACGCGGACCAGTTCGTCGATCCTTCGCAGGCGACCTTGCCGTCCGCGACGAACCCCTTGGTGTGACTGATTTGGTGGGTGGCCGACTGGCCGATCACAAAATGCGTATTGAAGGCAGCGAGATTGTATTTCTGGTCTGCTTCGACGAGCGCTTTCTCGTGAACGCCACCGACCTGGCTCTGGTCCAGCGTAATGAACATGGTAATGGTAGGATCCAGAGCCTGCCGCATGATGATGTTGTTGAGTTCATCGTCATCAAATCCGAACATATTGAGATATAGCGAGATAGAGACGCGCGACAAGATGTACTTCAGAAGATCATGGACATCATCGCGACCGACGAAAAATAGATGAACATCTTTGCTGGCATCGTTTGAGTAGGTCTTTTCCTTCGTGAACTGGGCCAAGTCGGCCAGCGTGAAGGTCTGCAGATTGGCTGCGGGATCGTTTATTGCGTTGGCGGCACTCGTCTTCTTCGGCGCCGCGTAGCGTGAGTTGACATCGGCGAGTGTGGCTTTGGTGGCTGGAAGCGGGGGTGCATCGGGTTCGCTCAGGTCCGGGGCCGGGATAATCGGTTCAAAAGGGAGCTTTGTGTCGTTGGCGGTTTTGATGCCGTGTTTAGCCGATGGATGGGATTTCCGAGGCGTCATGATGTGTTCCTTTCTGTTTGAGCGGTCAAGAATATGGCCGGGCCGGTCGAGTCGACAAGCGTACTCATCCTAACGTAGCGCCGATTGAATCTGTTGACCATTAGTCCCGACAAACGCGCTTGTGGCCACATGAAGCGGACTCATCCGAACCGCTTGATTGAGATCCAATTCTGCTTGTGAGATGCACCAAACTCAAACATTTGTTCATCTCATAATTCTTTTGCTCCTGCGCGCACGATTAACTCCACGGCGAACCCCAGCCTTTGAAATCAATAGGCGTCACAGTGCTCTCGAAGATTTGAAATCGCTATTCGGCAACTGCAGGCACGCGGCACGGTTCTGAAGGCAGGTTGAAGCGCCCGGCGTGATTTGCCCGAAATCTGAAATGCCCGTACGTTCTCGCATGCGGAAATCAAACTCAAGCGCGATTCCAACGCGATCGCAGAAGAGGAACATATGAGATTGTCAGATTGGAGAAACGCCCGCCTTCGCCTCGCTCTCGTCTATGTCCTGGCGATTTGTTCGTTCCAGTTGTATCCGTTGGTGTCTCATGCTCAGAATCTCGGAACGCAGCCTGCCACAGGGCAGGCTGTTCAGGGTCAAACGGCGGCCCAACCCGAAGGAACAGTTCTCAATCTCGTGAACTGGGTCGGCAATGTGATCTCTCCTGTCGGAGCCGCGCTTGCAGTGGTCATGGCAGTCGTCTCTTATTCCCAGGGACGCGGTGTCGCGCGCTGGGCGGTAACAGCGGCCGGATTGCTGGTGATCTCAGGCCTCACGCGCCTGATCGAGTTCTGGATTCAGAACGGTACGGCGGGCGTGCAGTAAGGACGCTCACTACGGAGTGCTCAGGCAATGACGCAGCCTCAAATCATCGTCGATCTGTTGACACTGCTATTCGACATGGCAGTTCCGGCTGCCATCTGCACGATGGTGCTGGCTGGAATCGCATTGCGGCAGGAAGGCGGCGTGAACTTTCAGGCGGGCGGCAGGTTTCAGCGATGGGCGCTCTGGTCGGTAATTCTCTTGACGCTTCCGCAGTTGCTCTCCTGGTTTGCTGCGCAGGGTATCGCCATGCCTGCGCAAGGCGGAGGCATAAGCAGTTCGTGGGTCGCGAGCTTGCAGACGAGTTTCAGCGGTTTTGTTTCGAACGTCGTGGTTGCCCGGTTAACCCCCGTGCTCGCCGCTTTCTGCGTGCTGAAAGCGGCGCTCGATGCGGCCGAGGGGTACAGTCCGCTCGGGTCCATCGTCTCCGCCATTTTTCTAATGTCCGCGTCCGGCACAGTCCAGCTTTTCCAGAGTTGGAACAGCGGGTCCCAGTTCGCAACCACGGACATGCTGACTGCGGCCTGGAACTTTCTCGCCGGGACGATCCTGCCGGAAGCAGCAGGATTGGCGATAGTGGGAGCGATTTTCAATTACGCGCGCCATCGGCCATTCATGCCGCTGGTCGGATCGGGTCTTGCTTTCTTGAGTGTTTCGGCCATTTGGAAGCTGGTCCAGGCCATGGCCGGCTGATGAGGATTGGAGGTGATCCTG